>Ga0079224_100015138_pt1 | contig 10791 bp, 10 predicted proteins | sample Stecom2015_FD_80414 | JGI IMG/M metagenome (GOLD analysis project Ga0079224, IMG submission 80414) | Agricultural soil microbial communities from Utah to study Nitrogen management - Steer compost 2015 | ecosystem: Environmental > Terrestrial > Soil > Agricultural land | place: USA: Utah...
CCAGCACCTCGCCGGCGATCGTCGCCTCGTCGCCGCTCACCGACTCGATGTAGATCAAGGAGCAGAGCAGGTCGGGCAGGTCCGCCTCGAGGTTCAGCTCGGTACCGGTCACCCGTCGGAGCCTACTGCCCCGACTCGCCGTCCGGCCTGCCCGGGTTGGGCCCGAGCCGGTGTCGGATCCCGCTCGACCGGCCGGCGACATTACAGTGGGCCGCATGACCGACAGGCCAAGCCCCCGCGCGTACGGCTGGGGCGTCGCGACGATCCATGACAGCGGAGAGGTGCTGGACACCTACTACCCGGCGCCCAGCCTGGAGGGATTGCCCGCCGAGCCACCGGCCGAGCTCGCCGGCGGAGCCCGGGCCGACCAGCTGCGGCAGGTCCGGACCGAGGTGGTCCGGACCGAGATCGACCTGGACGCCGCCCCGGCCGACGCCCCGGACGGCTACCTGCGACTGCACCTGCTCAGCCATCGCCTGGTCCGGCCCTGGCAGGTGAACCTGGACGGCATCTTCGGCGTGCTGGCCAACGTGGTGTGGACCTCGGCGGGCCCGTGCGCGGTGGACGGCTTCGAGCAGGTCCGCACCCGGTTGCGCACCGAGCGTGGCCACCTCACCGTCTTCGGCGTGGACAAGTTCCCGCGGATGATCGACTACGTGGTCCCGTCCGGCGTCCGGATCGCCGACGCGGACCGGGTCCGGCTCGGTGCCCACCTGGCCCCGGGCACCGTGGTGATGCACGAGGGCTTCGTCAACTACAACGCCGGCACCCTCGGCAACGCGATGGTGGAGGGCCGGATCTCGGCCGGCGTCGTGGTCGGCAAGGACTCCGACGTCGGCGGCGGCGCGTCGATCATGGGCACGCTGTCCGGTGGCGGCAAGCAGGTGATCTCGATCGGCGAGCGTTGTCTGCTCGGCGCGAACTCCGGGCTGGGCATCCCGCTCGGCGACGACTGCGTGGTCGAGGCCGGCCTGTACGTAACCGAAGGCACCAAGATCACGCTGCCGGACGGGCGGGTGGTCAAGGCGATCGAACTGGCCGGGCAGAGCGGTCTGTTGTTCCTGCGCAACTCGGTCACCGGCAAGGTCGAGGTGCGCAGCCGCCAGGGCAAGGCCGTCGAGCTCAACGCCGCCCTGCACGCCAACTGACCGTGCTCGGGTCCCGCGTCGCCGCCGTGATCGCGGCGGTGATCATGACCGGCGCGACGGCGGGGTGTTCCGGGTTCGCGCCGCGGCCGGCGCCGCTGCCGGAGGGCTGTCTGGTGATCGCCGGCGAGACCGCGGTGGTGATCGATCCGGAGCAGTCCAAGTACGCCTCGATCATCGCCGGGCTCTCGGTGCGGCGGGGGCTGCCGGCCCGGGCCGCCTCGATCGCGCTGACCACGGCCTACCAGGAGTCCGACATCTACAACCTGGACTACGGTGACCGCGACTCGCTCGGCCTGTTCCAGCAGCGCCCCTCCCAGGGATGGGGCTCGAAGAAGCAGATCATGGATCCGTACTACTCCACCGGCGCCTTCTACGACGCTCTGGTCAAGATCAAGAACTGGCAGCGGCGGGACATCACCGAGGTCGCCCAGGCGGTCCAGATCAGCGGCTACCCCGATGCCTACCGTGATCACGAGGCCGACGGCCGGGCGCTGGCCAGCGCGCTGACCGGGCACTCCGCCGCGGCGGTCACCTGCCTGGACCGCTCGACCGGCGAGGGAGACGCCAAGGGCCTGGCCAAGGCGTTGCGGAAGACCTTCGGCAAGGTCTCGGTCGACCGCGACGGCTCGGTACTCAGGGTCACCGCGAAAACCGAGCGCCTCGCCTGGGCGTACGGGCACTTCGCGGCGGCCAACCTGGCCGAGTTCGGGGTCACCGGGGTGACCGTCGGCGACCGGACCTGGCAGGCGGTGCCGGAGGACCGGGGCGAGTGGGGCGCCGCGGCGGACCCCGCCGGTGACCGCCAGGTGATCATCACCGTCCGCTGATCCGCGGACCGGGCGAGCCGACCGGGCCGCAGCAGCGCCTTGATCGCCCGGCGGTTCGGCCGTCGCCCGGTAGCCCTCCGCCGCCAGCGCCGACGGCAGCTCCAGGTCGAAGATCCGGCCGGGCTCGCTCGCCCGGGTCCGGATCAGCGGCATCAGCCCGGCAGGAAGCGGCGCACCGGCGCCGGGCCCCACCGGCCCCGTGCAGACGGACCAGACCCGGGAACGAGTCGTCCGCGCGCGGCGCGGGGTCGGAAGGACAGGTCCGACCCCGCAGATGCAGGTCGCGGCGAGCCGGATGATCGCCTCGGTCGGCTCCCGCAACGAGGACGAGCGAGGCGGCGTCGATCGCGAACACCACGGCGACACCGGCCGTACCGATCAGCAGCCCGCCCAGGGCCGACCCCCGGTCATCCCGAACAGCAACACGGCACCGGCCGCCGCCGCGGGCGCGGCCGGGTCGCGGCGCACCACGACCCAGGTCAGCGCCAGCACCTGCGCCGAGGACAGACGACCGACGGCAGCCGGCCGAGCGGATCCCGACAGCACCGGCGACCGCAGCGCGGCGGCCGCCGGATGCCCGGTCGTCAGAACGCCGTGACCGCCGCGGACACCGCGATCGGGCCGAGCTGCTGCTCGACCTGGCCCAGGTGCGTTACCTGGCCGGCGCGTTGGAGGACGCGACCGCGACCTGCCTCCGGGTGGTCGAGGAGGCCGAACGGACCAGCCGGGCCGAGCTCGCCGGGCGGGCCGCGGTCATCGTTCACGGCGTCGGGCATCCGGCGGTGAACCAGACCCTGGCCGAGCTGTGCCGCCGCGCCCTGACCCTGCTCGACGGGACCGGCCCAGGCACCGCCGTCCGTATCGGGACGGACCGGTTACGGGCCCGGGTCGAGGCCCAGTTGTCCTGCGTTCTGCTGGAGCTGGAGCAGCTCGACGAGGCGGAGCGGTGGTCCGGGATCGCGTACCGCCACGCGGTGGCGGCCGGCGACGCCGAGGCCGAACTGGACGCGCTGCGAGCCCGGGTGCCGTTGGAGTCCCGGCCCGGCAACGACGCCCTGCTGGCCGAGCTGGGCGGGCGTGCGCTCGAGCTGGCCGAGCAGACCCACCGCCCGCTGGCCCGGCTGTGGGCCCACGTCTGGCGCTCCGACGCGGCGATCCACCGGGCCGATCTGGCCGCGGCCCGGCGTGAGGTCACCGCGCTCGAGGTGCTGGCCGACCGGACCGGGCTGCCGCTGGTGCGCTGGCACCTGTTGCGCCGTCGGGCCACGCTGGCCGCGCTGGCCGGCGAGTTCGACCGTAGCCGCCGCCTGGCCGAACAGGCCGCGGACGTCGCGCGGGACTGGGGCGACCCGTCCGTCTACGCCTCCGAGCTCGGCCAGGCGATCCACCTGGCGGCACTCCGCGGCGACCCGGGGACGACCTCGCCCCGGGCTGGACCGACCTGCTGAGCGACGGCGGCCGGTTGCCACCGGTGGGCAAGGTGGGCGTCGCGCAGGCCCTGCTGCTGACCGGCCGCAGGGACGAGGCCGAGGCGCTCTATCGGGCCGTCCTCCCGCTGGCGGCGGACGTGAGCCACTGGACGGCCGCGGCCACCCTGGTCTACCTGACCCAGCTCGCACCGGCCCTCCGCGACAGCGACGGTTGCCGACTGCTGCACCGGGTGCTCCGCACCTCGTTCGGTGACGCCCTCGCCATGGGCGCGGGGACGGTGATCTACACCGGATCGATCGCCCGGACCCTGGGCGACCTGGCGCTCGGTTACGGCGACGCCGAGGCCGCGGTCGACCACTACCGCGTCGGGCTGGAGGTCGACGGCCGGCTCGAGGCCCGGCCCTACCTGGCACACGGGCGGCTCGGACTGGCCCGCGCCCTGCTCGGCGTCGGCGACCTCGCGGGCGCTGCGGAGCAGGCCCGGATCGCCGCCGATCAGGCCCGCCGGCTCGACCTGCCCGGTCCGCTCCGGGCTAGCGAAGGGCTGCTCGCCGGGCTGACCGTCCAGGCACGCACCGCCGACCCGCTCAGCCGACGCGAGCGGGAGGTGTTGGGCCTGGTCGCCCAGGCGCCCACCAACCGCGAGATCGCGGCCCGGCTGGTGCTGTCCGAGCGCACCGTGGAGAGTCACGTGCGACGGATCCTGGCCAAGACCGGGCTGACCACACGGACCGAGCTGACCCGATGGTTCCTCGGCCTGCCGGACGCCGGGGACCGGACCGGACCTCCTCCGGCCGGCGATCCGCCGATCGCCGCACCCGGCCCCACCCCCGGCTGAATCGGTGACCGGGGCCGGCGTCAGGTCGCCCCGAACAGCCGCTCGGCCGCGGCGGCGACCCGCTCGTCGGTCGCGGTCAGGGCGACCCGGACGTAGCGCTCCGCGGCGGCACCGTAGAAGTCGCCCGGCGCGGCCAGGATGCCGTGCCCGGCCAGGAAGTCGATCGAGTCCCGGCCCGACTCGTCCCGGGTGGCCCAGAGGTAGAGCGAGCCCTCGGAGTGCTCGATCCGAAACCCGGCCCGCTCCAGCGCCGGCCGGAGCAGCTCGCGGCGGGCCAGGTAGCGGTCACGCTGCTCGGTGACGTGGTCGTCGTCGGCCAGCAGCGTGATCATGGCCTGCTGCACCGGGCGCGGGACGATCATGCCGGCGTGCTTGCGTACCGCCAGCAGCCGGGTCACCAGTTCCCGGTCACCGCCGAGGAACCCGGCCCGGTAGCCGGCCAGGTTGGACCGCTTGGACAGCGAGTGCACCGCCAGCAACTGATCATGGGATCCGGCGCAGACCGACGGATGCAGCACCGACACCGGCTCGGCCTCCCAGCCGAACTCGCCGTAGCACTCGTCGGAGGCCACCACCGCGCCACGCTCACGGGCCCAGGCGACCCGCCGGGCAAGATCGTCTCCGGACAGGATCTCGCCGGTCGGGTTGGACGGCGAGTTCAGCCAGACCAGGCCCGGCCGCAGCTCGCCGAGGGACTCCAGGTCGTCGGCCGGGACCGGCGTGCAGCCGGCGATCATCGCGCCGACGGTGTAGGTCGGGTACGCCATCGTCGGCACCACCACGGTGTCGCCGGGCCCGAGCCCGAGCAGGGTGGGCAGCCAGGCGACGAACTCCTTGGTGCCGATCACCGGCATGGTCGCCTCGGGGGCCAGTCCGACCGCGCCCCAACGCCGGGTCAGGTAGTCGGCCATCGCGGCGCGAAGCTCGGCGGTGCCCGAGGTGAGCGGGTAGCCGGGGCTGTTCGCGGCCTCGGCCAGGGCCCGCTGGGCCGGCTGCGGCACCGGGTCGACCGGCGTGCCGACCGAGAGGTCGACCAGCCCGCCGGGGTGCGCCGCGGCGCGTTCCTTCGCCGCGGCCAGGCTGTCCCAGGGAAAGTCCGGCAGGGCCAGCACGCCGGTCTGCTGAGTGGCGCTCACGCAGTGATCACTCGTCGTGTTCCTGCGGCGGCAGCGCCGCCACCAGCGGGTGGTCCTTGTCGATCGGGCCGGTCTTGGCGGCGCCACCCGGCGAGCCGAGGTCGTCGAAGAAGTCGACGTTGGCCTGGTAGTAGTCCTTCCACTCCTCCGGCACGTCGTCCTCGTAGAAGATCGCCTCGACCGGGCAGACCGGCTCGCACGCTCCGCAGTCGACGCACTCGTCCGGGTGGATGTAGAGCATCCGCTTGCCCTCGTAGATGCAGTCGACCGGACACTCCTCGACGCAGGCCAGGTCCTTCAGGTCGACGCAGGGCTGCGCAATGACGTACGTCACGGACATCTCCTCGAATATCTTCTACTCCGGCGCCGGGGATCACATCGCGCTGCGCCGCTGTCGTCTGGTTAGTATCTCGCTTCCTCACCGTAGCCGCGAAGGAGCCCCACCCTGTGGACGCTGTAGCTCGGATCACACCCCCGCCGCGGCCCGGTGAACGCCTGGTGATCAGGCACCGGCTGGCCGACGGCTCGGCCACCGATGTGCTCGGCGAGCTGGTCGAGCTGGACGGCTCGGCGGTCACCGTCCGCACCCGCGACGACCGCCTGGTCCGGGTCGACCGGGCGGCGGTGATCCTGGCCAAGAAGGTCCCGCTGGTCTCCCGCGGGCAGGACCCGCTGCGGATCCCCGCCGAGGAGCTGGAACAGGCCGCGGCGGAGGGCTGGATCGCCCACGGCGAGCGGCTCGGCTCCTGGTGGCTGCGGGCCGGCGGCGGGTTCACCGGCCGGGCGAACTCCTGCCTCGCGGTCGGCGATCCGGGGCTGCCGTTCGACCGGGCGCTGCGTCGGGTGATCGAGTTCGCCGCCGAGCACGGCATCACCCCGATGGTCCAGCTGATCGAGGACTCGCCGCAGGAGCAGAGTTTCCGGGCCGCCGGTTGGACCGACACCCACCAGGTCACCGACGTCCTGGTGCACCGGCTGAGTGAGCTGGCCGAGCGCCCGGCCGACCCGCGGGTCCGGGTGACGGAGACGCTGAGCGACGCGTGGTGGCAGGCCTTTCAGCAGTACCGGCCGACCGACGCCGACCCGGACCTGGTGCGGACCATGATCACCGGGCGGCCGCCGGTCGGCCTGGCCGGGATCGAGTCCGACGGCCGGCTGATCGCGATCGGCCGAGGTCACGTCCGGGACGGTTGGCTCGGCATCGCCGCACTGTGGACCGATCCCGCCCACCGGCGCCGGGGACTGGCGACGGCGGTGCTGACCGGTCTGGTGCTCTGGGCCGGCCGGAAGGGCGCCCGGAACGCCTACCTGCAGGTGGCGCGGGCGAACAGCGAGGTCCGGGCCGCCTACGAACGGCTCGGCTTCCGCCGGCACCACAGCTACCGCTACCTGGCGCCGGCCGGGGAGGTCACCGGCCGGTGAGCGCCGGGTCGGTTCGTGGGGCGTCGCCCCGCCCCGGGGTCGCCACCACCCGCGCTCCGCCGGGCTCGAACCCTGCGACCGGCTCAGGGGCTTCGAGACTCAGGGCGCGTCAGCGCTTGGCGGTGCAGGTGACCTTGTTGGTCGGGTTGTAGCGCCAGAAGAAGTCCTCCTTCTTGGCCACCTCACCGTCCTTGTAGAAGAGCCGGGAGTAGCGCACGTCGAAGCCCTGCACCGGCGAGGACGGCTGGCAGTTCGGGGAGTCGTTCTCGACCTCGCGGCCCCAGGTGAAGTTCGACTTCTTCGGCTTGGTCGAGACGACCTTGTCCCAGGTCTTGGTCGACCACATCTTGACCGTGATCGAGCCCTTCTCGTCGTAGTTCTTCGACTTCTTCACGTAGGCCTGGACCAGCACGCCGTAGTCGGTGTTGTTGCGGAACCGGAGGTCGATCGAACCCCAGGACACGGTCGCCTCGCGGCCGGCCGGGTAGCGGTCGATGTAGAGCCCGTGCGGCTTGTGCTCGATGTCCTCCAGGCCGGCGAAGAACATGGCGTTGAAGGTCGTGGTCGCACTCTGCGACACCCCGCCGCCGAGTTCGGACTTGAACACGCCGCCGGAGATCACGCTGCCCTCGGTGAACCCGTTCTCCCGGGTCCGCTCGCCGACGATCTTGTTCAGCGAGAAGATCTCACCCGGCTTCAGGATCGTGCCGTTGATCAGCTCCGCGGCCCGGCCGATGTTGACGTTGCGGTAGTACGCGTGCGGGTAGTAGGTGGTGAACTCGCCGGTCACCTCCTTGATCCCGAGCTTCTTGGCGTCCTCGGTGCTGAACTTCGCCTTCTCGCCGGTGAGCTCGATGTCGGCCGACCGGTCGTCGCCCGACTTGGTGATCACCGACTCGACGGCCTCGGCCAGCTCCTTGTCGCCGACCTTGGTGCCGTCCACGGCCGGGATCACCTTCGGCTTGCCGTCGACGATCTTGACCGTCGCGTCCTTCGGCTTCTTCAACTCGACCTTCTTGACCTCGTCCGCGGCCTCCTCGGCCAGCTTCTCGGGGTCCAGCCGCGGCACCAGGTCGCCGTCCTCGTTCTCGAAGCTCAGCGCCGCCGCGATCATCTCGGGCTCGACGGTGAACTCCCCGGCGGCACCGGCCTTGATCTCGATCGGACCGGACACCGCGGGCTTCGCGTACTCCTCGGCGACCTGCTCGGCCTCCTCGGTGGTGATCTCCGGGACCGCCTCGGTGACGTCCAGGGAGACCGGCGTCTCGACCCGGCCGCGGGCCTCGGTGAAGGCCTGGGCGAGAGCCCCCGCCGACGGCTCCTGCACCGCCAGCCCGGTCCGGCCCGGCTCCACCTCCACCTCGGTGCCGTCGTAGGACAGCTCGGCGTTCTTCGGCTCGCCGTCGTGCTTCTCGGCCAGTTCGGCGACGGCGGCCTCGAGCTTCGGCTCGTCGACCGCGATCACCGGGTCGATCGCGGCGCCGCCGGTGAGCACCAGCCAGATCCGGCGCGGGTCGAAGCTGCGGCCCGCGCCGGCGTTGGCGACGCTGGCGGCGTAGTCGACGGTCAGGCCCGCCGCCACCGGGTCGACCTCGTCCTCCACCGGCGCCTCCCGGCCGAGCACCACCGGGATCGGGCGCTCCGCGACCGGGCCGAGCTCGGCCCGCAGCCGCTGCACGGCCTCGGCCTCGGTCAGGCCGCCGAGGGCGACGCCGGCGATGGAGGCGTTGCGGGGCAGCCGGTCGCCGGCCATGAAGTAGCCGATCAGGTAGATCGCGACGGCCACGAGCAGCAGGCCGCCGAGCACACCGGCGACGACGGCACCGGGCCGGATCCGCTTCCTGGGCTTCTTCGCGGCGACGAGGGTGTCGTCGGGTCCGGTCGGCATGGTGGAAGTCAAGACGGAATACCTAACCTCGAGCGGTCTTGGAATCGGCCGCGTTCGGCCCCCGCAGTGGTGTGATACGGGCGGTCAGCATAGTACGGGACGATTTCCTTGCTCCTCGGCGAATTCCGGCTCCCGGCCCGGAATCGAGACCTCTCCGAAATGTGCCACGCACTGCCAAACCCGGGCCGCCGATCGGTTAGCTTGCGGAGATGAACGAGCTGAGCGTCGCCGAGGTCGCCGAACAGCTGCGCGAACTGGGGGTACGGGCCGGCGGGGTCCTGCTGGTGCACACCTCGTTCCGCGCCGTCCGGCCGGTGGCGGGCGGACCGGACGGCCTGATCACCGCGCTCCGGACGGCGCTCGGACCGGACGGCACCCTGGTGCTGCCGTCCTGGACCGGATCGGACGACGAGCCGTTCGACCCGGAGCAGACCGCCGCCGACCCCGATCTCGGGGTTCTCGCCGACCGGTTCTGGCGCCTGCCGGGGGTGTTACGCAGCGACCACCCGATGGCGTTCGCGGCGGCCGGTCCGGCGGCGGCCACGGTGGTCGGCGATCCGCTCCCGCTGCCCCCGCACATCCCGGCCAGCCCGGTCGGCCGGGTGCACGACCTGGACGGGCAGGTGCTGCTGCTCGGGGTCGACCACACCGCGAACACCACGCTGCACCTGGCCGAGCTGATCGCCGGCGCACCGTACCGTCGGCCCAAGTACTGCACGGTGCTGCGGGACGGACGGCCGACCCGGGTCGAGTTCGCCGAGAACGACCACTGTTGCGCCCGGTTCGCGCTGGTCGAGCAGTGGCTCGGCGACGCCGCCCGGGTCGGCCCGGTCGGCCACGCCCGGGCGACGCTGATCCGGTCCCGGGCGATCGTCGACGCGGTCGTGCCGCGGCTCCGGGCCGATCCGCTGCTGTTCCTGCACGAGCCGGCGGACGGCTGCGCCGAGTGCGACGACGCCCGGGCGAGCGTGCCCGGCTGAGCCCGGCGCCAGTCCGGCCGGGCTCCCGGGCCCGGACCGGACTCAGTCCAGGCCGGCGAACAGGTCGTCGGCCCAGCCCCCGCCGGGGAACGGCCGGCCGGCGGCCAGCCGGTAGTACTCCCGGGCCCAGACGGTGCTGCCGCCGAACGTCCCGCCGAGGGTGAACAGCGGGTCGTCCAGATTGATCTGGGTGGCGTGCGCCTTCATCGCGGCATGCTTGCGGTCCACGTAGTCCCCGCCGTCGATCTCGACCGCGATCGCCTCGTCCGGGCTCAGCATCCGCGGCGTCTCGGCGGCCTCCTCGAACTCCTTCCAGGTCTCGGTGTCCCCGGCGGCGCGCAGCTCCGCGATCCGCTCCCGCATCGCGCTCAGGCTCATCGCCGTCCAGAGCACCCGCTCGACCTGCCAGGCCTCGCCGAGGTCCGGACGGTAGCTGGGCACACCGGCCAGGTGGTAGGCGTACGTGGCGACCCGATGGGCCTGGATGTGGTCGGGGTGGCCGTAGTTGCCGAACTCGTCGTAGGTGATCAACACCTGGGGCCGCCGGTCCCGGATGATCGGCACCAGCAGGTCGGCCGCCTCGAGCAGGTCCGCGGTCCAGAACGTGCCCTCGCGGAGCTCGGTCCGGACGGTGGCCGCTCCGTCCTCGCCCCACATCATCCCGGAGTCGCGGTAGTGGCCGTCCCCGCCGAGCCGCAGGTAGTCGGTGATCCCGAGCGCCGCCATCGCCGAGTCGAGCTCGCCGATCCGGTGCTCGCCGAGCCGGTCCTCCCGGTCGGCGGCGAGATGACCGAGCGAGTCGACCAGCACCTCGCCCTCCTCGCCGAGCGTGCAGGTGACCAGGGTGACCTGAGCCCCCTCGGCGGCGTACTTCGCCATCGTCGCGCCGGTGGCCAGCGTCTCGTCGTCGGGGTGTGCGTGCACCAGCAGCAGTCGTCGATCAGTCACCCGCACTAGTTTTGCAGAAGCGACCGACGCCGGGGCCGCCGCGGTCGGATCCGCCGCCGGACGGTCGGTCAGCGGTCGGGATCGTCCGGCGCCCGGTCACCGCCCGGATCGTTCCTGCCCCGGCCGTTGCCGCCCGGGTCGCCGCCGCCCGGGTCGCCGCCGCCCGGGTCGCC
>Ga0079224_100015140_pt1 | contig 10790 bp, 9 predicted proteins | sample Stecom2015_FD_80414 | JGI IMG/M metagenome (GOLD analysis project Ga0079224, IMG submission 80414) | Agricultural soil microbial communities from Utah to study Nitrogen management - Steer compost 2015 | ecosystem: Environmental > Terrestrial > Soil > Agricultural land | place: USA: Utah...
ACCTCAGTATCCTTGATGGATGGTGGCCCGAAGCATGTCAGCACGGAGTTAACGGCTGGCAAATCGGTGATGGCTACGAAAATAAGAAAGAGAAGAAACTTGATGCGCACGATCAGAAATCAATGTACAAGGTCCTTCTCGGTGAAGTATTGCCGACCTATTACGACGACCGCAAAAAATGGATCGCCATGATGAAAGAGAGCGTGCTCACTACGCACAAACAGTTCGGAGTCAAACGCATGCTTGCGGAATACTATGAGCAGCTCTATTCAAGCTGATTAAATTTGTTATTCGTTTCTGAGGCTGTTAACCGGGTTTGCGTTAGCGGCCCGGACAGTGTGTATCATTACAGTCATCAGTGCAATGAGCAGTACCGCGAAAGTCGGGATTGCAAATAGCCACCAGCTAAGATTGATGCGGTATGCAAAATCAGTGAGCCAGGTATCCAACAGCCACCATGCGAGTGGTACTGCGCCGACGATGGCGATTGCTACCAGGACAAAGTAATCACGACTCATCAACGCAACGATTCGAGGAACCGATGCGCCCAGTACCTTTCTTACACCAATTTCCTTCGTCCGTTGGGCTGCCGTGAGTGCGGAAAGTCCAAACAGTCCGAGGCAGGCAATGAAAATCGCCAGTGCTGAAAATATTCCGAACACTCTTCCAAATTGCTGATCCGCCTGGTACTGCTTGTTGTAGTGATCATCCAGGAAAAAGTGTATAAAAGGATTACCAGCGAACACCGATTTCCATTGTTCTTCGAAACTTGCGAGCGATGTTCTTACGTTGGCTGTATTGAAGCGAACTGAGTAATAGCCTCCCGGAGAAGGGTCATACCGGAAAAGCAGTGGATCAAATTTCTTTTTCAGGGATTCCTGATGAAAGTTTTTGAGGACACCTACAATCCTGAATGTGTCACCCCAGAAAAGTACCTGTTCACCAATGGACTGCTCCGGGTCCTCAAAGCCCATCAGGTCCAGTGCTGACTCATTCAACATTAAAGATTTGTTCTCGTTTGACACCTCGTCGGAGAAACCGCGTCCTGCTATTACTTCGAGTCCGTAAAGGGGTATGAAGTCTCCATTCATCATGATAACCCTGTACTGGTTTTGCTCCTCTTCGGTTTGCGAGATGCGGCGTATACCGCCTGCGTTCCATTGAGGTTGCGACCCGGGTATTGAAGTCGATGCGCTTACAGCAGAGACCTCCGGTAATTGCAACAGACGTTGTTTAAATACCTGGAACTTGCTTTGATAGGTTGAGTCCACAACGTTCGGAGAATTAAGCACGAGAGTTTGCTCAATATCAATACCGAGTTTTTGATCGCGCATGTAATCAAGTTGTTGGTAAACCGTGAACGTACCCGCGAGTAACGTGATTGATGCGACAAATTGCAGAACGACCATACCTTTCCTGAATACGATGCCCTGGTTTGTATTCTTGAATCTGCCTTTCAAAACCTCAACTGGCTTGTAGGATGAAAGGATAAAGGCGGGATATAATCCGGAAAGCAGTGCGCCAAACAGAATAGCACCAATGCTCCAAAGCCAGAAAGCAGGTTCACGGAAGAGCAAATAGTCAAGCTGACGGCCGGTAAGCTCACCGAACCACGGAGTAAGTAGTACCACGACGACAAATGCGACGACTACCGCTGCCACATTTAATAAAACGGATTCAAATATAAACTGGCGTACAAGCTGTGATCGATCACTGCCCATCACCTTACGCACACCAACTTCACGTGCACGTTCAATTGATTTCGCCGTCGCGAGATTTACATAGTTTATCCACGCAATAACGAGGATCAGGATAGCCACAATAGAAAGAAAGTAAACGGACTGGCGATTGCCATTCTGTTTGAATTCGCCAATAAAGTCAGAGTCAAGGTGTATATCCGTGATGGGTTGAAAATTGAATATCATACCGGCGTTAAATCGCTTCATCAACTCGCCATTGATCCGCTCGGTAAGCTCCGGAAGTTTACTCTTCATCGTCTCCAGATCGGCGTTATCGTGAAGTTCAACGTACGTCATGAAGCCATCCCAGTTCCACGAAGTGATTTCGTCGTTCCAAAGTTTTTTTAGACTCTCGAAAGACATGAGCGCGTCAATCTCCATGTGTGTATTCATCGGGAGATTGGCGAATACACCAGTAATCTCGTAGTCTGTCCTGCCGTTTTGCTTAATGATCTTTCCCACGGGGTTTTCGTTTCCGAAGTACTTGCGCGCAAAAGATTCAGAAACGACCATCTTGAAGGGTTCCTTTAATACAAGGGAATCCACGCCTTCGAGTAGTTTAACCGAAAACATTTTGAAGAAGTCTTCCGATGCATACCACGCCCCTTCTTCCCGAAAATACACATCTCCGACGGCGTAAACTGCTTCACCGCCGTGCAGACGGACGTATCGTTTTACCTCCGGAAGGTTGGCTTTGAAGTCAGGTCCTACCCCCGCGGCGCCTCCCGCCCATCGGGTTGAAATCGTCCCCTTGTCGTAACGGTCAAGCTGTACGCGATAGATTCGGTCTTTGTTTGTATGGAAATTGTCGTAACTGAGTTCGTGAAGTACAAACTGCATGATCAGCATGCACGCCACCATCCCGATAACAAGCCCGGAAAAGTTTATGGCAGAGAATACTTTGTTCCGGGAGATGTTCCGGATAATAGAGGTAAGATAATTCTTGATCATACGCGGTTTTAGTCTAAGACTCTCAATTCCCGAAACGGTTACACGGCAATCAGGGTTTGTTTTCAGGCGGATTAAATATGAGGGGATAAAATTTGCCCGTCATCGGATTGCCTTTACCAACTGCCGGAGTGCCCTCAAGTAACGGAGTGTCCGAATCCGAGACGGTACCGTCCGCAAAAACGTTGAGCACGAATGCCCTGCGAGAGCGGTCTGACTTGTTTTCGTATGATCCATGAACCATAAGCGGATGATGGAAGGTACCATAGCCTGCCTTCAGCTCTGCAAACACTCTTTTGCCAAACTGCGCCTTTTGTTCAGGATTCAGATAACGGTCAAGGCCGTTCATGTCTCCGGCAAGCTCAGGTTTTTCGAGCAGTCCCCACTTGTGGCTACCGGGAACGTAGCTGAGACACCCGTTTTCACGTGTCGCATCGTCAAGGGCAACCCAACACGTGAGGTGCTGCATGGGAATGGTTCGCGTCCAGTAGCTGTAGTCCTGGTGCCAGGCTACAACTCCACCGTGATGCGCCGGTTTGCAAAACAACTGATCATGCCAGAATCGAACGGCCCGGTTTCCCAGAAGCTGGCTTGCCGGAACAACAAAGGCGGGATTCCAAAGCGCATCGTGAAACCCTTCCGCTATACGCCAGTGCCCGAGGGAGTGAAACAATACAGTATTGGGATCCCCCGATTCGTTTGAATGAAATTCGTAAAAAAGCGCGTGCCCCGGATGGCCGGGATCCTGAAGTTCTTCAAGCTCACGGTTCAAATGCGCCACCTGATTGTTTTCAAGAATGGGTACACCCGACAGATAGCCGTTTTCGTTGAAAAATGCAATCGCTTCATCGGGCAGTGCATATTTTTCCCAGGCCGACTCTGCGTCAAGCCGGGGAAACAGGTCTGAAATGAGGCTGTGGTGCGCTGCGAGGTCTCTTTCCATAGTCGAATGTTGATATTTGCAGTAAGCTAATCCAAACCCGAAAAGACAACAACCTCACTAAACCCGGATGCCATTCTCCGGTTAGTCTCCGGCAACAAAAAGTTGAACTTCACGCATATTCCACGGTACTTCGAATACATGGGGTTTCCCTCTTCGTTCACCGTTTACAGGTACCTCAGATGCGGTTAACGTTATTCGCAGAAACTTCGCCGGTGCTGGCTCAAAACGTATAACGCTCTGGTTGTTGATGCCCTTTCCTTTCGCGATCACCTTTGTCCAATTGGTTCCGTCGGTTGAGAGTTCGATGTCGTATTCCTTGGGATACGTAGTTAACGGCGGTGGTGCTTTCTCCCCCCATCCGCGTCTGATCGTTGGTGAGAAGAAACTGATTTCGGTTAACCGCGCTATCTGTGGAAGTTCAACCTGGAACCACATCCCTGCCTGCTGAGTTATCCCGGTTGTCCAGCCTTCAAATGTAAACGCCCCCTTCGGCGATGCCGTGCTGCCCTTCCTTACGTCGGCCGTGTGGCTTGCGGTGACCTTCCATTTTTCATTATAGGGCAACGGCTGCGGTACTGCACTCCACAGTTCGTTGAATGTGTACGCTTTTTTCTGATCTGCGCTTTCTTTGCGCACGCGTGCAACATCCTCCGGAGAAACAGGTGTTGATTCATTTTCAAAATTGGTGCGGATATATGATGCAACGGCAGCGATCCATTCGTCGGAGTTGTTACCCATCGGTGCCATTAGTCCGCCTGCATAGGTCTCGCCATTGATGTCGCCGGTCATGCCATGAATAAGTACGCGTGTTACGTAGTCGGGGTGCGCCTTGACCCGCGGAGAATTTACGAGTGAAGGTGCAAGCAGTTTTCCTTCTCCGAAAGGTGTACCTGCTCCGCGCGGTCCGTGACATGTCGCACACAGGCTTTGATAAATCTGCTCCCCTTCCTCAACAAGTGCTTTTTCTTCAGGTGTAAAGTTCGGGAAGTTTCGTCCGAAGAATGCATGTACCACGGGCGGTTCAAGTACCTGCTTCCCAACGAGCTGAACGCCTGCCCGTGTATCTGTTTTAAGTATCTTCTTTACAACGGCTTCTCTGCCGGGAATATCGAGTAAACGACACGTCATCATCGCACGCATCCGTACATGAAGGTCGGGATCCTCAATCATTTTCAGGTAAAGCTTTTCAAAAGATTTATCACCGTTTTTGTACAGCGTTTCGGATACCCACATCGCCTGAATCCGGAGCCTGGGCTCTTCGTGCGTGAGCAGTTCTTTCACCAAGGAAGCTGGCAACGCTCCGATTCCCTCGAGCACCCACAGCGCGTGAAAGCGTGTGCGTATATCGGCTGCATTCTTCACAAGTTCGATAAGCGCCGGCGCAACTGATTTATCACCACGTTGCACAAGTATCTGCTGTGCCATGTCACGCCACCAGCCGTTGGGATGTTCGAGGTGTTTCAACAATTCAGCAGACGATTCCTCATACATTCGTGGTTTTTTTGTGTCGCGTTCAATGCTTTCATGCGTCAGTCGCCAGATGCGACCAAGATTGATGACTTTGTCCAGCTGGTATTGTTTGATCTTCACCCGGAGGTATGAACCTTCCGGTGTCCACTCGCCCTCCTGGATGATACCGTGATACATATCGACAATGTACATCGTACCATCAGGTGCTGTCGCCATGTCGACGGGACGGAATAATGGATCAAGAGAACGAATAAATTCTGATTGTTGATCCTGGTAAACGTTATGAAGGATGTAAAGACCTTCGTTTTCTTCCGCACGAATCTGCCTTACAATTCGTGCCACTGGTTCACCGTAAAAGTATTGACCTTTCAAATCATCCGGCAAACGATGTCCCCTGAAGAGATCGTTACCGGAGGCGCCTGTAACACGATTGAGGGTTCCTTCAGGCATTCGCACGGCCTGCATCCCCCCTTGCATATCCGCAATCCGGATAGGTGCACCCCAGGGAATGTCGAATCCTTCAGCAAAGTTTTTCTCGACTATATAGTCGCCATAGTGGATGGGAAATTGAAACCACGATGGTACACCGTTCGATCCGCCCTGAAACCAAAGCTTCCCATCATCATCATGTGTGATGCCCCATTGTGCATGGTTCGAACCTGTGGACTCACGGATAACCCCCTGCGGCGTTTCTCGTACACGGAAAGGATTTACTGTACTGTAAAGCCAGTTGTCCATTCCCCAATAAAGAAAGGCCTGCTGGTGTTCAACATTACCGGCACGACCAAAGTTGTCGGTAAAGAATTCACGTTTGTCGGCCTTGCCGTCGTTATCCGTATCGGTGTATTTGTAAACTACGTCGGCATTTGATTCCATGGTAAGAATACTGTTGGGGCCGACTGGAAGTACGAATCGTGGAAACACCAGGCTATCGACAAACATGCCTCCGGTTTCGTAAATGCCGTCGTTGTCGAGATCTTCCCATCGTGAGATTCCGCTAACGGGTTCAAGTGTTCCGTGTGAGTCTACAGTGAGCATATACGAACGAAGTTCGAGTACATACATTCGTCCATTGCCATCAAATGTAATGGCTCCGGGTTGCTGAATCGCGGGTTCGGTAATCACGGGTTCCATGTGGTATCCCGGTGGCAGCAGAAACTTTTCCTGCTGTTTTGCCGGCGGCAACGGAACTACCGGTGGCTTTGGTTCAATGTCGATACCTTTCCAGATTGCATGCGTAGTATCGGCACCTTCCGGAAGTTCTACAATTGGCCACGACTCTTTTTTCGTCGAACAAGCAAATGCAAGAATCAGAAATGGAAGCAGTATCCTGTACGTTACTGGAAATTCAATTCGGGGAATGGTCATGGGGCATTACTCTTTGTTAGGATCAAATAAACCAATTTGCAGTTGATAGGAAAACAACGAGAAGGAAATTATATGAGGATTGCCTGACGAATCGGTCTCTTTTCCACAAGCGGTTGTGAAATGCCATGAAAATTCTGTACTTACCGTTCCGAATAAAATACATCGTGAAAATGAGATCACTCCAAAAGATTATAACAGTGCTTATAATAGCGCTGGCGGTAAACGCGAATGCCCAGGAAATTGGAATACAGATGGGGAGCATGCGTCAAATGTTCAGTAAAGGTATGCCTGCAACACTCGCGTACATGAAGGAGCTTGGTATTACGGAAATTGAAGGCGGCGTTCCGCGCAACATGGACCGCGAAGAGTATAAGAAGTTGCTGAAGAAATATGATTTGAAGATTGTGTCGACTGGAATAGGCTTCCCCCATTTACAGCACCCTGACAGTATTGCGAAGGCTATTTCCAACGCAAAGGATCTCGGCGCCTCATTCGTTACGTGTTTCTGGATTCCGCATGATGGTGATAACGTTACCTTTGATGACATAAAGAATGCTGTTGAGGTGTTTAATAAGGCGGGAAAGCAATTTGCAGAAAGTGGTATCACATTCTGTTATCATTATCACGGATATGAATTCCGGGAATATGGCGAAGGGAAAAAGACGATGTTTGAATACATTATGGACAACACCCGTCCTGAATGGGTAAGTTTTCAAATGGATGTATTCTGGATCAAGAATCCCGGTCAGGATCCGGCTGCATTATTGCGCAAGTACCCGACCCGTTGGAAGTCGCTTCACCTGAAAGACCGCCGGCATGGAACGCCGAATACGGATAACGGTCGCCAGGATAAAGAAAGCAACGTGGTACTGGGAACCGGTGACGTAAACATTGCTGAAGTGATGAAAGCAGCCCGTGAAATTGGCGTGAAGCACTACTTCATTGAAGACGAATCATCCCGTGCCCTGGAGCAGGTTCCTCAGAGCATTGCTTACCTGAAATCACTGCGGAAGAAGTAGCATTACTGCTGGTATGCAAGGCGATAAATCATGATCGCGGCCCGTTTGATTTGTTCGTCAAGTGTGCGGAGGTCGATGTACTCTTCCTGCGAGTGTGCACCACCACCCATAGCCCCGATGCCATCAAGGCAGTCGACATACGCTGCAACAAACGAAATGTCACCTGCGCCCCTTTTGGCTGGATCAAATGGCTTCACCGGACCGAGTCCGAGGTCGACGCTTACCTTGCTGTAGAGCTCAAGGAGTTTCATGTTGCCTGAGGTTGGTGGCATCGCAGGATAGCCGTCGTCAAATGTTATCGTAGCTGAGGTTTGAGGAAGGCTTTCGGCGACAATGGCTTTCATTTTCGCTTTTGCTTTTTCGCGCTGTTCATTTGAAAGGTAACGGAGGTCGCCCATTACGCGGGCGCTATTCGCAACAATATTCGTCTTACCTGCAGCGGTTCCGCGTTTACCGGCCGAATCAAGTTCAACTTCGGTCCCGCCGAGAATCAAGCCAGGATTGAATGTGAGGTTTTCTTCGCGGAGCTCCGAGTAAAACCGATTTAGTATCCGCGATGCTTCATAAATCGCACCCGCTCCTGTTTCTGACGTGAATATTCCGGCGGAATGTGCCTGCCGACCTGTTATCTTGAGTATCCAGCTTGTTGTGCCGCGGCGCGCAATGGTTGCTTCACCGAAGCCGGTACCGGTTTCAAACGCCAGGGCAACGTCGCTGTTCTTTGCCGCGTTTATTATGTCTGCCCGACTAATTGTCAACGGCCGGCCTGCTTCTTCTTCGTCGCCATGCAGTGCAACTATAATTCGGCGGTCTTTAAGCAGATCCAGGTCATGCAAAGCTTTCAGTGCATACAGGATCACGACATTGCCACCTTTCATGTCGTTGGTTCCGGGACCGCGCGCAATGGTGTCGCCCTGGTTAATGTATTCTTGAAAGGGGCTTTCGGGTTCGAAAACCGTGTCGAGGTGTCCGACAAGTAAAATGCGTTTACCCTTCGATCCGTCGACTCTCGCGAACAAATGGCCGGCGCGCTTGAGTTGAGGCGGAAGTGAAATCCATTCGGTGCTGAACCCGATCGCATCGAACTCGCCCTTTATGTGCATTGCCGTCTCTTTTACTCCAGCAGCGTTGAGCGTTCCGCTATTTATGTTAACACTTTGTTCAAGCGTCTTCAGACATGCAGCCATGTTTTGATCGACCCGCGCAACGATCCTGCGTTCAATTTTGGATAGCTGCGCGGAGGCAATCAGTGCGTTCGTACAAAATAAAAGCGTGCAAAAAGTTCGGTTCATAGGCAAGGATATCCCTTACAATATAAGCAGTGAACGCAATTCACGCGAGGCCGACAGTTTAATTCGCCTCAGTGTATTGTTTGAAGCTGTTGAGAATTGCCTGCCATCCCATCTGTTGCATTTCACGGGGATTGGTATTCTCAGGATCAAACGTTTGGACAATCTTAACACCGCCCGGAGTTTCTGAAAACCTGATGGACACCATACGATCGCCCATCGCATATTCGATAATTTGGTGTGGCTTTACCGTTGAGTACACACCGATTACATCGAACTGCATGCTGCCGTCTTTTGCGGCCATCGTTGTCTTGAACGAACCGCCTTCACGCAGATCGTTCTCAGCGTGTGGCGCGTGCCAGTCTTCCGAAGCCTGACACCATTTGGTCACGTGTTGTGGCTCATTCCAGTATGACCATACTTTGGCTATAGGTGCGTTTACCGTGGCTTCAATTGTGATTGCGTTGTTTGTGATTGTACTCATGATTTAATTTATTAGAACAAATGATTATTAAGGTTTTTCAGTATTCGTTTTTCCCCATGGCATCAGATAATCAAGGGAATATTTCCCTGCTCCCGTTACGAAAATAACAAAACAGAGAAACCAGAATAGCAGCGGCAGTACTTTGTTTTGAAACGGATCCTGTGCATGGGCTATAAAGTATGCAACCGTCATCGTTATGAAGATAGGAATAATTGCCGCACGTGTCAGGATTCCCAGGGTGACGAGTATGCCACAAAAGAACTCAGCAAAGATTACCAGGTTTAGTGACCACGTTGCGCCGAGTCCTACAGTGTTGCCGATATCAGCAAACATAGGGAGTACTGCGTCGTAAGCTGCAAACTTGGAGTAGCCGAAATACGTAAACAATCCCCCGAAGGAAAGGCGAAGCAGTAATACGCCGATGTCGTTGTTCAGGGAGTTGGATGAGAATAGCTTTTTCATTTCGTTTTTCTTTCTTCAAAGGTATGGCGAGGAAATGAAAACGACGCTACCCGTATACGACAACGTCAGGGGGCAATCCCGACAGGTGCAGATGCATGGTGAATATATCAACGCAAAGCCACTCTGCCGCAGAGCAAAACCTGGAACCTGAAACCTGAAACCTGAAACTACTTAAATCCAATCGGTATACTTCTAATATCACTTTTCTCAATCCGGCAATGATATTCGAGAGTCGCCGACGAGCCTTCCTTGCGAACAACAACTTTCTGGACGTCGTTGACCTTGTATTCCTGGTGTGTGCCGTTTTCTTCAATCCAGAAGCTTTCGCCTTTAAAAGGCTTTTCGTTGCTTTCGAAAATCAGACTCTGGTGACCGTCGTCTTCAAAATTGAATTTGATCTTGTATGAAAGCATATCGTTTATTTTATCCGGTTATACTTCCTGAGAATCGTTAAAATCTGTTCTGTTGGAATGGCTTCAATACGATGACCGTCCCGCCCTTCCATCGTTTCAGCTGTGAACAGCGAATTGAGTATCGCTTCTTCTGTTGCTTCGATGACTGCCATGAACAATGGTGTTACATTGTCGTTTCGCATGACCGCTACAGTATCCGTTGGTGCGCGTTTCATATGCTGAACACGGTTCCCCGGAGCGGTTGACACAGCAATCACATAGTCGCCGCTGCCATTTGCTGCAATGCCACCCGTTTTCCCAAGGCCCAGCATCGCGCGTTTGGCGAGTCGCTCAAGATTTCTTGCGTCAAGTGGTGCGTCCGTCATCACCACAATCATGCAGGATCCGTCGGCTTCGTTGAGGACGTCTTTGTTTGGATATCGTCCCAGGTCCTTTGCGACGGGAACACCGGCTATTTCGAGCACGCCGCCAAAATTGGTCTGGACGAGTACACCGACTGTGTAACCACCCCATTGGGAGGGCAGTCATCGCGATGCCGTCCCAATGCCGCCCTTATAACCAGAACGAATTCTGCCAGTACCAGCGCCCACAGTACCTTCAGTGACGGGACTCTCTGTCGCAGCGGCTAGTGTGCTCAGACCGTCGTCTTCAGTTA
>Ga0079224_100015141_pt1 | contig 10790 bp, 10 predicted proteins | sample Stecom2015_FD_80414 | JGI IMG/M metagenome (GOLD analysis project Ga0079224, IMG submission 80414) | Agricultural soil microbial communities from Utah to study Nitrogen management - Steer compost 2015 | ecosystem: Environmental > Terrestrial > Soil > Agricultural land | place: USA: Utah...
CGAAATAAATAATTGGTTACGAGACCTTCTAGAATGAGGGTCTTTTTTCATTCTAAAAAAATTTTAATAATTTTTTTATAAAAACTGTAGGGTATAGTAGAAGTTAGTTCGTCTAATTAGGTAGACAAAGAAAGAGAGGGGGGAGAGTGCAATTGGAGGATGAGAAACTGATTGAGAAGGCAGCAGCAGGGGATGAGCATGCCTTTCGCTTACTCATTGAAAAATATAAAAATCTAGTCTTCAAGGCGATTTATTCGGTTTTACGCCATGAAAAAGATGCCGAGGATGCCTCGCAGGAAGTGTTTCTCAAAATCTACTATGCTCTCCCAAAATACCACTCACAAGGGATAAAAGCATGGATGACTCGAATCGCGGTAAACCATGCAATTGATGTGAAACGGAAGAAACAGCGGCAACAGGAAATGATTCTTGAGTCTGATGAACTTCCAGTCTCCTCAGCTGAGGAAAACGTCGTTGTCCCTCTTTTGCGAAAAGAACAAAAAGAAATGGTTAAAAAAAGATTACGAGATATGCCGGCAAACTATCGGAATGTAATTGAAGCTTATTATTTAGCCGAAAAAAGCTATAAACAAATTGCCAGGGAGCAACAAGTTGAGGTAAAAACAGTTGAAACAAAACTGTATCGAGCACGAAACTGGATGAAAAAACATTGGAAGGAGGATGATTTTAAATGAGTCATTTCAGCAGAAACGAGTGGTTCATGTATATAAAGAATGAAATAGCAGAAATAAAGCGAGAAGAACTCGAAAATCATCTGTTTTCCTGTGATCAATGTTTAGAAATCTATATGGAATTAGTGGAAAATCAAGCTGATGAATTACCAGATATCGAAAATGAGAGCTTTACAGACGAGGTAATTGTAAAGCTTGCTTTGAAAAAAGAAAACAAAAGAAAGTCGTTCCTGCAAAGCCCAATTTTCCATTATGGAATTGCGGCAACCGTGACAGTAACTTTGATGTCGACGGGGGTCTTCCAAAGTATGACAGGAATTATTGGAGTAGTGGAAGCATCAAGTTTTTCTGAGCAAAGGCAATCTGTAACGGATAGTTTGATGGAAAAAGCATTATCCATATTTGACATATTTGAAGTAAATCATAAGGAGGGTGAAAGATGAATTATAATCCAGTACTTGCATTTTTTCTATCATTTATACCAGGTGTTGGACATTTTTATGTGAATCGAAAAGTAAGAGGGTATTTATACGGGATGGGCGCTTTTATCCCATTGTTTTTTACCATATTTATTTGGTTTTTTGGCGGATATATCGGTGACGTGATCCTTATCGGATTATTAATTTCTTTTTTTGTTACGGCGATTAATGTGTTAGATATGATTTTGTTTTTAATGAAAAAAAGTAAACATAATCAGCAGGTTGCGCATGTTGGAGAAGAGGGAAACATTGTATCACAAACGGAAGATTCAGAGCGCTTTTATACGATTATCCTATCATTCATCCCAGGATTAGGACATTTCCAGCTTGGATTGATTAATCGTGGTTTGACATTTCTCATCGGATTTTTTGGATTAGGAACAATGATTGTGTTTATCTCAGTCTTCACGGACCAAGGTGCATTCATGGTGTTTCTAGGAATTCTTCCGATCATTTGGGTGTACAACATGTTTGATGCTGTTCAACTTGTAGGAAAAAAACAGCGTGGAGAAGAATTGGTCGATAAAACGATTATCGAGGATTTTGAAGAAACAAGACGAGAACAAGGGCGAAAAAGCAAGACTCTAGCAACTGTTTTAGCGATTTTTCCTGGAGCGGGGCACTTGTATCTTGGACTGCAAAAACGTGGTATTCAGTTAATGGCTGCCTTTCTATTAGCCATTTATATACTAGATGAACTCAGGTTGTCTCTATTCCTATTTTTAATCCCAATTATTTGGTTTTATAGCTTTTTTGATGCCCTTCAGAAGGTATCAAAGCATGGTGAAGAAGAGCTTGAAGACGTTCCAGTTGTATCTTATATTGTAAACCATCAAAAATGGGTAGGGTTTGGTCTAATAGCATTAGGGATTTACTATTTGGTTGTGAATGTTGTACTCCCGACAGTCGGCCCAATAATCTTGAATGCTTTTAATTTTGATATCCAATCTTTTTACTACGATTACTTCCAAGGGACAATCATATGTATTCTATTAATTGGTGGAGGCTTGAAGCTTATGGTCGGAAGTAAAAAACGAAAGGAGAACGCATGATGAGAAAATGGCGTGTTGGATCTATATCAATGGGATTATCTTTGATATTGTTAGGTATTCTCCTTTTTGTTTCACAAATAATGGGGATGCAAATGATAGAGCCACTGCTTGTGTGGTGGCCGATCATTTTAATTGTTCTAGGAATTGAGATTGTTGTTTACCTTGTTTTATCAAAACAGGAAGATCCAATTGTAAAATATGATTTTTTAAGTATTTTGTTTGTGGGAATTATTGGGATGATTGGAATTGGATTTACGCTATTGTCGTCTGTAGGACTGATTGATGAGGTTCAAGGTGCGATTGGTGCAGAACACCGTTCGATGGACTTACCTGCTGTAGAAGAAAACTTGGTAACGGACATTAACCGAGTGGTCCTTGAGACAAATGGAGTCACCAGTAAAATTGAGGGATCTTCTTCAACTGAATTGCATGTGTTTGGTGTTTATAGGGCAACTATTCATCCGAAAGCAGACCCAATTATTTCAGAAACAACGGATTATGTGACTACAAAGGTTGTCGGAGATACATTGTACGTGACATTAAAGGAACCAGCTGAGTATGTGGGGCCATTTTCTACTTATACAACAATGGAGCCAACGATTATTGTTCCAAATTCAATTCAATTAGAGGTTCGCGGACAGGATAATCATGTTTCACTCTATCCTGGTTCGCTTAAAAATAACTGGATTGTAGATGGAGCAGCCAATGTTTCCGTACATGTGGATGATAAGAGTAATATTTTGTTATCTGCCGTTTCTCATAATGAGTTAGAAAATGGCAATATGAAATGGGATAAAATTGATACAACGGATCGTGACGAGACAGATGAAGTATACGAGAAAAGCACCACTGAAAAATTGTATAAAGGAACAAAACAGCTAGGAGAAGGTACTTATAAACTATCAATTTTTAATAGTAATGTAGTAACCATAAACCTAGTAGAAAAATTGTAAAGATGAAATGCGCTTTGAATTTTCTCAAAGCGCATTTTGATTACTAAGAATTAGCTCGATGGGCACCTTAATAGTGTTTTCTACATAAAAATGATATAGTAAATACGTATGTAGTAATTGGATTATTTTACTAATATCCAAATTGATTAATTCAATTGGATAAGCTATGATGTAAAAATAAACGATTGATTATCTATTTTTAGGATGATGAAAATGAAAAGAGCTCGTATTATATATAACCCAACTTCTGGTAGAGAAATATTCAAACGACATCTTCCTGAGGTGCTCGAAAAGTTAGAAAAGGCAGGATATGAAACCTCCTGTCATGCAACAACTGGGGCAGGGGATGCAACTAATGCTGCGAGAATTGCGGTTGAAAGGGAATACGACCTAGTTGTTGCAGCAGGTGGAGATGGGACAATCAATGAGGTTGTCAACGGCTTGGCTGAGCAAGAATATCGCCCAACACTTGGAGTGATTCCAGTTGGAACAACGAATGACTTTGCGCGTGCAATTGGGGTACCTCGAAATATTGAGGGTGCTTGTGATGTAATTATTGAAGGCAATTCAGTTCCGATTGATATAGGTCGAGTAAGTGATAAATATTTTGTAAATATTGCAGGTGGAGGTAGGTTAACTGAGTTAACCTATGAAGTTCCAAGTAAGCTTAAAACGATGCTCGGGCAGCTTGCTTATTATTTAAAAGGTATGGAGATGCTTCCTTCAATTCGACCAACTGAAGTAAGTATTGAGTATGATGGAAAGTTGTTTGAAGGTGAAATTATGTTATTCCTTGTCTCATTAACGAATTCTGTTGGTGGCTTTGAAAAGCTAGCACCCGACTCCTCGTTGAACGATGGCTTATTTGATTTGTTGATTTTAAAAAAGGCTAATTTAGCTGATTTCATTAAGGTTGCCACGCTAGCGATTCGTGGGGAGCATATTAATGACCCTCATGTCATTTACACGAAAGCGAACCGTGTTAAAGTCAATCCGACTGAAAAGATGCAAATCAATTTAGACGGTGAGTATGGTGGTTTGCTACCAGGCGAATTTGTAAATCTATATAAACATATTAATGTTTTGGTATCGAAAGAAAAAGCAGAGAGTATGGAGTAGAATAGAAAATCTGGCGAGGGCCAGATTTTTTTATTTCGCTCTTTTCTTAAAGAGTGTTGCTATTTGATAAAACTAATCTTTTGATTTTTAGCGAAAGGAGGCGACTCCTGCTCAGAGAAGCGTGAGACTTGAGCCCCCGCAGGAGTGTTTAGAGAATTGTCCAGTTGTAGCGGCTAGAAACTAAAGAAATTTCAACTTCTCCTGCAGAGGCAAAATACACCTTTTAGTCGGAGTCTCGGCGCACAGGAACGTGGCGATTTTAGTCGGCCAATTTTCTCGTTTTGAGTGCAAGCCGCCTCCACATTTCGTTGAGAAGGCTCAAGCCACGCCCGCTCAGGAGCGTCAACCTGCAGAGGAAATCAATTGTGTTAATAACAACAAAGTTTGTGAAAACAGCCTTTTATTTTAACGTAGATAGCAACCTACATTGGCGCATCATACCTCCAATATGTTACAATCAGTTCTAGCATTTTGAACGTAAAGGAAGAAAAATTCAATGACAAAACTGAAACCTCCAGTTGAAAAAAATACATACTATGATGTGATTTTTGAAGATCTTACCCATGATGGATCTGGTGTTGCAAAAATTAAGGGTTTTCCCATTTTTGTTCCGAATGGTTTACCAAGTGAGAAAGCAAAAATAAAAATCACGAAGGTTCTAAAAAACTATGGATTCGGTAGGTTAATTGAACTATACGAAGAAAGTAAATTTCGCGTTGATGCTCCATGTCCGATATACAAAGAATGCGGAGGTTGTCAGCTTCAGCATCTTAGTTACGAGGGGCAGTTAATAGCAAAACAAAGACAAGTCCAAGATGTATTGACTCGAATCGGCAAGCTCCAAGATATCATGGTACATCCTGTACTTGGAATGGAAAATCCATGGCGCTATCGGAATAAGGCGCAGGTGCCCGTTGCTGATCGTGAAGGTGGCCTTGTGGCAGGATTTTACCAACAACGCAGCCATCAAATTATTGATATGAAAAGTTGTCTTATACAGCAAGAAAAGAACGACTTGGTTGTACAAACAGTAAAAGAAATCTGTGAGAAATATGGAATCCAAGCCTATAATGAAAAAAGCAATAAAGGAACAATACGTCATATTATGGCACGCTATGGTCTTGTCTCAGGTGAAATTATGGTTGTTCTCATCACAAGAACAAAGGATCTTCCACATAAAAATAAGTTGATTGAAGATATTACCAACCAGTTACCTGAAGTTAAATCAATCGTGCAAAATATTAACTCCAAACAGACGAATGTAATCTTTGGAAATGAAACAACTGTTATTTGGGGCGAAGAATATATTTACGACAATATTGGTGATATTCGCTTCGCTATTTCAGCTAGATCGTTTTATCAGGTCAATCCAGAACAAACGAAGATACTTTATGAGAAAGCATTGGAATATGCCGAGCTTACAGGAGAAGAGACGGTGATTGATGCCTATTGTGGGATAGGGACTATATCTTTATTTTTAGCACAAAAAGCTAAGAAGGTGTACGGTGTTGAAATTGTCCCTGAGGCGATTGAGGATGCAAAGCGTAATGCTGCCTTGAATAAAATAAATAATGCGGAATTTGCAGTAGGTGAGGCAGAAGTTGTAATCCCTTCCTGGTACAAGAATGGGATTGAAGCAGATGTCATTGTTGTGGATCCTCCGCGTAAGGGCTGTGATGAGGCACTATTACAGACGATTTTAAAAATGAAACCGAAAAAAGTTGTATATGTTTCATGTAATCCAGCAACACTTGCAAGGGATCTTAGAATCTTAGAAGACGGTGGCTATCAGACAGTTGAGGTGCAACCAGTCGATATGTTCCCACACACTGTGCACTGTGAAGCAGTTGCGAAGTTGGTTTTTAACTCACGAGGTTAGAAAATACACATTTGTTATAGATAACCCAAAAAAGGGAGGATAAGGCATTTGGTAAACCATAAATTAAAATCAAAAATTTTAGAAATTGTAGATAATCAAATTATGATAAATGATCCGAAGTCAACGAAAGAAACGTTGGAACGTCTGGTTAGCTTAGGTTTCTCTGAACAAGATTCCAAAGAAATGATCGGAAGGGTACTTGTTGAAGAAATGTACGATATATTAAAAAATAATGTACCGTTTAATGAAGAACGGTATACTGAAAAATTATCAATGCTTCCTTGAGATTCAAGTCATTAAAAATCTGTACTAATCTGTTAATTTCCAGAAAACCCATTTTTAATCAAACGTTTGTTTAATGGGTTACCTTAAGTGTATCAACAATTTGTAAATTTAATCAAACGATTGTTTAAATTGTTTTGGTTGTTGAGTGCATTGTGAAATTTGTGCTGTACTAGTCATTAAATTTGAAAAAGTGAGAATGAAAAAGGCCCGTATCGTAAAAAGATACAGGCCTTTTTTATGGTTGGTATTATTTTCAACTTTCCGTTCAGCATTAAGAAATTTCATAGGGGGAATATAGAGAAAAAGGGGGTTTTACTCATAGAAACAGTATACAAAGGTACAAATAAAATGATTATTGGGATTGTGTTCGGAGTTATTACATTTTGGCTATTTGCACAAGCAATCGTGAATGTAGTTCCTGCCGTACAAGAAGATTTAGGTATTTCACTCGGGACATTGAACATTGGAATTAGTTTATCTGCTTTATTCTCAGGAATGTTTATCGTTGCTGCAGGAGGTCTAGCTGATAAATTAGGGCGGAAAAGGATCGCTTATATTGGGTTTATTTTAAGTATTATTGGCTCATTATGTCTAGTTTTGGCTCAAGGCGCAGCATTACTAATAATAGGAAGAATTATTCAAGGTGTTTCAGCAGCATGTATCATGCCGTCAACCATTGCATTAATGAAAGCATATTTCGAAGGTGCAGAACGGCAACGTGCACTTAGTTATTGGTCAATTGGATCCTGGGGGGGCTCTGGAGTAGCTTCGTTTGCAGGTGGAGCAATAGCAACTTCATTAGGATGGAGATGGATCTTCATATTTTCGATTGTATTTGCTGTTGTAGGGATGTTTTTACTTAAGGACACACCTGAAAGTAAGCAAGAATCCTCAGGAGCCTTTAAATTTGATTACACTGGTTTAGGGATTTTTATCATAACGATGATTGCATTGAATGTTTTGATTACGTATGGTTCAGATTTAGGCTGGACAAGCCCAATTTCACTGCTGCTCATCGCTGTTACCATTGTCGGTTTAATTGTATTTATTAAAGTAGAGAAGAGCAAAAAAATCGTTCTTATTGATTTTGCCGTATTTAAAAATGGTCCATATACGGGTGCTACTGTTTCGAACTTTCTACTTAATGCGATTGCGGGTACGTTAGTTGTTGCAAACACTTATGTTCAAGTGGGACGAGGTTTTAGTTCATTCCAATCAGGAATGCTTTCGATAGGTTATTTAGTCACTGTACTTTCTATGATTCGAGTCGGTGAGAAAATCCTTCAAAGAGTAGGGGCAAAATCTCCTATGATTTGGGGGGCTACCATTACAACAATTGGTGTAGGAATCATGGGTTTAACTTTCTTACCAGATTTCACCTACACAGTTGTGGTCTTTACTGGATTTGCTTTATTTGGATTAGGACTCGGGATATATGCTACCCCATCGACTGATACATCTGTCTCGAATGCTCCAGCTGATAAAGTTGGTGAAGCGGCTGGGGTTTACAAAATGGCAAGCTCACTAGGTAGTGCATTTGGTGTGGCTATCTCAACAGCAGCTTATGCAACAATTGCAGCAACTGGTAATCTCGAATGGGCAGCAACAGTAGGGATTATAGTCAATGTAATCTTTGGTATTTTATCGATCCTATCGATTCTTATAATGGTACCAAAAGATGCAGGGAAACTAGAAAAAACAACGAAACCAAATCTTACATCAAAACTAAAATCTAAAGAACCTGAGCCCATTATCGAATAAACTCGTGAAAGAACGAAGATTCTGGCTTTGCTAAGGAAAAAGGAGTACGTGTTCATGAAGAAACAATTAATGGAGATGTTAGAATCACGTAAAGATGAAATTATTGAAATCCGAAGATATCTACATGAAAACCCAGAGCTTTCCTTTGAGGAGGAAAAAACAGCACAATATATTCTTGATTTCTATAAAGGGAAAGACGTAGAAATACAATCAAATGTTGGCAATGGATACGGTATTGTTGTAACCATAAAAGGAGGAAAGGCTGGTAAAAATATTGGGTTACGTGCAGACTTTGATGCACTTCCTATCGTTGAAGAAACAGATGTACCATTTAAATCTAAGACAGAAGGTGTCATGCATGCATGTGGTCATGATGGACACACTGCATACTTATTGGTACTAGCTGATTGTTTAATTCAATTAAAGGATGAAATTCCAGGTACGATTAAAATCATCCATCAACATGCGGAAGAAGTGCCACCTGGAGGAGCAAAAAGTATTGTGGAATCAGGGGTTCTTGACGATTTGGATCATGTATTTGGAATCCATCTCCTCCCAATGGGACCTGCAGGAGTAGTAGGGTATCATGGAGGGTATTCCTTTAATGGAAGAGCATATATGAAATTGAAAATTCAAGGGAGAGGTGGACACGGCTCTTCTCCACATCTAGCAAATGATGCTATTGTGGCAGGTGCACATTTTGTTACTGCTGCTCAAACGATTATAAGTAGACGCCTAAGTCCCTTCGAAAATGGTGTCATTACAATCGGTTCATTTGATGGTAAAGGGACCTTTAATGTTATTAAAGATAGTGTAGAGCTTGAAGGTGATATTCGTTATATGTCTGAGGAGACAAGAGAAAAAATTGAGCATGAAGTAAAACGTCTTGCGAAGGGACTTGAAGAAGAATTCGGAGTGACTTGTGAATTAGCATATGAAAATGATTATCCACCTCTATATAATGATCCAGAATTGACCGAAAAAGTAGCGGGGTATTTAAGAAGTGCGAATGACAAAGATATTAAAGAAGTAAAGGAATTTCCTGCAATGGCACCATCAGAAGACTTTGCATATTACGCAAAAAAATTCCCTTCTTGTTTCTTTTACATTGCCTGTACCCCAAAAGGAGAAAAGGATCCATTCTTCAATCATCATCCTAAATTTGATATCGATGAAGATGCGCTATTAGTCGCCGCAAAAGCAGTAGGGACAGTGGTTTGTGGGTTTTATGAATTAGATTAGGGAGGGAAATTAAGGATCAATTGAATGATGGAAGATGTAAAGCCCATCCGATAATTGGATGGGCTTTATGCATGTTAGGATGCGCGTTCTCGCATATTGGTTTGAACGGGTGTGAATGTTTTTTTCTTTTGTGTCATCCTGACAAAGATATTATTTGATAAGAGAGCGACGATGATAAATACCGTTCCAAGTAGGTCGAAAATCGTTACAGAATTTCCTTGGACTATGGAAATTAAAAGCGTTGTAACAGGAACAAAGTTAATGAACAAAAGTCCATTTAATGGTGATAGGATACTCACACCAATATTCCATCCTAGCAATGCAATTACTCCTGGGAATATGATCATAAATAATAAGTGAGGACTTACTGCTACAATATTGTCTACTGAGGGCACAGATAAATATCCAGTAAGTGTAACTCCAACGGTAACTACGATAGCTGTGATCGTTCCTAGTAAACAACTTAACGTCGAATATCTTAGAGCGGACCAACCGCTAAACTCACTACCACCCATTGTATAAATAACCCATCCAATGACGGCGATAAATATGAGCAATGATGGGATAAAGTCTTCAGTCGCTCCAAGAAATGCGTATATATCACCTTTTGTAATCACCAGCATGGCACCGATAAATGAGACAATTACACAAACTAATGTAAATAAATGTGGACGTTTTTTAAATAGCATCCAAACAATTACAATCGATATCATTGGCATTAGTGACTCCATAATCGAAGCTACCATGACTCCGGGAGCACCTAATAAATCTTCACCCCAGAAAATGAATAAATTATAGACGGTAAACGCCATTGTTCCAAAGAACCATAATGATAGTCCTTTCCCCTCAAGCCGAAAAGCTTGTTTTCCTTCTCTCCATAATAATATCGCCACAAGTATGACCGTAACAGCTCCATACCGAAAGATTGTAAAATAAAAAGGATCAATATGCTTAAATGCTGCATGTGCTACTGGAAACATTGCTCCCCAAGAAACCGCAGCAATAAAACATAAGATGGCCCCTAATAAAACACTATTTTTCAACTCTCCATTACCTCTTTCTATATTCACTTCAAAATTGTATATCTATCATATAAGTAATGGAATATCATGTAAAATGAATAAAAACAATGATTATCATCATTATTTTTGATACCATAAAATAAAATGAGAAGTATTGAAGGGAGGAGAAAACGTGGAACTTAAGGATTTGGAAATATTTCAAATGATTGCTGAAAAAGGCACCATTACAGAAGTAGCAAAAGAGTTAAATTACGTTCAGTCTAATATTACCTCTAGAATACAAAAGCTTGAATCGGAATTGAATAC
>Ga0079224_100015142_pt1 | contig 10790 bp, 8 predicted proteins | sample Stecom2015_FD_80414 | JGI IMG/M metagenome (GOLD analysis project Ga0079224, IMG submission 80414) | Agricultural soil microbial communities from Utah to study Nitrogen management - Steer compost 2015 | ecosystem: Environmental > Terrestrial > Soil > Agricultural land | place: USA: Utah...
GACGCGCCCGCCATGGCGGGTGCCGGGCTGGTCGGGGGGGTGGCGACGGCGGCCCCGTACACGATCGTCGCTGAGGGCGAGACCCGCTTCCGCGTGGTCGCCTACGACCTGGGCATCAAGGCCGCGACGCCGGAGCAGCTGGCCACCCGTGGGATGGAGGTGGCGGTCGTGCCCGCCTCGGCCCCCTTCGCCGAGGTCGAGGCGCTCGCACCCGACGGCGTGTTCTTCTCGAACGGCCCGGGCGACCCCGCCACCTCCGAGCACGAGATCGAGGTGCTGCGCAGCGTTCTGCGCGCCCGCATCCCGTTCTTCGGCATCTGCTTCGGCAACCAGCTGCTGGGCCGCGCGCTGGGCTTCGGGACGTTCAAGCTGCCCTTCGGCCACCGCGGGGCGAACCAGCCCGTCCTCGACGTCGCGACCGGTCGCGTCGAGATCACCAGTCAGAACCACGGCTTCGCGGTCGACGCCCCCACGGGGGAGCCGATCACGGCCCCGCAGGCGGAGTTCGGACGCGTCCGGGTCAGCCACATCGGCCTCAACGACCAGGTCGTCGAGGGTCTCGAGTGCCTCGACATCCCCGCGTTCTCCGTCCAGTTCCACCCCGAATCCGCGGCCGGACCCCATGATTCGCGCGGCCTCTTCACCCGCTTCGCGGACATGATGACTGCCAACCCCGCGTCCGCGCGCGCCTGAGCCGCACAGAAGGAGAGCACACCGTGCCCAGAAGAGACGATCTCAAGTCCGTCCTCGTCATCGGCTCCGGCCCCATCGTCATCGGCCAGGCCTGCGAGTTCGACTACTCGGGGACGCAGGCCTGCCGCGTCCTCCGCAGCGAGGGCCTCCGCGTCATCCTCGTGAATTCGAATCCCGCGACGATCATGACGGACCCGGACATCGCCGATGCCACGTACGTCGAGCCGATCGAGCCCGCCGTCATCGAGACGATCATCGCGAAGGAGCGCCCCGATGCGCTCCTGCCCACGCTCGGCGGTCAGACCGCCCTCAACGCCGCGATCGCGCTCCACGACGCGGGCATCCTCGAGAAGCACGGCGTCGAGCTCATCGGCGCGGACGTCGACGCGATCCAGCGCGGCGAGGACCGCCAGAAGTTCAAGGACGTCGTTGAGTCCGTGGGCGGCGAGTCCGCCCGCTCGGTCATCTGCCACACCATGGACGACGTGCTCGCCGGTGCCGCGGAGCTGGGCTACCCCCTGGTCGTCCGCCCCTCGTTCACGATGGGCGGCCTGGGCTCCGGGATGGCCTACGACGAGGAGGACCTGCGCCGGATCGCCGGCGACGGCCTCCACGACTCCATCACGAACGAGGTCCTGCTCGAGGAGAGCATCCTCGGGTGGAAGGAGTACGAGCTCGAGCTCATGCGCGACCACGCCGACAACGTCGTGGTCGTCTGCTCGATCGAGAACGTCGACCCCGTGGGCGTCCACACCGGTGACTCGATCACCGTCGCCCCCGCGCTCACGCTCACGGACCGCGAGTACCAGAAGATGCGCGACATCGGCATCGCGGTCATCCGTGCGGTGGGCGTCGACACCGGCGGCTGCAACATCCAGTACGCGGTGGATCCGCGGACGGGCCGCATCATCGTCATCGAGATGAACCCGCGCGTGTCCCGCTCCTCGGCGCTCGCATCGAAGGCGACGGGCTTCCCGATCGCGAAGATCGCCGCGAAGCGCGCGATCGGCCACTCGCTCGACGAGATCCCCAACGACATCACGGAGGTCACGCCGGCGTCGTTCGAGCCCGCCCTCGACTACGTCGTCGTCAAGATCCCGCGCTTCGCGTTCGAGAAGTTCCCCGCCGCGGACCCCACGCTCACGACCACGATGAAGAGCGTGGGCGAGGTCATGGCGCTGGGGCGCAGCTTCGGATCGGCCCTCCTCAAGGCGATGCGATCGCTCGAGCAAAGCGGTGCGGAGTTCGACTTCACCCATCGCGTGGACCTGAGCGATCCCGCGGTGCGCTCGGACGTCACGGCCCGCCTCGCCCACCCCACCGCGGACCGCATCCACACCGTCCGCCTCGCGCTGGCCTCGGGCATGTCCGTCGAGGAGGTGTTCGAGGCGAGCTGGATCGACCCGTGGTACCTCGACCAGATCCTCCAGCTGCAGGAGGCGGCCGACGAGGTCGCGCAGGCCGATGACCTCACGGCGGATCTCCTGGCGCTCGCGAAGGAGACGGGCCTGTCCGACCGGCAGATCGCCGCTCTGCGCTCGCTCGACGAGGCGGTCGTCCGCGGAGTCCGCCATGCGCTGGGCATCCGCCCCGTCTTCAAGACGGTCGACACGTGCGCTGGCGAGTTCGAGGCGCGCACGCCCTACCACTACTCGAGCTACGAGGACGAGACCGAGGTCATGCCGCGCGAGCGCGAGGCCGTCATCATCCTGGGTTCGGGCCCCAACCGGATCGGTCAGGGCATCGAGTTCGACTACTCGTGCGTCCACGCGACGATGGCCCTGTCCGAGGCGGGCTACGAGACGGTCATGGTCAACTGCAACCCGGAGACGGTGTCGACGGACTACGACACCGCCGACCGGCTCTACTTCGAGCCGCTCACCTTCGAGGACGTCATGGAGGTCTACCAGGCGGAGCTCGCGGCCGGCCCCGTCGCCGGCATCGTCTGCACCCTGGGCGGGCAGACCCCGCTGGGCCTCGCCGCGGACCTCAAGGCCGCGGGCGTCCCGGTGCTGGGCACCCAGCCCGAGGCGATCGACCTCGCGGAGGACCGCGGTGAGTTCGGCCAGGTGCTGACCGACGCGGGCCTGCAGGCTCCCCAGAACGGGATGGCGACGACCTTCGAGGGCGCCGTCGTCATCGCGGACCGGATCGGCTACCCCGTGCTCGTCCGCCCGTCCTACGTCCTGGGCGGCCGCGGGATGCAGATCGTCTACGACGAGCAGCAGCTGCGCGACTACATGGAGTCCGCGACCGAGGTGTCCGCCGACCGCCCGGTGCTCGTCGACCGCTTCCTCGAGGACGCGATCGAGATCGACGTGGATGCGCTCTACGACGGCGAGCAGGTCTTCATGGGCGGGATCATGGAGCACATCGAGGAGGCCGGGATCCACTCGGGCGACTCCGCGTGCGTCCTGCCCCCGCTCACGCTGGGCGAGGCGGTCCTCGAGCGCGTGCGCCGCGCGACCGCCGCGATCGCGGAGGGCACCGGCGTGCGCGGGCTGCTCAACATCCAGTTCGCGCTGGCGGCGGACGTCCTTTACGTCATCGAGGCGAACCCCCGCGCGTCCCGCACCGTGCCGTTCGTCGCGAAGGGGACGGGCACCCAGCTCGCGAAGGCCGCCGCACTGCTGGCGGTGGGCCGCACCATCGACGACCTGCGCGGCGGGCTGCTGCCCACCGCCGGCGACGGCTCGCGCCTGCCGTACGACCACCCCGTCGCGGTCAAGGAGGCGGTCCTGCCGTTCCGCCGCTTCCGGACGGTCGACGGACGCGCCGTCGACTCGATCCTGGGGCCGGAGATGCGCTCGACGGGCGAGGTCATGGGCATCGACCGCGACTTCCCGCGGGCCTTCGCCAAGGCGATGATGGGCGCGTCCACGACGCTGCCGACCTCCGGCACCGTGTTCGTCTCGGTCGCGGACCGCGACAAGCGGGCCCTCGTGCTGCCCGTCAAGCTGCTGTGCGACCGCGGGTTCTCGATCGTCGCGACGGAGGGCACCGCAGCCGTGCTCGCCCGCTACGGGATCCGCGCGGAGACGATCGCGAAGCACTTCGAGGCGGACGCGGGGGAGGACTCCGTGCTCGATCGGATCTCCGCCCGTGCCTTCGACCTCGTCGTCAACGTGCCCGGCGGGCGCCAGGAGCGGGCGGACGGGTACGAGATCCGGGCCGCGGCGACGGTCGCGAACGTCCCGCTGCTCACGACGGTCGACGAGTTCTCCGCCGCGGTCTCCGCGATCGAGTCGCTGCAGAAGGACGCGATGGACGTCCGCGCGCTGCAGGACTGGGCATGACGACTGCCCCCGACCGCCTGCGCGCGGCCCTGCGGACCAGCCCCCTGTGCGTGGGGATCGATCCCCACCCGGGGGAGCTGGCCGCGTGGGGGCTGCCGGACTCCGCGGACGGGGCGCGCACGTTCGCGCTGCGGCTCCTCGATGCCGCCGTCGCCGGCGGCGCGCGGGTCGTCAAGCCGCAGGTCGCGCTCTTCGAGCGGCACGGCTCCCGGGGCTTCGCCATCCTCGAGGAGGTGCTGGCGGCCGCGCGGGGCCAGGACGTGTTCGCGGTCGCGGATGCGAAGCGCGGTGACATCGGGTCGACGATGGCGGGCTACGCGGACGCGTGGATCCGGCGGGGCTCGCCGCTGCGCGCGGACGCGGTGACGGTGTCTCCCTACCTGGGCTTCGACTCGCTGCGCCCCGCCCTCGACCTGCTCGAGGACGAGGACGCGATCGTCTTCGCCCTCGCGCTCACCTCCAACCCGTCCGGCCCGCAGGTGCAGCATGCCCGCGGTGCGGACGGGGAGCCCGTGGGCGGGGCCATGCTCCGCCTCGCTGCGCGCGAGGACGAGGGGCGCCCGGCTCGCGTCGGGGTCGTCATCGGCGCGACCGTGGGACGGGCCGCGCAGTCGCTCGGGCTCGACCCGGGGACCTTCCCGGGACCCGTCCTCACCCCCGGGTACGGGGCCCAGGGCGCGACGGGCGAGGACCTGCGCGAGCTGTTCGGTCCGGTCGCCGCCGACCACCGGCTGGCGGTCAACGCCTCGCGCGGGATCAGCGGTGCGGGGAGCGACAGCGCAGACCTGACCCGCAGGATCGTGCAGATCTCTGCTGACCTCCGCGGTGCGCTCGGCGTAGACTGAGGGCGGAACCCCTGCACAGGGAGTTTGCACCGCACGGGACGAGGAGGCACGGCAGTGGCACTACCGCAGCTGACCCCGCAGGAGAGGGAAGCCGCCCTGAGCAAGGCATTCGCAGCCAGACAGGCGCGTGCCGAGGTCAAGGCGGCCCTCAAGAACGGAGAGATGACCCTGACGACAGTGCTGGAACGCGCGGACGGCGATGAGTCGCTGCGCAAGATGAAGGTCCACGACCTGCTCCGCTCGCTGCCGGGCGTGGGCGAGCGACGGGCGACCGCACTCATGGAGGAGTTCGGGATCGCCGCATCGCGCCGCATCAAGGGGCTGGGCGTGCACCAGCGATCGGCTCTGCTCGAGCGCTTCCCCGGATGAGCCGACTGACAGTGCTGGCCGGCCCCACGGCGGTCGGCAAGGGGACTGTGAGCGCACGCATCCGCGAGGCCCACCCGGAGGTCTGGTTCTCCGTGTCGGCGACGACCCGGGCCCCGCGCCCGGGGGAGATCGACGGTGTGCACTACCGCTTCGTCGACGACGCGGAGTTCGACCGGATGATCGCCGACGGCGAGCTGCTCGAGCACGCCGTCGTGCACGGCCGCAACCGCTACGGCACGCTCCGCGGGCCGGTGCAGGAGCAGATCGACGCCGGCGGTGCGCCGCTGCTCGAGATCGACCTGCAGGGCGCGCGCCAGGTGCGCGAGGCGATGCCGGAGGCCCTCTTCGTCTTCCTCGCGCCTCCCAGCTGGGACGAACTCGTGCGCCGGCTCATCGGGCGCGGGACGGAGTCCCCGGAGGAGCAGGAGCGCCGGCTCGAGACCGCGCGGATCGAACTGGCGGCGGAGAAGGAGTTCGACGTCACCATCGTCAACCGCGATGTGAGCGAGGCGGCGCGCGAACTAGTAGACTTGATGGGACTCGCGGGCTCCGACTGAGCCCGCGCCCCACGTCCAACTCATCACCACCCCCTGTTTGGAGAGCCTGTGGCACACACCCCCGAAGGAATCACGTTCCCGCCGATCGACGATCTGCTCGCCGTCACGGATTCGAAGTACGAGCTCGTCATCCAGGGATCCCGCCGGGCGCGCCAGATCAACTCGTACTACGCGCAGCTGCAGGAGGGCCTGCTGGAGAACGTGGGCCCGCTCGTCACCCCGGAGCCGAACGAGAAGCCCCTGTCGATCGCCCTGCGCGAGATCCACGAGGGCAAGCTCATCATGCGCGAGCCCACGGAGGCGGACTTCGCCCCCGTGACGGACCTCGACTACGGCCACGACTTCTCGTTCGACGAGGCCTTCGGCGGCGACGCGTTCGGCGGCGACAGCGCCATCACGCACACGCCGGATCCCTCCGCGGAGCCCACCGCAGAATGAGGATCGTCCTCGGGGTCACCGGCGGGATCGCGGCGTACAAGGCCGCGCACGTGCTCCGGGGACTCCGCGAGCAGGGCCACGAGGTCCGCGTCGTGCCCACGGAGGCCGCACTCAGCTTCGTGGGTCGCGCCACCTGGGAGGCGCTGAGCGGACAGCCCGTGTCGACGACCGTCTTCGACGGAGTCGAGCGGGTCGAGCACGTGCGGATCGGGCATGAGGCGGAGCTCGTCCTCATCGCCCCCGCCACCGCGGATCTGCTGGCCCGCGCCCGGGCCGGCATCGCGGACGACCTGCTCACCGCGACGCTGCTGACCGCCACCTGTCCCGTCGTCGCCGCTCCCGCGATGCACACCCAGATGTGGGAGAACGCCGCCACGGTGGACAACGTCGCGGTCCTGCGCGAGCGGGGCTGGACGATCATCGAGCCGGCCGTGGGCCGTCTCACCGGTGCCGATTCCGGGCCCGGCCGCCTGCCGGAGCCCGAAGTGATCCTCGAGGCCGCACTCGCCGCCGCGCACGCACCCGCCGCTCCCGCACAGCAGGACCAGCACCCCGCCGAGGCCGCCGAGGCCGGACCGCTCCACGGCACCACCGTGGTCGTGAGCGCCGGGGGCACCCGCGAGCCGCTCGATCCCGTCCGCTTCCTGGGGAACCGCTCGTCCGGCAAGCAGGGTGCCGCACTGGCCACCGCAGCCGCGGCCGCCGGTGCGGACACGACGCTGCTGGCCGCGAACGTCGACTCCGCCGTGCTGGCGGAGCTGCCCGCGAGCGTGCGGGTCGACGAGGTCTCCACGACTGCTGAGCTCCAGGCCGCCTGCATGGCCCACGCCTCGACCGCGGACGTCATCATCATGGCCGCGGCCGTCGCGGACTACCGACCCGCGCAGGCCGCGGAGCACAAGATGAAGAAGTCCGGCGACGGCCTCGTCCTCGAGCTCGTCGAGAACCCGGACATCCTGCGCGGCCTCGTCGAGGCCCGCGACGCCGGGCGCACCCGGACCGGTCAGACCCTCGTGGGCTTTGCCGCGGAGACCGGCTCGCCGGACACGCCCGCGGACCAGCTGGCCCAGCATAAGCTGCTGCGCAAGGGCACCGATCTGCTCGTCTTCAACGACGTGTCCGGCGACCGTGCCTTCGGGCAGGACGACAACACCGTCATCGTGTACCGCCGCGGCGATGCGGGTGCCCAGGAGGTCACGCGCAGCACCGGGTCGAAGGCCCAGGTGTCTCACGATGTCATCCGCGCGGTCATCGCGGAGCGCACTCGCTAGGATGGTGGCGTGACTTCTCCCTATCTGCGCCACTTCACGTCCGAATCCGTGACGGAGGGCCATCCCGACAAGATCTGCGACCAGATCAGCGACGCCGTCCTCGACTCGCTGCTGTCCCAGGACCCGAACTCGAAGGTCGCCGTCGAGACCCTCGTGACGACGGGCCTCGTCCACGTCGCCGGCGAGGTCCGCTCGGACGGCTACGCGGACGTCGCCTCGCTCGTGCGCGACGTCATCACCGGCATCGGCTACGACTCCTCGGACAAGGGCTTCGACGGGCACAGCTGCGGCGTCTCCGTCTCGATCGGCGCGCAGTCCTCGGACATCAGCGCGGGCATCGAGACCTCGTTCGAGCGCCGCTCGGGCACCTCGGATGACAGCGACCACGGCACCTCGCTGGGTGCGGGCGACCAGGGCCTCATGTTCGGCTACGCGGATGACTCCACGGACGTGCTCATGCCGCTGCCCATCCACCTGGCGCACCGCCTGTCCGAGCGCCTCTCGCAGGTCCGTCGCGACGGCCTGCTGCCGGAGCTGCGTCCGGACGGCAAGACCCAGGTGACGATCGGCTACGACGGCGACGAGGCTGTGAGCCTCGAGGCCGTGGTCGTCTCCAGCCAGCACGACCGCGACTACGCGCTGCCGCAGCTGACGGCCGACCTGCAGGAGGCCGTCATCGCCCCCGTGCTGGCGGAGGTGGACCTCGACACGTCGCGCACCTCGTACTTCATCAATCCCGCGGGACCGTTCGTCATCGGCGGCCCCATGGGAGATGCCGGCCTGACCGGCCGCAAGATCATCGTCGACACCTACGGCGGGTTCGCCCGTCACGGCGGCGGAGCGTTCTCCGGCAAGGACCCCTCGAAGGTCGACCGCTCGGGCGCCTACGCGATGCGCTGGGTCGCGAAGAACGTCGTCGCCGCGGGACTCGCCCGCCGGGCAGAGGTGCAGGTCGCGTACGCGATCGGCCGCAGCGAGCCCGTGGGCCTCTACGTCGAGACGTTCGGGACCGAGCAGGCGGATCCGGAGAAGATCGCCCGCGCGATCCGCGAGATCTTCCCCCTGCGCCCCGCAGAGATCATCCGGGAGCTCGAGCTCGTCCGCCCGCTCTACTCGCAGACCTCGACGTACGGCCACTTCGGTCGCACCGGCGAGGCCTTCACGTGGGAGCGCACGGACCGCGCGGAGGCGCTCGCGTCCGCAGTGGGCTGAGCCCGTGCAGCCCACGCTGCTGGGGGATGAGGAGCCCGCGCTGCGGCTGCGCGGCGGGCGGACTCCTGCGCCCGCCCTCCCTGTCGCGCGCGTGCTGCTCGAGACTCCCGTCCCGCACCTCGCGCGCCCCTTCGACTTCGGGGTGACCGCGGAGCAGGACGCGGCGGCCGTCCCCGGCGTCCGCGTGCGGGTCCGCTTCTCCGGCCGACTCGTGTCCGGCTTCCTGCTCGACCGCGCGGAGTCGACGGAGGTGACCGGCCCATTGTCGCCGCTCGAGCGCGTCGTCTCGCCGGTCGCCGCGGCGGACGAGCACGTGCTGGGTCTGGCGCGCGCGGTCGCGGACAGGTGGGCCGGCACCCTGCCGGACGTGCTGCGCCTCGCGATCCCGCCCCGGCATGCGGCCGGGGAGGCGAGCGCCCTGGCAGCGATCGCCCGCGCAGCGGAGGACCCTCCGCCGGACCCGGATCCTGCGACCCACCCGCTGCCGCTCGATGCACCCGCGTCGCTCCTCGACTACGAGCGGGCGCTGGTCGAGTGGCTCGCCCGCGCGACTGATGATGCCGCAGACGCCGAGGCGGGTCCGCGGGCGGCCGCCGCACTCACGCCGGGCTCGGAGCCCGGCACCGGCTGGATCACGATCGGCCTCCACGCGGCGGCGCAGACGATCGCGGCCGGACGCTCGGTCCTCTGGATCGTCCCCGACCACCGGGAGCTCGATGCGCTCGAGGCGCGCCTGGGCGACCTCGCGCCCCTCACTGTCCGCCTGTCCGCCGACCAGGGCCCGCAGGCCCGCTGGTCGAACTGGGTCCGCGCGCACGCGGGCAGCGCCCGCCTCGTCATCGGCACCCGCGCCGCGGCACTCGCACCCCTGCGGGATCCCGGGCTCGTTCTCCTCGTCGAGGACGGCAGCGACCACTACGTCGAGCCGCGGGCGCCCTACCCGCATGCGCGCGAGGTCTGCCTGCTGCGCGTCCGGGAGTCCGGTGCCGCCCTCCTGCTCCTCGACCACACCCGGACCGTCGAGGTCCAGGATCTCGTCGAGTCCGGGTGGATCGGCTCGATCGACCGCCCGCGCGAGGAGCGCCGGGCGAGCGCACCGCTCGTGCTCCTGCCGCACGCGGACGCGCCGAACGAGCGGATGCCGCCGGAGGCGTTCGAGCTCATCCGGGGCGCACTGGGCCGCACGAAGCGCGAGACCGCGCACGGTCCGGTGCTCGTCCAGGTGCCGCGCGCCGGCTACCTGCCCGTCGTCGCGTGCGCCCGGTGCGGGGACCTCCTCGACTGCCCGCGCTGCGCGCAGCGCATCGCGGCGGCGGGGCCGGAGGGACCCGTCGCGTGCGCGCACTGCGGGCTGCGCGAGGAGACGATCACCTGCCCGCGGTGCCGCAGCACCCGCGTGCGCGCGGTCGTCCGCGGACTCGAGCGGACCGCGGAGGAGCTGGCCCGGGCCTTCGCCGAGGTCCCCCTCATCCGCTCGGGCGGCACCGACATCGTCCGCTCGGTGGGGGACGCGCCCGCGATCGTCGTCGCGACGACGGGTGCGGAGCCCTACGCGGACGGAGGCTACGCCGCCGCCCTCCTGCTGGACTCCCTGTGGCCGGGCCCGGGCCTCGACGGGGTCGGACGGGCGATCGCCCGGCGCCTGCGCGCTCTCGCGCTCGTGCGGGCCTCGGCGGATGGCGGCCGCGCCCTCGTCCTCGACACGACGGACGTCGTCGTGCGGGTGCTGCAGACCTTCGACCCCGTCCGCCACGCGCACGCGGAGCTGGCCGATCGCCGGTCCACGGGCCTGCCCCCGGTCGCCCGCACCGTGCGGCTGAGCGGCCCGCGCACGGAGGTCGTCGAGGCGCTCGCACGGCTCCACACCGAACTCGGCCCCGACGTGCTGCGTCCGCTCGTCGTCGAGGACGAGGACGACGAGCGGACGCAGCTGCTCGCGTTCTCCCGCACCTCCTCGGTCGAGGTCTCCCGCGCGCTGCGCGCGCTGGCCGTCCACCGCTCCGCGACGGGACTGCCGATCGTCCGTCACACTGTCGACCCTCCCGGTGCCCTGTGAGGACAGGCGCGCACTAGACTGGCGCGCGTGAGAATCGTCTTCGCCGGCACCCC
>Ga0079224_100015143_pt1 | contig 10789 bp, 10 predicted proteins | sample Stecom2015_FD_80414 | JGI IMG/M metagenome (GOLD analysis project Ga0079224, IMG submission 80414) | Agricultural soil microbial communities from Utah to study Nitrogen management - Steer compost 2015 | ecosystem: Environmental > Terrestrial > Soil > Agricultural land | place: USA: Utah...
CAATCAATTTCATATTGCCAGTGACGATAGTCCGCGTGCGCTGTTTTCACCCAACCCACAGCTCGTCAAAGAAGAACAACTAGTGACAAATCTCACCGCGAGCAACGAACCTAGCAGCTTTATTATCGTTCGCGGCAATTCCAGCCACGAGGTGTATACCCGTATCCAACAACTGGAACAACAATTGGGCACTTCAACGGCCCAGTTGACTGGCGTCCATAATTTTTTTCCATCACCCGCAGATGCGGCACACGCGTTTGAACTTAACCAGCGCTTGTATGGCGACAAGGGTTTGGCCCTGAAATTTATGCACGATCAGGGCTTCACAGCTGCAAGCATCCAGGACTTGCAAGCGCGCTATCAGCAAGCGGATGGTAACTGGCAATCACCCGCCGACTTTTTTGCCCGTCATACAGATCAACTTCCCGCCCTCTGGTTAGAGCACGAAGACTCTATCAGTACATTTTTACTACTACCTAAAGCTACCGATCTCACTCACCTGCGAAATACGGCGGATAAGTTGGAAGGCGTCTCTTTTATCAGCGTGGTAGAGGAGACCACCGCAGCGTTGCAACATTTGCGGCATTCAGCGCTGTCGTTATTGGCCGTCGCCTTTGGGTTTATTGCGGTAGTCATGCTCATCCACTTTCGCTCGCTGAAAATGATGCTCACGATTTTATCGGTGCCGCTGTTGGCCTTGGCAGGCACCCTCGTTATTTTGAGCTCACTTCAGATACCGCTGACACTCTTCCACATAATGGCGCTGTTTTTAGTGCTTGGACTGGGAATGGATTACATTATTTTTGTGATTGAAATGTGGCGCGACCCCCACCACACCTTATCGGCCATTGTGCTCTCAGCTACCACAAGTTTTCTCGCATTTGGGTTGTTGGCTGCAAGTAGTTTGCCTGCGGTAAGTGGCTTCGGCCTGACGGTGTTAATCGGCAACGGTTTAAATTTACTGGGCGGTTTAGTCGTCGCGAGTCGACAATTCCAGCCCACACAAAAAGCTCTCTGAGGAATGTCATGCAACAACAACGTGTTTTAGTTACTGGCGCCAGCCGCGGTATTGGCAAAGCCTGTGCCCTCAACCTTGCTCAAAGTGGCTATGCCATCACTGTTCATTATCGTTCAGGGCACGCTGAAGCTGAAGCCGTAGCAGCCGAGATCAATGCAAGCGGCGGCACGGCGCAATTGCTGCAATTTGATGTGCGCGATCGCGCCCAGGTGAATGACGTATTGCTTGCAGATATTGAGAATAATGGAGCCTTTTACGGCGTGGTGTGCAATGCAGGTATTGCGGCTGATAATGCGTTTCCAGCGCTGAGCGGTGAACAGTGGGACAGTGTTATTCACACCAATCTGGATGCTTTTTATAATGTGCTTAACCCGCTGATCATGCCGATGATTCGCCTGCGTCAGGGCGGTCGTATTGTCACCTTATCATCAGTATCCGGTCTGATCGGCAATCGTGGTCAGGTAAATTACAGTGCGGCAAAAGCCGGCATTATCGGTGCGACCAAAGCATTGGCAATCGAATTGGCCAAACGCAATATCACTGTCAATTGCATTGCGCCGGGCGTAATTGAAACAGAAATGACAGAGAATATTTTTCGTGAAGAAGCGCTTAAAATGATTCCAATGCAACGCTTCGGGCAAGTAGAGGATATTGCCGCAACGGTTAATTTTTTAATGTCCGATGCCGCGGGTTACATTACCCGGCAGGTAATCAGCGTGAATGGTGGCATGTGCTAAACGCCCTTGTTTAGCCATGCTGGACACTCTATACGCGCTTAAAGATAAGCGACGTATTCACACCACCAAAGGCAAAATTATTACTCATCACATAGGTGGCTTGCAGTTCGCGTACGCCACCGCGAATGTAATCCAGTTGACCACAGCGCTCATCCAGATGATCAAGGTTAAGCGTGGGCGCAAACCAGTTTTCCCGCATCATTGCAATCGCCAGCCAGGCCTCAATGGAGCCACAGGCACCGAGACTGTGGCCGATATAACTCTTCATGGTGCTAAAGGGTATCGCGCTTCCCATGACCTCTGCAGTTGCCTGCGACTCGGCAATATCGCCCAGAATAGTGGCGGTACCATGACCTGATATATAGTCAATTTGTTCGGGATTTAATTGCGCGCTGTGCAAACTGCCACGAATAACCTGCGCCATGGTTTTTTGTTCAGGCTTTACCAAGTGTGCACCATCGCAGTTGGTGGCGAAGCCAACGACTTCCGCAAGAATTGTCGCCCCCCGCGCCCGGGCGTGCTCCCACTCTTCCAGAATTAACGTACAAGCGCCTTCGCCCAATACCAGACCATCGCGCTCTTTATCAAAGGGTCGCGGAGATGCATCCGGCGTAGCATTTTTCACGCTGGCAGAATAGACGGTATCAAATACCCCCGCCTGAGTAGCACACAATTCTTCTGCTCCTCCGGCAATCATGACGGTTTGTTGACCGTTGCGGATCGCTTCATAAGCAAAGCCGATGCCCTGACTACCTGCCGTGCAGGCACTGGTGGTAGTGTACATGCGTCCAGTTGTACCAAAGATAACGCTGATATTTACCGCTGCGGTATGGCTCATCATGCGCAGATAAGTCGTACCATTCATGCGCTGCATGGACTGATTTTCGAGCATGCTGAAAAATTCCATGGCCGCAGCACTGCTACCGGTTGCCGAGCCAAAAGCTACACCGGTTTCGCCGCTGGTGATAATCGGATGTTGCAACAATCCGGCGGATTCCAGCGCACGTTCAGTTGCCAGTACCCCAAACTGCGCCACCCTCCCCATACCGCGCATTTTTTTCAGCGTGTAGTGCGGCGGCATCACAAAATTATCAACGGGAGACGCGAGCCGCGTTTGTAATTCAGTGTACTTATCCCACTCCGTCATGTACCGGACACGGTTTTTTTCACTCAGTAAATTAGCCTTGATATCGCTCCAGGTTTCACCCAGAGACGAAATTGCTGCGGCACCAGTAACGGCTACTCGATTCACCACGCATTACACCTTGTCCAGTTCCAGGGGGCGTCGAAACACCGAAAGTTTGGCGGAAGCATATAAGGCTCCGGATTGTTTATCGTAGATTTCACCGGCAAAGGTTGCCAGGCTCTGGCCCACGACGGCCACTTCCGTACAGGTCACTGTCAAGGTGGCATGCGGTGGAAACCAGGGCCTGTGCGCGACATATTTGCGTGTACCTAAAAGCAACCCAAGATGCGGTTCAACCCGGCCTTGATGTAACTGAAAACCCGCAATTAATGCCGCTGTTTGGCCTAAATACTCCACCCCGATCCACGCCGGCACGCCCTGCTCCGAGGTGAAAAATGAGGCATCGGGACGGATATCAATTTCAGCACTGGCACTGCTGTCGGTGACATTCACCAGGCGGTCTAACAATAACATCGGTGCCCGGTGCGGAATCAGCTGCTCGATCAGCAACGGGGGCTGCGAGTGAGTCATCGTCCGCTCGCCTCATGTTTTGCATCTGCCGACGCATCTTTCCAATAGGGATAAAAGTTAAACCATTGAAATGGGGCGCGGGCACATTGTGCCTCCAGAGCACTCGCGTATTGCTGTGCGTAAGCCTGCAAAGCAGCGTCGATATTTTGCCGCGGCAATTCAACCCGCTGGGCGAAAGGCACTAATTCAAAATACACTTTTTCACCCTGGCGATAGGAAAACATCAACTGCACTTCACACTGTAAAACTTTAGCCAACATATAAGGCCCGATTGGAAATTGGGCCTGGCGCCTTAAAAAGTCAACCGACACCGTGCGCGCTTCACCACTGAGCGGAATTCGATCACCGGCGATAAACAACCATTCGCCTGCTTCAATTTTGGTTTTAAGGTTCAAGATGAGCGAAATATCCAAATCGCTGACTTGATAAATATGAATGCGCGATTCGGGATAGAGCTTTTGCATCACCTGCACGAAGTTGGCGGAGTGCTGATCATAAACCAGCGCGTTAATGGTTTTGGCTTTGTAACGCTGCACAAATCCCCGACAGTATTCCAGGTTACCCAAGTGCGAACCGATAATCAGCTGCCCGGTCGTGCGCGCCATAAAGTCAGCGAGCAAGGCTTCATCAGCAATCGCAAAATCGCTGTCTTGCATGGGCGAATCCCAAGCCAGCAGTTTATCCAGAATCGTCTGACCAAAGGCATAAAAATGTCGAAAGACATCACGGTAGCCGGGCTGACGTGACCAGTAATCAGGATAAGCCTGAGCGTGAGTGCGCAAAAATTCGAGCGACGCTTTCCGCGCAACCGAATTGCTCAATAAAAAATAAGCAGCCACCGGATACAACAACACGTTAAACACCCGACGGCCAAACAGGCGATGCACCCAATGTAAAAACGACATGCCCGCAGCCGTTCCACGCTCGCTCAAACGCGACCAATGTTGCGGATCGACCTCGCTTGGACGCGCATGATGCACAGGTTCGGTCATACTGCAGCCTGCTTATTAAACTTGCGCCACAAGATGGCCGGCAAGCGGATCAACATCCCCAATAACAGGCGGGTATGCAGGCGGATCAGGACCAGGTTATCGCGCAGATAATTAAAATGAGAAACGCTGTTCTCCGGATAAATAACCGCCGTCGGTAAAAATTCCAGGGGGATTCCAGACCAGACCGCCTTTACCAGAATCTCGGTATCGAAATCCATCCGTGGCCCGATAAAGTAGCGATCAATGATGTGCTCCACCGCAGCCAGCGGATATACCCGATAGCCACATAAACCGTCTTTGATTTGCAGCGAAAGTGTTTCCAGAGCAACAAATACATCGGTCACTTTTCGGCCGTAAAGACGTTCCTTAGGTACGGACTGGTCAAACACCGGCTTACCGCAAATGAGCCAATCCGGATGCGCTTTACTGGCAGCAACAAAGCGATCAATGTCCGCTACAGCATGTTGTCCGTCTGCATCAATTTGAATGACATGGGTAAAGCCCAGCGAGCGCGCAAACGCAAAGCCAGCCGTTACCGCGGCACCCTTACCGCGATTAGCGCGCAACTCGAATAAATGTACGGATGAATAGCGCGCGGCCAACGCTTTCAGCTGTTCCACGTTGTCACAGTCGCTGCCGTCATCGACAATCACACATGGAAAACCCGTTGCCACCAGCGACGGCAAAAACTGTCGCAACTGCCGTTCATGATTGTAATGCGGAACCAAAATACAATAAGTCATCGCGCTCTACTTGTTATTAGATACTTCTGCGGGTTGCGCTAAAACACCAGCTTGCCTTCGGAATACATCACCTCGGGAAGAGGCGTATCGGTTGCCGCCGTCGAGGTGGAGCGATAAGCAAACCGGATGCTCCGCGTCGCGGAATCATACTCCAGTCTGAGATCCAGCACCTGCTCAGGCAACACCACGGTTTGAAATTTGAGATTGTCGATACGCTGAAACTGACCTTCCAGTGCAAACAAATACCGCCCTAACCGCGCCGCCCAGTGGGTCTGAACAACCCCCGCCAGTACCGGCTGGTCTGGAAAGTGGCCCGTCAACCACCGGATCTCCGGTGCAATGCGCAGCGTGAGAGTAATGACATTGTCAGTTGCGGCAACGGCGAGAAATTCCGGCCATTCGGAAGAAGAAAACAACTGCTGAAGTCTGGTCAATATCATTTGTCACTCGGGTCGAAAATAGCGATCACAATAGTCCACGCAGGGATAAAGGTAAGCAGCCTGGGAGCTGGCCAGAGCAGCTTTTATCGATCTGGAGCAGCGTTCTTCTTCTGCTTACTGATGTAATAGCGACGATAAACCAGTTCTCCGGCAAACAATGTCGCGAGAATCACATAAGATAAAAAACCGCAGTAAAACGCCCATTGACCGAGGGTAGCGAAGAGCGCGAAATAGAGCGCGACCAGCGCGTTGGCGAGCAGCACCAAAGCCCACACTAAGGTCAGCACCTGTGTATAGCGCTGAGCACCGGCGGAAATTGTTTTACCCGCTAACCGCGCCCCGCACAGTAAAATATTTTCCGGTTGACGCAAACTCGACAGAAAGATGAGGGCTACCATCACACTCATCATCACCGGGTACAAGCGCAACAGCAGTTCGCTGTTGGTGGCGACCAATGCCACGCTGAAAATCATAACACCCGTCAAGATGACAATCTGGAAGGCATCCTTCTTATCTTTTGCGGCGGCAAATTTCAGGGCGGCAATGACACCTGCTATCAATGCAAAAAACGCAGGCCCCACACGTTCAACACCAAAGTAAACCAGGAGCGGGTAAGTCAAGCTAAAGAGCGTTACCAGCACGACAAACAGTGGGCGCATAAGCATTTATGACCTGATTATTTGTTATTAGTAAGCAGAGGAACGCCTTCGCCCAATGCCCAGCATACTTCTTAATGCAAAGTCGCCCAAACGCGCCCGGCTATTCTGTACGATCTGGCCATTCTATTCGGGGCACCAGACCATAGCGTTTTTGCAGCGCACAAATTTTTTGAAACAACCACAGCCGCCAGCGAATCGAAAAGCGCGGCAGTAAACTTCCTGCCAACACCGAATTAACCGCACCAGGTAACTGCAACAGAGGCCGGGGCGACATAAAGACTTCGAAACTGTCTTTATCGTAATAGGCATCGATTAACTGCCGCATATGCCCCATCTGGCGCTTCATAAGACGGGTATAGTCGCGATAGATTTTTTGCGGACGACGCGCACCCAACCTGCCTTCAAGATTATCGGCGATTCTGTTGGCCGCCTGATAACCGGACTCCACTGCCAGATAAACCCCCGAGGAAAAAATGGGATCGATAAAGCTGGCTGCATCTCCCGCCAATAACACCTTCTCTGTGCCAAAGTTTTCGTAAGAAAAGCTGTAATCCGACTCCACCCGGTAGGTTTCTACCGCTGTGGCCTGTTCAAGGCAAGCACTCATATAGCTGGATTCGGCGATTTTGCGCCAGAACAATTCTTCCCAGCTTTCACCGCGGCGCCGGGTACTGCTTTTTTGTACCACCACTCCGATTGACGTAAGCGTCTCCGAGAGCGGAATCACCCATACCCAGGCATCGCGCAGGCGCAAAATAATGGTATCGCCAGCGCGCTCACCCGTTTCGCGCACCATGTTTTTAAAGTGGCTGAACACGGCAACCCGACCGGGATACGGCAGGGAGGCTTTCTTTAACTTTAAAGCGCGCCCCATAAAGCTGTCGCGCCCGCTGGCATCGATAATCCAGTCGACTTCCAGCGTCTCCATTGGCTGTACCTCTACCGACTCCGTTCGCCGCGCTGAAGTGACCGTCACTTGCCATTTATCACCACTGCGCACCGCTTTGGTCACCACAGTTTCTTCGCGGACGTCAGCCCCTGCTTCCTGCGCGTGACGCAGCAGAATGTCGTCAAACCTGGAGCGCTCTACCTGATAGGCCTTGGTCAAGCCCTTGATCATGCCCTTGGCAAACACGTTACGCATGGTGCGCGAGCCATCGGCGAGGGTAAACTGCCCTGCCCGTTTCTCGACAAAACCAGCGGCGGCGACCTTGTCCCAGACGCCAATCTTTTTGAGCAGGTAGTTACCGTTCGGGAGCAGCGACTCACCAATATGAAACCGGGGGAATTTATCCCGCTCCAGGAGCACGACCGAAATACCGCGCTGAGCAAGCGTAGTTGCCGCCACACTTCCGGCTGGCCCACCACCGATGACCGCCACCCGATGACGCTGTGAGGCATTGCGGCGCTGCGGCGTGCCCGTCTCATACACGAATAAGGATTTCATCGATATTAGGTCTCACTGATACCAGGACTCACGGGCCATACAAAAACAGCGGGCAAGTATAAACATCCTGTTTTCAAAATCCAGAAGATCCCGGTGGCTTGCCGGGGGAGAAACTATTGACAACAGGCTTTAAAACGGCATAATGTCGCGTCCTTGATTTCAGACCCGAATCAGACCAGATTTTAACCAGATTTTTAATAGGAGCACCCGGTGGCAAATTCACCCCAAGCTAGAAAACGCGCGCGTCAGAACGAAAAAGCTCGCAAGCACAACGCCAGCATGCGCTCTATGGGGCGTACCTATCTGAAGAAAGTAGTTAATGCCATTGAAACCGGCAATCTTGCTGCTGCACAAACGGCTTATGTAGATGCTGTTAAAGTGATCGATCGCATCGCTGACAAAGGCCTGATTCACAAGAACAAGGCTGCTCGTCATAAGAGCCGCTTGAATGCCAAAATCAAAGCCTTGGCCAGCAAGGCCGCTTAATTGGCATCGGTACCCAGCGTGCTGACACATCGAACAAGAAGCCGACATTAAGTCGGCTTTTTTTTGCCCGGAATTCAGCCCAACGCTTTTTTAATGGGTTCTCAGACTGTAAAAAAACTGGAGGAGGTGAACGGCTTTCGCATACCAGATCACTGTCGGTTTGTTTAGCAGCCGCTATACAGCGTCATAAAAAGAGATTATCTTCACCGAGCATTTTGGGTACGCCCAAGCGGGCACCCCATTTGTCAGCATGCTCATATTAATAATACGGAGATGTTTATGTTGCCGCGCGAGCATTACCTAAAACAACCTTTTCAAGATCCTGTTAATTTTCCTGAAGGTTTCGAAAAAGGAGGGCTCTCGAGCATTCAGGCCCGGCTGGTACGCAAACATGGAGTCTTAATTAATGCACTGTGTGAAGACAATGTGTCTGACCCCAATAGTGAAGACCAACATTTATTGAAAGTCCTGGCCAATCAGGTAGCGCCGAAAACTCCCGTTGAACAAGCATGGATGAAGTATCTCAGCCTGGTGAAGGCCAGAGAAATGGCAACCTCAGCGAGTCCTGCCAAAACCACCAAGAGCAAAGCCAAAGCTGACAAGCTGGCTTAAACTCCAATGCTCCTGAAACTTTCAGGAGCATTACAACCCCCTCGCTCATTCCTGATAAGCGGGTTCTCCGAACCATCCCGCTCTTTCTTTAATTAACCGGGAATGACAACCCGCACCTGATAATTCCGCCCGGCTTTTATGTGACGAATCAAGTTGCCGGTCAAGAGCTGATCATCCACGGTAATTTCCGCCTTTTCCAGCCCCGCTTTGCGACTGACCGTCACGTCAAAACTGGCACCCCGAAATTGGCGCACAGCACGGGCAGTATCCCACTGAGCCGGCAGTTGCGGTGCTATCTGCAGGCCTTCCGCGCAGCCTTTCAAGCCAAACAGGCCCTCGACCAGGCAACGATAGACCCAGGATACGGTGCCGGTATTAAACAATTGACTGGAACGTCCGGCAGTACGCGGAAACTGGTGATAGGCGCCGCGATAGTAGTTGGGAATAAAGACCGGCAGCTGGCCACGCTGTACATAATCAGCCTGATCAGGGCCAGGAATCATTTGCCGCAAATGGCGGTAGGCGCGATCAGACTCATTAATGGTGTACAGGCTGTAGATATAAAACACCGCCGCATGGTTATACACGGAACCGTTTTCGGCTGAACCCGGATGTTTTTGCGTAACACGGCCGACATCATCCCGCATAGCTGTGTAAGCCGGTGCCAACATGGTGACGCCATAGGGAGTCGCCAATTGCTCATCGACCGCCTGCAACATTTTTTGGCGCTGAGCCTCATCGGCGGTTCCTGCAAGGATGGCCCAACTTTGCGGGTTAAGAAAAATCCGCCCTTCGGGATCTTTACTGATTCCAAAAACCACCCCGTCGTCAGTGATACCTCGACCAAACCACTCGCCGTCCCACAGGTATTTATTGACGGCTTCATTGATATTTTTTGCTCCAGCTCTGAACGTCTGAGCCAGCTCCGCCTGTTGCTGCTGATCGCAAATAGCCGCCCACAGATTAAGCGCATAGGCAGTCGCGACGGATAACCAGCCGGATACGCCCTTACCTTTATAACCCACCATATTCATGGGATCGCACCAGTCGCCCTGATCGATATAGCTCAGGCCGCGTTCGTCCCGTGCCTGCAACAACCATTGCATGGCGCGGCTGATGCGCTCAAATACCGTCAGGACATTATCGCCTTCAGCATCTTTTACCGGCTCCTGTAGGATCGCAAAATCGCCGGTTTCATCCAGATAAGCCTGCAGACAAACAGGCAGCCAGACGCAGTGATCGGTATGCGGGATCTGATTAATGTATTTGAGCTCGGCACCTTCAATTAAAAGGATGCCATCCGGCATGGCGCCGCTCGCTTCCTGCTGACTCAGCGCGTGCAAAAATGCAGCACGCGTTACCGCGGGCTTGATATAACTCATGCCCATATTATCTTGCAGATAATTGCGGGTTTGCGGATCAGTCGTTAGCCGGTTTACATCACCGTGATAGAACACCTGACGCGGCAGCCAGTGATTAACAAAGTTATCCAGCTCAGCATCCGGCGTTTCGATGGTTAAGCAACCGCGACCTGCTGCAAGATAGTCGGCATAGTCCTGCCGCGCCTGAGCAAATGCCTCCGCGTGCAGATATTTTTTTCGCAGCGCTCTGACTTCCGTATCGTCAAAGGCGGGACCAAAAATAAAACGGTATTCATGGGCGGCGTCCGGGGCGAGCTCCAGACGGTATTGCAAAACAGCAGCGGGAGTTTCGTAACGCGCATCACCACCGGCTAAAAGCGGCTCTTGCAAGGCCGAAGGATTGTGTAATCCGCCCTCACCCTCGAAGGTTTCCTGCTTTGCTTCCCAAGCATCAGGCTGCTGATCATGCAGGAAAAAAGTTTTGTCTTTGAAGTTTTTATTTTTAAAGTAATCCGCCACTTTTTGATAGGGCGTCACACAGGTAGCGATAATACCTCCCAGATCAGCCCGATATTCA
>Ga0079224_100015144_pt1 | contig 10789 bp, 8 predicted proteins | sample Stecom2015_FD_80414 | JGI IMG/M metagenome (GOLD analysis project Ga0079224, IMG submission 80414) | Agricultural soil microbial communities from Utah to study Nitrogen management - Steer compost 2015 | ecosystem: Environmental > Terrestrial > Soil > Agricultural land | place: USA: Utah...
CGGGCGTGCGCGAGTTCGGCCTGCGGGTCGTCGACGCTATGTCGGGGCGCGTCTCGTTCGCGAAGCCGCAGGTGTCGTTCTTCGAGCGCTTCGGATCCGAGGGGTTCCGCGCGCTCGAGGACGTCATCCGCGCCGCGCGCGAGGCGGGGATCCTCGTGATCGCCGACGCCAAGCGCGGCGACATCGGCTCGACGATGGACGCCTACGCCGACGCATGGCTCGCGCCGGGCGCGCCGCTCGAGTCGGATGCCGTGACGGTGAGCCCGTATCTCGGCGTGGGCGCCCTCGCGGGCACGCTCGAGACCGCGTACGCGCACGGCAAGGGCGTCTTCGTGCTCGCGACGACGTCGAACCCCGAGGCGACGGGCCTGCAGCGCTCGGTCGACGAGACGGGGCGCACGGTGTCGCAGCGCGTGATCGACGAGGTCTCGGCCGTGAACGCCGCGCACACGGCCCCCGACGAGTGGGGCAGTGCGGGCTTCGTCGTCGGCGCGACGGTCGACTGGCGCGCATCGGGGATCGCCTCGTTCGCGCCGCCGGCGCCGATCCTCGCGCCCGGGTTCGGCCACCAGGGCGCCGCGCTCGAGGACGTCGAGCGGATCTTCGGGTCCGTGTCAGAGACTGTGATCATGACGGAGAGCCGAAGCATTCTCTCGGCTGGATCAGAGATGATCGATTCCGTGATCGAAGAACACACTCGGGCCGCGAGAGCGGCCTGGGGACGTCGGGGGAGTCAAGTCCAGGAGCAGAATCCGAAATGACTGAAACCGTCCGCCCGCCCGAGGTCGATCGAATCGCCGCTTCGCGCAAAGCCGTCGCCGCACGACGAGCGCGAGCAAGCATCAAGAAGGATCTCGCGACGCGGGTCGTGACCCCCCAGGAGGTGCTTCGGCGCGCCGCCGCCGACGCCTCGTCCGCATCCGGCACGCTGCGCGTTCCGGAGTTCCTCACCTCGCTTCCCGCGATCGGGCAGGGCAAGCGCGACCGCATCCTCGAGGAGCTGCAGATCGCGCCCGTCAAGCGCCTCGGCGGCCTCGGCGCGCGCCAGCGCGCCGCGCTCGAGGCGTGGCTCGACGCGCGGTTTCCCGAGCCCGCGCCGCGCCCCGGCCGCAGCAGCCTCGTGGTCCTCGCGGGGCCGACGGCGGTCGGCAAGGGCACGGTCGCGGCGTACATCCGCGAGCACAACCCCGAGGTGATGCTCTCGGTGTCGGCGACGACCCGCGCGCCGCGCCCGGGCGAGGAGGAGGGGCGCCACTACTTTTTCGTCGACGACGCGGAGTTCGACCGCATGGTCGCGGACGGCGAGCTGCTCGAGTGGGCGACCGTGCACGGGCGCCACCGGTACGGCACGCCGCGCGGCCCGATCGACCGCGCCGTCGCGGAGGGCCGCCCCGTGCTGCTCGAGATCGACATCCAGGGCGCATTCCAGGTGCGCGCCTCCGAGCCCCGCGCGAACCTCGTGTTCCTGCTGCCCCCCAGCTGGGACGAGCTCGTCGACCGCCTCGTCGGCCGCGGCACCGAGGACGCAGAAGAGCAGGCCCGCAGGCTGCGCACGGCGCGCGCCGAGCTCGCGGCGCAGGGCGAGTTCGACTTCCGCGTCGTGAACGAGGACGTCGCCGAGGCGGCTCGACAGGTCGTAGACTTGATGCAGGCGTCCGCGCGCTGAGGGTTCCTCGCGCGCTCATTCAGGAGGAGACAGGCATGGCCACGGAGAACAAGGGCATCATCGACCCACCGATCGACGAGCTGCTGGAGCGCGTCGACTCGAAGTACCAGCTCGTGATCTACAGCGCCAAGCGCGCGCGCCAGATCAACGACTACTACACCGACCTGCAGGAGGGCTCGCTCTTCGACAACGTCGGTCCGCTGGTCGACTCGGCGGTCGAAGACAAGCCGCTCTCGATCGCGCTGCGCGAGATCCACCAGGACAAGCTCCGCCTCCGCCACGTCGGGGAGTGAGCGTCTCCTGACGGCTCAGAGGACCCCCGGCATTCGTGTGTCGGGGGTCCTCGCCATACTGGTCTGGCACCCGTTCATCTGACACAGAAGGATCGCCCATGGCGCTGCGCCTGTTCACCTCGGAGTCGGTCACCGAGGGGCACCCCGACAAGATCTGCGACCAGATCTCCGACAGCGTGCTCGACGCGCTCCTCGTGCAGGATCCGACGGCCCGCGTCGCCGTCGAGACGCTCGTGACGACGGGCCTCGTGCACGTCGCCGGCGAGATCCGCACCGAGGGGTACGCCGACATCTCGACGATCGTCCGCGACGTGATCCGCCGCATCGGCTACACCTCGAGCGACATGGGCTTCGACGCCGACTCGTGCGGCGTCACGGTCTCGGTCGGCGAGCAGTCGCGCGAGATCGGCGACGGCGTGTCGACGAGCCTCGAGCACCGCTCGGGCGACGACGACGACGCGCTCGACCAGCAGGGCGCGGGCGACCAGGGCATCATGTTCGGCTACGCGACGAACGAGACGCCGACGTACATGCCGACCGCGATCTGGATCGCGCACCGCATGGCCGAGCGGCTCACGAAGGTGCGCCGCTCGGGCGAGCTCGCCTTCCTCCGGCCCGACGGCAAGACCCAGGTCACGCTCGGCTACGAGGGGCACACGCCGCGCACGGTCGAGACCGTCGTGCTCTCGACGCAGCACAGCCCCAACATCTCGCAGGCCGACCTGGCAGAGGCGGTCGAGCGGCTCGTGATCCGGCCCGTGCTCGAGGAATCGGGCCTCGACGCCTCGAACGTCGAGCTCAAGATCAACCCGTCGGGCAGCTTCGAGCTCGGCGGGCCGAAGGCCGACGCGGGCCTCACGGGGCGCAAGATCATCATCGACACCTACGGCGGCGCGGCCCGCCACGGCGGCGGCGCGTTCAGCGGCAAGGACCCCTCGAAGGTCGACCGCTCCGCGGCGTACGCGCTGCGGTGGGTCGCGAAGAACGCCGTCGCGGCGGGCCTCGCCGACCGGCTCGAGGTGCAGGTCGCCTACGCGATCGGCACGGCGGCGCCCGTCGGCCTCTATGTCGAGACGTTCGGCACGGGGCATCTCGCCGACGAGGCGATCGTCGCCGCGATCGACGCGGTGTTCGACCTGCGCCCCGCGGCCATCATCCGCGACCTCGATCTGCTGCGCCCGATCTACGCGAAGACCGCCGCGTACGGCCACTTCGGCCGCGAGCTGCCCGAGTTCACGTGGGAGCGCACCGACCGCGTCGAGCAGCTGCGAGCCGCCGCGGGGCTCTGAGCCCCGTGGAGCACCCGTCCCACCTCACGCCGCGCGGCGCGCGGCCGATCGCGCGCGTCGTGGTCGACTCGCCGCTGCCGCAGCTCGACCGGCTCTTCGACTACGCGATCCCGCAGCGGCTCGCGGAGGAGTGCCGGCCCGGCGTGCGCGTCACGGTCCCGCTGCGTTCGGCGGGGCGGGTGCTCCCGGGCTTCGTCGTCGAGACCGACGTCGAGCCCGATCCCGAGCGCGCCCTCGCCGAGCTCGAGACGGTCGTGTCGGCGGCCGAGGTGCTGCCCGAACGCCTGCACCGCCTCGCGCGCGCCGTCGCCGACCGCGCCGCCGGATCCGAGATCGACGTGCTGCGCCTCGCGATCCCGCGCCGCATGGTGCGCGCCGAGAAGGCGTGGCTCGCGCGCGAATCGACCGGCGCCGCCGCGGTCGACGCGGCCCCGTCCCGCGAGCGCCTCGCGGCATATCCGGGCCTCAACGACGCGCTGGCGGGGGGCGAGCGCCTCGTCGTCGACGCGCCGCCGGGCGTCGAAGGGCGCGTGCTCGCGTGGGCGCGGCTGCTGGCAGACGCCGCCGTGTCGACGCTCGCGCGCGGTTCGTCGGCCGTCGTCGCCGTGCCGGACCACCGCGACCTCACGAGGCTGCTGGCCGCGCTCGACGAGGTGGCGCCGCAGGGCGCCGTCGTCCGCTTGGACGCCGATCAGCCCGCGCCGCAGCGGTATGCGGCCTATCTGCGCACGCTCGACGACGCGCCGTGCATCGTCGTCGGCAACCGCTCGGTGGTCTACGCGCCCGTCGTCTCGCTCGGTCTGCTCGCGGTGTGGGACGACGGCGACGGGTCGTACGAGGAGCCGCTCGCACCCTATGCCCACGCGCGCGACGCGGCGCTCGTCCGGCAGAGCCTCGACGGCGGAGCGCTGCTCTTCTCCGCACACACTCGGTCGTCCGACGTCGAGCGGCTCGTCGCGATCGGCTTCTGTTCGGTCGTCGAGCCCGCGCGGCGGGCGTCCCCGCGGGTCGTGCTGTCGGCGCCCGACGATCGTCCCGCGACGGGCAGAGTGCCGTCGGCCGCGTTCCGTTCGGCGCGCGAGGCCCTCGAACACGGGCCCGTGCTGGTCCAGGTCGCGCGCCCCGGATACGCGCCGACGCTCGTGTGCGCCGACTGCCGCACGCCCGCGCGGTGCCCCGCATGCGGCGGGCCGCTGTTCGCCCCCGCGCGGGGCGCGACGCCGACGTGCGGGTGGTGCGGTCGCTCGGCGCACGGCTGGCAGTGCGCCAACTGCGAGTCGACGCGCGTGCGGCTCGCCTCGAGCGGATCCGAACGCACGGCCGACGAGCTCGGCCGCGCGTTCCCGGGCGTGCGCGTGATCGTCGCCGACGGCACGCACCCCGTCGAGGAGGTCCCGGCCGATCCCGCCCTCGTCGTCGCGACGCGGGGCGCCGAGCCCCACGCGTTGGGCGGCTATCGCGCCGTGCTGCTGCTCGACGGCGACCGCATGCTGCAGGCGCCGCAGCTGCGGATCGGCGAGGCCTGCCTGCGCTGGTGGTCGAACGCGGCGGCTCTCGCGGCGGCCGGCGCGCCCGTGCACCTCGTGGGCGTCACAGGCCCCGTCGCGCGCGCCCTCGCGACGTGGACGCAGCCCGCGTACGCCCGTGCACAGCTCGCCGAGCGCGCGCCGCTGTCGATGCCGCCCGCGGTCCGCGTCGGCCGCGTCGAGGGCGACGCGGCGCAGGTCGACCAGGCCCTCGAGCGCCTGCGCGCCGACGTGCCGACGCTCGCGGCCGACGCCGTGCTCGGGCCGCTGCCCCTCGACGACGTGTCGGGGCGCCGGCGGGCGCGCGCGCTCGTGCGCTTCGACTACGCGGCGGGATCCGCCGTCGCCCGCAGCCTGCGCGCCTCCGTCGTGGAGGCCGCCGTGACATCGCGTTCGCGCAGGCCGCGCGGCCCCGATGCGAGGGGCCGCCGCGCGACGCCCGCCAACGCCCTCTCGGTGCGGCTCGACCTCGCCGACCCCGAACTGTAGCCCACCCACGCCCGAAAGGCACGCCATGACCGACTCGCTCGCCCGCCTCCGCATCGTCTTCGCGGGCACCCCTGACGTCGCCGTCCCGTCGCTGCGCGCCCTGCACGCCGCGGGCGCGAGCATCGTGGGGGTCGTCACGCGCCTCGACGCGCCGCAGGGCCGTAAGCGGGTGCTCACGCCCTCGCCCGTCGCGCAGGCCGCGGACGAACTCGGCCTGCCGACGATCAAGGCGAACCGCCTGGGCGACGACGAGACGGCGCGCATCGCCGCGCTCGAGCCCGACCTCGGCGTCGTCGTCGCGTACGGCGGCCTGCTGCGCGAGTCGCTGCTCGCGACGCCCGCGCACGGGTGGATCAACCTGCACTTCTCGCTGCTGCCGCGCTGGCGGGGCGCCGCGCCCGTGCAGCACGCGCTCATCGCGGGCGACCGTACGACGGGCTCGTCCGTGTTCCGCCTCGTGCGCGAGCTCGACGCGGGCGATGTGCTCTCCGAGCGCGAGGTCGAGCTGGGCCCCGACGACACGGCGGGGGAGGTGCTCGGGCGGCTGGCCATCTCGGGCGCGCAGCAGCTCGTCGACGACGTGGCCTCGATCGCGGAGGGACGAGCCGAGGCGCGCCCTCAGGAGGGCGAGCCGACCTACGCCCACAAGCTCACGATCGACGACGCGCGCCTCGACTGGCAGCGGCCCGCGGCCGAGATCCTCGCGCGCTACCGGGGCGTGACGCCCGAGCCGGGCGCGCACACGACGCTCGAGGGCGCGCGCTTCAAGATCCATCGCGCGCGGGCGGCACAGGGCCAGGCGGCGATCGCGCCGGGCCGGGTGGTCGCCGAGGGGCGCGAGGTGCTCGTCGGCACCGCGACCGACCCGATCGTGCTCGAGCGCGTGCAGCCCGTCGGGAAGCCGCCGATGAACGCCGCCGACTGGCTGCGCGGCGTGCGCGGCGAGGCGGTGCTGGGATCGTGAGCGCGCCCCGGGGACGGCGCCAGGAGCCGAGCCGAGCGACCGTGCAGCTGGCGCGACAGGTCGCGGCGGCCGTGCTTCGCGCCGTCGAGGTCGACGACGCGTACGCCAACCTGCTGCTGCCGCGCGAGATCGAGCGCGCGGGACTCTCGTGGGAGGACGCTGCGTTCGCGACCGAGCTCACGTACGGCGCGCTGCGCCGCCGCGGCACCTACGACGCGATCATCGAGGTCGCGTCGGGACGGGCCGCGGGATCGATCGACGGGGGCGTGCTCGACGCGCTGCGCCTCGGCGCACACCAGCTGCTCGGCATGCGCGTCGCGGCCCACGCGGCCGTGAACGAGTCGGTCGAGCTCGCCCGGCGTGCGAGCGGGCGCGGCGCGGCGGGCTTTGCGAACGCCGTCCTGCGGCGCATCGCGGCCGACGACATCGACGCGTGGCACGAGCGGATCGCGCAGACGGCCCGCAGCGACGACGAGGCGATCTCGCGCCGCGCGTCCCACCCCGTGTGGATCGTGCGGGCGCTCCGCCGCTCGCTCGCGGCCGCCGGCCGGGAGGGCGAGCTCGACGCGCTGCTCGAGGCCGACAACGCGTCGCCGGCCGTCACGATGGCGGCGCTTCCCGGCCTCGCCGATCCGCTCGAGCCGCGCACGCGCCTGTCGCCCGTCGGCTTCCGCGCGCCCTCGGGCGACCCCGAGGCGACCGTGCGCGAATCGGGCGGCGCCCGCCGCGTGCAGGACGAGGGATCCCAGCTCGTGGCGCTCGCGCTGTCGCGCCTGCGCCCCGTGCGCGCGGGGGAGCGGTGGCTCGATCTCTGCGCGGGCCCCGGCGGCAAGACCGCCCTGCTCGCGGCCGAGGCGCAGCGCGGCGGGGCACTGCTCGAGGCGAACGAGGTCGTGCCCGCCAGGGCGGGCCTCGTGCGGCGCGCGCTCGAGGCCCTGCCCGAGCCGGTCGAGGTGCACGAGCTCGACGGCCGCGACCTCGCGGCCTCGCGCCCCGGTGTGTTCGACAGGATCCTCGTCGACGCGCCGTGCACGGGGCTCGGCGCGCTGCGCCGCCGGCCCGAGGCCCGCTGGCGCAAGACGCCCTCAGACGTGCCCGAGCTCGTCGAGCTGCAGACCGAGCTGCTGTCGGGCGCGATCGACGCCCTCGCGCCGGGCGGCGTCGCGGCGTACGTGACGTGCTCGCCCCACCTGTCCGAGACCACGGGCGTCGTGCGAGAGATCCTCGAGCGGCGCGGCGACGAGATCGAGCTGCTCGACGCGTCAGAGGCCCTGCGCGCCGTGTCGCTCGACGATCCCGAGCTCGGTGAGCGCACCGACGGGCTTCCCGTCGCGCAGCTCTGGCCGCACCGTCAGCGTACCGACGCGATGTTCCTCGCGCTCGTGCGGCGCGTGCGCTGACTCACCGCTCCCAGGATGTGGCGACGGCCTCGCCGTCCGCGAACTCGATCACGGGCGTCGCGAGGAACTCCCATCCCGTGCAGGCGGATCCGTCGGCGCACGTCGCGTCGTACTCGAGCTTGATCGACGTGTAGGCCGTCATGAGCGACGGATCCTCGATGTCGAAGCGGGGTTCGATCGGCTCCTCGCGCTCGGCGATGCGCCGGACGACCGTGCCGTCGACGAGCTCCGCGGGCGGGCGCGACGAGTAGTCGGGGTCGGAGCATCCGGAGGCGGCCGCGGTCGACGCCGCGCACTCCTCGATCGCGGCCGTGAGCGCGTCCTCGAACATCGTCCGGCCGCGCTCGGAGACGGCGAGCTTGGCGTACGACTCGGACGGCAGCGGAGCCGTGATGACGGCGTCGCCGTCGGTCGACGCCTCGTCCGTGATCGGCTCGATGCCCGCCATCTCGGTGAGCGACAGCTGGGGCGCCCCGGGCAGCGTGAAGTCGTAGCGGCCGGGGAAGAGCAGGATCGACGTGTCGAGCGGCGCGTCCTGCCCCGCGAGCTGCGGGTCGAGGTCGTCGAACAGCGCGTCGCTGAACCGCATCACGCCCATCGTGCCGCGGATGGCCCAGGGGTACTCGCCGCCGTACGACTCGTTCACCTGGATGACGGTGTTCGTCTCCTCGCCGTCGAGCGTGTAGCTGACCTCGACGTTCGTGATCCACGTGTACTCGGGGTCGATCTCGACGTCGCCGACCACGACGTCGTCGATGGGCGCCATCTCCTGCGAGCGCGCGAGCACCTCGTCCGTCAGGAAGCTGACGTCGTAGTACTCGGCGTCGCGCTCGAGGTCGATGTCGGTCGTCGCGAGCGCGGCCTCGGCGTCGCCGGCCTGGATCGCGGCGAAATACTCGGTCACGGCGCGCGTCGACTCGGTGCGCATCTCCGCGAGCTCCTCCTCGGTCGGCGCCTCCGCGGCCGTCTCGCCGCCGTCCTCGGCGAGGTCCGCGAGGAAGCCGCCGACGCCGAGCACGGCGACGAAGCCGACGACGATGACCGTTCCGGCGATGCCTGCGCGGCCGCGCTTCGGACGGGGAGGTGGCGTGCCGACGCGCGGAGCCGGTCGCCCCGTCGGCTGCGCGGGCGTCATGGGCGCGCGGCTGCCCCGCCCGGGACGGGTGTCGGCCGACGAGGGCAGCCCGCGCGCGTACGGCGGGAGGGCCGATTCGGATGCCGGCTCCGCCGCGACAGGGCCCGCGTCCGGCGACACCGTCGCGACAGGGCCCGCGTCCGGCGACACCGTCGCGGATTCCGCGTCGGCTGTCGATGCCGCATCGGCGACCTCCGTCGGCGCGTCGGCGTCGGCCGGTGCGGCCAGCGCGGCGTCGTCCGCGCCGGCCCTCACCTCCGAGGCCGGATCCTCCCGCACGTCAGGTTCCGATGCGCCCGCATCCGTGTCGTCACCGGCGCCGCGATCGCCGCGCTGCCAGGGCATGCGCGAGTCCCACTCGAACGCGCTGTCCTGGTCGCCGTCCTTCTTCTGCCAGGGAAAGTCGCCCATCCCGTCCCTCCTTCTGCGGCCGCCGGCCCGCGCGGCGCCCCCCCCTCAGGAAGATTAGTCCCAGGAGACGGGCAGCTCCGGGTCGCCGAAGTCGACGGTCGGCGTGCCGAGCCATGGCCCGCCGTAGATCTCCTCGCGCCCCGACCCGAGCGTGGGGCTCGTCCAATCGGCCACGAAGGTGACGGATCCGACGTGCTCGCCGCGCTGTGCGAGCACGCTCTCCGAACCGGGGCTCGGCTCCATCGCGTCGATCTCGGCCCACGCCTCGTCCGAGATCGTACGCATGACGGTGCCGTCGACGAGCGTCGCGTCGCCCGAGACGGCGCTCGTGACGCCAAGTCCGCAGCCCGCGTCGAGTGAGGTCGAGGCGAGGCAGGCCTCGGCGGAGGCCCGCACGGCGGAGCGGAACGCAGCGACGCCCTCGTCGTCGAGCTCCGGCACGCGCTCGTTGCTGTACACGTACGCGAAGTCGGTCGTGGCTTCGACGGGCTCGCCCGCGATCCGGAAGTGGGGCGTGTCGGTGCCGATGCGGTACAGGCCGGGGAAGACGCCGTAGATCGCGGCCGTCGAGCTGTCCGCCGCGATGCCGTTGACGGTGATGTCGAGGCCCTCGTAGCCCGTGCCGAAGGTCAGCAGCGGCAGCCCCGACGTGATGCGGGACGCTTCCGGGCTCGCCGGGTCGGCCTCGATCTCGAGCGGGAACGAGAACTGCTCCTCGCCCGCCGCGACGGTGACGGTCGCGACGGGGAGCGCCCATTCGTCGGAGCGCTCGACCGCGATCTCGGCGTCGTCGAAGCGGACGTCGTCCGAGAGCGCGTCGAGCATCTCGTCGGTCGCGAGTGCGAGCGACGCGGCGTCGTTCACGTCGACGAGCGCGAGGGCCGCCTCCGCGTCGCCCGCGGCGAGCGCGTCGACATAGCGGGTCGCGACGTCGAGCGCGACCTCCTCTGCGGTCGCGGCGATGAGCGTGGGCGCGGCGCGGCCCTCCGCGGGCGCGGGCGCGAGGACGGCGACGATCGACGCGCCGATGCCTCCCGCGATGACGAGCGCGACCGCGCCGAGGGTGACGATCCCCGCGACGCGCGCGACGGGCACGCGGCGTGGGCGTCGCGACGCGCCTGCCGTGGCGTCCGGGGGAGTGGGGCGGGGCGTGCGGCGAGGCGCCTTGGGCGGGCGCGCGGTGCGCCGCTCGCCCTCGGCCCTGCGGTCGGCGGGGGTCGGCCGCTCGTGACGCGGCGCGTGCGCGGCGGGCGGCTCGGATCTGCCGTCGTCGCCGGCAGCGGAGGCGTCGTCTCCGCGCGTGGCCGCCCGTGCGGGCTCGGTCCGTTCGGGATCCGCCGCCGGCGCCTCGTGCTCGGCCGCGTCCGCGCGCTCGGGCGGCGCCTCGGCGCCGTGCGAAGCACGCTGCTGCCAGGGGAAGGTCGGCGCGGCGCCGTCGCCGCCGTGCTGCCAGGGAAAGCTCAGGGCCGCCCCTCCTCTCGTGTGCCTCACCGACATTCTGGCGGCAGCTCGCGGCTCCCGATGCCGGATTGCCCCGCCGAGCGGCGGCCGCGCGGTAGTAGCGGCCTGACGCTTGCCGACGCGCCGCGCCTCAATCCGACCCTCCGTTCCGCACA
>Ga0079224_100015145_pt1 | contig 10789 bp, 7 predicted proteins | sample Stecom2015_FD_80414 | JGI IMG/M metagenome (GOLD analysis project Ga0079224, IMG submission 80414) | Agricultural soil microbial communities from Utah to study Nitrogen management - Steer compost 2015 | ecosystem: Environmental > Terrestrial > Soil > Agricultural land | place: USA: Utah...
ACGCCCGCTTCGGACCCCATCCCCAATCCCGAAATCTTCCGCTCTTCCGCGCCTTCCTGTGAAAAATTCAGGAGCTCGATCACTCGCGGCGCAGCGCGGTCACCGGGTCGAGGCGCGCTGCCCGCCGCGCGGGCAGAAAGCCAAAGGTGACGCCGATGATCGCGCTGGTCGCCAGGGCGACCGCGAGCGCTTGCAGCGACACTTGCATCGGCCAGTTCAAGGCGTCCGCGAGCGCGACGATCGCGCCGCCCGCCAAGAGCGCCCCTGCCGCCCCCCCGCACACGCACAGGACGATCGCCTCCACCAGAAACTGCAGCAAGATGTCGCGCTCGCGCGCTCCGATCGCCAGGCGGATGCCGATCTCCCGCGTGCGCTCGGTCACGCTGACGAGCATGATGTTCATCACGCCGATACCGCCGATGGCGAGGCTCACCGCCGCCACGCTGAGGAGCAGCGCGCGCAAGATGCCGAGCACCCGCTCTTGGGTTTGCCGCATCTCCTCCTGGCTGCGGATGCGAAAATCGTTCTCCACCCCTTCCACGAGCCCGTGGCGCTGGCGCAAGATGGCCGTCGCTTGCCGCTCCAGGCGCTCGGAGACCTCGCGGCTCTTGGCGCTCAAGAGGATCTGGTTGACGGTCCCGGGCCGCGACGCCACCAGCTTGGCGCGCATCGCGCCGATCGGCAAAACCACCAGCTTGTCTTGATCGCGGCCGAACGGGGTTTGTCCCTTGGCTTCGAGCACACCGAGCACGCGAAATGGATGACGCCCGATGCGGATCGTGCGTCCCACCGCTTCTTCGGCGCCGAACAGCTCGTCCCGCACGCTGGTGCCGATGACGCACACCTTCTCGGCGGCCTTCTCCGAATGGGACGACCACAGCTCCCCCTCCGCCACCCGATAGGCACGGATCTGGAAGTAGGGCAGCGTGGTGCCGACGAGCTCGGCCCCCAGGTTCGCGTCGCGCCAGGCGATCTGTGCCAGCCCGCTGAGCACCGGCGCGGCGGCGGCGGCGGCGCTGGCGTCGCGCGCCAGCGCCGCCGCGTCACCTTCGGTGAGCTCGGCCAAGCGCGCGCCGTCGCGCGCGCCGCTCTGCACCGTCTCGCGGGGGGAGATGGTCAGGCTATTTTCGCCGAAGGCGTCCATGCGATCGGAGATGGCCTGGCTGGCGCCCGCGCCGAGCGAGACGACGATCGTGACCGCCGCCACGCCGACCAGGATCCCGAGCGCCGTCAGCACGGCGCGCAGCGCGTTTTGGCGCAGCGCCGCGAACGCCAGGTGGAAGGCGACGACGAGGTGACGGGGCAAGCTGGAACGGCTCGGCATGGCGGGCTCACTCCTGGCGCAACGCCTCGATCGGATCGAGCCCGGCGGCTCGGTGAGCGGGCAGATACCCGAAGACCAGGCCGACGCCGCCGCTGGTCGCCATGGCCAGCGCCACCGCCCCGGCGCTCAGGCGCATCGGCCAGCCGAGCGCCGACTCGAGCGCCCAGATCGCCCCCGCCGACAGGAGCAGACCGCCGAGCCCGCCAAGCAACGTCAGCACGATCGCCTCGGCCAGAAACTGCAGCTGAATGTCCTGTCGCCGCGCGCCGATGGCCATGCGGATGCCGATCTCCCGGGTGCGTTCGGTCACGCTGACGAGCATGATGTTCATCACCCCCACCCCGCCGACGAACAGCGCGATCCCCGCCACGGTGACCAGCAGCAGCGTCACGATGTTCAAGATCTCCGACTGGCGCTGACGCCAGCTCTCTTGGGTGCGCACGATGAAATCGGCGTCCTCCCCTTCGGCGATGCCATGGCGCTGCCGCAAAATCGCTTCGATCTGCCGCCGCGCCTCCTCGCTGTGCGCGGCGGTCTTGGCCGTCGCCATGATCAGGTGAACCCGGCCGTGCGGCGCCGGCGAGACGCGGGTCCGGAAGCTGTCGATCGGCATCACGATCCGATCGTCCTGGTCCTCCCAGGGGGATTGACCCTTCGGCGCCAAGGTACCGATGACCTGGTACGGGTGCCGCCCGATGCGCAGCGTCCGCCCCACCGGATCGACGGCGCCGAACAGATTCTGCTTCGCGGTCTGTCCGATCAGGACGACCTTGGCGCGGCTGCGCTCCTCGTGGGCATTGTACGCGCGCCCGGTCTCGATGCGGAAACCACGGACCGTCAGGTAGTGCCCGTCGGCCCCCATCACCTCGGTCTTGGTGTTGCCGTACTCGCTCGAGACCTGCGCCTTCACCTGCGACCAGACCGTCACCCGCTCGACCGCCGTGGCCTCGCGCCGAATGGCTTCGGCGTCACCGTCGGTGAGCCCCTGCTGCACGTTCACCCGAGCGCCGCTCTTGGCCACCGGCTGGCTGAAGACGTACAAAAGATTGGTGCCGAGGTTGTCGATCTGGGACTCGATGCTGTGACGGGCCCCGGCTCCCAGGGCCGTCACGATCACCACCGCGGCGACGCCGATCAAAATGCCGAGGCCGGTCAGCAGCGAGCGGAGCTTCTGCGCCCAGACGGCCGCCAGGGCGAGCCGCAGGGTGGACCAGAACGCCCCGAGCCTCACGCCGGCGCCTCCGTGAGCGCTGCCAGCTCGGCGCGGGCGTCGCGCACGGTCTCGTTCCGGACGTCGCCCACGATGCGACCGTCGCGCACGGTGATGACCCGCCTGGCGCAGGCGGCGATGTCCGGCTCGTGCGTGACCAGGACGATGGTCTGCCCGTGCTCGCCCGACAGCTCCTGCAAGAGCGCCATGATCTCCGAGCTGGTGCGCGTGTCCAGGTTGCCCGTCGGCTCGTCCGCCAGGAGCAGCGGCGGTCGCGTCACGAGCGCCCGGGCGATCGCGACACGCTGTTGCTGGCCGCCCGAGAGCTGCTGCGGCGTGTGATGCAAGCGCTCGGCGAGCCCGACCTGCACCAAGGCCTCCGCGGCTCGCAGCAAGCGATCGCGGGCGGGGATGCCGCGGTAGAGCAGCGGGAGCTCCACGTTCTGGATCGCGGTGGTGCGCGGCAGCAGATTGAACCCCTGGAAGACGAAGCCGATCAGGCGGTTGCGCACGACCGCCCGCTCGTCGGCGCTGCGCTCGGTCACATCGACCCCCGCGAGCCGGTAGACGCCGCGGGTCGGGCGATCCAGGCAGCCGAGAATGTTCATCAGCGTGCTCTTGCCCGAGCCGCTCGTACCGACGATGGCCACGAACTCACCAGGCTCGATGCTCAAATCCACGTGGTCGAGCGCCCGCACGACCTCCGCCGTCGTGACGTAGTCCTTGCCGACGCCCGCCAGCTCGATCAGCGCGCTCATGCCGGCACCAAGAGCTTCACGGCCGTGCCCTTGAGGCCGCCGTTGGTCAACGAGCGCCGCTCGGCCACGGGGACGCGCAGGGCGGAGAGCAGGGCAGTGTCCGCGCTATAGACGACGGCGGTCGAGCCCGGGCACCGCTCTGCGATCAGCCGCCCGAGCTCGGCATAGGTCGCGTCGAGCGCGGCGTCGCGGCCGATCCGCAGACCGTAGGGGGGATTGACCACCAGCACGCCGCGGCGAACGCCCGCCGCGCGCGCCACGTCCCGCTGCTCGACGCGTACCCGCTCGCCGCCCGGCAAACGCGCCAGGTTGTCCAGCGCCATCCGCACCGCCGCGCCGTCGCGGTCGCTGCCGCTGACCAGGCCGTCGGGCACCTCGGTGATGGCGGCGTCCGCGGCGTGCCGCGTCGCGGCCCACAGCGCGGCGTCGAAGCCGGGCAGCCGCTCGATCGCCGCGTGTTGCCGCAGGTAGCCCGCAGGGATGCGCGCGGCCAGCATGAAGGCCTCCGCGAGCAGCGTGCCCGATCCGCACATGGGATCGACGAGCGGGCGGGCGCCGTCCCAACCGGAGAAGCGAACCAGGCCCGCAGCGAGGATCTCCTGCATCGGCGCTTCACCCGCCCGCAACCGATAACCTCGGCGGTACAGCGCGCCGCCGCCGATGTCCAGCGCGATGGTCGCTCGGTCGCTTCGGACGTGCAGGCTCAAGCCATATTGCGGCGCCTCCCGGTCGACGCTCGGCCGCCGGCCAGAGTCGCGACGAAAGCGATCGGCGATCGCATCTTTGAGCCGCAACGCCGCGAACTGGGAATGGTGGATGCGGCTGTCGGAGACGTTGGCGAAGATGGCGAAGGTGGCGTCCGGCGCCATCAACTCTTCCCAGGCGACGGCCTTGGCGCGTTTGTAGAGCTCGTCGGGGTGGCGCGCCGGGAAGCTGGCGATGGGCGCCAGCAGCTTGCCGGCGAACCGGCTCTGGTAAGCGACGCGATACAGCGCCGCCGGGCCTGCCGTGAACTCGACCGCCCGCACCGATCGGCGGAGCTCCGTGCCGCCGAGCTCGGCGATCTCGCGCTCGATGAACGGCTCGAGCCCGCCGGAGACCTGCACGACGTAGCGGCGGGTCCGCAAGTACAAGAACCGGCAGCCCGCGCTGGCGGCCCGCGCGCTCGGCGCCGGGGGGCGTCGTGCGGGGGCGAGATCCGGAGCAGCACGCGCCGACCTCGATCTGGATCGACTGCTGGCTTTCCCCTGCACGTCAGAAAATCCCGAACAGCTTGCGCTTCGATGGAGCTTGCTGCTCTTCGATGACGACCTTGGTGCCCGGCTGGAGGTCGGTCTGTTTGAGCTCCGTCCAAATGCCGTCGGTGAGGCCCGTGCCGACGACCCGCGCCTTCAGCGGCTGCCCCGGATCGGACGGCAGGTACAGGCGGCCCTGGCCGTGCTTCAGCGGCGTCGCGGGCGCGGCGGCTGCAGGCGGAGGCGCGCCGGCGGGCCCTCGTGGGCCGAGCGGCTTGAAGCGCAGCGCCGCGTTCCTCGTCGCCAGCACGCCCGTGGCTTCGGCGGTCTCGATCGTCACCGTCGCGGTCATGCCGGGACGCAGGAGCAGCTCTGGGTTTTTCACGTCGACCACGGCCGAATAGGTCACCACGCCCTGTTCGGTGTTCGGGCTGAAGCGCACCTGGCTGATGTGCCCCTCGAACTTGCGGCCGGGGAAGGCGTCCACGACCACCTCCGCCTTCATCTTCTCGCGGATCTTGCCGACGTCCGCCTCGTCGATCTCCGCCATCACCTGCATCTGTGACAGATCCTGGGCGATGACGAAGAGCACGGGGGCGGAGAAGCTCGCGGCGACCGTCTGGCCCGGCTCCACGGCGCGGTTGATCACCACGCCGTCGATGGGCGAGTAGATCCGCGTGTACGCGAGCGTCGTGCGGGCGCTGTTCAGCTGCGCGCGCAGCTGCGTGATCTGAGCTTTGGCGGCCTCCAGGTCGGCGCGCGCCACCTCGTACTCCCCCTCCGCCTGATCGATCTCGGCCTGGGTCGAGATGTTCTCGCGAGCGAGCTCCCGCACGCGGGCGCGGTTCACCTCCACGGTCTGCAGCCGCGCCTCCGCCCGTTTGACGCTGGCCCGAGCCGCCTCGAGCTGCGCGCTCGACTGGCTCACCTGGGCGCCGAACAGCTGGGGGTCGATCTCGGCCAGCAGGTCCCCCTGCTTGACCTCGGAGTTGAAGTCGGCGTGCACCTTCACCACGCGCCCGGACACCTGCGCGCCGACCTGGACCTCCGTCAGCGGCTTCACGGTGCCGGTCGACTGCACCCGCTCGACGATGTCGCGGCGTTCGAGCGGCGCGAGCTCGTAGCTGGCCGGCGGCTCCGCGGGCGCCAGGCGCTCGTAACCGAAGGCCAAAAACGCGGCGAGCCCGGCGAGCGCGATCACCAGGACCCAGCGGACTCGGCGGCGGCGCTGCAGCTTCGAGAGCTCCCGTTCGAGCTCTGAAACCGCGGCGCTGGTGCTCGAGGAAGCCGGCTTTTCGATGGGTGCGGTCATGCGGGGGGCTGCCCGGGTATGTAGCGCAATAGCTCCGGGATTGCCTGCGCAGGAGCGATCGTTAATAATTTCGGCCCCCGGTGTTGCTGGCAGTGAACGGTTTGATCTGCGAGCCCAAATCCGGGGCAGCGGTGGCGTGGACCTGATCTCCCATCACGACGGCGGCGGCGAAGCCCGCTGCAGCGGCTGCGGGGCGCTCGCCGTCGGCCCCTGCGCGCGCTGCCACGCCCCGCAGTGCGGCGACTGCTGCGTGCTCACCGAAGGTGGCGTGAACGTCTGGGCGATTTGCGCGCGCTGCGCGAAAGGCGGCCGCGGCCTCAGTGCTGGCTGGTGGCGTGTGCTCGGCTGGATCTTCGGCCCGATCCTGCTCCTGGCCGCGGTGGTCCTCGGGTTGAGCTGGGCCTTCGGTCCTTGAGCGAACGGGCAGCCCCAGCGCGCACGCCCGGAGCTTGCCAGGCGCGCGCCCAGGTCGTAGCAAGCCGTCGGCCAGTTGATCGGCGGGCCCCTCCCCCCGCGGCGGCAACCGGCGACATTCTGAAGAGACTCGTCAGATGATCACCTTGTCCGGGCTCAGCAAGCACTTTGGCGCCAAGACGCTGTTCGAGGACGTCAGCCTTCAGCTCAACCCAGGGCAGCGCTATGGTCTGGTCGGCGCCAACGGCAGCGGCAAGACGACGCTGCTCAAGATCCTGGCCCAGGAGGAGCCGGCCGAAGGTGGGACCGTCAGCTATGCCAAGAAGTTGCGGCTCGGCGTGCTCCGTCAGGATCAGTTCCTGGCCGACGCCGATCGCATCCTCGACGTCGCCATGCGGGGCGACGCCGAGGTCTACGGCGCGATCCGCGAGCAGGAGGCGCTGAGCCACGGCGCCGCGCCAGACGCCGACCGCCTGGTGGAGCTCGACGAGCTCATCGCCCGAAACGACGGCTACACGCTCGAGTCGCGCACGCGCGAGATCCTGGTCGGGCTCGGCATCCCCAGCGGATCCATCGATCAGCCGCTCGGTACGCTGTCGGGCGGCTTCAAGCTGCGCGTGCTGCTCGCCCAAGTCCTCGTGGGCCGGCCCGACGCGCTCTTGCTCGACGAGCCCACCAACCACCTGGACATCTTGTCGATCCGCTGGCTCGAGGGCTTCTTGCAAAGCTACGAAGGGTGCGCGGTCATCATCTCACACGATCGGCGGTTCCTCGATCGTGTGGCGACCCGGATCCTCGACGTGGATTACGGCACCGTCATCGACTATCCCGGCAACTACACCCGGTTTTTGGATCAGAAGCAGGCGACGCGCGAGCGCAAAGAGGCGGAGATCGAACGCGCCGAGAAGATCGTCGCGGAGAAGCGGGCGTTCGTGGAGCGCTTCCGGGCCAAGGCCACCAAGGCGCGCCAGGCGCAGAGCCGCCTCAAGCAAATCGAGAAGATCGAGATCGAGGAGCTGCCGCGCACGAGCCGCGCCTACCCTCGGTTCAAATTCGAGCAGACGCGGCCGAGCGGTCGCGACGTCCTCGAGGTGGACGGGCTCGCCAAGGCGTATGGCGAGCACCGCGTCTTGGCCGACGTGTCGTTCACGATCCGGCGCGGGGAGCGCGTCGCGATCATCGGCGCCAACGGCATCGGCAAGTCGACGCTGCTCAAGATCCTCACCGGCCGGCTCGAGCTCGACGCGGGCAAGTACGAGTGGGGCTACGAGACCTCGCTCGGCTATTTCGCTCAGGATCATCGGGAGCTGCTCGGCAGCCCGGCGCTCACGCCGCTCAGCTTCGTCTGGGAGGCGTGCCCGGGCGAAGGCACGAGCTATGTGCGCGGGCAGCTCGGCCGCATGCTGCTCAGCGGGGACGAGGTCGAAAAATCCGTGTCGACGCTGTCGGGCGGTGAAGCCGCCCGGGTGGTGTTCGCGCGGCTGATGGTGGAGCGCCCGAACGTGCTGATCCTCGACGAGCCCACCAACCACCTCGACCTCGAGAGCATCGAGGCGCTGACGGCCGCGCTCTTGAGCTACGACGGGACGCTGCTGTTCGTGTCGCACGACCGCCACTTCGTGTCGGAGATCGCCACCCGCGTGATCGAGCTTCGGAGCGACGGCCTGCACGACTTCGCGGGGACCTACGACGAGTACCTCACGCGCGACGGGGTGGACCACCTCGACAGTGAGGCGGTGGCCTTGAAGGCGAAGCAGGACAAGAAGGTCTCCGCTTCGAAGGCAGACCACGCCGCCGCCAAGCAGGAGCGCAGGCAGCGTCAAAGCCGCGAGCGCGGCTTGACCCGCCGCCGCGACGAGCTGATGGCGGCCATCGAAGCGGCCGAAGCCGAAAAGGGGGAGATCGAGCAGCGCTACGCCGAGCCCGACTTCTTCGAGCGCTCGACCCCCGAAGAGCTGCGGGATCTGGCGGCCCGGCAGAGCGAGCTGGACAAGCGCCTCGAAGGGTTGCTCGCCGAGTGGGAGGCGGCGGAGACCGAGCTCGCCGCGCTCGCCGCCCCGTCCTGAAGCACCGACGGGGCGCGTTGCTCGGCCGAGCGCCGCCGACTCGAAAGCCTCGCGCACCGGCGCGGACAAAGAAAAAGCCGCCCGGTGAGGGGCGGCTCTCTCTTCAGTTGGGAGGGAAGCGACGACTCAGTGCTTCTTCTTGCCCTTGCCCTTGTGGCCGTGGTCATGACCGTGGCCGTGGTGGTGATGGCGATCGTGGTGGTGGTGCTTGTGTTTGCCCTTGCCCTTGCACCCGTCGTCGTCTTCGCCGGGGCTCAGGAACGAGAGGTACGGCTTCACCCGCGTGTAGTAGGAGTATTCCTCGCACGCCGAGTCGCCGTAGTGCGAGATCCCGACGATGACCTCGTGCTTGCCGACTTTCATGATCGCAGGACCACCAGAGTCGCCGAAGCAAGCGGCGGCCTTCGGCGCTTCGCTCTCGAGCTCCATGAGCGTCTTGCGGATGCGCCGGTCGGACAGGCTCGGGTGCGGCTCGGTCGGGAGCGGATGGACGTCGGGGTCACCGAGGTACTTGGTCTTGCCGGTGCGCTTGATCATCGGAGAGCCGCCCCACTCCTCCGTCGCGGCGCCGGACGGGTTGTAGCCGTAGCCCACGATGGTCACCTCCTTGCCGACGTGGCCGCGCGGCACCGGCGCGATCCCGAGCGCCATCGGCTCGAACGGCGGATCGGAGAGCAAGGTGGCGGTGGCGATGTCCGCCTCCAGCGTCTCGGGGTTCCAATCCGGGTGCTGCTCCCAGGCAATCACCGGGATGAACGTCTCCATGTTCGCCTCGACCAGGACGTTGTCGCCCCAGTACGCCGTAATATCGAGAATTTCGCCGCCGTCGAAGCAATGGGCGGCCGTCACCAGCGTCTTCTCGGCGTAGAGCGTCCCGGAGCAGATGTTCAACGCGGGTTCGGGACCATTGCCGAAGTCGACCATCATGGTGATGAGGAGCGCCATCACCTGATCGGGGCCGCCGAGATCACCGCGGTTGATCTCCTGCTGGGCGCTGTCCACGTAAGGCTCTTCGAACCCCTCGTGAGCGCTGCACCCAGATGCTGCAATGGCCAACACACCAACGAACGACGAAACCAGTTTTCTCATGATACCTCCCAACTTCCCTCAAGATAACGAGAGGCCTCACGAGGTCCAAGATCGAATCACCGGATCTCGCAGCAATTACCGCAGTTTTATGCGAGATCGTGATCACATATCTTGCAATTCACACATGCGATCGAAGCGATCGCGAAACGCATTCACGTCATGGCTCACGTCGACGAACCGCGATCGACTCGATCGCAGCATGGTTCGTCAGCGAGGGTCGAAGATTGCAGCCTCGGAGCACGATTGAAGCCTCACCCGCAATGGTGACGAGCGGCGTTCCGAGCTGAGTGCATCGACAGCCGCGATCATAGACGACGCGCGGCCGGGTACGACCAGGAGCACCGAGCGGTGCGAGCGTCGCACCCGCGCGCACCGTTGCGCCCATTCATCCGGCAACGAAAAGTCGCCGAGCCTGGTGGCGGCCATGGGCTTCGCTCGACGACGCGTCCCCGATCCAGCGGCGGCAGCTTGCGCGCGCACCAGGGTCGGGAGGCACGCGGATGCCACCGCACCGCCCGTCGCCAGCGGGTGTCGTCGGGGCCATTTTTCTCGCCGACGGGAGCATCTTCCGCTCGCGCCACCTGCCTGCAGCTTCGCCCGAATTCATTCGTCCAACGAGGTCCACCGAGCGCTGGCTCGGCCGTGATCCATCGGACTACACTGTCGCCATGGCCATGCGGGGTATCTCGAAACGCGCTGCGACGGCGCTGGGGCTTTCTCTCACCTTCGGAGCCGCGACCAGCTCCGCACATCTGGATCTCACCGCGCCGCCTCCTCGCTTGAGCGGCACCGCCGGTGGTTTTCAGCTCAAGTCCGGCCCGTGCGGGCAGTCGGCAAACGGGCGCACCGATCAGGTCACGGTGTTCGAGCCCGGCGCGACGATCACGGTCGAGTGGACCGAGTACCTCGACCACCCGAGCTACTACCGCATCGCCTTCGACGTGGACGGCGACGACGATTTCCCGATCCGCCAGAACATGGATGACGTGGTCCGGCAGGGTGACGATCCCGAGGCCGAAAACCCCGTCGGCGGGGTCGTGCTCGCTTACGTCTACGAGGAGCCGAACCTGGAGACGTACTCGGCGCAAGTGACGCTCCCGGATGTCGAGTGTGAAACCTGCACGCTGCAGGTCATCCAGTTCATGTACGACAAGCTCGGCAACAACATGGATGACGAGTACTACTTCCAGTGCGCCGACATCGCGCTCCGGCGCAGCGGCGGCGGCGGCGACGCGGGCGCTGCGGGCGCGCCTGCGGGCAGCGGCGGCACACCACCGGCCACGGGAGGCAGCGGCGGCTCGTTCGGAAGCGGCGGGAGCACGGGTTCGACCGGTGGCGTCTCCCGGTCGACCGGGGGCAGCCCGGGCTCGACCGGGGGCAC
>Ga0079224_100015147_pt1 | contig 10788 bp, 7 predicted proteins | sample Stecom2015_FD_80414 | JGI IMG/M metagenome (GOLD analysis project Ga0079224, IMG submission 80414) | Agricultural soil microbial communities from Utah to study Nitrogen management - Steer compost 2015 | ecosystem: Environmental > Terrestrial > Soil > Agricultural land | place: USA: Utah...
CCCTTCTCGGTGCGTACATAGCGGTCGTGATAAAAATTGCTCATCAGCCGGAAGGTTTTGTATTCTGGATGGTAGGTCACGAAGGCCAGGCTCCAGCGCGCCTCGGCGTTGTTCTCATCAATGACGTTGATCTCGGCGTTATGGCCCTGATGGCTGTCGATGATGGGGGTGGTTGCGGCAAGCTGGCTGAAAATCTCAATCAGCCCCTCGCGGTCGTTGAACGTACCGATCGGCGGGAACACGATTTCCGCGCCTTTTTCAATGAAGCAGTCCCGAATGGCGTCGATATCCTTGGCATCGCAAGCATTCAGGTAACGGGCCTTCAGGCGGCGGATTTCCGATTCAGCCTCAAGGCGGGCGATGCGGCGTTCCAGATCGGTCATTATACTCCCCTTTTTACGAGTTCCCGGATGATAATGGCGTGCTGCTTTTGAATTCGCAAATAATTCATCATATCAATGCGAAAACATCGTATAGTCAGGCGGCTCTGCCACCTCTATGCGGCACGTAAAAATATCAGGGATAGGGGGATATGGGGTTTCTTGAGGGACAGGCCATTTTCAGGGCCGCAGGCGCGCCGGATATGGGCGGCGCGGCGCGGTTCCGTGCGCTCGCTGATCCGCGCTGCGACCATCGAACGGATGCGGCACGATGATTAATGGCGAGGGCCAACTGCAGGAACTTGACGAAATTGACCTCAAGATCATTGAATTTCTGACGCGCAACGGCCGCGTCACCAACCAGCAGATCGCCCGCAAGCTGAACCTTGCGGCGGCAACGGTCAGCGCGCGCATCCGGCGTCTGGAAGAAGCGGACGCCATGCGGGTGGTGGCGGTTTCCGACTTTGCGGCGTTCGGCCTGAATGCCCTGCTGGCGATCGCGGTTGAAGTGGAGGGGCGGCCCGCGGAAGAAGTGGCGCAGGATCTCGCCGCGATACCGGAGGTGTTCAGCGCGCATCTGGTGACCGGCCGCTATGACATCGAACTGCTGGTGGCGCTGCACAGCATGGAAGAGTTGCCCACGTTTCTGCTGGAGCACGTGGCGAAAATTCCGGGCATCCGCAATCTGGCGCCGTCTATCGCGGTGGACGTCATCAAATATGAATTCGAAGTTGCGCCGATGGCGGATCGGAAAAGCCGATGAACAGCCTGGAACTTGATGATCTGGATTTTCGGCTGCTTGATCTGTTGTCGAAGGATGCAAGGGTCAGCAACCGGAAAATCGCCGCCATTCTGGGGGTGACGGAAGGCACCATTCGCGGGCGCATCAAGCGGCTGCAACAGGAAAACCTGATCCGCTTCACCGCCATCACGAACACCGCCTATCTGGGATCGACGCGCCTTGTCTTCCTCGGCATCGAGGCCGATCAGGCCAAGGTGAAGGATGTCGCGCACCAGATCGCCGAGATCCCGCCGATCAACTGCGTCATCATCACGCTCGGGCGGTATCAGATTCTGGCCATGGGGCTGTTCAAGGATCTGGATCACATCTGGGAGGTGGCGAACAACCGGCTGCGGCAGGTGGAGGGCGTGCGCCATGTGGAAACCTCGGTTGCCGTGCGCACGATCAAATACAACGATCGCATGGCGCGCATTACCCGATCCATCGAGATCGAGGACGAGGAAGAAGCCGAGGAACCGATTTGAAACCCGGAGTGAAAGGCTCGGCCTTTCCGGGCGACACAAAAAAAATAACGAGAAGTTCAAAAGAGGAGAAACACCGATGGGACGCTTGCAAGGCAAGGTTGCGATTGTAACGGGGGGCGCGCGCGGCATGGGAGCCGCTACCTCGCGTCTTTTCGCGAAAGAGGGCGCAGCGGTTGTGATCGCGGATATTCTGGCGGAGGAAGGCGAGGCGCTCGCGCGGGAGCTTGGCGAGAAGGCGCTGTTCGTGCGCCTTGACGTGCGCAATGAGGACGAGTGGAAGCAGGTGGCCGATGCCGCCCTCAGCCGCTTCGGACGCATCGACGTGCTGGTGAACAATGCGGCGGTCGTGCATTTCTGCGACATTGAAAACATGGCGAAGGAAGATCTGGAGCGGGTGCTCGGCATCAACGTGATCGGCACCCTGCTCGGCATCAAGACCATCGCGCCCGCCATGAAGCAGCAGGGCAAGGGGTCGATCATCAATATTTCGTCCATCGACGGCCTGCGCGGCTGCAACGGGCTTTCCGCCTACACGGCCAGCAAATGGGCGGTGCGCGGCCTCACCAAATCGGCGGCGCTGGAATTCGGCCCGTTCGGCGTGCGCGTCAACTCCATCCACCCCGGCGGCGTGGATACGGTGATGGGCAACCCGGCAGGCCGCCCGGATGCGGAACTGAACAAGGACTACACCGCCGTGCCCCTGCAGCGCATTGGCAAGCCGGAAGAAATCGCCAACGCCAGCCTGTTCCTCGCCAGCGATGAGGCGTCTTACGTCGCCGGGGCTGAGTTGTCGGTCGATGGCGGCTGGTGCGCAGGATATTACCAGCCGGCGCTGCCGGGCGCGCCCCAGCAGGGTTAGAGCCTTTTCCGATCTGATTGAATCAGATCGCGGCTCTAAGTCATTTTGTGGTCGCACTTTCTTAACCGCAGGGTGTTCCACCCTGCTCGAAAGATGCTCTAAGCTGAAAGGATGCGAGGGGTTTTACCCCTCGCGCTCCCATTTGTTTTATCGGGCTGTGCTTCCGGCGCTTGCTGGAGGGGGCGCGGCCCTCATGAATTCGGGAATTTATCGGGGCGCGCCCTTGCATAAACGCACGGCCCTTTGAAAAGAATGGGAGGTGCAGGAGGGATGAATCCCTCCTGCCTTCTTGAACTTGCTTGCCTTTCGCAAACGGGGAGGCGGCGCCGCGCGCGGCGGCAGGGTCAGAGCGTGCCTCCGGCCATGCGGCGCGGCTGGCCTTCTGCGTCCGCCGGGTCGATCATCCGGCCATCGGGGCCGAATTCCAGCGGGCGGTCTCCGGCTTCGTCGCGGATGCGGGTGGGCAGGCCCATGTCGTCAAGCAGGCGCAGGAACGGCAGCGGCGGCAATTCCTCCACGTTGACCATGGTGCCGGTGTCCCACGTGCCGTCGGCGATCAGCAGGGCGGCGGCCACGGGCGGCACGCCCGCCGTGTAGGAAATGGCCTGACTGCCCACTTCCGCGTAAGCGGCTTCGTGGTTGGCGATGTTGTAAACGAAGACCTCGCGCTCAACGTCGTTTTTCCGGCCGCGCACGAGCGTGCCGATGCAGGTCTCGCCCGTATAGCCGGGGGCCAGCGAGGCGGGGTCGGGCAGCACGGCCTTGACCACCTTGAGCGGCACCACTTCCAGCCCCTCCGCCGTTTTGACCGGCTGTTCGGAGAGCAGGCCGAGCGTTTTGAGGGTGGTGAAGACGTTGATGTAATGGTCGCTGAAGCCCATCCAGAAGCGGATGTTCGGCACGTTCAGGTTGCAGGCGAGGGAGTGCACCTCGTCATGCCCGGTCAGGTAGGTGGCATGGCTGCCGCCGATGGGAAGCTCCCAGTCCTTGCGGGTCTCGAACATCTTGCTGGAAACCCACTGGCCGTTTTCCCACGACCAGACCGGCCCGATGAATTCGCGCAGGTTGATTTCCGGATCGAAGTTGGTGGCGAAAAAGCGCCCGTGGTTGCCCGCATTGACATCGATGATGTCGATGCTGTCCATGGCGTCGAAAAATTCGTCGCGGGCAAGGGCGGCATAGGCGTTGACGACGCCCGGATCGAAGCCCGCGCCGAGAACGGCGGTCACGCCCGCCATTTCGCATTCCTGCCGCCGTTTCCACTCGTTATTGGCGTACCAGGGCGGGCTGTCCATCACGTCGAGGGGGTCTTCGTGAACGGCGGTGTCGATATAGCTGGCCCCGGTTTCGATGCAGGCGGTGAGAACCGGCATGTTGATGAACGGCGAGCCGACATTGATGACGATGGACGCGCCGGTTTGCTGAACAAGCGCCTTCGTTGCCGCCACATCCATCGCGTTCAGCGCATGGGTTTCAAAAACGCCCGGAACCTTCAGGCTTTTCTTTTCAAGAACAGAGGCCCGGATCTGATCGCACTTCTCCCGGGTGCGCGAGGCAATGTGAATGTCGCCCAGGCGGTCGTTATGCTGCGCGCATTTGTGAGCGACCACATGCGCAACGCCGCCAGCACCAATAATGAGGACATTTTTCTTCATTTTCCTGAGAAGATCTCCTTGAACACGGGGTTGGGCGGAAGGCGCTTATGAGAGGCTTTGTTCAAAATCCTGATAGCTGAACTGCCGAACGAGGCGGATGGACCCATCCAGCTCCCGCACGGCGATGGAGGGCATTTGCACGCCGTTGAACCAGTTCTTCTTCACCATGGTGTAACCGGCGGCGTCCTGAATGGAAATGCGGTCTCCCACTTGCAGGGGTTCGGGAAAGCGGAACTCGCCGAAGACATCACCGGCAAGGCAGGATTTTCCGCACACCATATAGCTGTGGGGGCCGGTGTTCGGGCTGATTTCAGCAGAGGCCCGGTAAATCAGCAGGTCGAGCATGTGGGCCTCGACCGAACTGTCCACGACGACGATTTCCTTCTGGTTGGTGATTTTGTCGAGAACGGTGACCTCCAGCGTCGTGCTGTTGGTCACGGCGGCCTCGCCCGGCTCCAGATAAACCTGCACGCCGTATTTCTCGGAGAAGGTTTTGAGCCGGGTGCAAAAATCATCCAGAGGGTAATCATCGCCCGTGAAATGAATGCCGCCGCCAAGGCTGACCCAGTTCACCTTTTCCAGAAGGGGGCCGAACCTGTCTTCAATGACGCCGAGCATCCGGTCGAACAGGGAAAAATCCTCGTTCTCGCAGTTGTTGTGGATCATGAACCCGTCTATCCGGTCGATGACGGGGTGGATGAGCGCCGGGTCCCACTCGCCCAGACGGCTGAAGGGGCGGGCTGGGTCCGCCAGATCGAACGTGGACGAGCTGACGCCGGGGTTGAGTCGCAAGCCGCGCGGCAGGCCGGACGCCTGTTTTTCGAATCGGTGAAGCTGCGAAAGGGAGTTAAAAATGATTTTGTCCGCATGGCTGACAACTTCATCGATCTCATGATCGGCATAGGCCACGCTGTAGGCATGAGTCTCTCCGCCGAAGCGGGTGCGGCCGAGCCTGACCTCGAAAAGGGAAGAGGACGTGGTGCCGTCCATATAGTGTTTCATTAAATCAAACACGCACCATGTCGAGAAACACTTGAGAGCAAGCAAGACTTTTGCGCCGGAATGGCGACGAACATGGTCGATCTTTTCAAGATTGGAAACAAGCCGCTGTTTATCAATCAGATAAAACGGCGTTTTAATCTCTGCCATTCATGCCCCTATTTTCATGAGAGGTGTTGTCATAGTGGACAATCTGCGGGGTGACAAGTTTTTGGCTACTTGCCGCCAGTGCCGGATACTGGGCCGTATATTCCTCATATACCGGTTTCCGTAGGGCCGGGCGGGAAGCAGCGCGCCGCGCCGAGGCGAAACGTGACTGCACAAATTTTCAGCACATTGGAGAAAGCCCAGCGATTCCGGGCTTTATATTCAATTGTTCTGCCGGTATTCACACAGCTATCCACAGGATTTGTGGATAACTCGGGCAAACCGTGTCAAGGTTGGCAGCCTTCCGGAAGGGGTGAAAATTCCGGGCCGCACGGTATTTTCCGCAGGGCGGCGGGGCTGTTTGCGGCGTCGTTCAGGCACCCATTACCGTTGGCGTTGCATGTTTTCTGTGAAAAAGAACAGTGGCGCGGCTGTTGACACAGTGGTGTGTCCCCATACAAGAAGCTGAAAAAAGAGACCCATTGGAGTTGAGATGCTACGCGAGGAATATGATCTGCTGGGCAAGCGTAGCCTGCCTGCCGAGGCCTACTGGGGCATTCACACCCTGCGTGCGATTGAGAATTTCCCCATCTCCGGCCGTACCGTAAGCGATTGTCCGCATCTGGTTCGGGCGTTGGCAGCCACCAAGGAGGCCTTGGCGATTGCCAACGGCGCACTGGGGGAAATTACGGAAGAGCAGGCCCGTGCCATTGTGCGCGCCTGTCAGGACGTGCGGGCCGGTTTGTTGCATGACCAGTTCCCGGTAGACCTGTTGCAGGGCGGGGCGGGCACCTCGACGAACATGTGCGCCAATGAAGTGATCGCCAACCGTGCGCTGGAGCATATGGGCCACCCCAAGGGGAGCTATGTCCATTTGCACCCGAACGAGCACGTGAACTGCGGCCAGAGCACCAACGACGTTTACCCGACGGCGCTGAAGATCGCCCTTATCAGTCAGGTGCGGGAATTCCTGCCCGTTCTGGAAACCCTGATCGGCAGCTTCGACAAGCTGGCGGCGGATTACCGCAATACGATCAAGATCGGGCGCACCCAGCTTCAGGACGCCGTGCCGATGACCGCGGGGCAGGAATTCGGCGCTTACGCCAATACGCTGCGCCGGGAACTGGCGGCTCTGGACACCCTGGCGGATGAACTGGGCGAGATGAATCTGGGCGGCACCGCCATCGGCACCGGCATTGCAGCCCACCCGGAACTGGGCGAGCGGGCCTGCGCCGAGCTTGCCGAAATTACGGGCTTCAACATTCGTCTGGCGGAAGACCGCATCGCGGCGACGCAGGATATGGGCGCTTTTGTCGCCCTCTCCGGCGGGCTGCGGAGCCTTGCGGTCAAGTTGTCGAAAATTGCCAATGACCTGCGCCTGCTGGCCAGCGGGCCGCGAGCCGGGCTGGGGGATTATTCCCTGCCTGAGCGTCAGGCCGGTTCTTCCATCATGCCGGGCAAGGTGAACCCGGTGATGGCGGAAGCCTTGAACCAGACCTGCTTCGAGGTGATCGGCGCGGACCTGACCACCACCATGGCGGCAGAGGCCGGGCAGCTTCAATTGAACGCTTTTGAGCCGGTCATTTATCTGTCGCTGGAGCGCAGCCTGCGGCAACTGGGCCGGGCGGTGGGCCTGTTCGACCAGTTCTGCATTCAGGGCTTGCAGGTGAACAGCGCCCAACTGCAAAACCATGCCGAGAACTCGCTGTCTCTGGCAACGGTGTTCCTGCCCAAGATCGGCTACGTCAAGGCGACCGAACTGGCCAAGCGGGCGCGGCAGGAAGCGCGCACCATCGGCGATCTGGCGATCGAGCAGAAACTGATCGACAAGGACGGCATCGCGCACCTGATCTGGAAAGCCACGGGCGTGAACGATCAGGACGAGCGTGCGGCGGAAAACCGGAAGTCGCGCAAGGTCGCCGCGCCCTGACGCAAAAGCATCGGTTTTTTTCGGGTGCTAGACTGAGTTGTTTTCTTTTTGCAGGAGGGTCTTGACCCTCCTGCACCTCCCATTCTTTTCAAAGGGCCGTGCGTGGGGAAGACCGGGTGCGTCCCGATAAACTTCTGAACTCAAGGGGCCGCGCCCCCTCCAGCAAGCGCGGGAAGCACGGCCCGATAAAACAAATGGGAGCGCGAGGGGTAAGCCCCTCGCATCTTATACTTGTGCGCCCGCGCCCGGTCAGGCGCTGTAAACACTGAACTTCAGCGGCATGGCAGCGGCACCCAGCGCCGTGGCGTCCCCCGGCGCGGCAGCGGGCACGACTGGCGGTGCTTTTGTCGCCACGCCCCGGCGCGGCACGCTGTGAAAGGCGATGCGCGGAATGACGAGTTCCGCCAGCGCGCGCGGCATGCGTCCGCCCAGCACAATGGCGTCGGGGTCGAGCACGGCATGGCAACTGCCGCACACGAGGGTGAGGGTGTCCGCCACCTTGGCCACCCATTCGGCAACGCCCGGTTGATCGACGCTGAAGTTTTCCAGCAGGTCGCTCACATTCTCATAGCCGACCCCGCGCCAGGCCATGGTCTGGCGCAGCAACTCAAGGGTGGGGGAGGGGTAAATCATCGGCGGCAGCATTTGCGCGAATTCCCCCGCGTTGCCGTGCCTGCCGCGCAGCAGTTGGCCGTTGGCGATGATGCCGCCGCCAAAGCCGGTCGAGATATAAAGGTAGGCGAAGTTGCGCGCCCATTTGCCCACGCCAACCAGACTTTCACCGATGGCGGCCACGTTCCCGTCGTTATCGGCCCAGGCGGGGCGGCCGAACGCCTCCTGAAAAACGGCAGCCACGTCGAGATTGGCCCATTCATCCAATGAGCGCGGCGTGTTGAACGACCTGCCATCCGGCAGCACGAAGCCGGTAATGCCCACGCCGATGCCGAAAACCTGCGGCGGGCGAATGCCGATTTTTCCGCAAAGCGCGTCAAGCCCTTGCCGGGCGCAGTCGAGCACGGACTGGCGCGACATGGTCGCCGGGCGAAAAACCGTATAGCCGCGCTCTGCGCCTGTCATATCGATGAGCATGAGGGCAACCGCATCGGCCATGATCGAGACGCCAAGGGAAAAGAGCCTGTCGGGATTGATGCTGAGGGTGAGGCTGGGGTGGCCGCGCCGCCCGCGCGAGGTGCGCTTGCCGCCGACAAGAAAGCCGCGGGCGAGCAGCTCCTTGACGGTGCGGGAGACGCTTTGCTGCGGAATGCCGGTTGCAAGCCCCGTTTCAGTTTGGGTTGAGGCCGGGTTGGCTTGCACGAAGGCGAGTATGCGCCGCTCGACGGGCGTCAGGTCCGTTTGGCCGATGGTTTCTGGCGAAAGATCCATTGTCATGCTCGCCCTGACCGAGGCTGATTCGTGTTTGACAGCTTATTATCGCTTGTGAGTGAAAAAACGGCGAAAACCCTGAAAATTAAAAATCAAATGAGTACTATTCAGCAAGTCGGGGCGTGGAAAGGGCGGCATCTCCCCCGAAACTCCTGATAAATGGCCTTATTTGGCAGCCCTGTAACAAAAGATACTCATATCGAGTGCAAAAGGCCCGGCGAGCGTATCTTACTGTTCGAGGGCTGAAACAATGAACACTCAGGCTGGAAATGTACGGGCATCACGCACGGCGGCATCGCTGATGCGCGTCATGCTTCTGGGCGGCGCATCGATCATGACGATCAGCGCCAGCGCTTCCGCAGTGAAGGCGGAAGAGGCAGCCGAAGCGGCGGCGTTTGAAGATGCGATCGTGGTGACGGGCTACCAGCGCCAGAACACGCTTTCCATTCTTGAAAAGCGCGCCACCGACATCGAGGCTGATTTCCTCTCCAACGACGAGACCGGACAGCAGCCGGACTACAACATCGCCGACAGCCTGCGCCGCCTGCCGGGCGTTGACACCATCTTCGACGAGGACGAGGGCCGCTATGTCGCCATTCGCGGCATGGACCCGGACTACACCTCCGGCGCGATTGACGGCGCGACCATGGGATCGTCGGAGCGCAACAACCGCCGCCTGAACATGGAGGCCATTCCCTCCACGGTGGTGAAGCAGGCCGTGGTTCGCAAGTCGCGCACGCCGGACATGGAAGGCAACGCCATTGGCGGTTATGTCAACCTCGTCACCCGCTCGGCCTTCGACACCAACGGCACCTATCTGGTGGGCAACGCGTTCGTCGGCCACTATGACTCCGACAACGCGCCGGGCGACGACGGCCTGTCCTACCGCACCAGCGCGGCCTTCTCGACCACCTTCGGCGCGAATGACGAGTTCGGTGTCGTGGCTGCCGGCAGCTTCCTGCGCCGCCAGCGCGATCAGGAGCGCAGCCAGCCGAGCAGCTATGAGGACATGGACGGCATCCGCGTGCCGAACACCTTCTCCTCCACCACCTATCCGCTGATCTCAAAGCGGTACGGCGGTTTCCTGAAGCTGGAATACAGCCCGAGCGACGACTTTTACGCCGCCATCACCGGCTCGCACTTCCAGCAGGACGAGGACGAGTTGCGCCTGACCAGCCAGGTCTATCGTCGCGGCGGCAACGTGCAGGATGGCGAGACGGCAAGCGCTTCCGCCGGGCAGGCCTTCAGCCGCTACAACGACTTCCCCATCGAGAAGCCGATGACCACCATCAACGGCAACATGCGCTGGAACGTGGATGAGAATTCCACCATCGACGCCCGCGCAAGCTGGTCGGAAGCCTCGTTCAAGGAGCCGTCCAACGAGCTTCGCTTCATCACGACCAACAACAACCCCAACCTCGGCTCGACCATTGACGCCTCGGGCAAGGTGCCGGTGCTGGATCTGCATGACCCGGCCTATTACGCCAACCCGGCCAATTACAATTTCGACTACTACAAGCCGTACCTCGACGACTCCACGGAGACGGTGAAGGAAGGCGAGCTGAACTACGGTTATAATGTGGGCAAGCACGCTTACGGCTGGGGCTTCAAGACCGGCGTGAAGTTCCGCCAGACCGTGCGCGACATGGATCACGACGACACCACCTACAGGCTGCTGGCGGGCAACTCGCTCGACATGTCCGGCTTCTACGGCGGCACCTACACGCCGATGCACTCCACCGTGCCGATGCCGATTGTGGATTACGACAAATTCGCCGGTTACTTCGCAGACAACCGCGACAAGTTCTCGGCGGTGGAGAATAACGCGCTGAACGACTACTGGATGCGCGAGAACGTGGCCGCGGCCTACGCCTCCGCCACCTACAAGAGCGACTTCATGAAGGTCATCTTCGGTGTTCGTTATGAATATACCGACACCAAGGTGGAGCGTCCGCAAAGCCAGACCGTGGGCGGCCAGCAGATCATCGACATGGTGACCCGCGACGCTGACTATGACAACTGGCTGCCGTCGGTCACCACCTACTTCGACCTGACCGAAGACCTGCGTCTGCGCGCCTCCTACTACAAGGCGGTGGGCCGCCCGAACCCGAACCAGTTGTCGGCGGGCGAGGTGGTCAACACCAACGGCGATGTCATCTCCATCTCGCG
>Ga0079224_100015150_pt1 | contig 10786 bp, 10 predicted proteins | sample Stecom2015_FD_80414 | JGI IMG/M metagenome (GOLD analysis project Ga0079224, IMG submission 80414) | Agricultural soil microbial communities from Utah to study Nitrogen management - Steer compost 2015 | ecosystem: Environmental > Terrestrial > Soil > Agricultural land | place: USA: Utah...
AGATAACGGCGACTACGCCTTCTAGTGTGGAGTGAACGAGTGAGCGACATGGATGACGTGCGTGATGACGCACTAATAGACGAAGACGAAGACGAAACAGAAGATCAGATCGACGAACAGCCCGCATCTTACGAGCAGCGGAGTCGACCCACGCCACCGCGCAAGCCACGTCCCGGTGATGGAGCGCGGCGGCGTCACCGCTCGGCTGAATACTGCCCGGACGGCAAGTGCTTCGACTATAAGGATGTCGAGACATTGCAGCGATATATCACGGAGACCGGCAAAATTCGCCCACGCCGCCAGACGGGTAACTGCGCCCGCTGCCAGCGCAATCTGGCGCGTGAAATCAAGCGTGCCCGCCACCTCGCACTGCTGCCGTTTGTGAACGTGTCTGACTGAGTACGGCGCAGTGGCTGATCGTCTTTCAGAATAATTTGATGGATGAACATTCGGGGCATGGTGCAACACTATGCCCTGTTTCATGATGATTTCACGACGAGGAGCTTGTTTACATGGCAAAACGGAGGCAGACAATAGGGGTCCCGAAACAAAAAACCCCAGCCAGCACGTCTGCAGGCCAGGAGAGCCGGCGCGAATTCAAATCCCGGGCGGAACGAGAAGCGGAGATTCAACGCTACGTGCTGCTGGGAACAGGCATCGCCGTCGGTGTGGTCGTTCTGATCCTCGTAGCCGCTGTCGTTATTGAATTGTTTGTAAATCCCAATCGGGTCGTCGCATCGGTAAACGACGAGACGATCACAGTTGCAGAATTTCAGGAACGAGTGCGCCTTGAACGCGCTTTGCTCAATTTTCAGATCAACAACTTTGTAGCCAACCTGACTGCGCTCGGCCTTGACCCCAATCAGTTCGCCGGACAGGAACCGTTGCGCACCTGGCTCGCTCAGGTGCAAATTCCTGACCAACTGGGGAACTCCGTCATCAATACGATGGTTGCAGACACCCTGGTTCGGCAGCAGGCCGCCGAAATGGGGATTACAGTTAGTGCAGAAGACATAGAGGCACAGGTAAACGAGTTTTTTGGCTTTGACCCGGAGGCGCTAACAGTTACCGAGCCAACGCCAACTGTTGAGCCAACTATCACACCAACACCCTTTGTTTCTCCGACACCGTCGCGCACACCTGTGCCGACGCCAACACCGGAAGCAACTGAAGAAGCAACCGCCGAGGTCACGGAGGCTGTCGATACGACACCAACCTTCACGCCACTTCCGCCAACCCCTACACTGACTGCCGAAGAACAACTGGCCGAGTTCAACACGCAGCGTGAGACTGTGTTCAGCAATATCGCTCGCAGCGCGCGTATCAGCCGGGAACGCCTGAATGAATATTTTGAGACGCAGGCGCTGCGCAAGGCCCTGAGCGAGGCCCGTTCTGAGCTGACGAATGAAGTCCCGCATGTCAATGCGCGCCATATCCTGGTCACCACTGAAGAAGATGCGCGGGATATTCTGGCTGCGCTGGAAGCGGGCGAATCGTTTGCCGGTCTGGCCCAGGCTGCCTCGACAGATACCGGAAGCGGGAGAAACGGCGGCGAACTGGGCTGGGCACCAGTTACGAATTTTGTTCCGCCATTCGCCGAAGCCGCAGCCAACGCCGATATTGGCGCACTGGTTGGACCGGTAGAAAGTGAGTTTGGCTGGCACATCATTCAGGTTCATGACCGTGAAATCCGTTCCATTACGGATAATGAACTGGAAAACGCCAGACTTCGGGAATTTGAACGATGGCTGGAGGACCTGCGAGCATCAGAGGCAACCCGGATAGAAATCTCTTCAATCTGGGCCGATAACGTGCCATCTGATCCGGCCTTCGTGCTCACCGCCCCCGTCAACTGACCTGCACGACAAAACCCGACGTTCGGACACCGCTTGCCCAACGCGGTGTCCAGGGCTTTACATTGCGCATTGCTGGGGTAATGGACGTGGGCTATAATGCGCGCCGATGAACGACAGGCTGATCTCTCAACTTGAAGCGCGTCTCGAAAAGATTACCGAGGGGCTTTTTGCCCATTTTTTCGGTAAGCGCATCCAGGCCCACGATATTGCCCTGCAACTGGTTCGCGCTCTGGAAGACGGACTGAAACCTGCTCAGGACGGCGACACCCGGCCCCTTGCGCCAGATGATTATCATATCAAAGTCAACCCGGCGGTTATGGAGCATATTCAGGCACGCTATCCCAAACTCGGCAGCGTGTTAAGTGCCCAGATCATCGAAATTGCTGCCGGCGCCGGTTATCGCCTCCGTCATACACCACTGGTAAATTTCGTAGCCTCGTCAGAACTGGCGAATCATCAGATTATCGTCAGCGCCGGCCACACCCACCTGCCCGACAGCACCACCGCCGCCCTGAAGCCTATCGACATTGCTCCGGCCCACCCCCATCCCATAAACCCCCAATTGATTATTGGCGGCCACAAAGTCATCCCGCTGAACCAGCCCATTATCCATATTGGTCGCAGCACCACCAATGATATTGTTCTGGATGATGCTCATGTCTCGCGTCATCATGCCCAGATACGCCTGCGATTCGGGCACTATTCGATTTTTGACACCGGCAGCCAGAGCGGCACATACGTCAACGATGTGCCTATTCGTGAGCATCAGCTTCGGGCTGGTGATGTGATCCGCATCGGCAAGACTTTGCTCGTGTATATGGAAGATGACCCGGAACAGTTTGACCAGACTGACTCGTTCAATCCCACGTGAGATGTCCCATGAGCACCGAGGCAGCCCTACTTTTACTGCGGATCATCTCAGGCATCAGTCTTCTGGCATTACTCGTGCTTATCCTTCTGGCGCTCAGGCGTGATTATCACAGCGCCGTCACCGCGGTAGAGGCCAGCCGCCGAACCTACGGCCAGCTTGTCGTCCTGCGAGAAGTTGATGGGAATTATGTACCTACCGGTGTGTGTTATCCACTTTTCCAGCTAACCAGCTTGGGGCGATCTCCAACCAATACAATCACCATTGCAGATTCATTTGCCAGCAGCGAACACGCGATTGTCGCCCTGCGTAACGGCCAGTGGTGGCTCGAAGATCGCCAGAGCCGCAACGGCACAACACTTAATGAAACGCTCATAACGCAGCCTGTTGTAGTCACAGATGGCGATATAATCGGTATCGGGGCGATGCGCTTTCGTCTGGAACTGGAACGATAGAGGAGCAAACGTGATGCACGAATCCGTTGCCATTGGCGTTATTGGCGGAACCGGACTCTACCAGATGCCGGAAATATCGGACAAGACGGCAGTCACGCTGGATACACCTTATGGCAAACCCAGTGCAGACATTGTCATCGGTACGCTCCGGGGCAAACGGGTAGCCTTTCTGCCGCGTCATGGTGTCGGCCACATCTACAGCCCGGGCAGCGTACCCTATCGCGCCAATATCTATGCGCTGAAAACCCTCGGCGTCCGCTTTATCATCGCGGTCAACGCCTGTGGATCGCTACGAGAAGACTATGCCCCCGGCCACATCGTCATCCCTGACCAGTTATATGATCGCACCGATGCAGATCGTGGCCGATCATTTTTTGGACATGGGCTTGTCGCTCATGTCTCTGTTGCCGACCCGTTCTGTAGTTACCTGCGCAGTGTTCTGCTTCAGTCAGTCAAAAAAGTCGGCGGCACCGTTCACGCCGAAGGGACATTTATCATTATCGAAGGTCCGCGCTTCAGCACGCGCGGTGAGAGCAATGTCTATCGGCAGTGGGGGTGCAGCATTATCGGCATGACCGCCTGTCCTGAGGCGTTTCTTGCCCGCGAAGCCGAAATTGCCTATGCCTCGCTGGCGCACATTACCGACTACGACGTTTGGCATACCAGCGAAAAGCCCGTCACCGTAGAGATGGTTGTCGCCACCATGCAGCAAAACCTGATTATCGTGCAGCGCGCACTCGCAGAAGCCATCGAATCGCTGGATGTCAACCAGCAAAGTGAAGCGCACACCGCTCTTGATGCCGCTATCACCACGGACCTCAGCCAGGTTCCCGCTGAAATCCTTGATCAGCTCCATCCGATTATCGAACGCCGTTTCTCCGGCCAGTAGCTGTGGCACTTCACGAGTCTCTACCTGTCAGGCCACCCGCGCCCAGCCGTCTGCAAGCTGCGGAACGCTCCCTTTTACTGGTCAGCAGCGTCTTTCTGGCTGTAAATTTTCTCGCGCTGGCAATTATCAGGAATTCGTCCCAGCCTGACCATTGGCTGCACCTGATTGTCTGGGGGCTATGTGCATTTGTGGGGTATCGCTCCCTCAAACGCTGGCTGCCCGGCCATGATCCATTTATTTTCCCAATCGCCATGTTTCTGACCGGGTGGGGACTCCTCGCCATTGACCGCCTTGCGCCGGCCTTTGCCGAACGCCAGACGCTCTGGCTGGTCATCAGCACGGCAACCCTGCTGCTGGTCGCCTGCCTACCCCACGCGCTGCGCTGGCTGCGTATGTATCGCTACAGTCTGCTTTTGATCGGGCTGCTGCTGCTGATAGGCACAATCATCCTGGGACGCAACCCGTCGGGCCTGTCAGGCGCGCCGCAGTTATGGCTGGGGGTTGGGCCGCTCCATTTCCAGCCATCGGAGGCGCTCAAAATCATTCTAGTCGCGTTTCTCGCCAGTTACCTGGCCGAACAGTACCCGGCCATGCGCGCAGAAGAACTCAGCAGTGGCCGCGGGCGACTCTTCTTTTCACCCCGTATTTTCGGCCCGGTTCTGTTGATGTGGGGTATTTGCATTGTCATTCTGATCTGGCAGCGTGATCTGGGCACAGCCATTCTGTTTTTTATGGTCTTTTTGATTCTGCTTTATATTGCCAGCGGCTCCACGATTCTCCTCCTCAGCGGTATGGCGCTGATTGTCATCGCCGGCTTTGCTGGCTATCAGTTGTTCAACGTCGTACAATTACGCATCGACATCTGGATGAACCCCTGGCCGGAGGCTGATGGGCGCGCCTACCAGATCGTGCAGAGTCTGCTTGCCTTCGCTGCCGGCGGAATCTTCGGTCAGGGTGTCGGCCAGGGAGCGCCGACCTTCATACCGGTTGTCCATTCCGATTTCATTTTTGCCGCCCTGGGTGAGGAATGGGGATTACTGGGTATCCTGACCCTTATTGTGTGTCTGGCAGTTCTGATTACGCGTGGACTGCGCATCGCCGTCATACAGCAGTCACAGCCATTCCGCGCCCTGCTGTCTATCGGATTGAGTATGCTGATCGCAGTCCAGAGCCTTATGATTATGGCCGGTGTCCTCAAACTGATACCTCTGACCGGCGTCACCCTGCCCTTCGTGAGTTACGGCGGCAGTTCGCTTGTGATGACCTTTATTATGGCTGGCCTGTTGTTACGTCTCTCCGCCAGTGAAGGCAGCCCGTCATGACGCTCACCCGCGAGATTAACCGTTTGCTGATAGCAACACTGGTTGCCTTTGGGATCGTGGCACTGGCAGCGAGCTACTGGGCCATAGTGGGGCCAGATACGCTTCTCCAGCGCGCGGATAATCCACGACTGATAATGGCTGAAGCGGCCATCCGACGCGGCATCATCCAGGATCGTAACGAAAGATTGCTGGCAGACACGTTAATCGGACCCAACGGCCAGGTCGAACGCTACTATCCTCAGCCAGAGGTGAGCAGCCTGGTTGGATACAGCAGCCTGCGATATGGCGTTGGCGGCGCGGAGGCAATGTTCAACACTATCCTGCGTGGGGATGACCTGTCACGGGGCTTCTTTTCCGAACTCGTTGACAGCCTCCTGCACCGGCCACAGCGCGGGTCCGATATTCGGCTGACGCTTGACCTGACCGTGCAGCAGATAGCCGTGCAGGCATTCGAGGATCAGGCCGGTGCTGCTGTTGTGCTCGCCGTACCCAGCGGTGAGGTGCTGAGCCTCGTCAGTTTGCCCACATTTAACCCCAACACACTTGATGACGAGTGGGAACAACTCATCGCTTCAGCCGAAGAACCTTTCTTCAATCGGGCGCTCCAGGGAAGTTACCAGCCCGGTGGAATGCTCGCAACCCCGCTAATGGTCGCTGCTATGCTCACCGGCGAATCGATTACTGACCCGATTCCCAACGCAACCAATCCGATCAGGATCGATGATCTGGAACTGACCTGTGCCCTTCGCCTGCCGCGGCTCGAATTGCCCCTGCGAGACGCCTACGCCTTTGGCTGTCCCCGACCCTTTGCTCAAGTGGCTGAACGCATCGGCAGCCAGGTGCTGGAAGAAACCCTGGCACGCTTCCACTTCAACGCACCGGTGACTATTGAGGGATTTGCTGCTCGGCCAGAAGATCAGACCCTCTCCGATATCACGATTGATGACGCCACACTCGTGGAAAGCGCATTGGGTCAGGGTCAGCTTACGGTGACGCCGCTGCAAATGGCGGTGATGGCCGCCGCTATCGTCAATGACGGCAACGCACCACGTCCCTACACACTCATCGCGACTCGCGCCCCGGATGCCGAAACGTGGCAGCCGGTTGTAACCACACGCTCGACAATCCCATTCACAACGGAAGGAACCGCACGGCAGCTACAGGACCTCATGCGCAACGCAGTCGCCAACGGCGCAGCCTTAAACGCCGCCCGTCCGGAAATTGACATCGGCGGCCATGCGGCACTCGCTTACTCCGGCGATGAGACACAATCCTGGTTCATCGGTTTTGCGACCCTGCCAGGAAAGCGCGGCATTGCCGTGGCCGTTGTACTGGAAAACCGCGACGATCCGGGACTGGCTGCTGACATCGGCGGTACGCTCCTCGAAGCGGCGCATCAGACTCTGCGCGCACTCCCACAACAATCATCCTAACCGCCGGCCCACATACGTTTGCTCAGACCAAGCTTCTTGCTCCATTTAGCGATTGTGCTGCCCATGTGGACATAATGCCCGCTGTGGCGCTTGATATACTCCGCCGTTCGTAGCGCATCCAGAAAGTCTTCCGGGTCATTCTCAAAAGGTCGCATAACCGTCATGGCGCGTCCGTATTCTGGTCCAATGTGGGCATCAGAACCGGCTGTCCCGATCAGGCTGTGCTGTTGTGCGAAAGCATCTGCCCGGTCATTATCCGCCGGGAACATGCAGCGAGCGTTAAAAATCTCAATGGCGTCCACCTTATCAAGAATCCGCAGCAGATCATCCTCGTGCCAGGCACCTTTGCGCAGGCGGTCAAACGGATGCGAAACACTGATTACTGCACCCTGATTGCGCAAACGCCGGATCGTCTCTTCTGGTGATAATCCTGCTGGCACTGTCTCACGCACAAAGTAAGCCAGGATTTCGCCCTGCGTGGTCATAACCTCTTCGCCGACGATGACGAGATCAGGCGCAATGGCCTGCATTGCCAGCGCGCCATCAGCAGTATTGTGGTCGGTAATCGCTATCCGATCAATACCACGCTGCCGGCACAACCTGACGATCAACTCAAACTTGCTCAGGCAGTCTTTTGACCACAGGGTGTGGCTGTGCAGATCAACGTGCCAGCGTTCATCGCTCATGCACTACTGACCTCTGTGCCCAGCTCTACCCGGCCCCGTTTGCGTCCGCGCTCCATCGCGGCAATCTCGGCCTCAATACCCGGTGCAAACAAGCGATACCGGAAAATCAGAGCCACCCCCATACCGACAAGCACACGAAACCATTTGTGAAAGAAGCCCTCAAGCAGCGCAGCAGCAGCAGCGACTGCCGGCGTTACCTGCGGATTCGCGGGGGCGACGATTATCATGAGCATGGCACTTACCGAAATCTCGGTTATCCCGGCCCCATTTGGCACGCCGCTCAAAGCGCCAATGGCCGATGCCAGCCCGACAATAACCATCGCCTGCAAGAAAGTCAGCCACGTGATTTCAATGCCAAAACCCGCCAGTATAATGACAAAACCGACAGCGTCCCCCAACGAGGCAATCATGCCAAACCCCGTTGTCGGTATCATGTGCTTCAGCTTGAATATTTCGTGGCTGCTCTCATAAAAATGCGCCATCCAATCGTGCGCACGTTTGACCAAAGGCAGGCGAGCCACAATGCCTAACACCAGATAGGCCAGTGGGCGTATCTGCACCGCGATCAGTCCACCCGTCAGCAGAGCCGTGGAAACAATAATCAGCGGGCGATAGGGTCCCAGATCAATGCCATCACCCGCCAGTAACAGACACAGCAGCGAAAGACCAAGTACAGCCAGCCCATCAACCACCCGCTCAGCAATGATAACCGGCGCGCTCCTGGCAACCGGCACGCCAGTCTTGCTCTTCAAAACAACTGCCTTCAGCACCTCGGCCACCTTGCCGGGACTTACAGCCATGGTGAAACCTGCAAGATACAGTATCACACTGTCAAACAGGCTGATCTTGTCCCTTGCCTCGATAACACCCAGAAAATAGTGCCATTCCAGAAATCGGAAAAACCAGGACACAAACTTCTGCAAGATCAGGGGTATGATAAGCAGCCAGGGGTAAGCCAGCAGCAGCGAGACCAGGTCTTCAGTCAAACCTTCGGCATCTGCCAACAGCAGCAGCACCACATAAATGGCAAAGCCGATCACAAACCCCGCCAGTATACGATTACGATATTTGCGCATATGGAAAATATGCTCCCGTCGGCTTAGGACACAATTCCACTATATACCCGGATGCTTTATGGCAAGCTAAACATTCTAGCAACGCGCGCTATCACTATCCAGTCTGCTTCCGGTATAATGCCCACAATCGTTGGGCAATCGTAAGCTAAGACCCGTGCAATGTCAGCCGCAATATGGCAAACTAGGCCCTTTATTGTAATCGGTGGTTGGAGAATCTAAGTTATGCCTGAACAGAACATTCAGCAGAAACCTGAGTTTACTCCTGAATACGATGGAATCGCGCCACCGCCCCGGTTTCTGTTATGGCTTGTGCTTGCACTCTTTCTGTTGATACTTGTTGGTGGAATCGGCTCCATCTATGTTTTTCGCAGCGTTCTGCTCCCCGGCCAGCAGCAGCGAGTGATCGACCAACTGCCGTTTATGCGCGCCTTCATGCCACCCACACCGCAGGGTGGGACCCTGCCCACCGCAGAACCGGCCAACAGCGAAATCTCGCCCGAAGACCTGTTATCCGCGCCGCTTGACCTGCCCACCACGACCCCTGTTCCCACAACTCAGCCAACCGAAGCAGCGGCAGCGATCCAGATCGAGCCGAGCGCGACACCAACCGACCCGCCCTCCCCAACCGTGACTCCGACACTGACACCCACCCTGATTCCACCAACGGAGGCATCAGAATCCGCCGCGCCGGACACCTCGCAAACGATGAATGTCAATCAGAACGCCATCGCTATGCCGGCACTTCCGGCTTCAGCGCGCATGTTTGGTTTTACTTACATCAAGCAAAGCTGGAACAACTGCGGGCCGGCTAATCTCACAATGGCGTTAAGTTACTACGGCTGGCAGCGTGATCAGAGCTATGCGGCCCAGCTTCTCAAACCGGATCGTGAAGACAAGAATGTCAGCCCGCACGAGATGGTCCGATTCGTCAACGAGCAAACCGATCTGCGCGCCGTATCCCGTATGGGCGGGGACATCAATATGCTTCGCCAGTTTGTGGCCGCGCAGATTCCGGTCATCATCGAAACCGGCTACATGCCAGAGGGTTACGACTGGCTGGGGCATTATCAGACCGTGGTGGCCTACGACGACCTACAGGATGTTTTCTACCTTTACGACAGCTACCTCGGCAATGGTGGCGGCGGTGAAGGCATCGCTGAGACCTATACTGATCTGGATCGCAACTGGCAGCACTTCAACCGGACTTTCATCGTCATCTATCATCCGGGCCGCGAAGCTGAGGTGCGCAATATTCTAGGTGAACACGCTGACCCCATGCGCGCGGCTGAAATCGCGCTGGAGACTGCCCAGGAAGAGGCACGCGCCAACCCGCGCGACGTTTATGCCTGGTTCAATATGGGTACATCCTATACACGCCTGGGCCGCTATCAGGAAGCTGCCGCTGCTTATGACAAAGCTCGGAGTGAAGGTTCGTTGCCCTGGCGGATGATCTGGTATCAATTTGGCCCGTTTGAAGCCTACTTCAATACCGGACGCTACGATGACGTACTGGCCCTCGTCAATATCAATCTGACCAACGGCGCCCAGTATGTCGAAGAAACCCATTACTGGCACGGGCGCGTGCTCGAAGCCCGGGGCGATATTTCCGGTGCGCGGCAGGCGTTCAGCCGGGCCTTGCAGCGCAACTACCTGTACGAAGAAGCTCGCGCGGCGCTCGATTCGCTGAATGCTTAGGTCGAACTTATGAGCCAGCAGACCGAGTCTGTGTCCGATACTCGTGCGGACCGCAACCGCAAAATTGCCCGCTCTACGCTGATTGTCATGATCGCCTTCGGCGTGGCAAAAGCCATCAGCCTGTTGCAGACTGTCGTCATCGCACAAGTATTTGGCCTCAGTCAGGAATGGGATGCATTTGTGGTGGCAAACAGCATCCCGGAACTGATTTTCACTCTGATCGCTGGTGGCGCACTGGCCCATGCCTTCATTCCGATCTTCAGCAGCTTTCTGGCCCGTGATGACCAGCAGGGTGCGTGGCGTACGGCGACGCACGTAATCAACACCATCTTTCTGGCAACCTTTACGGCCAGTGCGATTGCCTTCATCGCCGCCCCCTGGCTGGTTGCCAATATCGCCGCGCCGGGTTTCGATGCTGCTGGGCAGGCCCAGACCGTCGAACTGATGCGCATTCTGCTGCTGACCACGCTCATATTTTCCGTCAGCGGCATCTCGATGGGCATCCT
>Ga0079224_100015151_pt1 | contig 10786 bp, 10 predicted proteins | sample Stecom2015_FD_80414 | JGI IMG/M metagenome (GOLD analysis project Ga0079224, IMG submission 80414) | Agricultural soil microbial communities from Utah to study Nitrogen management - Steer compost 2015 | ecosystem: Environmental > Terrestrial > Soil > Agricultural land | place: USA: Utah...
CGCCTCGGCCGCCTCGGCCTGCAGCTCGGCACCCGCGTCCAGATCACCCGGCTACGATACGAGCTCCCGTCCGGCGAGGCGTTCGAGAAGAACGACATCAACTTCTTCCCGAGCGCACACCTGAGCTACCAGCTGGATGGCGGGCACCGGCTGCGATTCTCCTACTCTCGCCGCGTCCGACGCCCGCCGCCCTCGCGGCTGAACCCGGTCGACCTCTCCACCGATCCCCTGAACCGGCGGATCGGGAACCCGGACCTCGAGCCCCAGTACACCCACTCGTTCGGACTGGACGCGTCCACCTCGACGCCGTGGGGCACACTCCGCTTCTCGCCGTATTACCGGCGAATTACGAACGACTGGGCCAGCATCCGACGAGTCGACGAGAACGGCGTCTCCACGACGACATGGGAGAACGTCGCGACCCGCGACATCTACGGCGCCTCGCTCACCGCCTCCGTTCGAAGGGCCCGTGGCTGGGGAGGAAACATCAGCCTGAGCGGTCACCAGGAGGACCGCGATGCGAGCAACCTCCGCTCGGACCTCTCCGGACGATCGCTCCGTTGGTCCATCCGGGGGAACGTGTCCGGCCGGATCGCTTCCACCCTCGGCGTCCGCGCCAACCTTTCGTACACACCGGCGCACGCCGTGCCCCAGGGGCGCGTCTCCTCGCGGCTCGACAGCAGCATCGGGCTCCGCTACCAGCTCCTCGACGGACGAGCGAGGCTCAACCTCACCGCCCGCGACCCGTTCGACATCTCCAGAACGACCGTCGAGAGCCGCGACCCGACCTTCATCCAGCTCGGACGGAGTCGCATCAGCCGGCGCAGCCTCTCGCTCGGCGTCGCCTACGACTTCGGCGGCGGACGCTGACGCCGCCGGGGACGGCCGGGCGAAGAAGCGCCCCAACTTGCAAATTCCTCGAGGTTTCGCTAAATTTGAGGGTTACCAGAGGGCGGACCGGCAGCAAGATGTCGTGCCGGCCCGCCCTCGGCGGAACGGACGCCATGGCCATGGACCCGAGAGCAGAGGTAGGGAGCCAGATGCCCAAGAAGCTGTCCAAGGAGAACATCCAGCACCTGCAGCAGCGGCTGCTCCGCGAACGAGAGCGCGCGCTCCGGTCCCTCGGCCAGTTCGGTGAACTGGCGAAGCAGACCGCCGAGCAGGCGGACTCGGATCTCTACTCCTACTCCGATCACATCGCCGACCTCGGAACGGATGCGATGGAGCGGGAGAAGATGCTCCTCTTCGCCAGCAAGGAGGGTCGTTACCTGTATCGGATCGAGGAGGCGCTGCGGCGGCTCTACAAGGATCCGGACAATTTCGGCCGCTGCCACAACTGCGGGAAGGCCATTGCATTCGACCGCCTCGATGCGCTGCCCCACGCGCGCTACTGCATCGACTGCAAGCTCAAGGAAGAAGAGGCCGACGCAGCCTAGGGGCGAACGAACGTCCGATCCGATCGGACGGCTTATGGTCCGACGGCGCCCGGAGCAACCGCCCCGGGCGCCGTTGTCCATCCGGGCTCCTCGGGAGAACCGCGGCCGGGACGGCCCACGCGCTCGGCTCCGGTGGGCCGGGTCCGGTGCGGGCGGCACCGGCTCGAGCGATCCGGTGCGGACGGTATGGCTCAGGAACCCGAGTCCGGGTCCACCGCGCCCAGGAGGAGTTCCGGGAGCAGTCTGACGAACGCGGAGCGTGCGAGGACGCGGTCCGCGCCGGCCGCACTGGCCGTCCGCAGCGCTTCGGTCTCGATGTGAGCGCCGAACGCCACGACCGGGACCGACTTCAGGACGGGGTCGGACTTGAGCGTCCCGATCAGGGCGGGGACATCGGTCCCTCGCGCGTCCAGATCCAGCAGGATCAGTCGCGGCCGGTGTTCCCGCGCCCGCTTTTCGAGGTCCGCTCCCCTGTGGACGGTCGCGGCGCCGACCCCGGCCGCGGACGCCGCAGCCCGGATGCGGGACGCGAAGATGAGATCGGCGACGAGCGCGATGACGGGTGTTTCTTTCTCGCTAAACAAGAATCGCTATTGACAGGGTCCAAGTGCTCGGATAATGTTCATTTAACCTTGCCCGGCACGCGAGCCGGGTTTCGCGAGGAGAGCAGGATGGCGATCGCGACTCATCCGCCGCGTTCGCGGCCGTTTGATCCAGCCGAAAGTGAGGCGAGGCTTCGCGAAGCGCTCGAGGCGAACGGCCAGCGTTTCACGGAGCAGCGCGCTGCTGTGTACCGCTATCTTCTCGGTACGGACCAGCATCCGACCGCGGACGATGTCTTCACCGCGGTTCGCGTTGACCTCCCGGACATCTCCCTGGCGACGGTCTACAAATCCCTGGAGACGCTCGTCGGGTGTGGACTCGCCACGAAGTTGACGTACGGTGATGGTTCCGCGCGCTACGACGGCCGGACCGATCCTCATCCGCACGCCCGGTGTCTGACGTGCGGTACGGTGATCGATGTCCCGGGCCGCCTTGATCCTTCGGCCCTCGAACGCCTCGGTCCTGTGACCGGCTTCGAGATCGAGGGCTACCGGCTCGAACTGGTCGGTCACTGCGACAGCTGCCGAAGCTGAATCCTCCCACCTCGCCGGGGGCGTTCACGCCCCGGGCCCCCTCGGCCCTGTCCCACGGGCCCTTCTCTCATCCGATGATGACGTCTTCGCTCGCGAACCGGTAGTGGACGCGGGCTCGTTCGGCGGCAACGGTCATGGATGCGGCCAGGGTCAACGGCCCGACTCTCCCGATGAACATGAGCGCCGCGACGGTGAGTTTGCCGGCGACGCTGAGTTCGGTGGTGGCGCCCAGCGACAGGCCGACGATGTTGAGCGAACTGACGGATTCGAACGCGATCTCGACCCAGCGGTCCTGGACCCGAGGGAACGGCACCCCGCCGAGCTCCGTGAGCTGTAGCACGAAGAATCCGACGGCGTAGAGCGCGAGGACGAGGATGACGAGTCCGACCGCGCGCTGGATCGTCGCCTCCGGGATCGTACGGCCGAACGCGTCGACGTGTGTGCGTCCCCTCAGCCTGGCGATGGCGAGGGCGACGAGCACGGCGACCGTCGTCGTCTTGAGCCCACCCGCGGTCGATCCCGGCGAACCGCCGATGAACATGAGGAGCATCGTCAGGAAGAGCGAGGCGCTGGTCACCTCGCCGTAGTCGATGGTGCTGAATCCTGAGCTCCGGGGCATGGTGCTCAGGAACAGGGCTTCGATCGGGCGGGCCCACCACGCGAGTCCGGAGAATGTGTTGCTCCACTCGAAGAGCAGGAAAAGGAGTGCGCCGCCCAGGATGAGCGCGGCGGTGGAGAGGAGGACGAGCCGCGTGTAGAGCGACAGCCGGATCGTGCCGCGAGCCCGGCGCCAGATGACGAGTTCCTCGAGGACCAGGAACCCGAGCCCGCCGAGGACAACGAGCGACATGAAGACGACGAGCGTGGCGGGCTGGCCGGTGAACCGGGCGAGGCCATCGCTGAAGAGCGAGAACCCGGCGTTGCAGAACGCGCTGACCGCGTGGAAGATCGCCGGCCAGATCGCGGAGAGCGCGCCGAGTTCCGGCCCCCAGGCGATCCAGAGGAGGAAGGCGCCGGCCGCCTCGATGGCGAAGGTGTAGCGCAGGATCGAGCGCAGGAGGCGTCCGGTGTCGACCTCGGGTACGATCCCGCCGCCGGCGAAAACGGCTTCGCTCCGTAGCGTCAGGCGTCCCCCGAGCCCGAGGATCATGACGGACGTCAGGGTCAGGGTCCCGAGGCCGCCGAGCTGGACGAGGGAGAGGAGCACGCCCTGCCCGAACGGCGTGAAGTAGGTCGCCGTATCGACGACGACGAGGCCCGTCACGCAGACCGCGCTGGTCGCGGTGAAGAGCGCGTCGATCAGACCGAGCCGATCTCCCGTGTAGAGCCCGGGCAGCGTCAGGAGCAGAACCGTTCCGACGAGGACGAGGGCGAGGAAGCTGCCGGCAAGGAGCTGCGCACCCGTGAGTCGGCGCCAGAACGAGAGCGAGCGGGACGCCTCACGCTCCAGCGCCGCGAATAACTCACCGGGCAGCGGCATCGATCCCGAGGAAGGTCCGGATCTGGTCCTCGAGAGCCGTGACGGTGACCGTGGTGTTCTTGCACGGCCCATCCGGGAGCCCGATCGTGACGCCGAGCACCGGCAGGTTGGCCGCGACGTCGTGGATCCCGCTGACGAGGTCCCGTTCGCAGGCGACGGCGACGACGGCGCGTGGCCGGACCTTCCGGATCATCTCCCGTGCGTAGCGCCCCCTCGCCGCGACGAAGAGCGGGACGCCGTAGCGAGAGGAGACCTCCATCGCGCCCTGCATGCTGGCCTTGTCCAGGCAGCGAGGGAGGAGGACCAGGAGCTGGTCGGGGCGGAGTGCGCCAGGCCGGGCACGGGCCGCGGCCACGGCGTTGTAGACGCGGACCGCGGCGTTCCCGGCCCGGTCGCGCGAGAGCCCGAACCACTTCCCTGCACGCTCGGCCTTCGGCATGACCCAGGGCAGCGGCCCCCGTTCGACCAGCCCGGCGGGGAGCAGGTTCCGCCCGATCCGGACCGACACCCACACCGCGGCGAGCCAGAGGGATGCCGCCCCGACCACCGTGGCGAGGAGGATCCAGAGCGTGCCCGGCAGAGCGGCCCCGATCTGGGCGAGGCGGGGCGACGCGACCCAGAGGACCAGCGCCGCGGCGAGCGCCCAGGCACCGACCCACGCCGCGATGAGGCCGAAGAAGACGCTCGGCGGCTCGTGGTAGATGCCGTCGTTCGGGACAGGGTTCCCATCCCAGTCGTCCCACTCGTGGCCGAGCCGTCGATCTGGGCGGAGTTGCAGAATCTGCGGACCGGCGGGCTCGCACCCCCGGAGCGGGTCAGCCCCGCGGTTTCGTTCCATGGTCGGCACGATACCAGATCCCGTAAACGCCGTCAAGCGCCCGCCGGGCGCGGGGCGCCTGCCGCCCGCGTCGCTCATCGGGATGCCGGGAGGGTGCCCGTCCGGGCCCGCCGTTCCAACGACGGCCGCGCTACGATTCCCGTGGGAAGGAGAGCAGGACGCGCGTGCCGCGCCCGGTCGTCCTGTACTCGACCCACCCGCCCAGGTCGTGGCGGATGAGGGCGTCCACGATCGAGCGGCCGCTCCCCAGCACGGCCTCGCAGAGGGTTTCGGGCATCCCGACGCCGTCGTCTGCGATTTCGATGCGGATCCAGCCGTCGTCCTCTTCGACCCGGACCCGTACCGTGCCGCTGCGTTCCTCGGGGAAGGCATGCTCGAGCGCGTTCGTGACGAGTTCGTTGAGGGCAAGGGCGACGGAATAGCCCTGACGTTCCGTCAGCGTGGGCGAATCGCCGCAGACCTCGACCTGGATGCGCCCGTTCATCCCCCGGCTGCTCGCAATCCGCTGCGTCAGCCGTTCGACGATCTCCCGCGCCGCGACCGCCCGGTAGCTCTGTCGGCGGAGCGCCTCGTAGGCGACGAGGAACGATCGGAGCCGTCCCTCCAGGCTCGCGAGCATCTCGTCTGCTGGCCGGGGCGGCTGCCGATTCCGCTCCATGCTGACGAGCCCCATGATGATCGAGAGGTTGTTCCGCACCCTGTGATCGAGCTCGCGGAGCAGGAGCGCACGCTCGTCGGCATCCTTCCTCGCCTTCTCGTAGAGCTGGAAGTTCTGGTTCGCGAGGTCGGCGAGGCGGCGATTCATCTGCTGGAGTGCGCGCTCCGCGTTGTGGACTCGAAGCCGGGACTCGATGCGCGCGATGAACTCGGCCGCCTGGAACGGCTTGGCCACGTAATCATCGGCTCCGACCTCGAACGTCCGGATGATGTCTTCCGGCGAGGTCCTGGCCGTGACCATGATGATGGGCAGGAGCGGGTCGTGGCGCTCGCGGATCTCGCGGCAGATCGACCATCCGTCCCGGCCCGGGAGCATCGCGTCCAGGACGACCAGGTCGACGACGCTGAGCCACGAAAAGACGGCTTCGCCCCTGGCGACGGCGACGACGCGGAACCCGTGCGCCTCGAGCAGCTCCGTGAGGAGCTGTCGCGCGCTGGGCTCGTCGTCGACGACCAAGATCGTCGCGGGCTCGGCACCCCGCCCCTCCGATTCGAAATCGGGGGGCGGGGCGCTATCCCGGTCGGTGGGAGCCATGGTGTCCATCCGGGCAACTCGGCCGAGGCGGATCCTCGGGGCTTGAAGTGGCCCCCTCGCGAGCGTCGCCGTCTATTCCTTCTGGAGGAGCGGCGCGGCGAGGAGGATCTTCCTGGCCAGCTCGACCATGGGCGTGTTCTTGTCCTGGCTCGTCTTCTGGAGGAACCGGTAGGCCTCTCGCTCGGACAGGCCGCGGGTATCCATGAGCAGCCCCTTCGCCCGCTCGATGATCTTGCGCTCCTCGAGCTTCAGCTCGAGCTGGTCGCGCTGGCGCTTCGCATCGATCCAGTCCTCGAAGCGTGCGCGTGCGACCGCGATGGCAGGCGCGAGGTCGTCCGGGTCGACCGGCTTGACGAGGTAGTGGAAGACCGGCGAGCGCGTCGCCTCGTCCACGGTACGGACATCGCTGTAGGCCGAGAGGATCACGATGGGGATCGGACGTTCGCTGGCGATCTCGTGCGCGGCCTCGGGGCCGGTCATGACCGGCATCCGGATGTCGAGGAACGCCAGATCCGGTCGAACCTCGCGGGCGAGCTCCACGGCTTCTCGCCCGTTCGTCGCCGTTGCGATCACGCGGTGCCCGAGAGTCTCGAGCTGGCTGGTCAGCGCGAGGTTGTGAAGCGCCTCGTCATCAGCGATGAGGACGCGGAGCGACTCGGCCATACGATTTGCTCCTTCCGTTCCGGGGTGGACGATTCGGATCCGTGGCATCGTGCCGTACCAGGTCCGCGCGCCTGGTGCCCCCCCCGAAAAAACGCAGGCACACCGTCCCACATATGGGGAGGCGCGCCATGACCTCATCCCGCCTGTCCAGCTAGGCGATTGTTCGCCCCTTCAAAGTGGCGCCATGGGCGCGGCGGCGCAAGGGGGGCATCTCGGATGACGCAGCCGTCCATCCAATCGCGAGCGCGGCCCGTGCATCGCTGTCGAGGGGCTCCGTCGCGGTCAGCCCTCGAGGAGGACGGAAGCGACGGCGGTATCCGTGGTGTGCGAGAGCGAGACATGGATTCGTCGGACGCGCAGTCGGCGCACGATTCGTGCCGCCCTGCCCCGGAGCCGGAGCCGGGGTCGGCCGGACGGCGTGCGCACGACTTCGACGTCGGTCCAGCGCCCACCCTTACCGTAGCCGGTCCCGATCGCCTTGAAAAACGCCTCTTTGGCGGCGAATCGCGCGGCGAGGGACGGATCCGACCGGGCGAGGCCGAGGCAGTAGTCGAGTTCGGCGGGTGTGAAGAGTCTGCGCAGCGCGCGCTCGCCCCGTCGCTCGACGAGGCGGGTGAGTCGGGACACCGTAACGATGTCGATCCCGGAACCGATAATCATGACAGGGAATATAGAGTGTGAGGCGGTCGCGTCGAAAGTCGGTCGGCCGGGCGGGCCCTCGTCGCCGGCCAGGCGGGCGTTTCCCGATCCTGGCCTCGGACTTGCACATCCGTGCGTCGGGGCCGTAGCTTCTCCGATCTCCTCGACCCTGAGCCGGGGCACGAATTTCGGATCATGATGCAGCCGATCCTTCTCGTCCTACTCCTGCAGCTTCTGTCGACTCCGCAGGATCCGCCTGCGGACGCACCGGTCCCGGCTCCGTCGGCGGCCGCTCCCGCGACGGCCGCCGGGCCGTCGGCCGCCTCCACGCCGGCTGCGCCGACGAGTCCGGAGGCGGCGGCACTGCAACGCGATCTGCTGCGGCTCATCGGGAGTCCGGGTTGGCGCAACGACCGCTGGAGCGTGATGGTCGTCTCGCTCGACCGCGGCGACACGCTCTTCGCGTATCATGCCGATGAGGCGCTGGCGCCGGCCTCGAACATGAAGCTCTTCACGTCGGCGGCGGCGCTCTACTACCTCGGTCCGGACTTCCGCTTCAACACCTATCTCCTGGCGAACGGCGAGGTCCGCGACGGCGTGCTGGACGGCGACCTGGTGGTCTACGGGACGGGCGACCCGACGCTGTCCGACCGCTTCTACGCGAGCAAGACCGAGGTCTGGTCCATGCTGGCCGATTCGCTCGCCGCACTCGGGATCCAGGAGATCCGGGGCGACGTCGTCGGCGACGCCTCCTACTTCGAGGGCGAGGGGACGGCGCCGGGCTGGCAGGAGAGCTACATGAACGCGTGGTACGCGGCTCCGGCCGGCGCGCTCTCGTTCAACGAGAACATCGTCACGCTCTACATCCGCCCGGCCGAGCAGCCCGGATGGCGACCCCGGGTCCAGCTCGTCCCCGGCGGCGAGGGGATCGCGATCGTGAACCAGGCGACGACGGTCGCGGGCGGGCCGACGCGGATCCAGGTCGACCGTGCGGCGTACGACGGGCCGATCGTGATCCGGGGGCAGATCGGCACGTCGAGTTCGGGCGTCTGGCGAGCGGTCCCCGTCGCCGATCCCGCGCGCTTCGCCGCGGCCGTGCTGAGGGAGGTCCTGGGAGCGAAGGGGATCCGGGTTCAGGGCGGCATCCGCTCGATCCATTCGGCCGAGGACTCGCCGCTCACCGGGCGCTCGGTCTTCGCGCCGGCGTTCGACGACGCGACACCGCTCCGCGTCCTCGCGGTCCACCGATCGCCGCGGCTCCTCGACATCCTCTCGGTCGTCAACAAGAGGAGCCACAACCTCTATGCCGAGACCATCCTCCGCACCATCGGGCGGGTCGCGCTGGGCGAAGGGAGCCGGGTCGGCGGAGCCCGCGCCATCGAGTACCTCATCCGGTGCGAACTCGGCCTGGACACGCTCGAGCTCGACATCGTCGACGGGTCCGGGCTCTCCGTCCTGAACCGGTCGAGCGCCCGGACGGTGATCCGCCTCCTCGACTACATGGCGGACTCGCCGTTCTGGTCGGACTACTGGGAGACGCTGCCGGAGGCCGGAGCGTCCACGGCCATGGGGCTACGGCGCATGCACCGCACCGCGGCCGCCGGGAACCTGCGGGCGAAGACGGGCACGATCGACCGCGTCTCCGCGCTCTCGGGGTACGTTCGGGCCGCGAACGGCGAGCGGCTGGCCTTCAGCATCATCAGCAACAACGTCCCGTCGACGTGGCGGGCGAAACGCGTCGAGGACGCGATCGGCGCGCGGCTCGCCGCCTTTCGGCGGCCCGTCGGCGAAGGGTCGGCGCCCGGCCCTGCGGTCGGCGGCGGGGTGAACGATCAGGGGCGCGCGCTGTCCGCGGCGCCGTCGTCCGGGCCGGGTACGGCCACCGCCGACGCCGGGATGGCCGGCGCGGTCGCCGAGCCCGTTTCCCAGCCCGCCGACGCGTCGGCCGAGGGAGCGGCCGGGGTGCGAGAGCACGTGATTCGGAAAGGCGATACGCTGGAGGCGATCGCCAAGCGGTACGGCACGACGGTGCGCGCGCTCCAGGATTCGAACCCGGGCGTGAATCCCCGGCGCCTCCTCCCGGGCAGCCGGCTCCGGCTCCCCTGAGTCAGTCCGGGAGCAGTCGACGCGCGCAGGTCAGGATCGAACGGAAGCGTCGGTCCGCCTCGGTCTCTCCGGCCAGGTCGTTGATCCCGACCCCGCCGTTCGAGAGCGCCGAGTGAATGAACTCGCTCCCGCCGAGCGAGATCGCGACGTGCGTGATCCGGTCCGGCCGCTCGGAGAAGAAGAGGAGGTCGCCGGACCGGAATTCGTTCGCCGCGTCCGGGATGGGAAGCTCGCTCCCGATCCGGGCCTGCTGGTCGGAGTCGCGCGGCAGCGCGATCCCGTGGAGCCAGAAGACGGACTGGACGAACCCCGAACAGTCGGCCCCGGCGAGAGACACGCCGCCCCAGAGGTACGGCGTCCCGATCCAGCGTCGTGCGGTGCGGGCCACGCTCTCGCCACGTGCAGGGAACCGGTCGGCGAGCCGGTCGACCTCGACGAGTTCGCCGTCGCCCAGCATCCCCTGCCGGCCGTCGGGGAGTCGGAACCGGCGCGGCTCGTCCCGGATCAGGCGAGCGCCCCACGGCAGCTTCAGGATCAGGCGGCCCTCCTCATCGACGAGTTCCGCCCCGAGCGAGACCATCGGCTCCCCGCCCTCGCCACGTTCCCACGCCTCGGCCCACGCAGCCGCGCCGGACTCGATGTACCCCTCGTGCACCCAGCCGATGTATCCGTCCTCGCCACGGACGCGCCACCACGGACCGCGACGCGCGAGGAGGTCGAGCCGATGGCCGAGGATGTACTGGGTGACCTGGGTCGAGGTGATGTGGGGCCGGGCGTGGACCGGCACGATCGAGGCCCGGGCGAGTCCGTGGACCCGGTCGCCCAGCGCGGGGTCCGGCAGACGCATGATCTGATCGAGGATGCGTCTGTCCGGGGCGACCGCCTGCGCGCGAGCCATGAGTTCAGCGGCTGCGGCCGCGACGGTCGTTTCGCCGATGAACGCGACATCGTCGCCCCGTCGTACGAGCCGGACATCGAAGATGGCGGAGCGCGCGTCGGGCACGTGTCGCGCGCCCACGGCACGGACCAGTTCCCTGAGTTCCCTCACCTTCCGAGCTCCGCCTCCAGGGCCTCCACGACCCGTTCCATCTCCGTTACGGTATTGTAGAAGTGCGGCGCGAGGCGGATCGCACCCTCCCGAAACCCGCAAACGATCCCGGCCTCGTGGAGCGCGTCGTAGACCTGCGCCGCCCGCGGCGGGCGGATGCAGAGGATCCCCGACCGCCGTTCCTCGGC
>Ga0079224_100015152_pt1 | contig 10786 bp, 10 predicted proteins | sample Stecom2015_FD_80414 | JGI IMG/M metagenome (GOLD analysis project Ga0079224, IMG submission 80414) | Agricultural soil microbial communities from Utah to study Nitrogen management - Steer compost 2015 | ecosystem: Environmental > Terrestrial > Soil > Agricultural land | place: USA: Utah...
AAGCCCAAAAGTAGTACTTTTACATTTATAATCAAATAAGGATTTTGTGATTTTTTCACCCATTCGAGTGAACATTTATTAAATTTAAAAGAAAATCCATATTAAAAATAGTATCCGTGTGAAAATTTTATCGAAAGAACAAGTGTATGAAGCAGACAAAACTACCTGTGATAGTCAGCAAATAAGTTCTGATGAGCTTATGGAAAGGGCCGGCAAGGGTATCTTTAACTGGCTACATTCCAGGTTGCAAGGCAAACAAGTAAAAATTCATATTTTCTGCGGTATTGGCAATAATGGTGGAGATGGGCTGGTGATAGCCCGCTATTTAAAAAATAACGGCTATAATTTAGGAGTTTATGTAGTTAATTTTAGTGATAACCGCTCCAAAGATTTTTTGTTGAATTTTAACCGGTTAAAAGAAATTGAATGCTTGCCGGAATTGATTACCTCTGAGAATGATTTTCCGGAAATCCTGAAGGAAGAAATTGTTATTGATGCAATTTTCGGGATCGGATTGAGCAGGCCCCCTTCAGAATGGGTAATGGGTCTTATAAAGAAAATCAATTTAAGTAATGCTTTTGTGTTATCGGTTGACATTCCATCGGGATTGTATATGGATAAAGTGCCTGAGAATGAAGATCAGGTAATTAAAGCCAATCATACCCTTACTTTTGAAACTCCGAAACTTCCATTTTTCTTACCTCAAACCGGTATCTTTAGTAACGGATGGGAAATAATCGGAATTGGAATTGATAAAACGTTTATGGATACCATTAAAACCGATGCCCATTTTATTTTAAAGGAAGATATTTTGCCTCTTTACATCCCACGGGAAAAATTCACACATAAAGGTACTTACGGGCACTCATTAATAATAGGGGGAAGTTATGGAAAAATAGGCGCTGTTGTTTTGTCTGCAAAAGCATGTTTAAAATCCGGATCCGGACTGGTAACTGCTTACATTCCTAAGTGTGGTTACGGCATTATGCAAACATCTGTTCCGGAATGCATGGTGATTACTGATGAAGATGAAAATCAAATAAGTAATATTCAGTATGTAATAAAACCCACTGTTATAGGCTTTGGTATTGGTATTGGAAAAGATAAAAAAACAGCCCGTACTTTTAAGCAATTACTAACCTCTCTGGAAACTCCAATAGTAATTGATGCTGATGGAATTAACTTATTAGCTGAGAATAGGGACCTGCTTAATGAAATTCCATCAAAATCTGTATTAACCCCGCACCCAAAAGAATTAGAACGGTTAATTGGAAAATGGAAAGATGATTTTGAAAAAATTAAAAGGGTAAAAGAATTCAGTGCCCAATATAATTGTATAGTAGTCATCAAGGGAGCACATACATTAACTGTGTACCATAATGATATATATATTAACAGCACAGGCAATCCGGGAATGGCAACGGCAGGAAGTGGTGATGTATTAACCGGAATAATTACAGGGCTCGTCTCCCAGGGTTATAAGCCTCTTAATGCATGTATATTTGGGATTTATCTTCATGGATTAGCAGCAGATATAGCTATTCATGATCAGGCGTATGAGTCTCTTACGGCATCAGTAATCATTAAAAACATAGGAAATGCATTCAACAACCTTTTTAGCCAAAATGATACCCGGAAAAATAGTGATTAGAATCCTGATATAGGCTTATACCCGATCCTGCTATCTGTGGCAGGAATGGACTCCCTGATCCAGCTTATAGCATCCGGGAGAGAATTAAAATATTGAAAATTCCTCCCAAAGAAAATTTTCTCAATACTTGCACTAAGTACCTGGGCCGGATTTTTTACAACAACTGCTATTGCTTGTAAATTAGATACTTTATTAAATTTAGTGTAAATTGTAGGGTCTATTGAGTAAGAAGTTGTTCTGTTAGATATATATCCAAAAGGCCTGTCTTTAAAATATTTTTTACAAACTGTAATAAGGAGGTCATTTTGTTCAGATTTTATATCTACTCCTTCTTTAAAGTCTCCTATGGCAAAACCATCAAAAACTTCTAAAGAGCCAAAATCAAAATTAATTATTTTACTCATTCTAGTGGGGAATTTTTATATAATAAAGTTGGCATTATAAATAGTGAAGACAAAATAAAATGTATTAAGTGTCAAATAAATCGACAACGTGTAATTACACGTAAGTAAAGTACTATTAAATAACAAAACAGGCTTAAAAAGATGTGTAATAAATACAATTAAATGTATTGATATGAGCCTTAATCTTTTAGTTAAACAAGGTTAATTTATTAGTTCCAACTTAAAATAAAAAACAACTATTTAAGGAATATAATTAAAAAAAGCAGGCCTGTAAGCCGGATTCTGTTCATTCTGAAATCGGGATGAAACCCTGTTATCAAAATGTTCTTATCATTTATCTGGGATAATTGTTACCAATTATCTCTAACCGCCTACCCTCCCACAACGGGTGCGCAACCCTTAACGTGGGTTTACATGGCGTTTCACCTTGTAGAGTTTACCTGGTTTCACTACAGCATTACCTGTACATACTTTCTGTTGCACTTGTCCTCTCCCGGCTAGTCGGGATGACGGGCGTTACCCGCTACAATGCGCTATGGTGTCCGGACTTTCCTCCCATAAACTGAGCGATAAGACGGCCTGCTAAGTCGCAAAATTACCAAAACCGTTCCAATTATATACTTATGACACTTTTACAGGGTAGAATTGTTAATAACTATTATCAAAATCAAGATTGATAATTCCTAAATATGGAAGCAATTTTTAACTTTGTTAATTATATTAGCTGGATTAAATTAATTACAAAGAACCTTGGATCATTTTGTAGTATCGGCTCGAAAATACCGTCCACAAACATTTAAAGATGTTGTGGGGCAACAGGCTATTACGCAAACTTTATTAAATGCCATTGAGAGGAATCACCTTGCCCAGGCATTATTATTTTGTGGGCCCCGGGGTGTTGGTAAAACAACCTGCGCACGTATACTGGCAAAAAAAATAAATCAGGATGGAACCGAAAATCCGGATGAAGATTTTGCTTTCAATATTTTTGAGTTGGATGCCGCTTCAAATAATTCTGTTGATGATATAAGGAACCTTATTGACCAGGTTCGAATACCACCACAAACAGGAAAATATAAAGTTTATATTATTGATGAAGTACACATGCTTTCATCATCGGCGTTTAACGCTTTCCTAAAAACACTGGAAGAGCCACCTAAACATGCCATTTTTATTCTGGCCACAACAGAAAAACATAAAATCATACCCACTATATTATCGCGTTGCCAAATTTTTGATTTTAAAAGAATTTCCGTTAAGGATGCAAAAGAATATTTAAAACATATAGCCGAAAATCAGGGTGTAGAAGCAGATGATGATGCCCTCCATATTATTGCACAAAAAGCAGATGGGGCCATGCGGGACGCATTATCAATTTTTGACAGGGTGGTAAGTTTTTCAGGAAAAAACCTTACCAGGCAGGCGGTAACTGAAAACCTGAATGTACTGGATTATGAAGTGTATTTTACCGTCACCGATCTTATTTTATCTAATAATATTCCCCAGTTACTCCTAAAATTCAATGAAGTAATTTCGAGAGGTTTTGACGGACATCATTTTATTTCCGGGCTTGCTTCCCATTTCAGGGACTTAATGGTTTGTACTAATAAAGAAACCATTCAACTCCTGGAAGTAGGTGATACAACTAAACAACAATACCTCGGGCAAAGCCAAAAAACATCACTGTCCTTTTTAATGAAGGCCCTCGATATATCCAATGAATGTGATCTTAAATACAAAACCAGTAAAAATCAAAGGCTGCTGGTAGAATTATGCCTTATGCAACTTGCCTCTATCAATTTTGATGGAGAAAAAAAAAATGACCATAGGTTCATAATCCCGGTTTCGCATTTCCGGAAGAATAATGATTCAACATCTAATCTAAAAGAAGAAACAACAGGCGTTGAATTACCGGATAAAAAACCGATAGAAAGTATTGAAGACAAAGAGAAAAATGAGAACGAGGTTACATCCCCAAAAATAGAACTTAAAAATTTATCAGATAAGCGCGTATCGGGATTATCCCTTTCCAGCATTAAAGCTAAAAAAGAACACGAGAAGACTAAAGTTGATAATGCTCCGGACAAATTAAATTTACCTAAAGACAAGTTCACGGAAGAAGAAATGGTGGATGCATGGAACGAATATGTAAAGATTATTGACGGAAATGGGAAAAAAATACTATCCTCTGCGCTTCATACTGATGTTCCAAAACTAAAAGATAAAAGCACCATCTGGATAGAACTTCCCAATGATACCATGAAGAAGGAAGTAGAACGCGACCAGTATCTTTTAATCCAACATTTAAAAGAGAAGCTTAATAATTATGACATTGATCTGTACATAACCGTCAATGAGGCTGCCGAACAAAAATATGCCTTTACCCCACAGGAAAAATATGAAAAACTTAAAGAGAAAAATCCTTTAATTGATAAATTAAGAAAAGAATTTGACCTGGATTTATGAGTATACTTGGATTAAAATTACCTACCGACCCCCGTTGGATTGACATAGTTGAGAAAAATATAGAAGAAATTCTCACAGACCATGCTTACTGCGAACAGAAAGCTGCAAGTACTGCTATTTCAATTATCATAAGATTTCCGGAATACACCGATGTGGTACAGGAAATGACAGCTCTTGTAAAAGAGGAAATGAGCCATTTTAAAATGGTACATGATAAAATAATTCAAAGAGGCTGGACGTTAGGAAGGGACAGGAAAGATGAATATGTTATTGAACTTATGAAATTTTTCCCTAAAGGCGGAAGCAGAACAACTCAACTGGTTGATAAGTTACTTTATGCAGCCCTCATAGAAGCAAGAAGTTGTGAAAGGTTTAGGCTACTTTCAGAAAAAATAGAAGATAAAGAACTGGCAGATTTTTATAAAAGCTTAATGGTAAGTGAAGCAAACCATTATACAATGTTTCTCGGCTTTGCCAGAAAATATGGAAACAGGCAGGAGGTTGATAAAAAATGGAAGGGCTTGCTGGAGTTCGAAGCCGATATAATGAAAAAACTGGGAAAAAAAGAAACCATGCACGGGTAAAATTTCCTAACATCCAATACCCTTCCTGTGTAATAGAATATAATTTGTAAGTAACATATGCAGCTGTTTTATAATCCTCATATTGCAGAAACCAATACCGAATTCTCCTTTGATAGAGAGGAGTGCCGGCATATTGTAAAAGTACTGCGCAAATCTGAAGGGGATACTATACATATAACCAATGGTAAGGGAGAACTTTTCATCGCTGAAATTATTTTGGCCGATGTAAAAAATTGTACAGCTAAAATTATAGATCGTCAATTACAAGCGCCTAAAACTTATTATTTACACATGGTAGTTGCCCCTACAAAAACAAACGACCGCTATGAGTGGTTCCTGGAAAAAGTAACTGAAATAGGTGTAGATGAGATAACTCCGGTAATTTGTGACCACTCCGAAAGAAAAGTAATAAAAACTGAACGCTACCAGAAAATCATTCAGTCGGCCATGAAACAATCACTTAGTTATTACATGCCAATCTTAAATGATCCTACTACTTTTAGCGATTTTATAAAAAAAGAGGTTACAGGGCAAAAATTCATAGCGCATTGTGAAGACAGTCAAAAAATGTCTTTAAAGAGAGTGGCCCTGGCGGATCATAAAATTACCATTTTAATTGGCCCGGAAGGCGACTTTTCCAACGAAGAGATAAAATTGGCCACTAAGAGTGGCTATACCCCTATATCTCTGGGAAAAAATAGATTACGGACCGAAACTGCTGCGATTGTGGCCTGCCACACAGTTTCTCTGATCAATAGTTAATAATGCTGTACTGTTTTATTGAGTTTTCAAGTCCCCTATTATAAAGAAGCTGTTAAATTACGGATTGAATCATTTTTTAAAAAACTGAAAATCCAATACAGCTTATAAATAACATATACGAAGAAACCGGTAGTTATTTAATTTGCATACATGATCATCATAGAGTAATAGGAACAGGACGGGTTATTTTAAAAGAACAATCAGGAATTATTTCTCAAATGGCTATTGCAAATTGTCACCAAAACAAAGGCGTTAGAAAACAAATTTTAAACATTCCTATTAGTGATTGTAAAAAGAAGAATATTAAAAAAATTACTTTAGCCGCAAGATTAACAGCCATTCCTTTCTATAAAAAGTTTAAATTTGAAGTTTATGGGAATATATATCCTTCAAAAAAAACGGGGATACCGCATCAAAACATGGAATTGATTTTATAATGAGAAACTTGATTTTATTTATAATGTTAACTATTGGCTTATATTCTGCAACAGCACAGGAAATAGCCATCCTTAAATACAATGGCGGCGGCGATTGGTATTCTAACCCTACAGCTTTACCAAACCTGATCCGATTTTGTAACAGAAATATAGGCACCAGGATCAATGAAAAACCAGAAACAGTAGAAGTGGGAAGCCCTGATATTTTTCAATATCCTTTTTTACACATGACAGGCCATGGAAATGTATTTTTTAGTGATGAGGATGCAGAAAATCTCAGGAATTACTTACTTTCGGGCGGATTTTTACATATAGATGATAACTATGGCATGGAACCTTACTTAAAAAAAGAACTTAAAAAAGTGTTCCCCGATAAAGATTTAATCGAGCTTCCCTCCGATCATCCTTTATTTAATCAACAGTTTAAGTTTGACAATGGTCTCCCCAAAATTCATGAACACGATGGAAAACGTCCTCAGGCCTTTGGAATTTTTGATGATAATAGAATCATACTGCTTTTTACTTATGAAAGTGACCTCGGTGATGGCTGGGAAAGCCAGGAAGTGCACAACGATCCGGAAAGTGTAAGACAAAGAGCATTGCAAATGGGTGCAAACATAGTTCAATATGCATTTAAAAATTAAGCTGGATTTGAAATTTGTAACTTCACCTATAGTTGAAAGTTTGATGAGGCCGCACATGCTTATTCCGAAAAATAACTTTTAAAAATTTTAACCTTGCAATGCTTAAAATAATTAACTTGTAAGTCTAAAAAACTATTCCTCATGAATTCAAAAACCATAGCCAATGGCATTTTAAGGGCTATTGCTATTTTATGTGGCATTGCAGTCCTTCTCTTTTTTTTATACAAAATTCAATCAGTTATAGCTTATATACTTATAGCAGTTGTAATTTCATTAATAGGACGACCAATTGTTATATTTTTCAGGCGAAAATTAAAGTTTAACGACATATTTGCCACTATAGTCACAATGATCCTCATGGTAGGTTTTTTTGTTGGACTCATATCGATGTTTATACCATTAGTAAAAGAGCAGGGCGACAATTTATCTTTGCTCAATATAGACGAAATGAAGTATACAATCAATACCTTATATTGGGAAGTTTCAAATTATTTTAACGTAACACCCGGTGAGGTTGAAAAAAGTATTGAAAGTGGCTTGAAAGACTCTGACTGGATCTCCAAATTTGACTTTTCTGCCATTCCTAATTTATTAAACGGGATAGCATCTATATTGGGAGACTTCAGCATAGGTTTTTTTTCGGTTATATTTATTTCCTTTTTTTTCTTAAAAGACAGCAGGTTATTTGAAATGAGTATTTTAACCTTGGTTCCCGATGATAAAGAAAGTAAAGTAAAATATTCAATGGATGAAATTAAGAACCTTCTTTCAAGATACTTTACAGGATTACTTCTTCAAATCATTATTCTATTCATTATTTACACTATAGTATTATTAATTGTTGGAATTAAAAATGCAGTGGTTATAGCCTTTCTCTGTGCCCTCTTAAATTTGATCCCATACATAGGTCCTTTAGTGGGAGGGGTTCTGATTGTTATATTGACCATGAGCAGTAATTTGGGCCAGGATTTCAGTACCGTAATTCTACCAAAAACTATATATGTTTTTATCGGATTTGTTATCGGGCAACTAATAGATAATTTATTTAGTCAGCCCTTCATTTTTTCAACCAGCGTTAAATCTCATCCTCTCGAAATCTTTTTGATTATTATTATCAGCGGTTTATTATTTGGTATTACGGGAATGATTGTTGCAGTACCTGCTTATACAGCTATAAAAGTGATTTTAAAAGAATTTTTAGCTGAAAATAAAATTGTCCAGTCTATAACAAAAAATTTATAGTTATACTTTGAATGAAAATGTATTAAATACTGGTAATCAGGAATTTATAAATAAAAATTTAGAGACTGACATTTCGTCACTTTTACTCAAAAATGTACCATTGGAAGGTGTGGGTATAAAAGAGGCGATCCAACAAATTGAATCCAAAAAAAAGTGCAGAAAAAAGCTTCCTTCATGGTATAATACAGAGAATATCTATTACCCTGATAAATTAAATATTGAACAAACTTCATCAGAAAATACCGCTTGGTATAAATCAGGTTTGGTATCTGGAAAAAGCATTATCGACTTAACCGGTGGTTTTGGAGTTGATAGTTATTTTTTTTCAAAAAAATTTGATCGTGTTTATCATTGTGAAACAAATAAAAATTTATCAGAAATAGCCTTACATAATTTTAAGGTTTTTGGAATTGAAAATGTATCTTTTTCCAATCAGGATGGAATTAATTTTTTAAAAAATACTAGACTAAAATATGACTGGATTTATATTGACCCTTCCCGAAGGGATAATCAAAAAGGAAAAGTGTTCTTATTAAAAGATTGCGTTCCTGATGTTATTGAAAACTTAAATCTTTTTCTTACCCATTCTGAAAATATCCTGATTAAAACTTCCCCTCTTTTGGATTTAACCATTGGAATAAATGAGTTAAAATATGTAAAACATATTCATGTGGTTGCGGTTGAAAATGAAGTAAAAGAACTTTTATGGGTTCTCGAAAATAAATATATGGGCGAGATTGATATCAAAACAATTAACATTAAAGAAAAAAGAAATGAAACATTTGATTTTGAAATTCATGAAGAATCAAACTCAATAGCTTCCTACTCTATCCCAAAAGCTTATTTATATGAACCCAATTCAGCAATTTTAAAAGCCGGGGCTTTTAACATTACCTCCGTAAAGTTTAAAATAGATAAGCTACACAAACATTCACATCTATATACTAGTGATCATTTAATTAATTTTCCGGGCCGTTCCTTTAAAATTGAAAAAGTATTACCTTACAATAAAAAAGCATTAAAGGAAGCTGGTATAGAAAAGGCAAATGTTACTACCCGTAATTTTCCGGAAACTGTTTTCCAAATCAGAAAAAAATTTATGATAAAAGACGGCGGTGATCTCTACTTATTTTTCACCACAGACAATGAGGATAAAAAAATTATTTTTTGCACTAAAACTTAAGTAAATGTTAGATTTATAATCTTTTGCAATATTCGGAAATCCAAAGCGTTAAATTCTACGTACATAATTATGAGCACATTAAACAACTAATTGTAATTATAGAATGTTTTATATTTTTTTGTTATTCACCATAGCTTTTTCTATTGGTATAACTTTGCTTTTACTGCTGATCAAGCAGCTTTTTAAACTTTGGAAAATGAAAAGGGAGTATAACCACTATAATAAATAATTAAGCAATTAATCTTTTAAATTCAATAACCACGCCCCCAAAGAACCAAGTTGTATGTATTTGTTCAGGGCAAACATTAAGCCTCGCTCCACAGCACAGAACATTGCACTATACTATCCAAAATTATTATAGTAAATAAAATAAAAGGCTATCTATTTACTGATCACAGGCCCATTTAAAATTTGCAACCCTGTTGCCTACTGTTGCTTTATGATTATAATGCCACCACTCAGATGTTATTGATCCAAATCCATACTTCTCCATGGTTTCCTTTAGCAGCTTTCTGTTATTCAGGACTTCATCCGTATGCCCCTGGTATGCATGGTGGGCTTCCCTACCAAAATAATCATAATGTGTACCCATATTCAATTCATTACCTTCCATATCAACAAGTGTAATATCAACTGCGCCGCCTTTATTATGAATTGATCCCTTTGCTGGGTCTGCTACATAAATTCGGTTAGGCATAATCTTCCACATTTTCTTTTGTACATCATGAGGACGGTAACAATCAAAAAATTTAATTTTATAACCTTTAGAAATAAACTCTTGGTTCACCTCAATAAGAGCTTTGGCTGCACTTACCCTTAAAAAACATTCAGGGCAATCATAGACAGCAGCTTTTAAAAAATTATCTTCTGTTGCATATTTTATATCATAAACAAAATCACCACTATAATCTTTAATGTTTATAAAAAGGGTGTCGTGTAATTCTTCGAGACTTACAGGTTCTTTTTCCTCTTCCTCCATGGCTATAACTGTATCTGTATGCCTTTGATTTACTGTTTCTTCCGGATCATTTACCGGCAGTATCTGTACATTTTTCTCTTGAGTGTTTTTTTTACATGAAAAAAGACAAATAAAAGCCAAGAATGTAAGTCCTGTTTTTTTCATACGGGTTTTGATTGAAAACACAATATAATGATAAACAGTAAATATAACAGGTGTGAGACTGTAAAACTCTCAATAAGAATAAAAACACTCTTTAGCCTGCAATCATCACCCCCTGTTTTCAGGGGGTTCGTTTTCACTATAAAAGGTGTTTCCCCGGCATTGGTGACCGCATACATTTGCCCCTATAATAATTATACACAATACTAACTATTAACATTAAAAACTAAAATTATGATTTGGGGAATTACATTAATCTTATTAAGCATCATTGCAGTACCTTCTTTAATATT
>Ga0079224_100015153_pt1 | contig 10786 bp, 10 predicted proteins | sample Stecom2015_FD_80414 | JGI IMG/M metagenome (GOLD analysis project Ga0079224, IMG submission 80414) | Agricultural soil microbial communities from Utah to study Nitrogen management - Steer compost 2015 | ecosystem: Environmental > Terrestrial > Soil > Agricultural land | place: USA: Utah...
AACAAGAGGAATTAATACCAAAATCTTACAAAAAGAAAAACAGTACAAATAAAAATATCTGTACTGTTTAATAAAAAATTTTATTTGTTTAATCCTGTATCAGTTTTTCAGGACGTTACATCTCTTGATCTTTGCTCATACCGACGGATTTTTGATTAAAGGTAGCTAATCTTTTGACCCAATAATCAATTGTAGATCTAGAAATTCCATATTCTTTCGAAGCGTGATTGAGGGATATTTGTCCGTTGGTTACTTTTTGAACTATTTTGAGTTTGATCTGAAAAGGCAGTTTTTGGTAGGTGTATTTTGGACACCTATTGAATTTTTGTTGTTCCATAGTTTGACAATATTTAATGAATTTTTTGTCAACCTATTTCAGGAATATGCAATATCTAAAGCAAAAACTAACGCTAAATATGTTATCATCATGAGAAATGTCACATATCCGTACGCCTTAGATACTACTTTGCTGTAATAATCTTTGGCTATGAGCATTTCATACAAAACTCCCAAAATACATAACTCCAACAGATAGAAATAGGCTTCGTGTTCTTGGGTCTGATAGTTCCACACTCCTATACCTATCTGTATAGCTATACCCATTACACACAGCAGACCTATATATCTTTTGTGTTTCACATCTGTGCGTCTGTAGACCATCTCTCGAGTTATAACTAATGACAGCAATAGAAAAACTGTTAAGAGAATATCCGTGTAAAGTTGCATGGCATATAATTAATTGAACATCAGCTTATATTCGCTTGGCGTAACACCTACGATCCCTTTAAAATATCGGTTGAAACAGGTTTTCGATGTAAAACCAGACATACTACATAAAAAATCAAAACTGTAATTGGAATGAGTAACGATAAGATGCTTTGCATATTCTATGCGGTACTTTGCCAAAAAACGATAAAAATTTCCGCCTGTTTGATGATTGATCGTTTGTGAAAGCTTTTTTCTAGGAATCTCCAAATCTTCTTCTAAACAATCCAACGAAAAATTGGCATTGAGATAATTCTGCGTTTCTATGAAGTATTCATGGATTAGCTTCATTATCATAAATTCCTCTTCCATAAGTTTGGGTGCTAGAACCGTAGTAGTCAGCGAACTTTGATTAGAAAATGGGTGATTAGTCACAGATTTTTCAGACAATTGAAGTACAGTTATCGGCTGAATAAATATCTTGTACACCGTCAAAAATGCCAACAAATTAAGTAGCAACATTTGTTATAGTACTGATCTTCTACCTTGCAATAACAGATTACAGTAGTTATAAATCCCAATATAAGATATTCGATTCATTTAAATAAAGCACGTGGCTTTTTTATGGATACCAATAACACTTACAATCTGAGTAAGCGCGAGTTGGAAATCTTACAATTGATCAAAGATGGATACAACAGTCAAGAAGTAGCAGAAAAACTCAATATGAGCAAAAATACTGTGCTTACGCATCGAAAAAATATTTAAAACAAAACCAATAGTAGTAGTTTTATAGAATTGGTAAAAAAAATGAGCTACTACTACGAATAATTTTCTTTCACCCAAACTTTCATTTCACTATACAAAAATGAGTTCGAAGTAGTTTTCGAACTCATTTTTATTGGAATATACTTTCAGTTTTAAAAAAAATAATGGCTAAAGATTAGTATTTTTTTTCACTGATTTTAGCAACTATCTGTTTGATTTCCTGTTCTTTTTTCTTCGGATATATAAGCAATACATCGTCTTTATCTACAATAATATAGTCATCAAGATCGCCTATTACCACCATTTTATTAGGATTGGTACGAATGACATTGTTGGTAGCATTTTCTACAAAAAGTTTTCCATTGACCATCGCATTCTCATAATTGTCTTTAGGCAATTTATCGTACAGCGATCCCCATGTTCCTAAATCGTTCCAATCAAAGGTTGCTGGCAATACGTACACATTATCCGCCTTTTCCATGATGGCATAATCTATAGATATGTTTTCGGCTTTTGGATAAGTAGCTGCAATAAAAGCTTCTTCCTCTTGGGTATTGTACACATCAGCACCGTGGGCAAATAGTTGATACATTTCGGATTGATATTGCTTAAAAGCTTTGATAATAGATTGTACTGTCCAAATAAATATTCCCGAATTCCAAAGAAAATTTCGAGCTTGAATAAATTTTTTAGCCGTAAGATAATCGGGTTTTTCTCTAAATTGTACTACTTTCTTGATCGGGCGCGAGTCCAATCTGTCATATTCTATATATCCGTAACCGGTATTGGGAAATGTGGGCAATATACCTAAAGTCATCAACGAATGATCGCGTTCACAATTATCAAAAGAGCGTTGGAGATTGGATACAAATTGTACTTCATCTTCGATCCAGTGATCAGATGGTGCTACAATCATCACGGCATCGGGATTCTGTTTCTGAATTTTCATTGAAGCATACAAAATGCAAGGTGCCGTATTGCGCATCTCGGGCTCTAATACAATTTGCTCATCGGTAATCATAGGCAGTTGTTCCTTGAGCAAATCGCGATATTTCTCGTTGGAAAGTATCATAATATTTTCTTTCGGTATCAACTGAGTCAGGCGTAAGAAAGTTTTCTGTATCAGGGTTTCACCTGTACCTAACATATCGTGAAATTGCTTGGGAAAATCAGGAGTGCTTACAGGCCAAAAACGAGACCCAACTCCTCCTGCCATGATGATAGCATAGTAATTCTTATTCATTATTGTCAATCTTTCAGAAGTTCTACTTCTGCATTCGGTTTAAACAAATATATAGCTTTTGTGTGTATTTCAATACATTCAAATCTTTTCACGCGCAATCTTCCTTTTTGAAACACTCTCCCATCTTTGGTTCGAAATAGAGAGCCTTGAGGCAATTCGTCTACAAAATATAGATGTGAAGGCGCATCGTATTTTTTCAAAGCCATAGAAAGCAAAGCGTCTGTATCGCTACTTGCTGCAGGATTTTTGAAATGATTGGCAATATACGGTAATATTTCATCAGGAAAAATCAGCTGATTGATAAAGGGAAGCATCAACATTCGGAAAGTATATTTCCACTCATTACCATGGGGCTTGATGCCGAGTCCGTATTTTTTGAAAGCTACCAAATGAGCAATCTCGTGTATAGTAGTAATGAGAAATTGAAATTTATTGAGACTGGCATTTACAGTAATCAGATGGCTTCCATCCGGATTCTTTCTATAATCTCCATGACGAGTGGCACGTTCGTTTACAATTTTCAAATGAACGTGGTACGCTTTGATCAATTCAAACACGGGATCAACAGCATTTTCGGGCAAATATTTAGATAATATCTCTTTCAATCAGATTACGGAGTAGTTGATGATACTTGAATGACTTTTCCATTGAAATATTTATGACCTGTAAGGACAAAATCTTTGATATATGTAGCCATTTCTTGTGGTGTAATCGGAGCTAAATATCCGGGAAACGCTTCTTCTAACATTTCGGTTTGTACAGCTCCTAAAGCCAATACATTGAAAGAAATACCTCTATTTTTGTATTCCTCAGCCAACAACTCAGAAAGAGTAATTACCGCTCCCTTGCTCGAACTATAAGCTGCTAGACCAGGAAATTTCATACTACCTTGTATTCCACCCATACTACTGATGGTAACTACATGTCCGCCTGATTTCATCATAGGCAAAACCGCTTGATTTAGTGCCGCAACGCCTAACACATTTACCTGATACACATACATAAATTCAGCTGCTGTAATCTCTTCAAAAGGCTTATTTACAATAGTTCCTGCATTATGAATGACTCCATCTATTGTGGCAAATTGGCTTTTGATAGTTGCTATAGCCGATGAGATAGATGTAGGCTGAGACAAATCTACCGAATAAAAATGTATATTTTCACCCGAAAAGTCTGGATGGTTATTACGAGAAAGAGCAATCACTTGATGTCCTTCCTTTGCTATTTGCTTCACCAATTCGGCACCGATACCTCTACTGGTACCTGTTATGATAATGTTTTTCATGTGTAAATCTATCTTATGCTCTGTATTTCGTCGGGTTTACTATTGATTATTTGTGATACTACGGGCAACAATTTTTGAGTAATGGATGTGATAAATGGAATATCCATGCGATGAAATTCGTCCTCCGGTTGATGATAATAGCTATAATTCTGAAAATCAAATGAACATACGGTTTGAGAAGGTACATCAAATGTTTTGTAAAACGGAAAATTATCTGAAGCAGCAAACAGATTGTACTTCTTTTCTTCCGGAAGCACACCTACCAACTGATACCCCGCGTACTGATTTATTTTTTCCATCATATTGGAAGTTTTCGGCCCCGTGATATACAAATCATACGGACGATTGTGCATGGGTACACCCATCATTTCAAAATTGAGAAGAGCATACAGCTTAAAATTTTGGCTATGCAGTTTTTCCGCCAAATGTTTAGAACCCAACAGACCTTTTTCTTCGGCTGAAAAAAACACAATCATTACTGATCTTTTATTGTCTTGACGAGAAATATATTTGGCTATTTCAGACAAAATGGTCGTTCCAGATGCATTGTCATTGGCTCCATTGTTTATCTTATCTTCACCCGCCGCTTGTAGATTGATACCTATATGATCATAATGTGCACTCAGTATTACAAATTCGTTTTTGAGGTTGGGATCTTTTCCTTCAATATATCCCACGATATTGAATGAAATTGGTTCATAACGGAGTATGGTATCTCGATAAGTAGAAAAATAGGGTGATATTCCGTGATTTTTCAACAAATTTTCTAAATATTGAGCCGCTTTTTCTATTCCGACAGTACCTACATTTCTTCCTTCCAATTCGTCTGAAGTCAAATATTGTAGTGTTTCGATGATATTTTTTTGATTTACAATATATTCTTGATTAGACTTGGGTAAGGATGTAAGCGCTTGGCAACCTATCAAAAACAAGGAGGCTAATCCAATCCATTTTTTCATAAAAAATTTTTTACAAAGGTAAAAAAATAACCCGTTTTGAGAGCCAAAACGGGTTATATAAAACTATCTTTTGAATTCCTATGCCAACATAGTCACAGGATTTTCTATGAAATGTTTCAGTGTTTGTAAAAATTCAGCTCCGGTAGCACCATCTACTGTTCGGTGATCGCAAGCTAAAGTTACTTTCATGGTGTTACCCACTACTATTTGTCCATTTTTCACAACTGGCTTTTCAATGATAGCCCCTACAGACAAAATAGCAGAATTGGGCTGATTGATGATGGAAGTGAATTCTTCGATTCCAAACATTCCTAAATTAGAAACGGTAAAAGTAGAACCTTCCATTTCTTTAGGTTGCAATTTTTTGTTACGCGCTTTTCCAGCCAAATCTTTTACTGCAGCACCAATTTGAGACAAGCTCATCATATCAGTATGATTGATGACAGGTACTACCAATCCGTCTTCTACTGCTACTGCTACACCAATGTGTACATGACGGTGAACTAATGTAGCTGCTTCTGTCCAAGTAGAATTTACTTGTGGATGTTTTTTGAGTGCCATAGCACATGCTTTTACTACCATATCGTTGAAAGACACTTTGGTGTCAGGTAAAGCGTTGATGGCTTTGCGTGCTTCTATAACTTGGTCCATATCCAATTCTATAGTGAGATAGTAATGCGGTGCCGTGAATTTAGATTCAGCCAATCTTCTAGCAATAGTTTTTCGCATTTGCGAATTTTTCACTTCCTCTGTATATATTTCACCAGACGCAACCGTATTTGTAGTTACTTTAGTTTGTTCTTTAGAAGTGGTTGCTGATGAAGGTGCAGGTGCGTCTGCTTTGTAATTTTCTACATCGCTTTTTACGATTCTTCCGTTCTCACCCGAGCCTTTGATTTGAGATAGATCGATACCTTTATCTTCGGCAATTTTTTTTGCTAATGGCGAAGCAAAAATGCGTTCTCCAGAATTTGAAGAATCCTTGGTTTCCTCTATTTTTTTTTCATTAATTTCTGCCTGTGTTTTTTGAGGCATAGGTTTGTTAGCTTTGGCTGGAACTCCAGAAGTAAAGGCTGAAACATCTGTACCTTCAGGTCCTACTATAGCTAATATGCTATCTACAGGAGCTGTCTGACCTTCTTGTATACCGATATGCAACAGTGTACCTGCATAGAAAGACTCAAACTCCATAGTAGCTTTATCCGTTTCGATTTCGGCTAAAATATCACCTTCCGAAATCTTATCACCTACTTTTTTCAACCAAGAAGCAACGGTACCTTCTGTCATGGTATCACTCAAGCGGGGCATGGTGATGATTTCTACACCACTTGGTAAAGAAGTATTTTCTGTTGGAACTTCTTCTTGAGAATTTTCGCTCTTATCGGTTGATTTTTCATCGTTGTTTTTGGTTGTATTCGTTGAAGAATTTCCATTAGTCAGTAAAGATTGTATATCTTCACCTTCCTCGCCAATAATTGCTAAAACGCTATCTACAGGAGCTGTTTCTCCTTCTTGAATACCTATATGCAATAAAGTACCTGCATGGAAAGATTCAAACTCCATGGTAGCTTTATCTGTTTCGATTTCAGCTAGAATATCACCTTCCGAAACTTTATCTCCTACTTTTTTTAACCACGTAGCTACGGTACCTTCAGTCATGGTATCGCTCAAACGTGGCATTGTAATGATTTCTGCCATGTCTTATAATTTATGAGATAAAAATGGATAATTTTCTTGTTCGTAAACTACGTCATACATTACATTGGTATCAGGATATGGAGATTCTTCAGCAAATTTCTCGCATTCTGCTACCAAATCTCTAACTCTACTGTCTATCGCTTCGATTTCATCGTCAGTAGCCCAATTATTTTCTTTGATAACATTGAGTACTTGAGTGATAGGGTCTATTTTTTTGTATTCTTCTACTTCATCTTTGGTGCGGTAATGTTGTGCATCGGACATAGAGTGACCTCTATAACGGTATGTTTTCATTTCTAAGAAAGTTGGTCCTTCTCCTCTGCGAGCTCTTTCTATAGCATCGTACATAGCTTCAGCCACTTTCACAGGATTCATACCATCTACGGCATACGATGGCATCTCGTATCCTAAACCTAATTTCCATACTTCAGAATGGTTGGCTGTGCGCTCTACGGAAGTACCCATAGCATATCCATTGTTTTCACAGATAAATACTACTGGAAGTTTCCACAGCATCGCCATATTGAATGCTTCGTGTAGTGATCCTTGTCTAGCAGCTCCGTCTCCAAAATAAGTAAGGGAAACACCTCCTGTACCTAAATATTTTTCGGCAAATGCCATACCGGCACCAACAGGTATTTGCGCACCTACAATGCCATGTCCTCCAAAGAAACCATGCTCTTTAGAGAAAATGTGCATAGATCCTCCTAAACCTTGAGAAGTACCTGTAGCTTTTCCTAGCAATTCTGCCATCACTTTTCTAGGATCTACTCCCATACCAATTGGCTGTACGTGATTTCGGTAAGCTGTAATCATTTTGTCTTTAGACAAGTCCATCGCGTGCAATGCTCCAGCTAAAACTGCTTCTTGTCCATTATATAAGTGTAAGAATCCTCTAATTTTTTGTTGGATGTATAAAGCTGCTAATTTGTCTTCAAATTTTCTCCAAAACAGCATATCTTCATACCATTTCAAGTATACTTCTTTAGTAATCTCTTTCATAATGTAAATAACGTTTTACTTACCTAAAATTGTAATATAGTAAATTTGGTAATAAGCAAAAATAAGACATACTTGCTAATGAAAAAACAAAAAATAGTTATTTTATTCTGATTTTTAAAAAAATCTTCATTTTACAAAACGAAAAAGCCTCAAATACTTGAGGCTTTCTACTTGGAAAGTGTAATTAAGTTATTTTTTGATCACTTTTACTAACTGACTATTAGCTCCTACTATCACTTTTATCATGTAAGTTCCAGCAGCTAAATGGCTAAGGTCTATGCTAGTTTCTGTATGATTTACTTTTGTTTCTATAACTTTTTGACCTAAAATCGAATATACTTCAATACGATCCATAGATTCTTTGTAAGAAACATTTAAGTAATCTGATGTTGGATTTGGATAAATATTCAAACTCGCAATATCTAAGTCATTTATTCCTAAGAACAATTGAACAGTTACTGCTGTAGGAAGACTTGCACATCCATTGGCATTGAATAACACTCCGTAGTACACTTGTCCATCTAACAATGGCATATTAGGATCTAATGGGTTGATGTTATTTATTGCATCTTCGTATGTTATATACCAAACGATATTGTTTTGATCCATAGCTATATCGGATACAACGCTTTCGAATGGCAATACTTGCACTGACTCACCGGTTGGTGAAGCTGGTATGGGTAATACAGTTACAGGGACTATCGTAAAGTCTGATTCGCATCCGTATTGTACTCTTCTTACATAATAGTTGCCCGAAGTCAATACCGTTGTAGCTGGTAATACGGTAGTTGATGATGGCGAAGAGTACCAATTATAAGTTACTCCCGATACAGCTGGTATTTCTACCTCAGCTAATGTTGTACCTTGACATACTTGTTGTGCATTGATTATTGGAGCTACTTTACTTGTTACTCGTACTGATACGGCTTTTCTATTACTTGTACAACCTGTAATATATTGCTCTACATAATATGTACCTGTAGATAACACTTGGTCAGGTGTTAAAGGTGTTGTAGATGTAGCAGAAGAGAACCATCTCAATTGTGCTAAAGTATTAGTTCCTGTAACATACGCATCTAGATCTCCAACCGTACCTGATCCACAGATATCTATAACATTGACTTGTGGAGTTGCTAAATTTTCCACAACATTTACAGTAACAACCACTCTTTCTGAATCACAAACACCTTGGTATTTTGCCACATAGTAAGTACCAGGTGTCAGTATGATTTGCCCTGTCATTGGTGTGCTGCTTGTCATAGATGTATACCAATGTAAATTGCTTTCACCATCTATATCCACATCTGACAAAAGGGTATTTGCACAAATAGTGATTTCAGTTGAATCTATTGGGTCAGGAATTGGGTCTAATGACACGTTTACTGACAATTTCTCTGACTCACAACCATGTAACACTTGGTTTACATAATAGGTAACTCCTGAAACCAACGGTGTATCGGCTGTCAACGGTTCTGTAGCTGTTTCGCTATCATACCAATTTACAGTTGCCAAATTGCTTGATGGTGTTGCCATTAGATTTGCTACAGTAGCGCCTTCGCAATACGTTTGGTTAGCTGTAGCAGTCACATTCACATCTCCTACAATGGTAATTGGTACTGCTTGTCTTGTTCCTGAACATTCTCCTGCTACTACTTGTACATAATACGTACCTGTGAACGGAATACTGTCTATTGGAGTCTGTGAGAATATTGAATTGTACCAATAGTATTGAACACCATTTTGAGCATCAAATTCTAAATCGTTTACATTAACAACATCACAATAATATTCATTAGTCAAACCAGGGAATACCAATTCTGGAATAATCACCTCTGTAGAGATAGTCGTTTCACAGTTAATATCTTCACTCGAAATGTTTGCAAAAAAAGTATAGTTACCAGGCTCTGTATGACTAAAATATACCGTACCTACAGATTCACCATTGTAAGGTTGAGTCAACTCTTGATCCAAATATAAATAAGTGGCTGGTGACCATAAAATCTCTGCCAAACTAACTTTTTTGATTTTTACATTATCTATATACCACCCGTCATAAATACCTGACGAATCAGAACGCAAACTGAAGCGAATTTTCACATTACTAAGGTCTAGATTTTCATTGCTCAAAAACAGAGTTTCCTTTCTCCACAAGTTATCTGCTGGAGCATTTATAGATACCCATTGAGAATATGTGGTTCTTGAGAATTTCAATCCAGTTGTTCCTGCTGTCATACCTATACCGTTACCTAAATATTCGGTAGTTTGGAAATTAACCCAAGTAGATCCGCCATCTAAACTGTATTGTACATGTCCCCAATCCCAAGAGTTGCTTTCTAATATAGCGATGTGATCGAATTCTACCATCAATCCCAATCCTGAACTCGCATCATAAGTTCCATCAAATTCTAAATAAGCCAAGGCATTATTAGAATATGTCCAATGTAAACTAGAAGCTCCTTCTGTAAAATCATCGGATTCTACCGCAAGTGAAGTACCCGTACCTGATAGAGTAACTCCTAAGTTAGCTGGATCATTGAATCCAAAAGCAGCTAAAGTGAGTGTTGGGAACGAAGAAATATCCTCCATGTCTTCGATGATAGTCAACTCTAATGGGTCACCTGAACAAGTAAAATAATTCTCATCTAGTATTTCATATCCAAGTGAAGCTACATTGATTTTCACTTTTAAGGTTTTTGCACAGCTTCCTGTAGATTGTGATGCTATCAATGTATATGTCATATCCGTTTGAGGATTAAATATCCATCCAGATAGAGCATCTCCAGAGACATTGGTAGATGGTAGCCACTCAAATGTGTCATAATCTTCTGCTCCTGTAACTATAGTTAAGGGTTCAGAATAATTTCCTTGACAAACATCCAAAGATGTTGCAGATAACTCTAAAGCTGGCGCTTCGGTTACTATTGCTTCTACAGGTATGTAGGGAGAACTACACAATCCCACTCCATTGAAAATAATATTTGGTCTCGTAGAGCTTGTACTACTATACATACCAGATATAGTAGTTGTGTTATTTACAAATTGATCTACTGAAGCCGAATCTGAATAGAAATAAGATGTTCTTGTTGCCGGAGCTGTATGTGTTCTTACACTTCCAGAATCCGAATA
>Ga0079224_100015154_pt1 | contig 10786 bp, 9 predicted proteins | sample Stecom2015_FD_80414 | JGI IMG/M metagenome (GOLD analysis project Ga0079224, IMG submission 80414) | Agricultural soil microbial communities from Utah to study Nitrogen management - Steer compost 2015 | ecosystem: Environmental > Terrestrial > Soil > Agricultural land | place: USA: Utah...
TGACGGTCAAGCCCTGTCTCCAATTTTTAATCTTCTTAGGAAACCAGATCACAATACCGGTGAGAAGGCCGAAGGTAAATAATATGGTTGCTGCTCCAGAAATGTAACTTCCAAGCTTCCTATTCTCTATGGAACTAAAAATTGGTTTTTCAATTTTATCTAATAAAAGCCAACGATGCAGACTGAATAAATAGCCCATGAATTCATCGGTTTTAGTTTTTTCCTCACTGGTCCCTAGTAGCTCTCCAGAGTAAGGGTTCACAAAGTAAGTAACCCCAAACCTGCTTTTGTCATTAGGTGGCTTTACATTAATTGCATAAGATCTTGTAGGGCTATTAGGAATGGAAATAGAAGTAATGGTTCCAGTATGGTTTTGTTGTATTGAACTGATAAGTTCATCTACACTCTTCTTTTGAGTTTGTGCTTCTACTCTATGCAGATGGGGAGAAGCGAGTTCTCTGATTTCCGTGTTGTAAGTATAAATCGTTCCTGAGAAACAAATTACAAAGATTATTAATCCAGATGCTAATCCAATCCATAAATGGAGGTCGTTGAAAAGTTTTCTGGTTTTACCCCAATTTGTTTGTTTTTGTTTAGCTCTCATGCTTGATTATGATGCAGATAAAGAGAAATCTTCTAAAAAGTCTCGTTATCTAGATATTTATAGTATTTTTGCTTGCTGTTTAGATATAGTCTAAATAAACATTGTACAAATTTAGAACATAGAGAGCTATATTAATGACATTAAACGGAGCATTTTTTACGCTAAACGGAAATATGTATGACTAAATACTCCGAAATTAGAATTCCTGGTAACAGAAAGTGCTGTCTCTACAATGAATCTTTCAAACGCTCAGAGGACGGCGTGATTTACGAGTTCGATAGTGTGGGTTATAAGCTGTGGCATTTTTCAACAGATAAGTTTAACGAAATAATCAAGCTTCCCCTCGTCGAAAATTGCATTTTGATGTGCTTTTTTATCAATAATAGTGGGAATTTGGAATATGGTGTTTCTGAAAGGTTGTCTTTCAAAACAGAAGAACATAACCTTATTTATCTTCCTCATAGTGAATATGCGAGTGTTTCAATACCTAAAAATGAAAAGCTTGAAGTGTTCGTAGTAATGCTACAAGCTGAGGTATTCTTCAATTATTTTCCTGTTAATAGTAGTGAGCTTTTTATAAACTTTAAACAGCAGGTACAGAAGAAAAAGGATGCGGTTCTTCTGAGTTCTATTAATTTTCCCATTAATTTAGACATGAAAGGGGTAATCAACAGTATGATTACTTCGCATCGGAACGATGAGTGTAAGCACATTTATTTCAAAGCTAAGATTATTGAGCTTTTAAGCTTACAATTGGAGCAATTTATGACTGTTGATATTATTATCAATAAAGGGAGAAACTTGAAAAAAGATGAGTTTGACCGAGTTAATGAAGTGAAGCGTATACTGGAAGAGAATCCAGAAAAATCATATACATTATTAGGTTTAGCGCGTTGTGTAGGGACAAACGATGCTACATTGAAAAAGCATTTTAAGATGGCATTTGGCACTACGGTATTTAGCTACTTAAATAGATGTAGGATGGAAAAGGCGCATCTAATGCTGCAGGAGCATGATCATAAGATTTCTATTGTTGCAGAGGAAGTTGGCTTCAAGTATGCAACACACTTTAGCGCAGCCTTTAAAAAGCATTTTGGCTATTCTCCTGCCGAATTGAAAAATGCAGATAAAAATATTGAAATTCCCGTTTAGTTAAAAACTATTTTTTATACCTAACTTTGTTGAATGAGTACAGCAATCGATTTAGGTCAAAAGCCTTATAATTCTTATGGGGTTTATTTACGTCAAAAATACGAAGGAACACGTGTGTTCAAAGTAATTGTTGACGGACACTTCACTTGCCCAAATCGTGATGGTACAAAAGGTTTTGGTGGCTGTACCTACTGCAATGTGGACTCTTTTACTCCAGATTCTGCCAGAAAACTGCCTTCTATTCGTGAACAAGTTTTAGAGGGAATTGAGCGCGCGGTAAACGGATATCGGGCCGAGAAGTTTATAATCTACTTTCAGCCAAATACAAATACTTACGCACCGGTTCACTATTTGAAGGAGATGTATGACGAGGCCTTAAGTATCGATCCTGAAAGAACGGTAGGCTTATCCGTAGGAACTCGTCCAGACTGTATAGATTTTGAGAAAGTAGCTTTATTGGAAAGCTATTCTGACCGTTTTGATGTGGATTTAGAAATGGGCATGGAGTCTATTTATAATGATACTCTAGATAAAATTAATAGGGGCTGTTCACACGAAGAATTAGGAAAAGCTTTAAATCTTGTTCAAAATAGTTCGATCGATGTTTCAGTACATACGATTTTTGGCTTCCCTTGGGAGACAAAAGAAATGATGCTTCGCTATGCGGCGGAAATAAATCAGTACCCACAAATAAAATGTGTAAAATTACACCATCTACATATTGTGGAAGGTTCCATAATGGGCGTACATTACAAGCGTGAGCCTTTTAAGGTGTTTAGTCTTGAAGAATACACGGACTTCCTATGTGAATTTATTCCTCTTTTGCGTCCGGATATCGTCATTCAGCGTTTATTTGGTTTAGCAGATCAAGAACTCTTAATTGCTCCAATTTGGGGAAAAGGGAAATCTAGTATTCAAACTTATATAGACAAGGAATTGGAGAGGCGAGGAGCGATACAAGGTTCTAAGTATCAGCCCAGCGTTTTCTAATTTATCGATTAAGTTCTTATCTTGCATACTATGAAATACTTAGTAGGCAGTTTAAAGAAAATCTTAAGTTTACTTGTATTGACGTTCTTTTCCATAGGAACTCAAGCACAGGAGGCTCTATTTTGGAATGACATACAAGCTTTTAAAAAACAGGATAGTTTAATAGCTCCAAGTCCAGGTGCTATTTTATTTATAGGTAGTTCTTCTTTTACTAACTGGAAAGATGTTCAATCGTATTTTCCTGAATATCCTATTATAAACCGCGGTTTTGGAGGTTCTACTCTAAAAGATGTAATTTATTATTTCGACGATGTTGTGAAGCCTTACCGTCCCAAGCAGGTGATCATTTATTGTGGTGAAAATGATTTAGCAGAATCTGGTGAAACAACATCTGCAGAAACGGTATTTACTCGTTTTAAACAGCTTTATACCCTATTGAGAGAAGAGCTAGGCGACTTGGATATTGCTTACGTATCTATAAAGCCTAGTCCCAGTCGACAGCATTTAATGCCAAAGATGATTGAAGCGAATAGACTCATTCATAATTTCATTGAGGAAGAAGAAAATACTGTATTTATAGATGTCTTTTCTAAAATGTTAGACCGTGATGGTATGCCCAAAGAAGAGATTTTTGTGGCTGATCGACTTCATTTAAATGAAAAGGGGTATTTGATTTGGAAAAAGGAAATTGCGCCGGTTTTTAAATCTTGGAAATAGGACTGTTTAAAATGTGGAATTTTCCTTTATAATAAAAATAGCCAATATTTTCATACCGGCTATTCTTTGTAAAAGTACTCGGAGTGGGACTTGAACCCACACTCGCTTTAGGGCGAACAGGATTTTAAGTCCTGCGTGTCTACCGATTCCACCATCCGAGCATCGGTACATTTCCTTAGAAATGTGAAGTCCCTTTTCTATGAAGGGACTTGGAGCGAAAGACGAGGTTCGAACTCGCGACCTCAACCTTGGCAAGGTTGCGCTCTACCAACTGAGCTACTTTCGCAGGAATTATTTCCGTTTTGGTGAATGCAAATATAGGGACATTTGTGTTTAAAACAAGGCTTTTGTACAAAAAAAGTAAAATAATTTATAAGTCTTTGTTATTCAGTATGTCAAAAATGAAATGACTTTCAAATCCTTTCCCGGAAGCGAAGTTTGCAAGTTTCATTTTCCGTTTATAAGCATCCTTTTCTGGTAAAACCTTCGCTTTTTTTTCTAAAAGGATTGAGAGTTGCTCCAAATACTCTTCCATATCAATAGAATCTAATGAGTCTTTGATCAATCTTGGAGAAATTCCTTTAATTTTTAGTCCCTGTTGTATTTTTATTTTACCCCACTGCTTCATTTTAAATCTTCCCGAAACATAGGCCATAGCAAAGCGTTCCTCATTAATAAAGTTGTCGAGAACCAATTCTGAAATTACGCTCTCTACTTCATTCGGATAAAGACCCCAGCTGTACAGCTTATCGCGCACCTCCTGTTGGGAACGCTCTTGATAGGCACAATAGCTCTCCGCTTTTTTCTGTGCCTGTAAAGCAGTGTAAACAACTTTCCTTTTCGGCTTTTCTTGCTCCATCATTTAAAATTGTCAAAATTTACGAGGATTCCAAAATAATGATGAAATTCGTAGAGAAATGAGGAAGCAAAGATATAAGATTAAAAATATAGCAGATATTATAAATGCCAATGCTGTATTGGTAGATAAGAATGATATCATTCATTATCTCTTATTTGACAGCCGTAAAATTGAAGATCCTATACATTCCTTGTTTTTTGCATTGGAAGGCAATCGTGATGGACATAGTTTTATAACGGACGCCTATAAAAGCGGAATAAGAAACTTTGTTGTTAAGAAGGGTAATTCCCTTATTTCAGCTATTCCTGATGCTAACTTTTTAGAGGTGGAGGATGTATTATCGGCTTTGCAACTTTTAGCCGCTCATCATCGTGCACAGTTTAACTACCCGGTAATTGCCATAGCAGGTAGCAATGGCAAGACGATGGTGAAGGACTGGCTATTTCAACTGCTTTCACCCGACTACGCGATAGTACGAAGTCCAAAAAGCTTCAACTCACAAATTGGAGTGGCCTTATCGTTATGGCAAATGACAGGCGATGATAATATGGCCATTATAGAAGCCGGCATTAGTAAACCGGGTGAAATGGAGTCATTACAGAAGATGATCAATCCTGATATTGGGATCCTTACTAATGTTAAAAAAGCTCATTTCGAGAATTTTGATAGTAAATTTCAGAAGTTACAAGAGAAAATGAAGCTCTTTAGTAAAGCTGATTTACTGATTTACTCGCCGCAATACGTTCCAGAAGAATATGCAAAAACGCTAGAGAATAAAACTTTTACTTGGGGAGCTGAAGCTGACTGTGATCTACTATTAAAAGAAAGTCTAAGAACAAATTCAGGAACACAACAATTAATTGCTACTTATAAAGGAGAGACGCTGCAAATTGAAATTCCTTTTCAAGATGAGGCATCCATAGAAAATGCTATGATTTGTTGGTCATTTCTTCTTTCATTTGGGGTAGATCAACAATTAATTGAAAGTCGGATGCGTGCTTTGACAGCTGTTAAAATGCGCTTAGAGATGAAGAACGGCATTAATAACTGCTCTATTATTGATGACTCCTATAGTTGTGACGTATCTTCCTTAACCATTGCCTTAGATTTTTTACATCAGCAAAACCAACATCAAAAACGGACGCTAATTTTGTCTGATATTCCAGAGATTGGGAATAATAAGGAGAAAATATACAGACGCGTAGCCGAGTTATTAGAAAATAAAGAAATTGAGCGCCTTATTGGTATTGGGGAGCAGATAAGTGATTATTCAACTCTGTTTAAAGCTAACTCTGTGTTTTTTCCAACAACAGAGGCCTTTTTGAAGCAAATTAATGAGTTTAATTTCCAGGATGAAACCATTCTTATTAAAGGAGCACGTAAATTTTCTTTTGAATCCATTAGTAAGGTTTTGTCTTTAAAAGTTCACGAAACTTCTTTAGAAATCAACCTAAACGCTGTAGAAAGCAATTTGAAATTTTATCAAAAGCAGTTGAAGGCCAAGACCAAATTAATGGTCATGGTGAAAGCCTTTTCTTATGGAAGTGGAAGTTTCGAAATAGCCAATTTGCTTCAATTTAATCAGGTAGATTATTTGGCAGTAGCTTACGCTGATGAAGGAATAACACTACGTAATTCCGGAATTAATTTGCCTATCATGGTAATGAGTCCTGATCTATTATCCCTTGAAACCTTGATTGAATATAGGCTAGAACCAGAAGTTTTTAGTTTTGAACAATTACGATCTTTCATTCATCTATTAGATAAAACATACACTCTACATTATCCGATCCATATTAAGTTAGATTCCGGAATGAACCGTCTGGGTTTTAATCCAGAGGATTTACCGGTAATAGTAGACCTACTTAAAGCAAGCGATCGTATTAAAGTAGCCAGCGTATTTTCCCATTTAGCGGGCTCCGATGAATCGGTTCATGATGATTTTACGCGTAAACAGATCGCCGTACTCAGCTCTTTTTCTAAAGCTCTTTCTAAAGAATTAGGTTATTCGTTTTTAACACATATTGCTAATTCAGCTGCCATTTTACGCTTTCCAGAAGCAGAACTAGACATGGTACGTTTAGGAATTGGACTTTACGGCATTCAAAGTTATTCGAAACAGAAAAGTAACCTAGAAACGGTAGCGACCTTGAAAACAGTAGTTTCACAGGTTAGGGAAATTGATGAAGAAGATACTGTAGGCTATGGTCGAAAGGGGTTTTTAGGCACAAAAGGCAAAATTGCTATCGTGAAAATAGGCTATGCCGATGGCTATAGCCGGAGATTTGGGAATGGAGTAGGAAAGATGCTTATTAATGACTCCTTAGTACCTACAATAGGTAATATATGTATGGATATGTGTATGGTGGACGTCAGCAACTTAAATGTGAAAGCCGGCGATGAGGTTATAGTTTTTGGAGAAAATCCACGGATCGAAGATTTAGCAAATGCGATCGATACGATCTCTTACGAGCTATTAACAGGAATTTCGCAGCGAGTAAAAAGAATTTATTTCTACGAATAAAACAATTCATTATTCTAAATAAGGTTAAATTTGCACCATGTTAAAACAACTACTACGCTTATTACTTAATTACTTCATAAAAGGGGCAATCTTCTTGCTTCCTCTTGTCGGCGCAATAGCTCTATTGTTTTGGGCTATTTCAAGTATAGATGCCGCATTGAATATAAGTGGTCAACTATGGACAGACCCTACGGGGAGGCCGGTTTATATTCCCGGATTAGGGATTTTGACGGTGTTATTAATACTGGTTTTTGCAGGGTTTCTGGTGACGAACTTTGTTACTGAGCCCATCAAAATCTGGTTTGGTAGAATCTTAAATCGCATTCCTCTTTTTAAAACACTCTATTCTTCCATAAAAGACTTCACAGAAGCATTTGTAGGAGATGATAAGAAATTCAATGAACCTGTAGTTGTAAAAGTAAACGATAGCGGATTGAGGAAGATTGGCTTTTTAACCCAACGTGATTTATCATCAATCGGCTTGGAAGGGGAGGTGCTTGTTTATTTTCCCTATGCCTACTCCTTTGCGGGTCAGGTAAGTATCGCCAAGGCTGAAAATGTTAAGCCTTTAAATATGAGTGCAACAGATGCCATGAAATTAGCGGTATCAGGAGGAGTGAGCGGATTAAGCTAGTCTATCCGCATGGACGACATAAAGCTTTTCATCAAGCCCTTTGCAAAAAAACAGGTACTTCGTTGAACTTTCCATTACTCGATGCTTTTTTCTAAGATCAGCTACGCTTAAAGGGAAATTACGAGAGATAATGGTTGCGCTCCAGTCTATTTTTTTCTTCTTAAACTCTTTATACTCAAAAGTTTCATTTATTTTAAACCTTCTTCCAGGAAAATCTTTAAGATTATTTTCGGAAGTATAAAGATGAGTGTTAGGATGAATCTTTTGGATCGCATAGCGCTCAGAAAGTAGTTTAAAGCATCCTGCTTTTAAAAGTGCTACATCAGGATCGAATAGATAGTTTTTTGGTAAGCTATAATCTGCAATAGCATTCTTTTCTTCCTGTTGATGAAACTGAAATTCAAAATTGAAGTCTTTCCCTAAGCCTACAACTTTGATGATCGGCTCACTCGTAAAGTCTCTTTCTAAAATAAACAGAACTTCTTTGCATTCGTTTTTGAGACTGATAATATGAACTTCTTTGGTATTTAAGAGCTTTGTAAGCGACAACGTAATGTCTAATAGAGGAGCAGCTTTAATAATAACTATCGGTGCTTTCTCAAGCAGATCCTTCTGTATTTCTATAATATTAGGCTCACAGTCTTGGAGCATAAATACCTTTCTCGTTTTCACTCGCCGGGAGGGATCGAGGTATATCGTTTGAAAAGTTTCAGTAGATTGTTCTTCTAAAACCTTCAGCCCATCACCTGCATGAAATTCGATGTTTTTAGCTCCTAATACTTCTGCATTATGCTTGGCTATTTCAGATAAATCTGGGTTTAGTTCACAGTGCAACACCTTCTTGGCGCGTTTGGAAAAATAGTAACTATCGATCCCAATACCACCCGTTAAATCGACAAGAGAGGTGTTTTCTGAAATTAAAGTAGCTTTATATAATGCGGTTTCTTCTGATGAAGCCTGCTCGATGGATAATGAAGGAGGAAAATAAATTCCTGGTGTATGAAACCAAAGTGGCAGCTTCTTTTCCGATTTCTGTAGACTTTCAAGTTGATTTGCTAATTCTGAACTAGATACATTGGCGAACGGACTTTTCTTTAAAGCAACCTCCCTAGAGCTCTCTTTGAAATGAGATTTCAGAAAATCCTGTACTTCATGCGATAAGATTTCCTTATTCATAACACTAGTTTAGAGCTTCCTTTTTTCAATAAGCATTTGACAGGTATAGGAGTCTTTCACTTCCAATATTATTTGCTTTTCAATAAGAACCCGATCTATCGTCTCTTGATTATAATAGCGAATCGTAACCAATTCCAAATCTTTCTGAAAACTTACATTAAATCGTTCCTTTAGTTCTTCAAGTAGCGTGGGTATACTTTCTTCATGATAATCCACACTGACCGAAAAATTAACTGCGCTATTATGCATCATGTTAATTTTGATTTTATGGTTATGGAAGAGACTGAAAATATGACTCAAATTATTCTCTACAATAAACGAGAAGTCTTTCGGAAGCACTGAAATTAAGGCCTGATTCACCTTAAAGATAAACGATGGTACAGGCAGGGATTCTTTGGTTTTATGAATACGAGTACCTGTTTTGCTAGGATCTATAAAGGAGCGAACCAACAAAGGTATCTCTTTGTTTTGAAGAGGTTTAATTGTTTTCGGATGAATAACAGTTGCTCCATAATACGTTAGTTCAATTGCATCTAAATAGGATAATTCTGAAATTAATTCTGTTTCAGAAAACCACTTTGGATCCGCGTTTAACACGCCAAGAACATCCTTCCATATCGTAGCCGCTTTTGCATTTAAGCAGGAAGCAAAGATTGCTGCAGTATAATCTGAACCTTCACGGCCCAAGGTGGTGGTGAAGTTTTCAGAAGTACTTCCAATAAAGCCCTGCGTCACTACAACATGTGTTTTTAAAATTTCAGGGATCTCCTTCTGAATTTTTGCTTCTGTTTCAGTCCAGTTCACCTCAGCGTTTCTGAAGTTATTATCCGTTAGAATATAATCTCTAGCGTCTAGCCATTTGCTGCTTAAACCAACTTCATGTAAATAAGCATGAACGATTTTAGAAGATACTAACTCCCCAATTGACACGATCTGATCATAAAGGTAGTCATAGGAATCTTGTGGATCTTCCTCAATTATCCAGTCGATCTCTACAAATGTATTCGCAATCTCATCAAAAATAGGGTGATTGCGATTTTCAAATAAGTCGTGCATCATCTTTTCATGACGAGCTTTAACGTCGTCAAAAAGAGCCCTTAAATCAGATTGCTCGTAAAAGTAGGCATCTAAAACCTTTTCAAGATGATTAGTCGTGTACTGTGTCGCAGAAATAACAACAAGCAGTGGTTCGTCTTTTTTCTCTCCAATGATCCGAGCAACATTGCGAACTCCTTCCGCATCCTTTGTAGACGCACCACCAAATTTATATACTTGCATTAAACTTTTTGTTTTTTTATTTCGCCTACAATCTCTTTCCCCTTCGTCGTCAGTAGGTCTTGAATAGAATTATAGGGGATAAGAAGACGTGTATATCCAGATACGTAAGGCTTAATTTCGTAAATATTATATAAAAATAAGATCCCGTCTTTCTGTAAAATGAAATTATCAGGTAAATGGAAAATTCCCTCTTCAAAGAAGTAACCATCTGTTAAAGAATGTGTTTCGTCAATTTCTTCTTGCTTTCTAAAAATCTTTTCAGAAATTGTTGTTAACTCAGGAAGTTTATTCTCGTTGATAATATCATTTAATAAAATCTCCTTATTTTGCTGAGGGTCGTAATTGTTGAAGAGAATATAATAAACACCATGAGCGCCACCCGTATAAGATTCAAAAGTAGCGCTAAATCCTATGTAGCTCTCGGTTTGTACCTTTACTGAATCTTTCTTCTCCTGATACCAAGGTCTTTTGTATTCAACCTCGTCATAAAATTTATCATAATCACCAATGAATTCAGTACCCATCTCTTCGATAGAATTCTTACCCGAATCTAAAACCAAATGATTTTGGACATATTCATTGATCTGAGCGTCTGAAAACTCAGGATAAGCAAGATAGAAATAGGTGGTATCTGTCCCCTCCAGGGGTTTAGAAGAAGTTATTCTAAACGTTTTATAAAAATATGAAAGTGCAGGACCATCGTTTGACTCTTCATTAGATTGCTTAATAGATGAACAGGAAAATAGAAAAATAGAAATTAATGAAATAGATAAAATAAAGTTCAAACGTATATTCTTCATAATAATATCTTTATTTGTTTTCTAGAGTCGCATTTAACCATCCTGAATCAAA
>Ga0079224_100015155_pt1 | contig 10786 bp, 9 predicted proteins | sample Stecom2015_FD_80414 | JGI IMG/M metagenome (GOLD analysis project Ga0079224, IMG submission 80414) | Agricultural soil microbial communities from Utah to study Nitrogen management - Steer compost 2015 | ecosystem: Environmental > Terrestrial > Soil > Agricultural land | place: USA: Utah...
CTGGTGTCGTTGATCTCGCGGCTCGGCTGGGAGACGGTGAACACGACGACGGCGGCTTTCGCGCTGTTGTCGTTGTGCGCCATCGTGTTCGGCACGGAGGCGGGAGCGAAGAGCGCTCCGGCGTTGACGCTCGTGTGCATCGGCGTGTTCGTCCTTGCCACCATGGTGGTGTCGGGGCTCGGCCACCGAGTGTTGGTCGCGGTGCAGCGGTGGTCGACGTGGATCTTCGGCGCGCTGAACGTCGTCGTGGCCGGCAACCTCATCGCAACGGTCGACTGGGCCGCGGTCGGTGCGGCGCAGCCCGCGTCCGTCGGCGCGACGATCGCCGGTGTCGGGACCATCGCGGCCGGCACGGGTATCGGCTGGGCGAATGCGTCCGCGGACATGTCACGTTATCAGCGGCCTTCGGTGCGTGCGGGGTCGCTCGTGGCGTCCGCGGCCGCCGGGGCGGGCATTCCGTTGGTGCTGCTGATCTCGTTGGGCAGCCTGCTGTCCGCGGGTGATCCCACATTGGCCGAGGCCGGCGATCCGGTGGCCGCGATCCGCGACATGCTGCCGCCGTGGATGGCCGTTCCGTATCTGATCGCCGCGTTCGGCGGGTTGTTGTTGTCGAACCACCTGTCGGTGTACTCGGCGGGGTTGACGACGTTGACGTTGGGCATCCGCACGAAACGGGTGTACGCGGTCGTTCTCGACGTCGTCGTGACCACCCTCGGCGCCATCTACTTCATGTTGATCGCCGACAGCTTCTACACGCCGTTCATCGCGTTCATCAATCTGCTGGCGATTCCCACGACCGCATGGGTCGGCGTGTTCCTGGTCGACATGATGCGACGCCAACGATACGACGCGGCCGGCCTGATGGATCTGAGCCGGTCGAGTTCGTACTGGTACCGCGGCGGCGTCGAACCTCGCGCGCTCGGAGCGTGGGCGGTGGCGATCGTGGTCGGCTACCAGTTCATCGTCGCCGGGCCGCAGGGCGATGTGTGGTTCAGCGGTGTGTGGGCCGACAGTTGGCTGGGGCGTAACGGCTTGGGCTGGATCGTCGCGTTCGTCGTGGCCGGTGGGTTGTATGCGGCGCTCGGTGGTGCACGCGGAGGCCGGCCCACGAAGGAGGACGTGCGGTGACGGGCAGGCTGGTCCACACCGGACAGGTCATTCTCGACCTCGTCATGCGCGTCGACGCGTTGCCCGAGCCGGGTGGGGACGTGTTGGCCTCGGAGACGACGTTACTGCCGGGCGGCGGGTTCAACGTGATGGCCGCCGCCGCGCGGTCGGGGGCGCGGGTCGTGTACGCGGGCGCGCACGGCTCGGGTCCGTTCGGAGACCGGGTTCGGGCGGCATTGCGCGATGAGGGCGTCACCGCCGCGTGCCCGCCGAGCGATGAGAGCGATACCGGCGTGTGTGTCGCTCTGGTGGACGATTCGGGTGAGCGCACCTTCGTGACCGGCAGCGGCGCCGAGGCCGGGTTAACGGCCGAGCGGCTGGCCGATGTCGAGGCGGGCCCGGCTGATGTGGTGTATGTGAGCGGGTACAGCCTGCTGCACGGGCCCAATAGGACGGCGCTGGATGAATGGTTGCCGTCCGTGGAAGGTGCGGCGGTGCTGTTGGATCCCGGTCCCCTGGCGTCCCAGATTCCGCAGGAGGTTCTGGATTCGACGTTATCGCAAGTGGACATTCTCAGTACGAACGCACGCGAGGCGCGCGGCTTGACTGGTGCCGAGGATCTGCACAAGGCTGCCGCCGCGCTCGCCGGCCGTCTGCGTCCGTCGTCGACAGTCGTGGTGCGCGACGGAGCGGAGGGTTGCCTCGTGGTGAAGGGCGGAACGGTCGAACGGGTCGACGGTTTCCCGGTATCGCCGGTCGATACGAATGGCGCGGGCGACGCCCATTGCGGCGTGCTGGCGGCGATGTTGCTCGACGGCGCCACACTCCGAGTAGCCGCGCGGCGGGCCAACGCGGCAGCCGCGTTGTCGGTGCTGCGCCCCGGGCCGGCGACGGCTCCGACTACAGCCGAGCTCGACGAGTTCCTCTCCGCTGGGTGAGATCTTCCCGAGAACCGTGTCCGGGCCGACGCTTGCCGGTGGACCAGCCCGGGTTAGCCCGAACAGGTCGGTCGCCGAGAAGTGCCGCAGCGCGTGGATGTGGATATGGATGTTGACGGGCGACTTCAGGCGTGCCGCCATTCGCTTGTACTGCCAGGAAATCGCATCCGGCGGATACGGCGCGTAGGCGCATCCGCACTGCGCGCCCCCATGGACACGAACATGTCCTCATCGATCTCCACACCCACCTCGGCGAGCTCGTCACGACAGTTCTCCTTGTACGCAGCTCACCGCATACCGGTCCGCCGCAGCCCTCGCGACCGTCCCAGCGGCGTCGTAACCGAGCACCGTTCCAGGCGGTGCGTGCCCGGCACGGTGCAGATCAGTCGGATTCACCGATGCGAACGCGACCTGGTGGATAGCACGATGCTCGTCGGCGAGGTCGAACACCGCCAATGGACCACCGGCGGACGCTGCGTCACCCGTCCTGGCATGGCCTGCGCCCCGACCGCTCCCCGAGCGCTGTCGTCCGCGTGTAGTCAGACGCCGGTTGTCCGGGCTTGGCTCCGCTGCCACTCGGTGCGGGGCAGCATCGCCACGCGACCCCGCCCGCAGGTCGAGGGCTCCTGCAACGGTGCCGATCTGTGCCATGAGTTGGAAGCTAGATTTAATTAAATACTCGAAGCGGCGCACTGGAACCTCTCGAGCTACCACGAGGGAGATAAGTACCTTCAGTATGCCTACGCGGCGTGCACACCTGCACTCTTGCGTATCCCGATCAGCGATTCTTCGAATCGACACACAACGGCGTCGGCCGCCGACGCGCCCCGCCAACCTCGGCCACCCTCCCCGTCGCTTGACAGATCGTATACATATTTTCTACGGTAGCGCCGTTCCAAGAGCAGGCGGATCGCTTCGGGAAAACCGTCACGAGCTGACACGTCACTTGCTGGTTGCCCGCTGCGACGCTCGCTCCGACAGCACTGGGTGAAGGTGAGGGTGCATGCGGAAACGCACGGCAGTTGTTTGTGGTGGGGGGATCGGCGGAACGGCGGCCGCCCTGGCGCTGCGCAGGGTTGGTCTGAACGTGACGCTGATCGAGCAGGCCCCGGAGATCAAGGAGATCGGAACGGGGCTTCAGCTCGGTCCCAACGCGGTCCGGGCGCTTTTCGACCTGGGGTTGGAACGAGAGCTGCGCGCGCTGTCGCCTATCACCCAGGAAATCATTCGACGTCGATGGGACGGCAGCGTCCTCAACAGGACCTCGCTCGGGGCTTCCGCCGAGAAGCGTTACGGCGCACCGTATCTGCAGATGCACCGTGCGGATCTCCTCGCCGCACTGTTCGAGGCGGCCGTGAGTCCTCGCGGTCCCGGTACTCCAGTCGAAGTCGTAACGGCCGCGCGTGCCTCCGAGGTCGAGAACATCGACGGCCCGGCACCGGTGGTCGTCACCACCGATGGCCAGCGATTCTCCGGCGACGTGCTGGTCGGCGCGGACGGAGTCAAGTCCGTGGTTCGGCAAGCGATCGGTTGTACGACCCCGGTCGTCAACTCAGGTGACATGTGCTTCCGGGCGCTCATCGACGGGAACTACGTACGGAAGACTGCGGAACTCGCATTCCTCACCGAGCCGCAAGCGGCGCACTTCTGGTTCGGCGAGAACAAGCATCTTGTGGCCTACCCGATTCGCCATGGTGAGGCCGTCAACATCGTCGGGGTGCTGCCGGAGGACGCCGAGGTCGGCTCGGCGGGCTACCGGTCGAGTTCGACAGCAGAGATGGTGTCCGCATACGACGGCTGGGACGACCGGCTCACGGCGCTCCTCAGCAAACCCACCGTCGGCGCCGTAGCCCTCTGGAGCCTCCAGCATCAGGACCCGATCGACACCTGGGCACGCGGCAATGTGGCCCTGGTCGGCGACGCCTGCCACGCCATGCTGCCCTACGTCTCCCAAGGGGCTTCTCAGGCCGTCGAGGACGCCCTGGTTCTTGCCGAAGAACTGGCCTCAGCGACAGATGGCACGATTGCGGACGCCCTGGCCACGTACGCACAAAGGCGAATTCCGGATGCGCACCGAGTGCAACACGAAGCATTCAACAGCCGGAGCATTTATCACTTGCCGGACGGACCAGACCAGGAGATCAGGGACCGTCGATGGAACGAAGCATCCGGCGACCCCACTGGCCCCATCCACCTGATCTACGTAGGGACGCCACGGAAGACGGATTCGTTCGTCTGAACGGTGCCGATACCCGCATTCGCTCGCCCGAAACGACGCCCGCGATCACCGCGACCCCGTGGTCGAGACCGCATCGCGGATCCCACATTTCCCGAATCGACGACTCGAGGCTGCAATGACGCAGGACGAGAAAACCAATGACCCACTACAGACGACCCGTAAGATGCCTTCGTACAGAACACTGTGGTTCGTTCTGTTCGGTGGTTGGTTGTTCGCGTATGCCGACCGGGCAATCACCGGTCCGGTCGTGACGTGGATGATCGACAATGACATCGAGTTCCTGGGCGCGGCCCAGAACCCGCATGCGCTTGGCGGGCTCATCGGCAGCCTGTTCTTCGCCGGATACATGCTCACGCAATTGCCCAGCGGGCGCTTGGGCGACCGCTACGGGCACGCGACACTGTTGTCGGTGTGCTTCGTCTGGGCCGGTTTGGCAACGATCGTCAGCGGACTGATCACCGGCCTCGTCACGTTCGTCGCGCTCAGGGTGATTACCGGCCTCGGTGAGGGAGCTTTCTACTCCAATGACCGAGCCCTGATCGTGGCGCACACCCCGGAGCGGTTCCGTAGCTTGGGACTCGGAGTGGCCATCACTGGTCTCGCTTTCGGGCTCACCGTCGCCAATGTTTTCGCGGCACCGCTGCTGGAGTTCGGTGTCAGCGTCCTGGGTAAGGACAACGCCTGGCGGATGCCCTTCCTGGTGTTCGGCGCCTTGACGCTGGCGTTCTCGGTCTTCATGTGGCGATTCATGCGGCGCCTGGCCGGGCCGATTCGCCCTGGACCTCCGCTCCGGAACCTGATGATGATCTCGGCGGTGTTCTGTGCGCTGATCATGGTCTTGTTCTGGCTCACCGACAGCATGGGCCTGCCGGAATGGGCCTCGGCGGTCCTCCAGGTCGCGCTCGCTGCGTGCATCGTGCTCGTGATGCGACGGCGCGGATCGCTCGGCACGTCCGTTTCCCTGAAGGACCGGGACACGACACTGATCTACGTGGCGGCCATCGCGATCCTCTGGAGCATCTGGCTGTTCGGCTACTGGTCGGTGGCCATCGTCTCCTCCGCCGCCGATTCGTCGCTGATCACTGCGGGGCTGATCGCGGCTTTCAACGCAGGTGCAGGCATCATCGGTTTCCCCATCGGCGGGTGGCTGTCGGACAAGGCTTCCCGGTACCGAATGGGCCGCCGCAACTATCTCATCGCGGCCACGATCATGCAGGGCGTGCTCGTTCTGCTCTTCGGCATCTACCTGCAGTTCACTGAGATGCCATCGCTCTGGGTCATGGGCATCCTGATGTTCTGCACCGGGCTGTTCCTGAACGCGGTGCAGCCGATGTCCCAGGCGCTGACCGCCGACCTCGTCCAGCCCGAGGAGCGGGGATCGGCGTTCGGCATGTGGAACCTGATCGCCGAGGTCGGTGCGCTGACCGGCCCCGTCTTCAGCGGCGTAATCCGGGACGCGACCGGAAGTTGGTCGGCGGCCATCTACCTCGACGCCGCCCTGGTTCTCGCCAGCGCGCTGCTCTACTTCGGCGTACGCCGATCCGGTCCGTTGCCCGACAATTCGCCGACCCCGACAGGAGTGGCGCCATGACAGGAGACACGCGCACAGCCGCCGCCACCGAAGCCACCTACGACCGGGCAGGGTTCGGCCGAGCCATTCGCCGCGGCCGGCGTCCCGCCCTGCTCGTCGTGGACTTCACCTACGGCTTCACCGACCCTACGTACCCGACGGGTGCCGACATGTCCGCACCCGTGCACGCGACGCGGCGGCTCCTCGACACAGCGCGAGCCGCGGCATTGCCGATCGCCTTCACGACCATCGCCTACGGCCCCGGCGAGGTGCGTTCGCTGACCTGGCTGGACAAGGCCACCGGCATGGCGTCGCTCACCACGGGCAGTCGCCTCGTGGAGATCGACGCGGCGCTGGACCGGCGGCCGGAGGAGCCGGTGTTCGTGAAGCACGGTGCGTCGGCCTTCTTCGGGACGGGGCTCGCGTCCTACCTCGTGGCCACAGGTGCTGACACCCTCGTCGTGACGGGGGCGACGACGAGCGGATGCATCCGGGCAAGCGTCGTCGACGCAGTCCAACTCGGCTTTCCTGTCCTGGTTCCGCGCACGGCCGTCGGTGACCGGGACGACGGGCCGCACGAGGCGAACTTGTTCGACATCCAGCAGAAGTACGGAGATGTCGTCGAACTCGACGACGCGCTGGCCTATCTGGCGGCAGTCGAAGGAGAAGGAGGTGGCCGATGACCGTTGATGCGATCCAGGCCGAACGCCGGACCGTCGAGGCCAACGGGCTCCGGCACAGCGTGTTGAGCTACGGGGATCCCACCCACCGTGCGCTGCTGTTACTGCCCGGGATCACCACTCCGGCAGTATGTGCCGATTTCCTAGCCACGAGGCTGGCTGAGTTCGGGGGCCGTGTCGTCGTTCCGGACGTCCGCGGCCGGGGACAGAGCGACCGGGCGGAGTCCGGTGGATACCGACTCGTTGACTACGCCGCCGACGTGGCCGGGCTCGTCGAGGCACTCGATCTCCGCGCGCCGGTGATCGTCGGTCATTCGATGGGAGCCCGGATCGCGGCGGCCTACGCAGTCCGCCATGCGCGCGACGACCACGGACCGCTGGTGTTGGTCGACCCGCCGACCTCCGGCCCCGGCCGTGCGTCGTACCCGACCACGCGCCAGGCGTTTCTGACACAGCTCCGCGAGGCGCAGGCGGGCACCACGGCTGACGAGGTAGCGGCGTACTATCCGAACTGGCCTCGCCGTGAGCTCGAGCTCCGCGCGCAGAACCTGGCGACCTGTGACGAGATCGCCGTCATGGAGACACACGAGGGGTTCGAAACCGAGGACTTCTTCGAGTATTGGTCCGAAATCCGCGGCACCGTACTGCTTGTCCATGGAAGCGAAAGTCCGGTCGTACCTCCGGTTGCCGTGGAGGAGCTGCATCGCACACGACCGGATATCCCGATCCTTCCGGTGACTGGGGCCGGGCACATGGTGCCGTGGGACGACCTCGAGCAGCTTCTCAGCCTCCTCACCCCGTACCTGCTTTCCTACCTCGAGATCAAGGAGTAATCAGTGATGGACCAGAACCTGTTCAATGACATTTGCCTGCGACAGCTGACGTTGTCGGGCGTGGGTGAGGGGGAGACGGTCGCGGTGCTGACCCGCGGGTCCGAGCGCGGTGAGTACGCCGACGCGTTCCTGTGGGCGGCTCGCCACCTTGGCGCCCAGGCGTTCCATCTGCGAATGCCGGCGCCTGTCAGCGCGTCGGGCGCGTGGGCGGTGGGCGATTCCGGACTGGCGGGCAACCGGCACGCCGTCGAAGCGCTGAAGGCCGTCGACATGGTCGTGGACTGCACGTTCCTGCTGTTCTCGAAGGAGCAGTTCGAAATCCAGGACGCCGGTACGCGCATTCTGACGGCGGTCGAACCGCCGGAACTGCTGGCGCGGCTGATGCCGACCAAGGAGCTGCGCGAGCGGGTCGAGGCCGGCGCGGAGTTGCTGGCCAAGGCACAGACTATGCGGATCACCAGCCCACACGGCACCGATGTGACCTACCGGCTCGGCGTGTATCCGACGATGTCCGAGTACGGCTACACCGACACTCCGGGTCGCTGGGACCACTGGCCGGCCGCGTTCGTGTTCACCGGCGGTGCCGACGACGGCGTCGACGGCAAGATCGTGCTCGCACCCGGCGACGTGCTGCTTCCGTTCAACACCTACGTGCAGACCCCGGTGGAGATCACCATCGAGCAGGGCTTCATCCAGGACATCCGCGGCGGTGCCGGTTCGTCGGGGTTGGATGCCGAACTGCTCGCGTCCTACATCAAGTCGTTCGACGACCCGCGCGGCTACGGCATGTCGCATGTCGGGTGGGGTCTCGATGAGCGGGCGCACTGGCACGGGCTGACCCAGTTCCCTGGCGGTATGGGCATGGAGCTGCGCAGCTTCTACGGCAACGTGATGTTCTCCATCGGCCCGAACAACGAACTCGGCGGTCCCAACGACACGCCGTGCCACTTCGATATTCCCATGCGCGGCAACAGCCTCTACCTCGACGACGAGTTGATCGTCGACGCGGGCGAGCTGACCGTGCCCGAGATGCGCCCGGTGAACCGCCGATGAGCCGCACGCCGAGCGAGCACCATGTCGGGATGATCGTGCCCAGTTCGAATCTGACCATGGAGACCGAGTTGCCTCGGATGCTGTCCGCCCGCGAAGCTGTGATCCCCGGTGAACGATTCGTGTTCCACTCTGCGCGGGCCCGGATGCAGCAGGTGACCGCCGAACAACTGCGGGCGATGAACGACGAGGCGCAGCGGGCCGCGGCCGAGCTGGCCGATGCCCGGCCGGACGTGGTCGCCACCGCCTGCCTGGTCGCGATCATGGCTCAAGGCCCCGGATATCACTGCACGGCCGAGAATGACATCACCACGGCCCTGCGGACTGAAGGCTCGCAGGCGCCGGTGGTGTCGAGTGCAGGGGCGTTGCTGTCCGGGGTCGAAGCGCTCGGCGTGAGTCGGGTCGCGATCATCACCCCGTACATGGAGCCACTCACCAAGGCTGTAGTGGCTTACCTCGAAGATGCCGGGATCGAAGTTGTGGACTCGCTGTCCCTGCAGGTACCCGACAACCTCGCTGTGGCGCGCCTCGATCCGGCCGACCTACGCGAGCACCATCGGAGACTCGACCTGTCGCGAGCCGAGGCGCTGGTGCTCTCGGCATGCGTGCAGATGCCGTCACTGGCCTCGATCGAGCCGGTGCAGGACGAGATCGGACTGCCGGTGCTGTCCGCAGCGACCGCGACCACCCATCGCATCCTCACCGAACTGGGCCTCCGAACACGGGTCCCCAATGCCGGCGCTCTACTGGCCGGATGACCTGTAAAGCGACCGTGCCGCAGGCAGGTCGCTTCGGCGGGAGTGTGCACACCAGCCCTGCGTGGCACCGACCATGCGGGGCTGGTGTGGTTTCCGAACCCGTCCGTCCGGTGACGCCGGCTCTCGTGGAACGACCAGTCCCTCGGCGTCAGAACACAGCAACTGAGTAGAGTGAGATCGTGTCACAAAGCACGAGACCACAGACGACTCGCACAGATTACGTCGCCGAGACACTGCGCCGACGAATCGTCCTGGGCGAACTCGAGCCAGGGACACCGTTGCGGCTGGATACTCTCACCGCAGAACTCGCCGTGAGTCGGGTGCCAATACGAGAAGCTTTGCGCGAGCTCCATGCAGAAGGTCTTGCCGTCACACATCCTCAACGAGGAGCCTTCGTCTCGGACATCGTCAAGCGGGACGTCGTCGACGCGTTCATGCTACTGAAGACGGTCGAGGTCGCTGCCACAGAGCGAGCCGCAACCGAACACCCCGAAGAAACAGCCCAATTGATGTCGGTTCGGTACGAGGCGTTAAGTAACGTTATCCACTCCGACCGCGATCGCGAAAAATATCTGACGGCACACCAAGCCTTTCATTTCGCTGTTTTCGACACCATTGACGAATCACCGGCCCTCCAAAGGATGGCACGCATACTCTGGAACAGCTGTGAGAGGTTCCTGAACGCAGCACACGTCGAGGAACGAATAGTCCAGAGCGATTACGAGCATCAACGTCTGCTGGAATATATGTCCGACGGCGACGTTACGGCTGTTCGCGCCATTACCGCAATGCATGTCGATCACGGAGCGGAAGCAGCGCTCCAAGGTCTGGGCTTCGGATAGACCTACTCGGCGCTCCCAGAAGGCCCAGTGACCGACATACACCCTTCGCCCATGGCCGAACCAGCAAGCAGCCCCGCCACCTACGCAGGTGACCGGCACGCCAAACCCCGACACCGTCCCGCCGGACGCACACTCGGCACGTGCCCCCAGCCCCGCACTACCCCGACGCACCGCGAGGCCACAGTCGGGTGCATCGAGCTCCATGACCTCGTCCCGCGCGGCATCATCGTCGACCTCACCGTCTGTCGCACCTGCCGCCGCGCCGTGATCGAGCGCGTCCGCACCGACCCGCCCCACCGGCGCCGCGAACACGGACGCACGCTGCCCTCGTCCTCCGCGCCCTACTTCCCCCTGCTCCGGCCGCCACGCTCTCGACGGCGTCAAGCGCCTCCTGATCGCCTTCACCCCGCAACGGCTACTGCGGGATAAGAAGGTCAAGTCCACGCTCGACGAGTTGACCGGTGACTCGAAGTTCCTGTCCGTCATCGATGACGCCGACGTCGACCCCGCGAACGTCCGCAAGGTCGTACTCAGTTCCATAAATCGATGTACTGGGCCTGGTGTCAGGGCGTTCTCCCCGCAGATGGTCCGTTCGCCGCGGACACGAGGAACGTGATCCGCTTCGATAGTTCCTCCGGCGTGCTATGAGCCCCTAACAGGTTGATGATCTTGGTTTGAGATGATCTTGGTGTGGCTGCGCCGTGGGTCGTGTCGGACGAGTTGTGGGCCCGGATAGGGCCGTTGTTGCCGGTGCGTCCGGCGAGTCGGA
>Ga0079224_100015156_pt1 | contig 10786 bp, 5 predicted proteins | sample Stecom2015_FD_80414 | JGI IMG/M metagenome (GOLD analysis project Ga0079224, IMG submission 80414) | Agricultural soil microbial communities from Utah to study Nitrogen management - Steer compost 2015 | ecosystem: Environmental > Terrestrial > Soil > Agricultural land | place: USA: Utah...
CAACCTATGGGGCAAATCTTCCAACCCAAAGGTTTCCACTGACTACCCATTCAATTACACCACCCCCGAGACTCAGTTGTGCCTAAAGAATTCATCAAAGAAACACTCCAAACGGAATCCGCCGTCAAAGCGCAGCGGAGTCCGTCGTCAAAGCGCAGCGGCGTCAAATCCGCTCTGCTCGCAGTTTTTGAATTTCTTTCATTCGCTTTCGCTTGTTGTTTTTGATTTTGGCACGAGTAACCAGATAAAACATCACCGGCACCACAATTAAAGTTAGGAAGGTGGCAAAAACCAACCCGAAAATTACAGTCCACGCCAAGGGGCCCCAGAAAATAACGTTGTCTCCTCCCAAATAAATGTTTGGATTATAATCTGTAAATAACCCAAAAAAGTCAATATTAAACCCGATGGCCAATGGAACAAGTCCCAGAACAGTGGTGATGGCCGTCAAAAGCACAGGCCTTAAACGCGACTTCCCGCCGGCAACTATAATGTCAAAATATTGCCTTTTGGTGAGCATCTCATCACTCTCCATTCCCAGTTGCTGTTGCTTCCGATCTATGAGAATTTGAGTGTAATCTATGAGAACAATGGCGTTATTCACCACAATTCCGGCAAGGGAAATAATCCCCATCATTGTCATGATAATGATGAAATCCATTTGGAATACAACCATTCCCAAGAATACGCCTCCCAAACTCAACACCACTGAGGAAAGAATGATTATCGGTTTTGAGATGGAGTTAAACTGCGCCACAAGAATTAAAAGTATTCCTCCCAAAGCATATATCAGTGCCAGAATCAGGAAGCCCATATTGTCGGCTTGTTTTTCCTGTTCCCCGGTAAATTTCAAAGTGATATCATTGGGGAGATTGAAATCTTTTAACTCAGTTTTTAAATCGTTTACAATGGCGGTTCCGTTATAACCTCCTAAAACATTTGAATAAAGCGTAATCGTTCTCTTCAGGTTTTTACGTTTTATAGAACTGAAAGAAGCCGTGTTTTCTTTGGTGATCACAGAAGAAATCGGAATCTGAACAATCTGCCCTTTATTGTTTTGGAAAGTCACCGGTTGGTTAAACAATACGCTTTCATCATATCGATATTGCTCCGCAAGCCTTACGTTTATTTCATAATCTTCATCGCCTTCTTTATAAGTAGAAGCTTCTTCTCCAAATATAGCCCGACGTAGAGTCTGCCCCACCTGACCTGTGGAAAGACCTACCATTCCGGCTTTTTCCCGATCTACCCGGATGTTCATCTCCGGCTTATCCTTGTTAACGTCTATCTTTAACTCTTCAATACCCGCAACTCCGGAATGTTCAATAAAGGTTCGAAGATTCTCGGCAGTTATCAGCATTTCATCATAATCTTCTCCTGCCAGCTCAATGTTAATAGGATATCCCACAGGCGGCCCCGCAGCGTCTTTTTCAACAATTACGGAAACACCCGGAAAACCTTTTACAGCCTGACGGACTTCTTCCAAAACATCACTACTTTTTACACCTCGACGGTACTGAAATTCGCGCATAGAAAGTGTTACTTTTCCGCGCTGAGGCATATCGCCCGACTGACCTCCGTCTGTCATTGGGTTCCCGGCTCCTTGACCTACTTGCGAAATGGCATTTTCTACCATATAGTTGTAGCCATTGTCATCATATTTGGCAACTACTTGATAAATTCGCTCTTCAATTTCCTTGGTAAGTGCGTTTGTCTTTTCTATATCTGTACTTTGAGGATATTCGATATAGGTAATAATCTGATTTGGTTCATTTTCCGGGAAAAATAATACCTTAGGTTGGATAATTCCAACAAGTGCAAAAGAAATGAAAAGCATCAAAATTGTTCCGCCTAAAAAGAAATAGGCACGCCTTCCTTTTAAAGCATACTTTAAAGACTTTTCATAGAAGTTCTCTAGTTTAAGTAAGGATTTGTATTGAAAATAATCAACCGCCGGGGAAATCAAATACTTATAGATCCACAGCATTATCGAAGTAAGAATCGCAAGATTTCCAAATCCTCTTAAGGCTCCTCCATCCATCGCAAAACCGGCAAAAAGTAAAAGAATCCCTACACCCAAAAGAATTAAGCTCCAGCGAATTAAACTGCGCTTGGACATGGATTCCTCTTCTACTTTCATAAATTCAGAAGTCATCACCGAATTCACCACCAAAGCCACAAATAGAGACGAGGTTAAAACGATAGATAAGGTAATCGGGAAGTAGATCATAAATTTACCGATGGTTCCCGGCCATAATCCCAATGGAAAAAATGCGGCGAGAGTAGTAGCCGTCGAGGCAATAATAGGCCATGCGATTTCGCCCACCCCTTGTTTTGCAGCTTTCTTGCGTGGCATGCCTTCGCTCATGAGGCTGTACACGTTTTCTACAACTACAATTCCGTTATCCACCAGCATTCCCAGGCCCATAACAAGCCCGAACAATACCATGGTATTCATTGTAATCCCCAACGCCGACAGGATATAAAGCGACATCAGCATGGATAAAGGAATGGCAAACCCTACAAATAAAGCATTTCGGAAACCAAGGAAGAACATCAAAATTAGAACCACAAGAATCACCCCAAAAATGATGTTGTTCACTAAATCGTTTACCTGATTTTCGGTCTGAACAGACTGGTCATTGGAATAGCTGATTTTTAAGTCTTCAGGAAGAAATTCTGCCTGCTCTTTGGCCACCAGTTCCCGAATATGCTCAATGGCTTCAATCATGTTCTTGCCGGCACGCTTCTTAATGTCAAGCATCACCACCGGTGTTCCAAACTCTCGGGCATAAGTGGTGGCATCCTTCTCTTTAAATTGAACGGAGGCTATATCACGAAGGAACACGACTCCGTCATCACGTTTCACCACAACGTTTTCAAGTTCTTTCGGATCTTTAATTTCACCTATTAAACGGATGTTTTTCTGAATACCCGAAGCCACCACATTTCCTCCCGAGATGGTCATGTTTTCCCCCTTGATGGCATTGATGATGTTGTCGAAACTGACGCGCGATGCGGTCATCTTGTAAATGTCAACTCCTATTTCAACCTCCATATCCTCCACGCCTCGAATGGTTGCTTCTTTTATTTGAGGCAGTAATTCAATTTTATCTCGTAAGTATTTGGCGTAATCCTTCAGCTTCTGAACCGGATAATCTCCGGTGATATTTAGGTTGAGAATGGGGAATTCTTCAGAAAAATTCAGTTCAAAAACAGTGGGTTCTACTTTGGCACCATTCGGCAGCAAAGGCCAAGTAGATTCTGCCTTTACCTGGTCAACCTTATCTTTAACTAATTGCTTAGCTACCGAAACCTCAACAGTCTCTTCAAATTCTACTATAATCAAAGAGTAATCTTGAAGAGTAGTGGAAGTGATTTCTTTAACGCCGGCCACGTTTTTAAATTCCTCTTCCATCGGTTCGGTTAAGAATTTCTCAACATCCTCTGCAGAGTTACCGGGGTTGATGGAACTTACATAAATTTTAGTCTCTATGATTTCAGGAAATGCCTCCCGCGGCATGCTGTAATAGGCAAATACGCCCAGTACAAGGATGATGACGGCAATCACATAAACCGTCATTTTATTGTTTATGGCCCAGGAGGAAATGCCAAATTCTTTATATGGATTTTTGCTCATTGCAAAAGTTCTTATTTTCTGATTATTACTTTTTGTCCGTCACGAAGGCTGCGTGCACCTTCAACAATGATTAGGTCGCCTTTATTAATTCCCGATAAAATTTCCACACGGTTTCCATAGGCATGACCTGTTTCTACAAGAGTGCGTTTTGCCTCCCCAATAGAATCATTTAAAGGTTGATAAATAAATGCGAGACTTTCTCCCTTCGAATTATGCTGAATGATATTCTCCGGAATCACAATGGCATTGGGAGCGGTATAATCATTAACGCGCACCGTGGCTATTTGGTTTGGTTTTACTAAACCTTCTTTGTTCGGAATATCTACTTTGATTTCGAAGCTTCGGTTGTTGGGGTTGATGTAGTTGCTGACTTGACTCACTTTTCCCATAAACTCTTCGCCAACCGATGGCAATGAAACAACAACTTCGGTTCCTTTTCGAATACTTTTTAAATAATTCTCCGGAATCGACGCCTTAACATACATATTGTTGAGGTTTACCAGACGAATAACCGGCGTTTGTCCGGGTGCTATCAACTGCCCGGGATCTGCCATTACATCATCTATAATTCCCGAAAACGGTGCAGTGACATAAGTTTTTCGCAATTGTGCCTGTAATTGCTCATTGGCTTTCTGAGCCGCACGATAATTGGTCTGGGCTTGGAGAAATTGAATTTCTGAACCAATTTTTTCTTTCCAAAGACGTTCCTGACGTTCAAAAGTAGTTTTTGTCAAAGCGAGTTGAGCTTCCTGCTGTGCCACTTGGCTGGCAAGACCGCCATCGTCTATCCGCGCTAACCGCTGACCCTTGGTTACATGTTGCCCTTCTTTTACATAAACCTCCAAAAGTACTCCGGAAAATTCGCCGTTTAATACCATATTTTGGTCTGTGTCCACATTGCCTTGAACTTCAACAAAATGGTTGAAAATGGTGTCTCCCACAACTTCCGCAGTTACCAAAACAGGTCGATCTGTATTTTCATGAGAGTCGATATAGGCATCAAGTTTATCCAGTTCTGCGCGAATGTCACGCTGTTGCTGTGCCAGTTCGTAACGTTTTGCTTTAATGGCCGAAAGATCTCCGGAATTTAAAATGGCATCCACAGATTTGTGGTCTTTACCACAGGCAAAGGCTAAAAAAGCAAGGGAAATTATTAAAATACGTTTCATAATATAGAATATCCTATGGGTTGATGATTGTTATAATTGTTGTTTCTTGATTTCTTTGGTTGAAATTCGCAACTGAGGAATATTTAAAGCAGTCTCCAGGTTAGCCTTTTCATTAATTAGGTCGAGCATGGACTGGAAATATTGCTGTTGAGCGGAATAAAGCTGAAGTTGTGCCTGACGCAATTCAAAACTCGAAGAAATTCCTTCCTCAAATTTCATCTGATTCTTACGTTCAACTCGTTCGGCCAATTCCAGATTTCTTTTGGAATTTTCAAACTTGTCTATGGCAAAGCGATAATTGCTTTTGGCAGAAGTTAGATTTAACCTAATTTGCTGTGTTGCTTCCTCAAAATCAGTTTTAGCCTGATCTAAGGCTATACGCGTTCTTTGGGTGGCAGCATGACGTTTTCCGCTACTAAATATGGGAATTTGCAAATTCACTCCAAAAATAGATTGCTGATACCACTTTTGATCTTTTTTGAAGAAATCAAAATGCTCCCCAAATGAAGAAGCTCCATAATTGATAAAAGCAGCAAGAGAAGGCAATGCTTTACTTTGCTCCAGCCTCATCTCCAGGAAACGTTGTTCCACAAGGTTATTTGCCATTTTAAAATCTACTGTTTTCTCAAGTTCCAAACGCCTGTCAAGTAGTTCTAAACTGATATTGTCTTGCGCCAGAGCATCCAGATCATCGGTGAGTGTGGTGTTTGCATCTACATCGATTCCCAGCGAAAGATTAAACATTTGTTTCGCAATATTTAGACTTCGCAACGCATTGTCAAGCTGAGTGGTGATATCGAGGAGCGTGATTTCCAGCTGTTCTACGCTTTCTTCTTCTTCCAGGCCATTTTCAAAAGTAAGACGAGCTTCTCTTACGTTTTTTTCCAAATTGGTTTTGTTTCGTTCCAAAACTTCTACCAGCTCCTGCGCCAAGAGAACACTTCCGTAAGCATTAATAACTCCTTTCCTTACCTCCAAGCGGGTCTTTTCATTGGCATTCTCTGAATAATTTTGAAACGTTTTGGCAGCTTTTAACCCTACAAGGTAACTTCCGTCAAAAATCAACTGATTTAAAGTAGCTACGGCATTCATGCTTTGATCGGTTCCGAATTTTACAGGATAGTAGGTGCCGGGAGCGCCTCCCATAAATTCGGCAGGGATTAAGGTGACAGGTTGTTTCAAATTGTTGTTATATCCCACACTTGCGTCAATCTGAGGGAGTCCCTGAGCCGTTGTTTCCCATTTCTGCTTGATGGCTTTTGCCAAATCACGTCGCGCATTGATAGAGGCATAACTACTGTCCAGTGCATAATCTATGGCTTCTTGTAGCGTAAAACTTCGGGAATTTTGTTCCTGAGAAAAACCCCATAAAGAAGTGAAGAGAAATAATAGGGATACTATTTTATTGTTCATTTTGTTGATTTTCTTTCAGTTCGTTTAAAATCTTGATACCTCGTTCCGTGGCCATTCCTCGTATGTGATACTCTAAAAAAGAATCAGATATGAAGGTTGGAGAATATTCTGCCGGCGGAAATAGTGACGGGTCGGTAAGACTCTTGTTAGTGGCAAAATAGATGCGGGCAAAGAAAACCGGATCCAAATCTTCGCGGTAAATGCCGCGTTCTTGACCTTCAGAAATGTTTCTGCCCAAAAACTCAATGATTTTGTTTATCTGCGTCTTGTAAAGAAGCTTGCTCGTATCGGGATAATATTTTTCAAGTTGATATTGAACCGAATATTGTTCGTCTCTCAGCCTTGCGGTAATAAATTTCTTTATCTCAAAAAGTTCTTCAATCGGGTTGAAATTTTGAGAGTGAATGGCTTCTACCTCTTCAAAAATAGATTCCTGAAGTGACAAGGTCGCCTCGCGAACAAGAGCGTTCTTGGTGCGGAAATGGAGATAGATGGTTTTCTTTGAGATGCCGAGTTCCTTGGCAATATCATCCATAGTTACCGTTCGCACCCCAAGCTGGACATACATCTGAGCGGCTGTTTTTATAATCTTTTCTCTCATAAGCGGCGGCAAATTTACAACCCGGAAACTATTTAAACAATTAAAGTTTCCTTAGTTTTTAAATTTATCGAGTGTTTAACAATGTCTTCTTTTCCGGTAGTATTTTAATAGGTGTTTCTCAACTTCTTCCTGTATTTTAGCCGAAATTTTTTGACTCCTTATGAAGATTCTGGAAAAGTACATTAGCTTGCTAGATAGGAATTTGCAAAATACCGTTCCCATAAAAGATCCCCAACACCTCTACGAGCCCATTAATTATATGATTTCTATTGGGGGGAAACGCATTAGGCCGGCCTTGACTTTAATGGCTGCTGATTTTATTTCGGGAAATTACATGCAAGCACTCCCGGCGGCTATGGCGGTGGAATTGTTTCACAATTTTTCATTGATTCACGATGATATCATGGACGACGCACCCCTACGAAGAGGGCATACAACCGTCCATGAAAAATGGAATATTAATACCGGGATACTCTCAGGAGATGCTATGCTGATTTTGGCCTACCGTCTCTTTGAGCAATATGAATCGCCAAAGTTTCGGGACCTTGCCATATTATTTAGCGAAACTGCACTCCAGGTTTGTGAAGGGCAGCAACGTGATATGGATTTTGAAAAACGAGACCAAGTTTCTTTTGAGGAATACATAAAGATGATCGAGCAGAAAACAGCAGTTCTCGTGGGTGCGGCTCTTCAAATGGGAGCGATTGTTGCCGACGCTGCAAAACACGAACAGAAAATTATGTACGAGTTTGGGCGGAATCTGGGCATTGCCTTTCAACTTCAAGATGATTATCTGGATGCTTTTGGGGATCCGGAAACCTTCGGAAAACAGGTTGGAGGCGATATCATTGCCAATAAAAAAACGATTTTATTTATCATGACCGAAAAAATGGGCAATGTCAGTCAGGCTAAGGAACTTTTATACCTATATAATACAATCCCTGAAGATCCTTCACATAAAATTGAAGGGGTAAAAAAACTATTTGAAGAAAGCGGAGCTGTGGCAGCCACAAAGGAATTGATAGAAAATTACAGCAGCCGGGCGTATGCATTTCTGGAGGAGATGAATTTATCGGCAGATAAAAAGTCTCAGTTTAGAAAATTTGGAGAGGATTTAATGCGTAGGCAAATTTGAAAAATAGCAATATCAGAGACGGCTTTTCAGCATGAATTTCATTCGGAAGAGTCAAATTTTCCTTAACTATAAATTAGGGTGTAATGGAGTATTTATTTGTATTTTTGTACCGCTTTATAAACAATGGCTTTTTTTTGAATTAAATGGATAAATACTCTTTTCTAAATACCATTCATCCCTCACATCTTGAAGAACTTTATGAGCAGTATCGGAAATATCCCGATAGTGTAGAGCCTAGTCTGAGAGCTTTTTTTCAAGGTTTCGATTTTGGTTCTGAAGGCGGGCAAGATGCTACACTTGAATTCTCAGATTCGCAACCTTATGTAGCCACACAAAACGGAGCGCCCTGTGAGGATATTATTAAAGAATTTCACGTCATCCGGTTAATCGATGGGTATCGTTCGCGCGGGCATCTGTTTACAAAGACGAATCCGGTAAGAGAAAGACGTCATTATAGTCCGAATCTCGACATTGAAAATTTCGGTCTCACAAAAGCTGATTTGAAACTTCATTTCCAAGCCGGGGAAATTATCGGGATTGGAAATGCTTCTCTTGAAGACATCATAAAGCACCTGGAAAAAATATATTGTGATTCCATCGGGATTGAATACATGTACATTCGAAATCCCGAGGAAGTAGAATGGATACAGAACTACCTAAATAAAGGCGATAATCAGCCTAATTTCTCTGCTGAGCAAAAGAAGAGAATTCTTCAAAAATTGACAGAGGCAGTAGGATTTGAGCATTTTCTACATACAAAATATGTTGGGCAGAAGCGATTTTCGCTGGAAGGAGGAGAAAGTTTGATTCCCGCGCTGGATGCGCTTATTGAAACTGCCGCCGAGAAAGGGGTGCAGGAATTCGTTATGGGAATGGCACACCGCGGCCGTCTAAATACTCTTACCAATATCTTCGGGAAAAGTGCCAAAGATATTTTCTCGGAATTTGATGGTAAAGACTATGCCGATGATATTTTTGACGGAGACGTAAAGTATCACCTCGGGTGGACGTCAATTAGAAAAACATCAGGCGGAAAAGAGATTAACCTCAATATTGCACCCAATCCGTCACATCTGGAAGCTGTTGGGGCGGTTGTTCAGGGAATTGCAAGAGCAAAACAAGACGATCATCATCAGGATCAGCCCAACCGCGTCCTTCCTATAATAGTGCATGGAGATGCTGCTATTGCAGGGCAAGGAATCGTTTACGAAATCATTCAAATGGCACAACTTCCGGGTTATAAAACCGGAGGAACGATTCACATTGTGATTAACAACCAGGTTGGGTTTACCACAAATTATCTGGACGGGCGTTCTTCAATATATTGTACAGACGTTGCAAAGGTTACTTTCTCGCCCATTCTTCACGTGAATGCAGATGATGCCGAAGCGGTGGTGCACGCCATACTTTTTGCACTGGATTTTAGAATGGAATTTGGCAGAGACGTATTTATTGACCTTCTGGGATACAGAAAATACGGACATAATGAGGGAGATGAACCAAGGTTTACGCAGCCAAAGCTTTATAAGGCTATCGCAAAACATAAGAATCCAAGAGATATTTATGCTGAAAAGTTGATAGCGCAAGGCGTAATAAAAGAAGATCTTCCAAAGAAACTTGAAAGCGAGTATAAAGAAATACTTGAAGAAGATTTTGAATCATCTCGAAAAGAAGAAAAAACCAGGATTACTCCTATCATGCAAGATGAATGGACAGGTTTTGAACATTCCGCCAACGAGGAAGAAATGCTGGAAAAGGTAGATACTTCTTTTGATTTGGAAAAACTAAACCGAATAGCAGAAGTAATTACCAAGCTTCCGGAAGATAAGAAATTCATCAGAAAGATCAGTCGCCTCATTGAAGGAAGACACGAGATGTATTTTGAAAAAAACAAACTGGATTGGGCAATGGGTGAACTCCTTGCATACGGATCACTGCTGGAAGAGGGCCACGATGTGCGCATGTCCGGACAAGACGTAGAAAGAGGCACATTCTCCCACCGTCATGCGATAATTAAAGTTGAAGATAGTGAAGAAGAAGTCACACTACTCAATGAAATAGACAAAGATCAGGGAGATTTCTACATCTACAACTCCCTTTTATCAGAATATGCAGTAGTAGGATTTGAATACGGATACGCCATGGCAAGTCCGAATTCCTTGACACTATGGGAAGCTCAATTTGGTGATTTTGCCAATGGGGCTCAGATTATGATTGACCAATACATTTCGGCGGCAGAGGATAAATGGAAGACCCAAAACGGTTTGGTAATGTTACTGCCTCACGGATATGAAGGTCAAGGTGCGGAACATTCGTCGGCAAGAATGGAGCGTTTTCTTCAGCTATGCGCCAGCAATAATATGTTTGTGGCAGACGTGACTACGCCGGCCAACTTTTTCCACCTTTTAAGGAGACAAATAAAAACCAATTACAGAAAACCGCTCATCGTCTTTACTCCAAAAAGTTTGTTGAGGCATCCAAAAGTGGTTTCTACAAGAGAAGAACTTGCACAGGGCTCTTTCCAAATGGTCATTGATGATCAGGAGGCAAAAGTAAAGAATGTTAAATCGGTAGTTTTTGTGACCGGGAAATTTTATTACGATCTTCTGGAGAAAAGGGAAGAACTGAAACGTGATGATGTAGCTCTGGTGAGAATAGAACAATTGTTTCCTTTACCTAAGGAGGAAATCAGACAAATTATCAAAAAATATAAAAATGCGGATGACATTGTTTGGGCACAAGAGGAGCCTAAAAATATGGGAGCATACTCTTTCTTGTTGATGCATCTTGAAGAAGCCAAAGATTTCAGAATTTGCAGCAGACGTATG
>Ga0079224_100015157_pt1 | contig 10785 bp, 6 predicted proteins | sample Stecom2015_FD_80414 | JGI IMG/M metagenome (GOLD analysis project Ga0079224, IMG submission 80414) | Agricultural soil microbial communities from Utah to study Nitrogen management - Steer compost 2015 | ecosystem: Environmental > Terrestrial > Soil > Agricultural land | place: USA: Utah...
ACACCGTGCCTCCGCGCGCGTTCTTCTGCTGCCCCTCACACTCGCCTTCGCCGGCTTCACCGCCTCACTTCACGGCCAGACGGCCTCCGTCACCATCGACGCCGACGCCGTCGTGCGCGACATCCCCGCCGGCCTCGGCGGCACCTGCCTCGCCACCGAGGTTTGGAACACGCTTTCGCCCGACTACCGCTCCGGCCTGATCGACACCCGCATGAGCCTCGCCCGCATCGTCGGCTACCCCGCGGACAGCAGCGCCGGCGTGGGCAGCGTCGAGGCGCTCGACATCAAGGTCGCCCAGCTCCTCAACGTCGGAGCCGTGCCGCTGTTCATCCAGTGCATCGAGGCGGAGACCAACACCACGTTCAAAAACGCCCTCCTGCGGCTCGACGGCACGCCCTACCCGTCCGGCGACCCCACGCCCATCAACCAACGCGTCGCCACCAACATTACGTATCTGGTCAACCGATACAAAAACCCACCCTTCAATCTGACCACCCAGTATTGGGAAATCAGCAACGAGCCCGACCTGGCCAACGTGAACTACCAGGTCGCGACCACCCAGGAATACATCGACTTTTTCACCCTCGCGCACAACCAGCTCACGACCTCCGGCGTCCGCGGCAACGTGCTGCTCGCCGGCCCCGCGACCAGTTGGGACTACGGCTTCGGCGGATTCCGCGACGACATCCTGGAGGACTTCCTCGCCGCCTGCTCCGACCAGGTCGATATCGTCACCCGTCACGTTTACGGCATGATCTACTCGTGGGAGAGCCCGGCCAACACCGCCTACAACCAGCTCAATTCCAGCACCGAGATGATCCACTTCGATCACACCATCGGCACCAGCCGCGGCGAGAAGGCCCTGCTCACCCTGATGGACTCCGAAGGCGTTCCCCAAAGCGTCGGCACCGGCATCACCGAGATGAATCTCTTCAACGACGGCGTGAATGTTTACAACCACACCATCGTTCATGGCCTCTGGTTTCTGCTCGCCGATCACCACACCCTCTACAACCCGCGCAGCTACGTCACCAACAGCTTTCAGTTCGATCGCTTCAACAACCCGCTCGCCTACTACAAGGCCGACCGCACGCCCGGCTTTCCCTACTGGGCGTCCTATGTCCATGGCGTGCTCACCGGCGACAAGGTCCTGAGCCAGACCAGCAGCAACAGCCACATCGTGGTCACCGCCACCAAGGACGATCACTACCTCTACGTGCGCGTGCTCAACCGCCACGACACCACCGCCTACAACACCACCGTCACCATCACCGACGCGCCGCCCGTCACCGCCCCCACCCGCCACCGGCTCACCGCCACCGTCACCCCCGACATCGGCGTTGCCACCTCCCACGGCACCACGTTCACCGAGTCCTTCCCGCCGTTCACCGCCACGGTCTTCCGTTACCCGCGCACCGACGCGCCCACGCCTCCCGCGCCGCCCGCGCCTCCGGCCACCGTTCACTACACCACCGATTTCGACAGTGCGCCCGCCGGCCTCCAAACCTACGGCGTCGGGTTCACGCCGACCGTTTCCTCCGGACGCCTCCAGATCACCACCACCACGGCCAACGCCCGCTCCGCCGCCGTGCTCAACGGCCAGCCGCTCGCCGCCGCCGTCAACCAGGCCCGGATCCGCTTCGGCTTCCGCGTCATGCACCCCTACGCCGAGGGCTTCGTTTTCGGCGCCTACTTCGCCAGCCCTGGCGCCGTCGGCGACGCCGGTCAGGCCCTCGGTTACCACGGCCAGGCCAACCGCCTTTGGGGCGTCAAGGTTGACAACAACCCCGACCAGCTCGGCGTGCTCTCCGGCCAGACCGACGCCACCGTCCAGGGCTGGGCCAGCCAGATGATGACGCCCTACAACACCCTCGATATGTTCATGGTCATCGACTACGACGGCACGGCCGGCACCGTGCGCGCCCGCCTCTATGAAGGCACCGACGACACCGGCACGCTCCGCACCGAGGTGACCAACCGCCTCGGCGTCCCCGCCACCCTCCCGGCCGGCACCGTTTTCGGCTTCACCGGCGCGACCGGCAGCTTCAGCCAGACGACCTACATCGAGAATCTCACCATCCTCACCGGCAACACCCAGGGCGCCGAGATCATCCTGGACAACGCCTCGCCCTCCGGCGTCGTCATCACCGGCGCGTGGAACTCCTCCGGGTATCCGGCGACCTACTACGGCACCGACTACCAGCACGACCAGAACAACTCCAAAGGTGCAAAGTCCGTGCGGTTCACCCCGACGCTCACCGGCGCCGGCTATCGCGACGTCTATATGCGCTGGCCCGCGCACCCCAATTGGTCCGACGCCGTGCCCGTCGCCATCCAGCACGCCGGCGGCACCGCCGAGGTCACCATCAACCAAAAGCTCACCGGCAACCAATGGGTCAAACTCGGCACCTGGCAATTCGACGACGGCGACTCCGGCCACGTGCAGATCAACACCACCGGCACCACCCAACACGTCGTCGCCGATGCCGTTCGCTTCGTGAACGTCGCCGCCCCCTGAACACCCGACACCGCCGCCCATGACCATTCGCCCCCTGCTCCTGCTCGCCCTCACCGGCTTGGCTCCGGCCAACGCCGACATCGTGCCCGCGCCGCTGTTTCGCGACGGGGCCGTGCTCCAGCAGGGCAAGCCGCTGCCGGTCTGGGGCTCCGCCGATCCCGGCGAAAGCGTCACCGTCGCCTTCGCCGGGCAAAGCCCCACCGCCACCGCCGCGCCCGACGGGCGCTGGCGCGTGACGTTGCCTCCGCTGTCCGCCTCCACTGCGCCGCGCGAACTCGTCATGCGCGGGAAAAACACCGTCGTCGTGCGCGACGTGCTCGTCGGCGAGGTCTGGCTCGCCTCCGGCCAGTCCAACATGGAATGGCCCCTCAGCCACTCCGCCGATCCCCGGGAAGAAATCGCCGCCGCCCGCTTCCCGCTCATCCGCCACTTCAACGTCGAGCGCCACGCCGACACCGTCCCGCTCACCACCGCCGAGGGCGGCTGGTCGCCCGCCACCTCTGAACACGCCGGCAAATTCAGCGCCGTCGCCCACCACTTCGCCGTCGCCCTGCACGGCGCGTTGGATACGCCCGTCGGCATCATCAACAGCACCTGGGGCGGCAGCGCACTCGAGGCCTGGATGGACGAACCCACCTTCCTCGCCGATCCCGCCCGCGCCCGCCGGCTCGCCGGTTCGCGGCGTAGTCTCGAAAACTACCCCGCCGCGCTGACCCGCCACGAAGCCGCCCTCGCCGCTTGGGAAAAAGAAAAGGCCGCCGCGCAGGCCGCCGACCAACCCTTCGATAAAAAAGCGCCCCGCGCCCCGCGCGGCCCCGACAGCCACACCACGCTCGCCGGCTCCTACAACGGCATGATTCACCCGCTCGTGCCCTACGCCCTGCGCGGCGTCATTTGGTATCAGGGCGAAGGCAATGTGCGTCGCGCCGACGACTACGCCCGCGACTTTCCCGCGCTCATCACCGGCTGGCGAGCCGCGTTCGGCCAGGGCGATTTCCCGTTCTACTGGGTGCAGTTGCCCAACTTCGACCTCGGCCGCAAAAACGACTCCAACTGGCAATGGGCGCAACTGCGCGAGGCCCAGACAAAAACCCTCTCCGTGCACAACACCGGTCAGGCCGTCACCATTGATGTCGGCGAAGACCACGGCCTGCACCCCAAGAACAAAAAACCCGTCGGCCAACGCCTCGCCCGACTCGCCCTCGCCCGCACCTACGGCGCGAAGGACGTGATCGACAGCGGCCCCGAGTTCAAAGCCGCCCACCGCGACGGCACCGCCTGGCGCGTCACCTTCGAACCCTCGCCCTCCCCGCTACGCGCCGCGCCCGGCGGCCTCACCGGCTTCGAACTCGCCGGCGCCGACCGCATCTTCCACCCCGCCGAGGCCCGCATCGACGGCGACACCGTCATCGTCATCAGCCCCGCCGTGCCCGAGCCCGTCGCCCTGCGCTACGCCTACCGCAACGCCCCGCAGCCCGGCCTGTTCAACGCCGACGGCCTGCCCGCCGCCCCCTTCCGCACCGACAACTGGTGACCCATCCTGTGAACCCCTCCCGCCCCGCCCCAATCCGCCCGCGCCCCCGCGCCGGCTTCGCGCTGCTCATCACCATCACGCTCGTCGCGTTCCTGGTGCTGATCCTCGTTTCCCTCGCCACCCTCACGCGCGTCGAGACACAGGTCGCCACCAACAGCCAGCAACTGGCCCGCGCCCGCCAGCACGCCCTCATGGCGCTCAACCTCGCGCTCGGCCAACTCCAGCGTCACACCGGCCCCGACCAACGCGTCACCGCCGCCGCCGACCTCGCCGCCGCCGCCGACGGCACCCGCCTGCCCGCCGGCTCGCCCGCCCGCAACACCACCTCCGTCAACGGCGCCGCCAACGGGCTCAACCCCGTATCCGGTTCATCCATACAGACCGGCGCCCGCTGGTGGACCGGCGTGTGGGGCCGCTCCGGTCCATCCTACTCCGTGCCCGGCGCCTCCATCTACGAAGAGACGCCCGCGCCCGTGCTGCTCAACTGGCTGGTCAGCGGCAACGAAAACCAAACCTTCACCATCGACGCCGACGGCCTCGTCGCCTCCTCCGACAGCGCCGACGGCCAGGCGCCGTTCACCCCCGGCATGAGCATCAACTGGTCCGCCGCCGGGCTCGACCCCGCCGCCCCTGCCGGCTGGAGCGGTGGCCAGACCTACGCCGATTTGGAAATCAAGACCGCCGGACAAAAGGCCGTGCTGCTCGTCGGTCCGGCCACCGCCGGGGTCGATCCCGTGGCCGGCGAAATCGCCACCGAACGCTACGTGGTCGCCCCGCTCCGCGACATCGACGTGCCCTCCGCTTCGGTCGGCTTGGGTGCGACCGGCGACACCACCGTCGGCCGCTACGCCTGGTGGGTTGGCGACGAGGGCCTCAAAGCCTCCTACGCCCTCGCCGATCCCCACGCCGGCCAGACCGATCCGGTCGCCTCCGCCCCGGCGCGTGTGCGTCTGATGAGCGCCGCCCGCTCCGGCATCGAGCTGGTGCCCGGCTGGCAGGATTACCCCGACGCCAACGACACCCAGGCCGATGTGAAATTCGACCGCGTGCTCGACTTGCAACAGGCTCCGATGCTCACCGCGTCGCTCACGGCGGAAAACCGCCGCGCGGGCTTTCACGACTTCACCCGCCTGTCGAACGGCTTGCTCACCGACACTCTCCGCGGCGGTCTGCGCCGCGATCTCACCCACGACTTCGAGACGGCCTCCGCCTGGAACACCTCGCCGCTCAAGGGCCAGGGCATCATCCCCGCGCCATGGTCGCCCGACTGGGGCGGCGGCGAACTCGCGCCCAAGTGGGACTGGTTGTATTCGTTTTATAATACAAACCCGTCCGTCGCCGATCCCTCGCTGCCCGTGCGCCCGGAGACCGCCACCGAGGTCGGCGTCATCCCGATCATCACCCAGTTTCGCGCGATCTTTTTCACCGATCCCGACCTGCTCGGACCGGACCCGAAAGTGGACCGGGTTCCGCCCGGCGACTACCGGCTGCCTATTCGTTGCAACGTCGTCTTTGTCCTGGCCAACCCCTACAACGTCGAGCTCACCGCGCCGGCCGACACCTACGAGTTCTCCATCAAGAACACCCGCGCCAACAACGCCTCCTCGTCCACACGCCCCGCCGGCCTGAGCATCATCGTCGCGGAAAACACCAACACCCCGCCCGACGCGAGCGTTCTCCTCGCCAATCCCGCCGGCGAGACCGCGCCGAGCATGTTGGACGCCGTGCGCTTCACCCTGCCCGCCTTTTCCATCCCCCCGGGCGAGACGCGGGTCTTCTCCGTGCGGGGCAACGATCAGGTGGCCGGCGGCGTCGCGCCTCCCGCCGTCACCGGCACCGAGCAAGCCGTCGAACTCGAACTCAACGACGCCACCAATCCCGTCACCTCGGCCGACGGCGATCCCGCCGACCGACGGTATTTCACGGCGGCCAGCACCCTCGATTTCACGACAACCCGGGCGCGCACCTTCATGTTTCTGAATTTCAACGACGCCGCGTTCTTCACCATCACCCTGCGCCAGACCGCGGCGGCCGGCGGATCCGCGCTTCAACGGCTCGCCGACGCCGCCGTCAGCAAAAAAAACGCCCCGCTCGGCGCCCAGGAAAACGAGGTGTTCGGCAACCTGCACGTGAAGTTCATCCCGCCCGCGCGCCGCGACCTGGACGCGTCGTCGCCCGGGGAAAAATCCCGCTACGCGCTGCACGTTTACGCGCGCTCGTTTCAAGACCTCAACCTGCGCGCCGGCGTCATCGACCTGCCCGCCGTCAGCGACACCGCCCGCGTGCGCACGCCGACCTCCTACTCGGGCGGCTTCTCGCGAAGCACCTACCAGCCGATCCCCGGCGAGTTCTCGCAAGACCTCGTGCCGGTGGCGCCGTGGATTGAAAACTTCGACCTGCAAACCCGCAGCCCCGTCGCGAGCAAGGGCGTGTTGTTCGACTTCCCGCGCCGCGCCGCCGGACAGCCGCCCGTGCTCTCCATCGGCCAGCTGCAACACGCCAGTCTCTCCACCGACGACTGGCATCCCGGCGCGACCGTGCACTACCAACCCGCCTACGCCGTGGGAAATTCCTACCACAATCCCTTCGTCACCCGCGGCCAGGCCATGCAGTCGGGCCGCCCCGTGCGCTTCCACGGCGCGCCGGCCAACGCCACACGCTACTTCGACCTGGCCTACCTGCTGAACACCGCGCTGTGGGACGGCTACTTTTTCTCCGGCGTGCCCGCCACCGGAGCCGCGTTCGAACCGACCAACCCGCGCTACACCACCCGCGGCGAACCCGCCGCCACCGACCTGCGCGCCCCCGACTCCGCCGCGCACCTGCTCGTGAAAGGCGCGTTCAACATCAACTCCACCTCCCACTCCGCCTGGGTCGCCCTGCTCGGCGGACTCAACGCCCTGCGCGTGCACGACGACCCCGCGGCCCAGGGCGCGCCCTTCCCGCGCACCCTCTGGCAACCCGAGCACAACACCCTCACCGGCTCCAGCTACCAACCCTCCGGCACCGGAGACGACGCCCACGCCGGCTACCGACGACTCAACCTCGCCGAGATCGACGCCCTCGCCACCGAGATCGTCAAACGCGTGCGCGCCCGCGGCCCGTTCGTCTCGCTCTCCCACTTCATCAACCGCTCGCTCGTCGCCGCCAGCCCCGACTTCAACCCGCTGGTCAACGACGCCGACCCCGCCGGCAACCTCGCCGCCAACCCCGTGCCCATGGGCCGCGGCCTCGCCGGCCCGCTCCAGGCCGCCATCGACCACATCGACTATGGCGACGACGACAAAGGAACCGGTATCAACGCGTTCCAAACCGTCGGCGGCGACCGCGTCACCGCCAAGGGTGCCGGAGACTACGGCGACCGCGTGCTCTTCGGCGGCGAACCGCTGGGCATCAGCCAGTCCCCGCCCTACTCGAACAACGAAAAGGACTACTACGCCGACAAGGTCGTGGACCTGCCCAACCTCAACCCCTTCTTCGACGAGGAAGCCCCGCCCGGCCCGCAGGGCCGCACCTCCACCGGCCTGCCCGGCTGGCTCCTGCAAGGCGACATTTTGCAAGCCCTCGGCCCCGCGCTCTCCGCCCGCTCCGACACCTTCGTGATTCGCGCCTACGGCGAAGCCCTCAACCCCGCCGACCCGACCGATCGCCAGGCCGCCGCCTGGTGCGAGGCCCTCGTGCAACGTCTGCCCGACTACGTCGATCCCGCGGCCGACGCCCCCGCCGCCACACCGGCCTCGCTCTCCGCCACCAACCGCACCCACGGTCGCGCCTACAAGATCATCGCCTTCCGCTGGCTCACCGCGGACGACATTTAACCACGCCCCTATCCACTCAAGGAGCGGCGGCAATCCTGCCGCCGTTGCACATCTCTCCCGCGGCAGGATTGCCGCCGCTCCCCAGTGCATCTCTTTCATCAAGTAAACGGCCTTGTATTTAACCACACCCCCTTCCCCGCCATGACCCTGCGCCACCTCGCGGTTTGCCTCGCCCTGCTGACCGGCCCGCACGTCCAAGCCGCTCCCCCGGAAAACGTCTCCGTGGAGTTTCGCATCTTCGCCTGGCAGACCACCACGCCCGCGCTGCGTTATTCACGCACCGGCGTCGTCGAACCCGTCGAACCCAGCTCCCGCTCCGCGGTGCACACGTATCAAGGACCGCCCGAGCTGAGCTTCACCCTCGCCAAGGCCAGGACCGTCAACGGACAACCCCCGACTCCCGTCGCCACCGTGCGCCTGCCCAAGGGCGTCGGCAAACTCACCCTGCTCACCGTCGCCACCGGACCGGGCACGTATGAGATGCACGTCCTGCCCGAGGATCCGGCCGCGTTGCCGCCGAAGCACGCCCGCCTGCACAACTTCACCAACGCCACCCTGCGCGTGAACTACAACCAGGACGAACAAGTGGACATCGCCTCCGGCAAATCCGTGCTGCTCGCCGCGCGCGGTCGCGGCATCGTCGCCATCGTTTCGCGACTGGACGGCGACCGCTGGCGCCCGCTGTTCAGCGGCGTCATCATGCCCCGCTCCGACGGCGGCCCCAACGTCCTGCTCGCCGTCGGCATGGAAAACGCCGCCGTCAACCTGTTCACCGTCCCCATCTGGCCCGCGTCCGACGACGACGGCGTTGCCAAAAACTGACCCGCATAAACAGGTCGCCGCCCGCCCCACGACGGGCGTGCCGAGAGCAGACATCCCCTCCGGCCACCGACTGCGCGCGACGCATCGCGACCGACGCCTCGTGCCTGCCGGCCGCGGACTGAGGTATATTCTCTAGGCCAGACGACTTGCCCCAAACCCTCGATGTCATGGTTAACAATTTGTTTACCATTCATGCCCTAAGCTTCTGACGTAAGCTTCCAACGTAATTTGCCCGACTCACCAGTGTTGATGCCATCGCCTCAAACCCCTCCCTGCGGCGGTCGCCTCGCAAAACTCACGATCTTGGGCGCGCTCCCCCTGCTGGGTGCCCTGCTCCACGCCTTCCCGCCCGCGCCGTTCCACACGATCTACGGCATGGTGCGGGACGAAAACGGCCAGGCCCTGCGCGCCGACGGCGGCTAGATCGTCTTCTATCGCGACGGCGTCGAGTTCCTCCGCACGCCCATCAGCGAGACCTCCCGCCTCGACCAGAACTACCAGATCCGCCTGCGCATGGACATGCAGCGGCTCGGCACCCAGACCTACACCGGCCTGGCCAACGCCACCGGCACCGCCTTCACCCTCGGCGTCGTCCTCCACGACATCGTCTATTACCCCATCGAGATGTCGCAGCCCCGCGCCATCGGCCACCCCGGCGAACGTATCCGCCTGGACCTTACACTCGGCATCGACTCCGACGGCGACGGCATCCCCGACGCCTGGGAACAAAGCCAGCTCTACGCCGGCGGCATCATGCCCGATGCAAACGGCTGGAACCTCGCCCTCATCGACCGCGACGACGACCTCGACGGCGACGGCGTCTCCAACTGGCAGGAATACATCGCCGGCACCTTCGCCACCGACCCCACCGACAACCTCGCGCTGCAAGTCGCCGCGACCACCGCCACCCACGCCCGACTCCGCTTCTTCGGCATCTACAACAAGGTTTACTCCCTCGAGTCCTCCACGGACCTGCAAATCTGGACGCCCGCCGACGTCTTCCTGAGCAACCCCGAGCCGCCGCCCGTCGATCCCGAGGCATTCACCCCCCCGCCCTTCGTCCCGCCCGTCGCGCAGACCTCCCATCGCGCGGTCGCCACCGATTTTGTGGACCTCTACGCCCCGGCCGACACCTCCGGCCGCACCTTCTACCGCCTCAAAGTCCGATGAGAAAACTCCTCTCCACCGCGGCCGGCGCCGCCCTGCTTTTCGCCGCCGCGCCCGCCGCGCTCCACGCCCAGTGGAAGACCGAGACCTACGCGCTCAAGGGCGGCTGGAACGCCATCTGGCTCCACGGCGACGCCACCCACGCCACCCCCGCCGAACTCTTCGCCGCCTACCCCGACGTGCTCGAAATCTGGCGCTGGAATCCCAACCCCGATCAGATCCAGTTCACCGACTCGCCCTCCTCTCCCGACGCCACCAGCGCCGAATGGACCATCTGGAACCGCGAGGACCCCGAGGAACAAACCCTCTCCGCCCTCCTCGGCCAATCCGCCTACCTCATCCGTTGTAATGGTGCCTCCACTACAACCATCAACGTCTCGATTCCCCAGCGCCCGCGCCCGCCCTCCGCATCCGTCGTCCCCGCCCCCTCCACCACTTCGACCACCGACCACGCCGAGGTCTTCCGCCGCGCCTTCTGGCGCCAGCCCACGTCCACCGACCGCATCCTCCAGGCCGAGCGCCGCGTGAACCCCGAAGACGATTCCTGGCAGTGGTTCATCCAGCTCCACCCGAGCCCCGAGCTCCTCGCCGCCCTGCGCGATCCCGACAATCTCGGCCTGCTCGCGCTGCCACCCGGCATCATCCCGGACCCGTGGCCGGCCGCGCCCGCCTGGCTTCCGAGCCATGATTCGCCCGACACAACGGGATTCGAGATCCGCCAATCCCCCGCGACCGCTCTCACCGTGCTCTACCGCGCGAGCGACAACCTGCTCTTCGCCACCGACCACGGCACCGGCTTCGCTCCGCCGGCGCGTTGAAAAAAGCAAACCTCCCGTCCCCAACGCCGCGGGATTGCCGTTGACCACGGGCCGCGAGCCAATGCCCGGCGCCACGATCATGTCGCCGGCCTCGCTCTCCACCACCAA
>Ga0079224_100015158_pt1 | contig 10784 bp, 7 predicted proteins | sample Stecom2015_FD_80414 | JGI IMG/M metagenome (GOLD analysis project Ga0079224, IMG submission 80414) | Agricultural soil microbial communities from Utah to study Nitrogen management - Steer compost 2015 | ecosystem: Environmental > Terrestrial > Soil > Agricultural land | place: USA: Utah...
AACCAGTCCTTGTCCATGACCCCTGCGCCATCGCCCAACCACAGGAGAAAATCCCCTCTCGCCTGTTGGGCTGCCTGATTGCATAGGGCCGAACGCGACAAGGCGGAACCAAAGCGCAACACCCGCAGCTGATCCGCACCCATTGCCTCCACTCCCGCCAGCCACTCGCGCATCTGCGGAGCTTGGTTGCCATGATCGAGCAACAACACTTCGTAATTGGTGTACCCGGTATGCTCCAGCAGGGTTTCCATACAGCGCTGTATCTGCGGCAAACGATCCTGGACCACGATCAGGATGCTCACCGAGCCCAACTGCGCATGTCCGTAGTCCAGCTCGTAACGCCCCGGAAGACGACTGTCCACTCGGGCCTGCTGATAACCGCGAGCCTGCAGATGACGCTCGATCACCGCTCGCTCCTGCAGACTATCCCGCAGCGCGAAGGCGTCACTGGCCAGAAGAGGCTCACTGATATGGCCGATACAAGCCAGGCCATAGCGCTCGATCAGGCGTAACTGATAGTCCAGCTCGAACGCCTCGCCACACTCCGCTGCAAAACCGCCTTGCTCCAACAGAACGTCACGCCGCAGCAGCCAGTGTCGGGAAAGTCCCGCCGGGAAGCTGAGCAACAAGTCCAAGTTCAGATCCGGGCGCAGGGCAATCCCGTGCTCACCATCCTTCAGGCGCATCAGCTCATCGGCATACACCGCCAGGCAGGAGTCTGGCGCCCCCAGCAAATCCAGCGCCGCGATAAGCAGTCCGCTGGTGGTAAATTCTACCCCTGCCTCCACGGTCAGCAGCCAATCAGCCGTACTGGAGACAGCCGCCGCATTGAGTACCGCCACCTCTTGGCCATCGGCAAGCAGTAACACTTCGGCCCGCCCGCCGACGCCTGGCAAAGCCACTGGCGAGAGCACCCAAACGTCCAGATTGCGGTATCGGTTCTTGTTTTCCAGGCTGAGCAGCGTCCGCTCGACCGCCTCCACCTCGCCTTTGCCATCGAGCACCACTACCGCGATGCGCGGTCCGCCAGCATTGGCTTGCAGACGCTGGTCGATCAGCCCCTGCTGTACCTCCTTGGGCCAACGCTCGCCCAGCCAGGCAGACAACGGCACACTGCCCAGACCGACCGCCTGCTGCAGCGCCGCGATCAGATTGACCGGCTTGAACACCCGGGCCTTGAGTTGGGTAATCGGGGCCACCCGCACAAAGCGGTTGTCTTCGTTAACGCGATACCAGCCCAGATCACGGATCATCTGCCGGAAATTTTCGTGCCCTTGATCGCCTATGCCCGGCTTGTCGCGGCCCACCTGACTGAACTGCTCGTCTGAAACCCGAAAATCGGACAAAGCTTCACAGCGCATGGCCAGATTGCCAATGCGCAACAGCTTGGCATAGATGGCCAGATCACCAACCCAATGAATCCTCACGCCATTCAATGTACTCAGCTGAGTGCCCATGGGTAGTACATCGGCACGCCGACACATGACAGAACTGGGCTCACCAATGAAGTTGATCGTGTGCTCGGCCAAGAATGAAACGAGCTGCTCGCCATCAATCAGCACATCGCTGTCGAAAGGAAAGACTGTGGCATGGATATCAGGCAAATCCCTGCCTTTGGCATCGATACGCCGGCGTCGAGAACTGGCAAGCGAAATATCAGGATCACTCTGCATAAGTTCCAGCAATGAAGCCACGCATTTGGGCTGGAGCAGATCGTCATCATAGAGAAATTTTATATACTCGCCACTCGCCAGCCCTATACAGCGAGCCAAGTTATTAATTTCGTACAAACGCTTCGGATTGCGGTAATACCTGACATCGAAATCGGCGCGTTTGGCAAAACGCTCTACAATCTCCCGCACCTCATCCCCGCGGCAATCGTCACAGACTACCAACTCAAGAGGACGATAGGTCTGCGCCAATACGCTCTCCAACGCCACTTCCAGATAGTTTGCCTTGTAGGCGGGCATTACCACGCTGACCAAGGGCTCCGAGCTAGAATTACTCGCCGCTCCTCCCTGAAAACTGCTCATCCTCTCGCTCCCCTGATCATATGCGTCACACTGGGCCAGCCAGACTGAATCCCGACAATGCTCTTTCAAAACATCTCTCAAGCGGCTATAGCTACGCCCGAGGTATGGGATCGAGCGGAATTCATCGGTTTTATTCCAATACTCTTCGGTCTTGACAATCTGCGCAGCATTTTCCCTGATCCAAGGTTCGCGCCTTGCAACATTTGGCCGCTCCCAGGCAATGCTCTTTCTAACACATTTCGCCGGACTGCCCGCCACGGTGCAATTATTGAAGAACTCTCCTTTAACAATAGAGTTCGTTCCAATTATCGAACCATCTCCAATGACGCTGCCGCCGTATATCTTTGCCGCATAGGCAACCCAAGTATGCGCCCCAATGATGATATCCCTTGAAGGATTCAAGCGTTTTCCAGTTTCAACATCATAGATGGCGTGCGCATCATCCGTACGCACGTGATTATCCGTCGCGAACATACAGTCATCGCCGAGCAGAATCCGGGTCTGCTCGGAACAGCATAGAAAAAAGGGCTTAGTACAGGTAACCGCATCACCGATCACCAATAAACTGTTATAGCCAATCCTCAAATTACCCCTTGCTTGCAGCGGCCCGGCAACCTTGCCAACGACACAAACACCATTATCTGCGGAAAATTCGAAATTCAGTGAGGAAAGCGATTTATTTTTTTCGCTTATAACAAGCGTATTGTTACTACCCTTGAATACGACACGCACTTTTTCAAAAAGAGTATTGGGCCCCACCACCACTCTATTGTTTCGCTCGTCGGCATAAGCGCCACACAAATCAAAAGCTTCCATCAAACCCTCCAAAAACCCGGCTCTCGCGCATATTTGCAAGCAACCATCAGGGAAACAACAAATCCAGCGCATCAACATTGAATACAGGTATGCGCAGGCTGCGCGAAACCTCTATACGCTCTGGAAAATGATTGTCGATGAAGATTGCTGGCAATGGGATGTGCGCCGACTTCGGCTCGCTTTGACGCAAGTGAACGATGCGCTCGAACAGCGTGGCCGGAATGTGCGCTGCTTCCAGCGTGAGTAGCGGATCGCTGGGATGACGAGTCAGTAACACCAGGCGCTTGCCCAGTTGCAGCAAGCGGTAGACGAGGCGCATCGCACTCGGATTTGCGATGCCATCGCACAACAACGTGTCGTCCAGATCAAAACAGGCCGTGTCGAAGTCATAATCCAGAACTATGCTGGTTGTCAGCCGGCGCTCGGCTCGCAACACCCGGGGATCCTCCAGCACCGTCAGGTCGCGCCCCATGTGATCTTGCACCGCCATCAGTGCCAGGTTTACTCCTGCCGCCCGTTGCGCAACCGAACTGCTCGAAAGCCGGCAACTCATCTCCAGCAGCTTCCAGTCTCCTTGAGCATCACGCTTTAGCTGGAAAAACCATGGGCCGCGCAGGCGCAGGCACCGGTTGATCGCCTCACCGATACTCCTAACTTGCGCGTCACCACCCATCCGTCTCGTGCACATCGCGATACCACCCACGATACGTTCACGGCTGCGCGGGCCGAGGTACAACAACCGGCCATGACGATCGGTGAAACAGTCCACGGTCAGTTCCGCGCCCGGCAGGTACTCGCATATCACCGGTTGTCGAGTCGAACCCAACGATACGGTGAGTTCGACCGGCGTGTGAACCAAGCAGACGCCCTGGCCACCCTGACCTTGGTCTGGCTTGACCACCACCGGCCAGTTGTCGACAAGCCCGGCGCCAGCATAAGTGCGGGGCACCCACGGCAGGTCGCCAAAAAACCGGTAGGTGGCCGACTTGCTGCGGGCCAGACGCGCGGCCTCGGAGTCACCATTGACCAGGCTGGCGCCCCAGGCACCGATGCGCGGAGCCAGGTACTCCTGCACACTGTCATGGGTGGAGAAGACCAAGTCGATATGCCACTCCGATAACAGCCGGGCAAAACGGGCGTCGAAATCCAATTCAGCGATATTCGGCACTTCGGCATGCCGGACAAAAGCCAGCGCGCCGTGGTCGCAGCGACTGGAAGCGCCGTAAAGGTCGACATGTACCGAACCTTGCAGTGCTTGAGCGATCTCCAATCCGACTTCGCTGCCCGAAGGGAAGACCAGAACCCGCACTCTGCTCATTCCGACGCTGCTACATGGTGGTCCGCGAAATACTGAGCGATGCACTGCCCCAGTTCCGCGTCTCGATAGAAGAAGATATACCGTTTGCGTGGACCTGCTCCACGGAAAGCCACGGCTGGTGTGCGGAAGTCCAGCCGTATGCCACTGCTCAACCGTTCGCAGATGGCCTGCAGCGATTGCCCCGAATAATATGATGTATGTCCTACGTCAAACGGATAGGCCAGGCCCTCCAGCGGTACCCCATCGTGCATATTGGTGCAGGCGATGAGCAGTCCGGTTTCACGCACCTTGAACAGGAGATTGGCAAAGTCCTCCTGAAGATCGGTGAAATGTTCGACAACCTCGCTGGCAATGACCAGATCGAACTCAGCCTGCCTTGAGGTGACCGGCACGAAATCCAGCACCGACTGAAAATTGGATAAGTCAGAGACGGCCATTCGTGAAACCAGCAAGCGTTCTCTCATCAACGCATGGTCTCTGGACATGCCTGGACCGAAGACCATCACATCCGGCCTGAGATCCCCCTGATAGCGGCGCAGGATATCCACGCCCATCTCCGCCATCCGGAACTCGCGGCCCGGCCTGGTGCCATCGCCTACGCGCCTGCTCGTTTCAGGAAGATTGGTGCCCGCCCTGAATGCTCCATCCTCCCGGAAGTCATGGCCATTGGAGGGATTGCTTACGAAACGACAAGAGTTGCAGAAAATGAATTCAAAGGTCTTGCCTTGCGAACTGCCGGGTGCGGTACAGGTGATAGCGCGGGCAGTGGTATCTATACTGCCGCATGCGGCGCATTGTTGCGTACTCATAACAGCATTGCCTTGTCGTTGACATCAGTAACGCATTTGTAGAACCAGTACCCCATTCAGGACTGAGTTTTTTGGAGATCGGCGACTTGCTCCACCATTCGGTCAGGGGTTTTCTCAGGCGACCAAGCACATGCTGCAATAGACCTGAGCGCTTCTTCGAAGGCGCCGGACAAGGATGCATCCGGGCTGATGAAATATTCCCGTGCCAGCTTTCGGGTAGGAGCGAGATAATCGTTGCCAGCCAATACTGCCTTCAACTTTTCAGAAAACTCATCCGCACTGCGATAGGTGTAAGCAAAATCGGCATAAGTCATCTTGCCGCTGACGACCCGTACGTTGCGCTCCGGGACGTATACAAATATGGGCTGGTCTAGCGCCAGGCACTCGGATACAGCGGCAGACACATCGCAAATGTAGATCGCGTCAGGCTCGAGAATGTCGGTGAGCTTGCCGTGGCGATCGACGAACCTCAGCTGTTCCGGGCCCAGCGCGAGCTCCTCAGTAATCCGACGGTCAATATCGAAATACGCAGGCTTGTCGGCACCCGTCAGTGGGTGCAACTTGCCCAGTACCGGCAGGCCACTGATCTGATGTGCCGCACGTAGCACTTCCTTGGCGATGGGGAACGAAGAATAGTTCTGCTCGGCACAATAACCTTCCCAGGTCGGGATATAGACGATTCGTTTGGCCGCACGAGCCGTGTCTACACCCTGTGCGAGCAGCTCACGACTATCCGGACGACCAATGATCCGGAACCGCAGGCCAGCTGCATCGAAATCCGCATTGGCGAAGCGGTCGATATGACCTTGCCCGGCCACGTAGATTTCATCGTAAATCTTGAAGGTTCGGTTCATGCTGGAACTTTTGTCGCTGTCCCCATGACCGAGGAAAACGTGCCGCCCGCCAGCGCAACGCAAAAACAGGTTGTTATTAGCGGTATTGGCGACGTAGAAGAAGCCCGTCAGCGACGGGAAAGCATCCAGCAGCGAATCTACATCGGCCGAACTCTTTACCAATGAAACCGGCACGTGTGGATATTCCAGCCTCATCTGCTCGTACACATCCATCATCCGGACGACGACGAGATATTCGACACCGCAACGTTCAAACAGCGGGAGCCACGGCTTGATGTGGTCGACGCCGCCACCCTTCAGCGATGCTCCGGTGTGCAGGAGAAATATCGGAGCTACGGAGTCCGAGGGAATCGCACGAGCCGAATGCGGATTGTAGGCCTGGAGATATTGCAGGCTCGCCTCGTATACATAGCGCGCCAACTGGACTCCGAATTTTTGCAGCATAATGGTGGTTCCTCTCAAAAGTCGGAAGGCGCTTGGCTACTGCCTTAGCGCCGCTCATCAATCTAGCGACGCAGCCCTGATACGGTGGCCGCTGTGGCGTTGGTGCTCCGGCGGCAAACAGCGGAAATCCCCGTAGACCGTTGCCAAATACTGTTCCGGGCGCACCGGCGCCCGGAAACACCGGCCTTCGAACCCGAGCCAGCAGCCGTCGCCGAATACGTCTCGGTCGACGATCTCACGGGTGCCGTAGAGCCCGTAAAGATTCCCCACCAACATGCTGCTGCGAATATCCCCGCGTGCCACGACGTATTCGTAGAGCCGGTAGATCGATCGTGCCGGTAGTAAGCCGCTGACGGCGGACAACAGTGCGAAGCGCAGACGCGCCGCGACCGACACCCGGCGCCGATAGTAGCCATGCTGCTTATTCATCGACAGCGCGCGCATCAGGCGTAGCAGACGGAAGAGCGCCCGTCGGCGCCATGCGGCGGCGGGCACCGCATCCAGAGGAAACACATCCACGCCGATCCCACGATCGAAAGGTCGGGCATAGTCGATCACCAGTCGGGATCCGGCATGCCGAACCACCAGGAACGGATAGGGAGTGGCCGCATCGCACGATGGGTGCACAGCCTGTAGTGGCGCCGGCAAGCGATCGATCATTGCCAGCAGCCGCTGGTAATCCGGACGAGGGATGGCGATGTCGATGTCGTCATCCCACGGAATGAAGCCGCCATGACGCATCGCACCGAGCAAGGTGCCGCCGACCAGGTAATAGCGGATGCAGTGCTGGTCGCAAAACTCGGCCAACGAGCACAATACCTCGAATGCACGCCGCTGAATGGCCGTGCGTGGCACTCCGGCCACCGCATCATCCAGCGTGGCGACGGACATCGAACACTACTCCGGTCAAGGATGAACACACGGCCTGCAGGGTCGTGCGAGCCACTACTTCCGGGCAGAGCAGGCTATCCGGCGGCTCTGCGCCGAAATTACGCGTGCGCATCGGCGTCAGGGTGCGCTCCGGATTGATGCAGAGCACACGGATACGCTCGCTGGCCCATTCCTCGGCCAGTGCCTGGGTGAAGTTGACGACCCCAGCCTTGGTTGCACTGTAGGCGGCATAGAAGGCACGCCCCCGCGTGTACGAGCTGGACGCAAAATTGACCAGGCAGCCTTCGCTATCGCGCAGGTAGGGGTATGCGAACTGGGCCAAGGTGACGGCTCCGATCAGGTGGGGGCCGATGACCTGCTCGAGCTCCATCGCGCTCATGTTGGTCAGAGGTTTTTTCACCAGTACGCCGGCCGAATTGATCACCGCGACAATACGCCCTTCGCGGTCGGCGACGCTGGCCAGGAAACCTTCGATATCCTGGCGACAGGTGATATCGATATTGCTCCCGGTACGACTGGCGCTATGTACACGCGCTCCATAGCTGCGAGCCAAATTGGCCACGGATGCGCCAATCCCATAGCTCGCGCCGACCACTACGATCACACGCCCCTCTATCCGCTCCAAAACGTTCTCGTCCTGTGCTACTTGGATGCTGCGGGTCTGGATGAGCTTTTCGGCGATGTAGAGGTCGACTCCATCGGTGATTTTCAGGTTCGATGGCGACCCGAGCACAGTGGCGATCTCGACTGCTGGCAGTTCACGACGGACCACGCCGCAGTCACAAGTAACCCCGACCAGGCCGCGGACGGAGGCACGCTGGTAGGCTTCGCGCAGAATGCCGAGACGGAACCCTTGTGGAGTCTGCCCGCGGCGCAGGCGGCTACGATCCGGAATGTCGTGAATGTGCTCCTCGCTACCAACCTCGACGATGGTATCGCTGGCCGGCACCACCACATCGACGGCGACATGCCGATCCAGCGCGGCCAAGCAACGCACGATGGTCGGCTGGTCCAGCAGCGGGCGCGCGGCATCATGAACCAGCACCCGTGCTTGATCGGGATACTCCGACAGTGCCGCTATGGCCGATGCGGTAGAATCGGCCCGGTCGAGGCCGCCTTCAACCACCTTGGAAACCTTGCGCCAGGCATTGCGTACCACGGCCTCCCAGATCATATCCTGATAGCCCGAAGGCACCACGACCACGATATGTCCCACCATATCGGCACACTCGAACACATCGATCGTATGCTCGATCACCATGCGGCCCGCGAGCTTGACGAATTGCTTGGGCACCTCACTGCCGAACCGCAGACCACGCCCGCCGGCAAGAACCACCGCAATTACAGGGGATTGAGCAGGAAACGCGCTCATACGGCGTCCTCGAGCTCACCCAACGACAGCATCCGGTCCACAATCTGGGGCGGGTTGTGCATCAGCACGTCGATCATCGACAGACCAGGCATGAAGTTCTCCAGTCCAGATTGCAGATAGGCCGGAAACCGGCCGTGCACGAAGCGCAGCCGTACTCCCTGCTCGCGGAAGGCATCGGCGCTGTAGAGCGCCCGCCCGCCGCTGGCGTTATGGTAAGTATCGGCGCCGAAATAGCGACAAAGCTCCAAGATACGTGCCTGGCCCTTAGCCTGGCTCGGTATCGCCGAAGCGCAGGAAGCAGACAACGGTCTCCCCAGATAGGCGAACACTGCCTGGATGGAGGCCGCACAAATACGGGCGACATTCTGCTCAGGCCGGCGACAGACCGACTCAACCAGGGCGAAAATTTCCTCGAAGAATGGCGCGCGTCTGTAGGCATGCCGCAACTGCTGCAGGAAACGGCCATGTTCACCGGTGAAGTGATGCTGATCGATCTGGCAGTTCTGGCTAGCGGCGATCACCGGCAGCGTAAAGCGGAACGGTCGCCCCTGCAGCAGGATCTGATTGCGATGGATATGCCCGCGGCGGATGAAGGCAACGTCGTCCAGGAACACGAAATGATCCACGCTCGCCGCCAACTGGTAGTAGCCCAGATAGGGAAAGAAGTATGGCTGCATCACGGCCAGGATCATGCCCCGCAAGCCCCCTCGATCACAGCGCACACATTCACCACTGCGGCGTCGTCCAGGTCCGGGAAGATCGGTAGACACAGCACTTTGTCCGCGATCGAACGCGCTACTGGCAGGTTGGCCGGAGCGGCCGAAGGCAGGCCACGGTACATCGGGAAGTCACTGATCAGAGGATAAAAATAGCGGCGCACATGAATGCCGTGCCGACGCATCAATTGGTACAGATCATCGCGCCCGATCGGAAAGTTCGGCTCCACCAGCACCGGGAAATAGGCGCAGTTGGCACGCGCCGGCACGTCGCGTGGGGGAAGGCAATGCAGACCGGGTATCCCGCTCAGGTGTTGCCGATAGAGCAGATCGATTTGCCGTCGACGCGTCAGAGCCTGATCGATATAGCGCAATTGCAATAGTCCGAATGCGGCGCTGACCTCGTTCATCTTGCCGTTGATACCGGGGGCCACCACCGTGGTCTCGTTGACGAAACCGAAATTCTTCAGGTGTCCGATGCGCCGATAGGTCTTTTCGTCCGGGCAGATGATCGCGCCCCCCTCGAAGGTATTGAAGACCTTGGTGGCGTGGAAGCTGAGTACGCTCAGATCGCCATGGCGCAGCACCGAGCCGCCTTCGTCCTGGACTCCGAAAGCATGCGCCGCATCGTAGATGACCTTGAGGTTGTAGGTGTCGGCAATACGCTCGATCGCTGCGGTGTCGCAGGGATTGCCGTAACAATGTACCGGCATGATGGCCGTAGTCTGCGGGGTGATCGCGGCCTCGATCTTTTCCGGGTCGAGATTCAGGGTAGTCGGGTCTATGTCCACGAATACCGGCTTGATGCCATTCCACAGCAAAGAGTGGGCTGTAGCGACGAAAGAATAAGGCGAGGTTATGACCTCGCCGGTAATCCGCAGAGCCTGCAGTGCCGTGACCAAGGCCAGAGTACCGTTGGCGAAGAGTGCAATGTGCTTAACCCCAAGATGCTTGCAGAGGGCCTGCTCCAACTCTTGGTGCATATCACCGCCATTGGTAAGAAAGCGGCTGTTCCATATCTGCTCTAGATAGGGGATGAACTCCGTCAGGGGAGGCAACAAAGGGCTAGTAACCGGAATAGGTTTATCGTTCATGAGCAAAGCCGATAGCACTAACGTGGCAGGAAAACACCCGCAGGTGTCAAAAAAATGGACGCTGCTCTTCCTGACGGGCGCCGCTGATGGCTACAAGCAAGAGGCATGCCTGAGAAACGCTGACGAATTCGGACGGTGATCGCCTTAGCGGGGCGAGCCGATGATTAACCGACTCGATAGCCGTCGAGTGTCACTAGCGCTGTTTCGCAGCGAGGAATAACACTCGACGAAATAAAAAGCTTTCTGGCTAAACGAATTGCTGACTGCAACTTTACCGGCAGGCAATCGCCGGCTTTTTGTGTATCCATCGAATAAGGGATGGTCTGAAAAAGACTTCCCGAATCTGGTGAAATACGCCGATCCCGTTGCCCGAGTTTCCCGATGAAGCAAATGACCTTCGCCGACGCCGAGTACGCCGGCAAGCGCAAGCAGACCCG
>Ga0079224_100015159_pt1 | contig 10784 bp, 8 predicted proteins | sample Stecom2015_FD_80414 | JGI IMG/M metagenome (GOLD analysis project Ga0079224, IMG submission 80414) | Agricultural soil microbial communities from Utah to study Nitrogen management - Steer compost 2015 | ecosystem: Environmental > Terrestrial > Soil > Agricultural land | place: USA: Utah...
CGCGAAGGTTTCCGTGAAGCCTTTATGCAGGCCGGGCCAGTGCTTCAGGAGCCGATTATGAATGTTCGCATCACCGTGCCGGAAAGCATGATGGGCGATATTCTGGGCGACCTGAACAGCCGGCGCGGGCGTGTGCAGGGCATGGATACCGAAAGCGGCAAGAGCGTCGTCAGCGCGCAGGTTCCGCTGGCGGAGATGATGCGTTATGGAAATGATCTGCGCTCCATAACGGGTGGGCGCGGCATCTACTCGATGGAATTTTCACACTACGAACAGGTTCCGAGCCATCTGACCGACAGCGTGATTAAGAAAGCGGCGGCAGCGGCAGGGTAATCCTGACAACACGAATCAATCAAACAAAAACCCCGGTTATGGGCCGGGGTTTTTTGTGTCTGAAATTGCTTAGCTCTCCGGTGGGAGGCTGCCATCGTCGGATGGCACATCCGATACCGCTGGTTGGAGCATGGCAGGCCGGTCGTCTTCTTCTATGTCCGAACCTTTGTTGGGGTCTACACCGGCGATTTCCAGCACGCGCGCCCGTTCGACAATTTCGTTGGTGAGCAGCTCGTTTGCCAGCATATCGAGTTTATCACGGTTCTCGCGCAGCACCTGGAGCACGTGCTCATAGGCGTTGTCGATAATCTTCTTGATCTCTTTGTCAACCTCCGCCAGTGTTTCATCACTGTACGGCACGTTGCGCTGGATCGAGTAGCCGAGGAACGGCTGGTCTTCCTCATGGCTGAGATCGACCATGCCAATCTTCTCGCTCATACCAAACTGTGTCACCATGCGGCGGGCGATGTTTGTCACCTGCCGGATGTCGCCCATCGCGCCCGTGCTGACTTCGCCGAGTACGATTTCCTCAGCCGCGCGTCCGCCCAGCCCGACATGAATGCGTGCCAGCAGTTGATTGCGCGAGTAATTGCGGCGGTCATCGTCCGGCAGAAACGTCGTCACACCCAGCGCCTGACCACGCGGCACAATCGTGATCTTAAACAGCGGATCAGCGTGCGGCGTGAGCGCAGCGACCAGCGCATGACCCGCTTCGTGATAGGCGGTCAGGCGGCGCTCATGCTCGTTCGCCAGCGGCGGGCTTTTGATGCCGAGCACGATGCGCTCGAAGGCGTCCGTAAAATCGCGCATGGTGATGCGCTTGCGTGCAGCGCGGGCAGCGTGCAGTGCCGCTTCGTTCGCCAGATTGGACAAATCCGCGCCGGAGAAGCCAATGGTGGCTTTGGACAGTTCTTTCAGGTCAACATCACTCGCCAGCGGCTTACCCTTGACGTGAATTTTCAGGATTTCCTCGCGTCCTGCGCGATCTGGTGCGCCAACTGTCACCTGACGGTCAAAGCGGCCCGGACGCAGCAGCGCGGGGTCAAGCACATCCGCGCGGTTGGTCGCTGCCATGATGATGACGCTCTCGTTCTGATCGAAGCCGTCCATCTCGGCCAGCAGTTGGTTCAGCGTTTGTTCACGCTCGTCGTGCCCACCGCCGAGGCCCGTACCACGCCGCCGTCCTACCGCGTCGATTTCATCAATGAAGATGATGCTGGGCGCATTTTCTTTGGCGCGCTTGAACAGATCACGTACACGCGATGCACCGACACCGACAAACATCTCGACAAATTCGGAAGCAGCAAGGCTGAAGAACGCGACATTGGCTTCACCAGCTACCGCGCGCGCCATGAGCGTCTTACCTGTACCGGGCGGGCCAACCAGCAGCACACCGCGCGGAATACGCGCACCTAGCGCCACGTACTTGTCCGGCTCTTTCAGGAAGTCCACGATTTCAACAAGTTCCTGCTTGGCATTGTCCTGCCCGGCGACATCGGCAAATGTCACCTGTGGGCGTTCGGCGTTGTATTCCCGCGCCTGTGAACGGCCAAAGCCAAACACGTTACCCATCTGACCCTGCGCCCGGCGTGCCGACCAGATGAAAAAGCCGAGCAGCAGCAGAATCGGGCCAAAGTTGAGCAGGAACAGCAGGAACGGCGAGGTTTCTGTCTGCTGTATGGTGACGATTACGTTATGTTCGCGCAGCGTTTGCAAAAGCTGCGGATCTTCGATCACCGGCAGCATGGTCGTAAAGCGGTTCGACGTGCGCGGCTGTGTGGTCGCTGCCGCTGCGGATTCAGGAGGCGGCCATGTGAATGGCTGCGTAAACCGCCCTCGCGCCGTGAGTTCCTGAATTGTTACCTGCGCCACCCGATCTGCTTCTACCTGCTGGTAGAACACAGAGTAGGGGATTTCAATCGGCTGGTCGCCGCCGATTTCGCCGACCATACCGGGCACGCGGAAGAACAGCCACAGCAGAATTAGGAGCCATACTGCCGGCCATACCCAATTCGGAATACGAAACGGCGGCCCACCACGAGGCTGTTCGGGGTCTTGATTCCCACTGTTTTTGGGTCCAAATTGCATCAGATTATCCCGTTAGTGACTAATACCACCTTATGATAAAAGATGAGATGTTAGATTCGCGCAAAAGTTTGCTTAAGTGCCGGGTACAGACCCGTATACAATGCGTATGGTGCTTCATAGGCAGGCTGATTTTCACCCGGCATCACCGCATCGCTGGTCATAATGGTGGCGTCACAGGCACTAACGACATCGGGATAGACCCCGGCTCCGACTGCTGCCAGCAGGGCCGCGCCATAAGCCGCCCCTTCGGTTGAATTGGTACTCACCAGCGTCGCGCCCAGCACATCGGCGAGGATTTGTTTCCAGAGCGTGCTGCGCGCGCCGCCGCCGCTAACCCGCACCTCGATATGAGATGGCAGTCCCGCCTCGGCGATTAAATTAAAACCATCTTTTAGCCCGAATGCAACTCCTTCCAGCACAGCCCGCGCCAGATGTGCCCGTGTGTGCCGCACGGTCAGGCCCACAAAGGCCCCACGCGCCAGCGGATCGGGATGCGGCGTGCGCTCACCAGTCAGGTAGGGCAAGAACAACAGGCCATCGCTGCCGGGTGGGATTGCCTCTGCCGGGGCTAATAAATCATCAAACGATTCGCCGGGGGCCAGTGTATCGCGGAACCACTGCAAACTGCCTGCTGCACTGAGCATCACGCCCATAAAGTGCCACATGCCCGGCACAGAATGGCAGAAGGCGTGCAGTCGGCCATCCGGTTCATAAGCATATTGGGACAGCGGTGCGAATACGACGCCCGATGTGCCCACCACTAGCGAGATGACGCCCGGTTTGACTGCGCCCACGCCAACCGCGCCTGCTGCCTGATCGCCGCCGCCCGCGATGACGGGTGTGCCTGCCTTCAGCCCGGTGACTTCTGCCGCCGCGCCGCTGACCACGCCGGTAATTTCTGGCCCTTCAAAAGTCTGGGGCATCCATTCGGCGGGAATTTCTAGCGCGTCCAGCACCTCGCTCGACCAGCGCCGTTCCGCTACATTGAGCAGGGATGTCCCGGCGGCGTCGGCGACATCAATGGCGTAGTCGCCCGTGAGCATGTAGCGGATGTAATCCTTGGGTAGCAGAACATGGGCGGCCCGTGCATAAATATCCGGCTCATTTTCGCGCACCCACAATATTTTGGGCGCGGTGAAGCCGGTCAGCGCCTGATTGCCCGTCAGTTCGATCAGCCGCTTGAAGCCGATGGTTTCCGTCATGTAGTCGCACTGTGCCTGCGTGCGCTGGTCGTTCCACAGGATGGACGGACGCAGCACACTCCCGGCCTGATCGAGCAGCACAAGGCCGTGCATCTGCCCGGTGAGGCCGATACAGGCGATGTCCTCACCCGCTAAACCGGATTTCGCCAGTGCCGTGCGTATGGATGTGACCATGCCTTCCCACCAGTCGGCGGGGTTCTGTTCGCTCCACAGGGGTTTGGGCGTGCTGATGGGCTGCGGTTCGGTGTGCGAAGCGACGACCGCGCCGCGTTCGTCAATGATGAGTGCTTTTGCGCCTGTGGTGCTGATGTCGAGTCCGAGTAGGTAAGTCATAATTCTTTCCTTTGGTGTGATTATTAGCGGCGTCCGGGTGGTGCAATAAATCGGTCGGGCGATGCAGCAGTTGGCCCGTGAAAAGCAATCGCAATCTCAATAGTCGGCACAAAGTCCGGCATGGGTGGAAAAATTTCTGCCAGCGGCCCGCGTGGGTCGTACGTCACTGAGACACTGTTGGCACTGTCAGCATACAGCCAGGGCAGCGATGCCCATAAGTGTTTGGCGACAGCCAGTTGACCGGGCGCGAACCACATGTCTTTTGTCGGGCATTCCCGTATGGTCAGGTCTGGCGGCAGCATGGCGCGCACCGGGGGCGGTGGATTGTCAAAGCGATCCACCATCAGCCGGTGGCGGGCGATCACCCGGCAGCCAGCCAGAATATCGCCCATGTCATTGACGGCGACAAGGTACTCGTGAATGGGCGTGTCAATTGGCGTATAGCGCAGCCATTCGGCCAGTGTATCGGCGGTTTGAGCTTCGTAGAAGTTGGCCTGCTGGTAAAACGCATTCTGCTTTTCGGCAATCTGCGCCAGATCATCGGTTCCCGCGCGCCGGATAGTGAGGTCGGGCATAGCGGCAGGCGGCTCGCCAAGTGGAATGCCCACATTGATTTTGACCGGCTCATAAACCTCGCTTGCCCACCGGGCTGCTGTCGAACGCGAGGCGTTATTGGTCGTCATCAGCCCCGTGAGGATGACCACATCCGCGCCGAATTTCGCCCACGCCCGGTCTACACGCCACGCTGCCAGCTTCGCGCCCAGCCCCTGCCGCCGAAAATTTGGATGCACTTTGAGGTTTGCCAGATAGGCACAAGTTCGGCGCTGGCCTTCAAACTGAATTTCAAGAAAGCTCACTGTGGCTAATCCGGCGATGCCCTCAAAGCCTTCGACTTCTGCCACAACGCCAACGGTGTGGTGTTGATCGGCATGAATCAGCGCGTGGTAGGCATCGACCTGATACACGGTGGTCATGCCCGGCCCCTGATTTTCGGACATATCCTGCACCAGCGCCAACAGTGCCGGACTATCCGCAGGGCGCATTTCTCGGAGTATAAACTCAGACATGGAATACGCCTCCTGTGATGTGCAATTCTGATTGTAGCACGTCCCGCTGTTCCAGGCTTTATGTACCCGTAAGGGCATTTCCAGCTATAATAACCAGAACAGTGAGGTTGTGATCATGATGGACAATACACAGAAGCGCGTTTCGGATGAAACAATCCCCACCCGGCGGGATATTGAACTGCCGCCCGGCGAGGTTCGGCACGCACCCTGGATTTTACAGCGGCACTTCGACGGTGAGATTGACCTCGACCGTGAACTGAACGCGCGTTTCTATGCCATGCCCGTGATTTCGACCATCAAGGCCAACCGTTTGGACGCACGCCACGCGACTGCGATGATGACCACACAGGATGGGGCGGCGGCGCTGCGCGTGGATGTGGACTTGAACGAGAACGTCACCGACTTTGTATTTTCGCTGCGTTCGATGCTGGCCTTCAAGTTTACCCTGACATCGCTCGGCGACAACCACCGCGCGCGCTGGCTCGATCTGATGCAGCACGCGACAGGTCGCCCGGCGTTTTTGTGGGGGCCGACGCGCTGGGACAGCGATTACCTCATCACCGTCTCGCACCAGTATTACACCAACCTCTACGCCTTCTCCTCACAGAACTTCGAGGCCGGGGCACGCATGACGCCCGACGTGAAAAACCAACTGCTGGATTGGCTGAATGCCCTTTGGCAGCCGGTAAGCAGCGAAGGCACCGGGCCAATTCTGACGACGTGGTAGATCATCCACGCTATTGTTTTTACCCCTGCCTCTGATAAACTAGACCGGGATGATAAAAATTCATTCTGGATAATTCCATGAATCGTTTGCAACACGAAACCAGCCCATATCTGCTGCAACACAAGGATAACCCCGTAGATTGGTATCCCTGGGGGGAAGAAGCCTTCGAGAAGGCCAAAGCCGAGGACAAGCCGGTGCTGCTGAGTGTGGGCTACAGCGCCTGCCACTGGTGTCATGTCATGGCGCATGAAAGCTTCGAGCATGAGCCAACGGCGCGGCTGATGAACGAGCTGTTCGTCAATATCAAGGTAGACCGCGAGGAACGCCCGGATGTGGACGACATCTATATGCAGGCGGTACAGGCGCTTTCCGGTCACGGCGGCTGGCCGATGACAGTGTTCCTGATGCCGGATGGCCGCCCATTTTATGGCGGAACCTACTATCCGCGTGAGCCGCGCTTCAATATGCCCGCGTTCCAGCAGATATTGGTCGGCGTAGCGGATGCCTACAGGCAGCGCCGCGATCAGGTGGAGAAAGCCGCGTCAGAAATCACGCAGGCGCTAGACCGCGATTTGCTGGGCATTGGCGGCGATTCCAGCGCGCTCAATGCCGATTTGCTGGACACGGCGGCGGGCGGAATCCTGCGCGGATTCGACTCGCGCTTCGGGGGCTTTGGTGGCGCACCTAAATTCCCGCAGCCGATGAATCTCGAATTTCTCCTGCGCAGCTATGCCCGCGCGAAGAATGAAGACGCGCTGCAAGCGGTGACCTATACGCTGAGGCAGATGGCGCGCGGCGGTATTTATGACCAGATCGGCGGCGGCTTTCATCGCTACAGCGTCGATGCTTACTGGCTGGTTCCGCACTTTGAGAAGATGCTCTATGACAACGCGCAGTTGAGCCGGGTGTATCTGCACGCATGGCAGATCACGCGCGACCCGTGCTTCAGGCGCATCGCTGCGGAAATTTACGATTACATCCTGCGCGAGATGACTGGCCCGGAAGGGGGCTTCTACAGCACCACCGATGCCGACAGCGAAGGCGAGGAGGGCAAGTTCTTCGTATGGTATAACGAAGACCTGTACGACCTGCTGGATGAGGAAGATGCCGACATCGCCATCGAATACTGGGGCATGACCCCCGGCGGCAATTTTGAGGGGCACAATATTCTGCATGTGCCCAATGAGGATGCGATTGCGGCGGAACGGCTGGGCATCAGCGAGGATGAACTGCGCGCGCGGCTGGCGGTCATCAAAGACAAGCTGTACGCGGCGCGGACTCAGCGCGTCCATCCCGGCCTTGATGACAAGATGCTCACGGCATGGAACGGCATGATGCTGGCGAGTCTGGCGGAAGCGGCGCGTGTGCTGGAACGTGAGGATTATCGCACAGCGGCGGTGCGCTGCGGCGAATTTCTGCTGCGCGAGATGCTCACGCCGGAAGGCCGGTTGCTACGCACGTACAAAAACGGCGAGGCCAAGATCAACGGCTATCTGGAAGATTACGCCAACCTGATTGATGGCCTGCTGGAATTGTACCAGACGACGTTTGAGCCGCGCTGGTTCACGACCGCGCGCAAGCTGGCCGATCATGTGCTGGCGCATTTCGCGGCGGCGGATGGTGGTTTCTTCGATACCAGCGACGATCATGAAGCGCTGATCGTGCGCCCGCGTAACGTGCAGGACAACGCGACCCCCTCCGGCAGCGCCATGATGGCCCGGCAGCTATTACGGCTGGCAGCTTATACGGGCGATGCGCGTTACGATCAGGCAGCGGAAGGCACGCTGCGCCTGCTGACGGAAGCGCTGCGCCAGTATCCACAGGCGTTTGGCGAATCGCTGAATGCGGTGGATATGCTGGTGAATGGGCATCAGGAAGTGGCGATTGTCGGCGGTGTGGATGATGAGCGCACCCTCGAACTGCTGCGCGTAGTCAACAACGACTATCATCCCAACATCATCACAGCACTGGCGGAGACGGATGTTGCGGATGAGAGCGAAATCCCGCTGCTGATTCAACGTGTGATGCGCGACAATACGCCGACGGTCTATGTCTGCCGCAATTTTGTCTGCGCGATGCCCGTCACGCAGCCCGATGCCATGCGCAAACTGCTGGATAAGGCATAATGATTTAAGGTAGGGGCGCATTGCTATGCGCCCGGATGCAGTGTAAGGTGTTTGGGGACAGTGGCACGGAAGCAAGTATTAGTTATTGACGTGGAAGCGACCTGCTGGCGAGGCAAACCGCCTCCCGGCGAGCAGCGTGAACTGATCGAAATTGGACTGTGTGCTTTTGACACCGAGCGCGGCCAGCCAGCCGAGAAGCGCAGTATCCTTATTAAGCCGCAGTGTTCGACCATCAGCGAATTTTGTACCGAACTCACCTCCATCACGCCAGAGATGGCTGCATCAGGCGTGTTGTTCAACGAAGCCTGCACGCTGCTGCGCCGCGACTACGATTCGCAGAATGTGATCTGGACAAGCTGGGGCAAGGATGACCGGCGCATGTTCGAAAAGCAGTGCGCCAGCTTCCGTGTAACCTATCCTTTTGGCCCACAGCAGCACATTGATCTGCGCCGCCTGTTCGCGCAGTTACAGCGTACCGACCCCCGCGTCAAACTCCGGCAGGTCGGGCTGAAGACCGCGCTCGAAATGATGGACTTGCAGTACGAAGGCACCGCCCATCGCGGGGTGGATGATGCCTACAATACAGCGCGTCTGCTGGCCGCCATGTATGAGCGCTATGGTTCGGAGATCATAAAAGCATGAGTCAAACCCCGCAGGATTATTTTCGGATGCTGCTGCTCACGGTAGTGGGGCAGGCGTTTACCAGCGCTGGCTACGAACTCGAAGACAATCCGGTCCAGCAGGCCGGGGGGCGCTTCCGCTTTGTCAAGGCATTCGACAATGGCCTGTATGGGTTCATCGAATTTCAACTGCTGGCGTATGTCGAAAACGAATGGGTGTCGCGGATGCCCTCGCGCTTCCGTGTCACGCTCATTCGCAGCGACCAGCCCACGCCTTATGCCACCAGCGATCACCCGCAGTATGCGCAGCGAACCTTGAGGGCGCTGGTGGTCGAAGACTTCGGGGTTGGCATTCTCCCCGATGCCAATCACTGGTGGACGTTCAGCAGCACCGAAGAATTGGGTAAGGCGCTAGCAGAAGCCGGGTATCTGGCGGTAGGCTACGGGATGCCCTGGCTGGCCGGGGAATTGCTGCCGCCGTCAGGTTAACGTTGGCTGAACATCGGAAAGCCTGCTTTGCGCCTGTGTTACAATTCCCGCCATGATGAAAAACGACGACTCAAAACCAGCCCAATCCGGTAGAGGCGAAGCAAGCCTTGCCTGTATTATTCGTTATTGGGCGAGGCACGCCTCGCCCCTACAATATGCGAGATTCCTGTTACTCGCCCTGCTGCTTTTCCTCTCCGCCTGCAACCTGATGAACCCTCAGCAGGAAACGATTGTCATCACGGCGACGCCTGATGTAACGGCTACCTTTACCCCTGAGCCGCTGCCAACCGACACACCGCCTCCGCCCCCTACGCCGACGATTGACCCGGCGCTGGTGCTGCAAGCGGCGGATAATTACCTGCTTAATGGCTATTATGAAAATGCGGTCAGCACCTACCAGACCGTGTTGAATCAGAACGCGCCGCCCGATTTCGCAGCCCCGGCAGCCTTTCGATTGGGGCAGGCCGCGCTGCGTGAGGGCCTGTTCGCCGAAGCGGTTGATTCGCTGACGACGTTCATCAACACATACCCGCAGGATTCACGGCTGGCGCAGGCCTATTTCCTGCGTGGCGATGCGCGGATGGGGTTGTCGCTGTGGAACGAGGCGATTGCCGATTTCCAGCAGTATCTCACCATGCGCCCCGGTTTGATCGACAGCTATGTCCATGAGCGCATTGCCGATGCGCAGCTTGCGCTGGGCCAGACAGAGCAGGCGCTGGCGAGTTATACGCAGGCGGTTTCCGGCAATCGCACGCTGGTTCCACTGCTGGCGCTGCGCGAACGGGTGGCACAGGTTTACCGCAATATCGGGCAGCCGGGGCCAGCGCTTGAACAATATAATGCCATTCTTGTGGTGGCTCAGAATGCGCCCTATCGCGCCTCGATTGAACTGGCGGCGGCACAAACGCTGCTGGATGCGGGTGATACTGAGAATGGTCTGGAGCGAATGCAGGCCGTTTTCGAGGATTATTCCGGCACCCCCGCTGCTTATGAAGCGATGCAGGTCTTGCTGGCGAATGGCATCGAACTGAACGGTTACAGCGTGGGGCGGGTGTCGTTTTTGTATGGCGATTATGAGCGCACGATTGAAGCCCTCAACACCTATTCGACGCAGTACGAACTGCCGGTCATTCCGGCGGATTTGCATCTGTTGCTGGGCCGCTCGTACCGCGAATTAGGCAACTCAGCGGCGGCAGTGACAGCCTTCCAGACGATTATCGACCAGTACCCGCGTGACCCGCTGTTTGGCGAAGCGCTGCTGGAACAGGGGCGCACCAAATTCCTACTGGGCGATATTCCTGGCGCGATTGAGCAGTACCTGTTTATCGCGGATACCTACGGTTATCTGACCGATACGGCTGCGGAAGCGCTGTGGCGTGCGGGCTATCTCTACGGCACGAATGGCAACCCGACCGAGTCACAGCAGGTGTTCGAGCGGCTGGCGAACGAATTCCCGGATACGGAGCAGGCACGCAGCGGCCTGTTTCTGGCGGCATCAGCCGCTTACAGCCAGAACGAGCTGGCCCGTGCCGAGCAGTTCTACTCGCGTTTGGCAGCGACCACAACTGGCGATGCACAGGCGGAGGCTTATTTGTGGGTCGGACGTTTGGCGTTGCAGCGTGGCGATACTGCCAGAGCCGAGGAGACTCTTCGGCTGGCGGTACAGGCCGCACCGGATGGTTACTACAGTGCCCGCGTGCAGGATTTGGTCGCCAATCGTGCTCCCTTCATACCTCCGGCGCGATACAAATTCTAGTTTGATGAACTGGCAGAGCTGAACGCCGCTGAGGATTGGCTGC
>Ga0079224_100015160_pt1 | contig 10784 bp, 8 predicted proteins | sample Stecom2015_FD_80414 | JGI IMG/M metagenome (GOLD analysis project Ga0079224, IMG submission 80414) | Agricultural soil microbial communities from Utah to study Nitrogen management - Steer compost 2015 | ecosystem: Environmental > Terrestrial > Soil > Agricultural land | place: USA: Utah...
CAACCGCGCCACCGCGCGGGAACTGCTGCGGCGAGCGTTGGCCAAGGGCTTCCGTACGCTGGCGGACGACGGCGTACGCCGCGTGCTGGACGGTTCGACTTCGCTGGAAGAACTGATGCGGGTGGTGGACCTGACCGACCGCATGTAACGGCCGGTTTCCGCGGTCTGCAGGAGGAATGTGTCACGCGGTCGACGGTAAATGGTGAAGGGCATCACAAGCGCCTCGCGATTAAAGTTTCCCCCTTTTCATCAATGCATTAACGTAAGCATCCGCAATCCGGCCGTCCCCCATGGCGCTCTACAGTTACAAGGCGATCGATGCCACCGGTAAAACGGTGCTCGGCCAGATCGACGCACTGAACATCGTCGATCTGGAGTTGCGTCTCAAGCGCATGGGACTGGACCTGGTCGTCGGCGGGCCGGCCAAGGGCCGCGCCGGCATCGGCCGCGGCGTCAAGCGCGTCGATCTCATCAACTTCTGCTTCCAACTCGAACAGCTCACGGTTTCGGGCGTGCCGATGATCGAGGGCCTCACCGACCTGCGCGACAGCGTCGAGAACGTGCGCTTCCGCGAAGTCGTGTCCGGATTGATCGAATCCATTCAGGGCGGACAAACGCTTTCAGGCGCGATGGCCGACTATCCGTTGGTATTCACGCCGGTACTGCGTTCGCTGATCAAGGCGGGCGAAGACACCGGCCGGCTGCCGGAAGTGCTGCGCAGCCTCACCGAAAACCTGAAGTGGGAAGACGAACTCGCCGCGCAAACCAAGCGGATCATGATCTACCCGACCATCGTGGGTACGCTGGTGATCGCGGTGACCTTCTTCCTGATGATCTACCTCGTGCCGCAGATGATGGCTTTCATCAAAACGATGGGGCAAACCATCCCGCTGCACACGCGCATCCTGATCGCAGTTTCCGACTTCTTCGTGCACTACTGGTGGCTGCTCATCTTTCTCCCGATCGGCGGGTTCTTCCTGCTGAAGTGGCTGGTGGCGCACAACCCGCTGGTCCGCTACCGCATCGACGCGATGAAACTGCGCATGCCGGTGATCGGGCCGATCCTGGAAAAGATCATCCTGTCGCGCTTCGCCAGCGTGTTCGCGTTGATGTATTCGTCGGGCATCACCATCACCGAGTCGATCCGCGCGGCTGAGGAGTCCGCCGGTAACGCCGTCATTCAGGACGGGCTCCAGCGCGTCGGCCAGCAGATTGCCGACGGCAAGAACGTGACGGCGGCGTTCCAGGACGTCGGCCTGTTTCCGCCGCTGGTCATCCGCATGGTGAGCGTGGGCGAGAGCACCGGCATGCTGGATCGCGCGCTGCTCAACGTGGGTTACTTCTACAACCGCGAAGTGCGTGAAGCGATTCCCAAGGCACAGGCGATGATCGAGCCGGCCATGACGATCGTGCTCGGCGCGCTGATGCTGTGGGTCATGCTGTCGGTCCTCGGGCCGATCTACGACACCATCAGCAAGATCAAGATCTAGGTGCAGGCGATGGCGCGCACGCGACTCCTCTACTATTCCCCGGCCGGCGTCACGCTGTATCAATGGCGTGCAGGCGTACTGAGCGAAGAGGCGCGCTTCGAACTGTCCGACGCCGGCCTCGCCCGCTTCGCCGATCACTGCGCTGTTCTTCGATCGGGCATCGTGCACGTGCTGCTGGACGTCGTCGAAGAAGCCTTTCATATCGACACCATCCCCTTCGTGCGCGGGGCCGATCGTCGTGCGCTCCTGCAACGTCGCCTCGCGCAGCGTTATCGCGACACCGCGCTGAGCACAGCCATTTCTCTCGGCTACGAACGCAGCATGCGCCGGGAAGAGCGCGTGCTGCTCAGCGCATTCACCAATGCGGCCGACATCCAGCCCTGGCTGCAAGCGCTGGAGCATGAAGAGGTGCCGGTTTCCGGCGTCTATTCGCCCGCAGTGCTGGCCCATCAACTGGCCCGCAAACTGAAATTCTCCAAACCGAGCATGCTACTGGTGGGCTTTCATGCGGGCGGCGTGCGGCAGACTTATCTGCGACGCGGACGTGCGGAATTCAGCCGGCTGAATCCGCTGGCGGCCGAGGATATCGGCGACGGGGCGGCAATCACGGCGGCGCTGGAACGGGAAACCGACCGGCTGTTCAAATACCTGCGCAACATTCACACGCACCTGGAAGGCGAGCAGACCGACGCGATCGTCATCACCCCGCCCGGCCAGACGCAGCGGATGCACGGGTTCAGTACGGATACGTCGGTGCAGTTGCGCATGCAACTCATCGATCAGCACACCGCTGCCAAGCGCATCGGCCTCAAACAGGCGCCGCCCAATGCGGGCATCGAAGCGCTATTTCTGCACATGCTCGCCTTGCGGCGTCCGTCGCACCAATACGCGCCCGCCGCGATCCGTGCGAGCTATGGCGTACGCGCCTGGCAGATCGGGCTCACGGCAGGCGGGGCTGCTATCTGCGCGGCCTGCCTGTTCGCCGCCGGCGTGCAATTCCTCCAGACTTGGCAAATGGAGGGCGAGATCGACGCCGACCGCGAACGCATCGCGCTGGCCAATGCCCGGTACGAGGCGATCACGACAACCTTCCCGCCGCTACCCACATCGCTCGAGAACCTTCGTGCCGTACTCGAGCAGTACGACGCCATCGAGCGCGCGAGCCGCGGACCCGGCGACATGATGATCGCCATCTCTCGCGCCCTCGACCGCACGCCACAAGTCTTGCTGGACCGGTTCGACTGGAAAGTGCGCAACGACGCCGACGGTCTTTGGGAAGTCGTCGAACTGACGGCCAGTCTGCCGGATGTCGCCCGAACCGATCTCCGTGTCATCGACCAGATCAGCCAGAATCTGGCGCACATTTTGCGGGAGCAGCCCGGCCTGGAAGTGTCGGGCGTGCAATTGCCTTTCGACCTGGATTCACTGAGGACAGCGCAGAGTGGCGAACGCACTACGGAAACGGACCGTAGTCCCCGTATCCGGCTCACCGTAAGCAGGAAGATCGACGCATGAAACGCGCCCTAAAAAAACTGGCGGCACCCGGCGCACTCGCGCTACTGCTCGTCGCGATCGGCGGTGGGGCGATCATTGGTGCACAGTCCTTTGCAGATGAGGTCCAGCGTGAACGTCGGCAAATCGCCAGTGAGCGCGCAGCGGCCGAGCAGAAATTGGCGCGCGTACAGCACGAGGCGACGGAAATCGATCGGCGTGTGGCGCAATATCAGAGCCTGGAAAGACGCGGCGTGCTGGCAGAGGAAAGCCGGTTGGACTGGATCGAAGCGCTGGATCGGGCGAAGACTGCGGCGGGACTGCACGATGTGCGCTACGCCTTTGCGGCACAGCAGACGCTCGATGACACGGGCGAGGTTCTCACCCGGTCCAGCCTGGTGACGGTGCAGGGCAAAGCCGGGCATGAAGGACATTTCATGCGCTTCCTACACGCCCTGCCTCGCGAGATGGCGCCTTACGTCTCCTTCCAGACCTGCACCCTGACGCGCGGCAGCGCGCCGCTGAGCGGTGACGGGCTACGGACAGAATGCCAGGTCGCGCTATTGACCCTCGCTGACCCGCAGCGGGGACGATCGGGACAATGACCAGATTCGCACAATTCGGATTGCTGACGGTGTTGTTGACCACCTGCACCGGTGTTTACGCCGACGCCGGACTCGGCCGCCTGTTTTATACGCCGTTCGAGCGGGCCAGGCTTGACGAACGGCGGATCGTCGGCGTACAGAAGGAAGACGCCGCACCCAGAACAGTCACCCTGACCGGGCGCATCGTTCGTTCCGACGGGAAGACGGTTACATGGACGGAAGGGGTGGTCGAAGAGCGCTCCGTGGAAGCGTCTACAACCCCGAACAACAAGCTGAAAGTCGGCCAATCGGTCGAACTCACCACAGGCGAGGTGTATGACCGCCTGAAGGGAGGCAGCCTTGTCGTCAAGCGCGCACCGTGACACGCGATACGCCCCCTTTGTCGGCCGCGCCACGCCGCGCGCCGGACAGGGTGGTTTCGCCTTCATGGTGGTGCTCGTCGGGCTGGTGCTCGGCTCGCTGACCATTTATCTGGAAAACCTCAATCGGGTCGTGTCACCTGCCGCGCAGGAGAACAAGACTCGCGAGGCACTCGCCGAAGCCAAGGAAATCCTGATTGCCTGGGCGGCTGAATCGGAGATCGAACACAACGGGCCGGGGCATTTGCCCTGCCCCGACAACGACAACAACAGTCACGGCGATGGTTCCGCCTGCGGACCTGAGAGTCGCCTCGGTCGTTTTCCCTGGAAAACGCTCAATGCCCCCGATCTGCGCGACGCCAGCGGCGAACGCCTCTGGTACGCCGTCTCGCCGAACTTCCTCAATAAGCCGACTATTCCGGTCAACAGCGACACCAAAGGTATATTTCGCATCACGGGCGCGACGGAAATAGATGAAGTAATCGCCATCATTTTTGCGCCGGGACCGGCGCTCCCCAGCCAGAATCGCGGCACCGATGAGGCGCGCAAAAATCCGGCGAACTACCTCGAGGATACGAATTTTGCCGATAACGAATTCGTCTCCAGTTTCGACGATGCGGTATCGAACGATCGAATGACTTTTATCACCGCGGCAGATCTCTATCCTGCCGTCGAACGCAAAGTGGCCGAGCGCATGCGTACGAACATTGCGCCGGTGCTGCATTACTACCTGGAGGAGTGGAAAAAGGTAAGCGGCGACGCCGGCGCGACGTTGCCGTTCGCGGCACCGTTCGATCCGACTGCGAACGCTCCCTGCGGGCAGTTGGACACATGGCGCGGTTCACTTCCGGTCGGCTATTGCGCAGGCGGCCTCACCGCAACATGGTCCGGACGAATCAGAACAAGCTCGACGAACTGCACCGAGGCAATCGGCGCGAACGATACGCTGGCCACCATCACCTGCAACGTCGTGCTCCGAGGCGGCGACGACGACTGCGACGGGGACGGCACAGACGATGAGACCATCAAGGCCACTCTCAATCTCGAGGCCGGCTACCGTACGCTCGCCATGCCGATCGATCCCGGCGAAGTCGACCACACGCTTCCGGATAAGAACAAGAAAGGCCAAACGACGGTCAGACTGAAATCTTCAACCGCGAAATCGAAGAAGCTCGCCGACGGAACAATCCAGATCGACTACCAGGGGAAATACGAGGTTTCCGAATGCAAACAGGACGAGGAGTATCTGACCGTCAAGATCGACTTCCCGTTGCATCGCGCCGACACGCTTTACGCCAAGATGCAATTTGATGCCATCGATGCCGACGGCGGGCTCGGAAGTGAGGAAAAGAAACACCGAAAGCGGCAGGTCGATCCGGCATGGTTCTTCGACAACGGCTGGCACAGACTCACCTACTACGCCGCGTCTACCGAGCAATTACCCGATTCTAGCTGCGATACCTGCCCGGGCACGCTGACCGTCCACCGCGCGCAAGCGAGCGACTCCACCGCAGTGAATGCACTGTTCATGCTGGCTGGAACCGCAACGCTCTACACGGATGAACTCGATCAAAAGAAAAGACAAGTCAGACCAAACGCCGCTTTGGCCAATTATTTCGAAGCGAGCAATCGGGAAGTGGAATCACCCGCGTTTCAACAAGCAAACGTGCTGCGCGGCGTCAACGATCGTATCGTTACAGTATGCCCTGCACCTCTACCGGGGGTGATCGTGCCATCCGGATGCCGGAGCACCCTTAGCGGCAGCAGTGGCAGTAGCGGCGGCAGCGGCGGAAGCAGTGGCGGTAGCGACGGGGATGATGAGGAGGATGACTGAGATGCGGGTTCGCGCGTCGCGCAACGGCTTGGGATCGCGCATCTAGGCGCCGGTTCGCAAAAGCTCCAATAAACCTCTACCTACTGCAGTGCGCCAACACCATGCCCTGGTTGCCCAAATTCCTATCAATCGGAGAACACACCAGAATGCCCGTAGCACACCGCATAAACGGCCAGTGTGGATTCACCCTGGTCGAAATGGCGATCGCCATGATCATTATCGGCTTGCTCCTAGGCACGGGCATGATGACGCTTTCCGCACAGCAGGAGCAGCGCAATCGTTCGGAAACCAACCAATCGCTGAAAGGCGTGAACGAGGCCTTGATGGGCTTCGCCATCGCGAACGGCCGGCTACCCTGCCCGGCCATGGATGACTCCAACGGCGGCGTGGAAAGCTTTACCAATAACCCCGTATGCGCGAACTCGGAAGGCTTCGTGCCGGCGATCACCTTGGGATTGACGCCGCGCGACAGGCAAGGCTACCTGGTCGACGCTTGGGGTAATCGCATCCGTTATGCAGTTGCCACACATGTACCAAGCGGGAGCGCAAACGCAAGCAAATGCCCGCCCACGGAAACCGACGACCCCGAATTCGACAAATGCCCCGTCTATACGACAACCCAGGGACTGCTGAGCATTGGTCTTGGCGAGCTACCCAAGCAATGGTCTTCCGGCAATCGGATGCTGCGCGTTTGCAGCACCAATTGCGGAGCCACTGAACATGCCGTCGCCGCAGTCGTCTGGTCCGACGGGCGCGACATGGTCAGCGCAACCGAGAATGCGAACGGCGATACGACCTACATTTACCCGAGCGAAGGCGAAGCCGACGATCTGATCGTCTGGATCTCGCAATACACCCTGTTCTCACGCATGCGCGCCGCCAGCGCACTATGAGACTTTTTCCTCATTCCCGGACGACCTACCGCGACTAATCATCTACCAGCGGCAGCATTTGTCAGTACCAACTTTGCGGGCCTCGTAGAATGAGGCCCGCTTTGCGTTGCACGCGCTGATCGGCATCACTACTACACATCCAAGATCGATGAGCACTTTGCAGGATCTGATCAACCGTTTGCGCACCGCGGGAGTCGAGCCAGGCGACTCCGAAGAGGTGCGCATCCAGAAATCCCTGCTGATGTTTGCCATGGGGCTGACGACCATGGCCCCGGTCGTCTGGCTCGTCGTCTATTCGGCGCTGGGCGCCAAGGTGTCCGCGACGGTGCCCTTCACCTATCAGCTCATTTCGCTGGCGACGCTGGTGCTCTATCTGGTCACGCGGAACTTCGCGCTGTTCCGGCTGCTGCAACTGACGCTTTACCTGTTCTTTCCCTTCTTCCTGCAATGGACGATGGGGAATTTCATGACGTCGAGCGGCGTGGTGCTGTGGGGTTTGCTCGCGCCGGTCGGCGCCATCCTCGTTTACAGCGCACGCGATTCCATCCCCTGGTTCGTCGCCTATATCGCACTCATTGCGCTGTCGGCCTTCTTCGATCACCAGTTGGCCGGCTCTGTGGTCGCAAGCGCTGTGCAGATCCCGACCGAAGCGAGCGTGGTGATCTTCGCGCTGAACTTCGCGGCGATGTCGAGCCTCATCTATTTCATGTTGCGCTACGCCTCGCTGGAGCGCGAGAAATCCAATGCACGGCTGGAAGACGCCCACCAGAAACTGAAGATCGAGCAGGAGCGTTCCGAACGGTTGCTGCTCAACATCCTGCCCGGCGCCATCGCCGAACGCCTCAAGGAGCAGGAGGGCACCATTGCCGATGGCTTCGCCGATGTGACGGTGATGTTCGCCGATATCGTGAATTTCACCAGCATCGCCGAAGGCATGTCGCCCAATCAGATTTTCACGATGCTGAACAAGGTGTTTTCCTCGTTCGACGCACTGGCCGACAAGCACGGTCTGGAGAAGATCAAGACCATCGGCGACGCCTACATGGTGGCCGGCGGGTTGGACGGCGACGAACGCGATTACTCGGAAGCGATCGCGCAGATGGCGCTGGACATGAACGAAGCGCTCGCGACCGAAGGTCCGATAAACGGCCAACTCCTCCAGTTGCGCGCCGGCATCGGGACCGGCCCGGTGGTGGCCGGCGTGGTGGGCAAGAAGAAATTCATTTACGACCTGTGGGGCGACACCGTCAACATCGCCAGTCGCATCACCGGTGAAGGTGCGCCCGGCAATATCCATGTGGACGCCACCACCTACCGCCGTCTGCGCAACAAGTTCGACTTCGATCAGCCGCGCACTGTCCATCTCAAAGGCAAGGGCGACACGCCGGTCTATCGGCTCATCGGCAGAAAGATCGACTCGAAACAGGCTGTTGCCTGAAACCCGCTAGGCCGCCTCGGACCGCTCCGCACCCGCCGCGCTCAACTCGAAGCACACGCTTCCAGGTGCGTTGAGCGCCACGCGCAACTCGAAACCCGCCTGCGCCGCCTGACGCGCGACCTGATAAAGCCCCACGCCATAGCCTGTTTCCGAGGGTACCGGCCCCTGTAGTAACTTGCGCGCAACGTCCTCCGGAATAGCCGCGCCGGTATCGGACACGACGAACCGGATGCGGTCTTCGCAGCGCAGTTCGACCCGTATACGCACGGTCGGCTGAATTCGACGCTTCTCCAGGGCATTCTGCAGCAAGTTGTCCGCAGCGGAATCGAACAACTCCTTCGGCAATAACACTTCCGAAGTGACGCCTTCTCCGCGGAACTCCACATCCAGCCCCTGATGCAGTCGCTGGAGTTGCTCCCACCAGATATCCGCCTGAATCAAACGCGTGCTGTTGGTCTCGGGCCGCTGCAGTTTTTCGATCGTGCCTTGCAGGCGTTGCGTAATGGTGGGCAGGTGACGGCGAACCAGCGCGTTCAATGCAGCCGGATCGCCGTCACGGTCCGCCGCGGAACACAGTACGTTGAGCGACTGCAGCAGGTTCTTGACGTCATGTGTGACCTTGGCGCCGGTCTGATGCAGCGCGTGCATGTACGACTGTTCCCGGAGGGTCCGCTCCCTCAGCTTCGCGACGTAGAACTGCGCGAGCAACTGCCCGAGGAGGTTGAAATGCCACATCAGCGCCGGGCTGGGACGCACCTTGCTGTAGAGATGAATGCTGAACTCATTGCATTCGTAGTCGATGCGGTGATCGGACTGCGTGCCGAAGTCGCCGGCGGCGACCGCCGTTTCCCAACGGCCTCCCACGACCCACGGCAGCCTGGACAAATCCTCGCAGGCGCCGTCGAGAAAGCGCTCCGGATCCGTCTCCGCACGCGACAGCGCCGCAAGAAAGCGCAGCCACTGTTCGAAAGGCAGACCGATGGAAAGCAGATAGCGCGAGAAAAGCATCGAAAGCCCGGAGACGCCGGCACGCGGGTTCCACGCCAGGCTTAATGCCATCAGCACCGCGGCGATGGTAATGAGCGTGTAGACCAGCGCCATGGGGTAGGTCGCACCCTGAACCACCATGAAGGCGAAACTGCCGAGCGCAAGCGCGATCAGCAGCAGGAACAGCAGGGTCGCATAGAAGAGGTCGATAATCTGCGGTTCTTCGACATCCGACTCCGAAGGCATGAGCCACATAGCGACGAACAACAGTGGCAGGCCGTATTCCACCAACTGCGTGACGGCTGCGCTATGCAGCGCCATGCCGAAGCCGTTCGGAACGATCCATACCAGGAACAGCGTGGCCAGATAAAAGAAGGTGGCCAGGTAGAACAACCGCTGCCAGCGTGCGCGGAACAGAAACACCTTTCCGCCGACCACGGCCGCGAGCAATGCGGTCCAGAGACCGAGCACCGGCCAATTGAAGAACAGCACCAGCCCCACCGCCGCCAACCCGATCACCAGGATCTGCGGCGCGCGCAACCGATGCTGTGCACGCATGAACGGCTGCCACAGCATGAACAGGCCGAGGTGCGCCACCATCAGACCGCGAGCCCACAAACCATCGACGCCCATCATCGCGGCAACGTGCAGGCAGGCGAGCATGGCAATGACCAGCGGCGGCCAGTGCCGTCCGGAAAAACGCTCCGCGAAACTGTAGATCTTCTGCCGCACGCTGCCCGTCCCTGTTTGCCTCTCCCGCTGTCAGAGCGAGGATTATTCCAGCCATTGCAGGCCGTGCATTGGTACTACTTGTCACCTATGCCTTAGGAGCGCGTGAAACCGGCACGGAACATGATTAAACTTGCGCCCAGCGCGAGCCGGCATAACGACGTGCACGACAAAAATGGTTCCGGCTCGCGTACGTTGCCGGGCAGTTCAATCCTCCGTGGATGTCGCGGAGGATTGAAGTGCTGTCATCGTTCCGACGTTTCTGTTGAATCCGTGACAGCGCAACAGCGCAAAACCCCGTCTTTTGGGGCTTGTGCGCCGCAAAACGACTGGCATCCGACTTGCTCAACCACAACACCGCTCTGCAGAGCGAAAAAATCGGGGTAGGAACGGAACATGAGGAATTACGCAGTGGGGCACCGCCAGCAGGGCTTCACCTTGGTCGAAATCGCCATCGTGCTGGTGATCATCGGATTGCTGCTCGGTGGCGTGCTGAAGGGACAGGAACTCATCAATAGTGCGAAGGTGAAGAACATGGCGAACGACTTTCGCAATATCCCCTTGTACATCTACGCCTATCAGGATCGGTTCAAGGCGTTACCTGGTGATGACAAGAACGTAACAACAAACTTGCCGGGAGCCACGCCCGGACCTAGTGGCACTGTAGGTAATGGGAAAATCGATGGCCCGTGGTTAAACCCAGCGCCGACTGATGAGAGCGCGCTCTTCTGGCAACATATTCGGCTCGCCGGCTTGGCCACAGGCGCGACAACGGTCAGCCCAGGCGGCAAAACTCCCGGAATCGCAGGCGGGTTCCTACCAACTAACGTTGATGGCGGCCAGATTGGTGTCCAGAGCACAGCATCTTCCTACATCGCCGGAATGACCGGCGCTTATCTTGTCTGCTCCGCCGGCATTCAAGGGCGCTATGCCAAGCAGTTGGACGCAACTATGGATG
>Ga0079224_100015161_pt1 | contig 10784 bp, 7 predicted proteins | sample Stecom2015_FD_80414 | JGI IMG/M metagenome (GOLD analysis project Ga0079224, IMG submission 80414) | Agricultural soil microbial communities from Utah to study Nitrogen management - Steer compost 2015 | ecosystem: Environmental > Terrestrial > Soil > Agricultural land | place: USA: Utah...
GCAGATGGCCGCGAACCTCACCAGCCGAACCGAGCAGGTAGTGGATGCCCGTTCCCGAGGCCGGTTCGAGGGGACGGTGGCCGAGCGGGGGCCGGGGCGTCGCGGCGGGCGCAGTCCCGGCAGCAGAAGCCTGCCGTTTCAGGAGCTGGTCGCGGAGGACGGGACAATGCGCTCCGCTTCGGAGCTGGAAGCCCGGTTCCGCAAGGCCGGCATCGATCCGGAGCGCCCGCTGGTGGCGAGCTGCGGGTCGGGAGTGACCGCTGCGGCCTTGCTGCATGCGCTCGAAGTGGCGGGGTTTCCCGGTGGCGCGCTCTACGATGGCTCGTGGACCGAGTGGGGCGGGAGGGAGGACCTGCCGGTGGAACGGAACGAGGCCAGCCGTCACTAGGCGAGCGGCCGGCCCTTGAAGGTGCTCAGTACCGTTCCCACGGTCCGCACCAGGATGGATGGGCACACCGGTTTCCGCAGGAACGGAGTCTTGAGGTCGATGACCCCCCGCCGGATCCCCTCCGCTCGCTCGAAATCCGCCATCGCGATGACCGGTACGTATGGCCGCAGCCCTGAAAGCGCGGCCCCGAAATGATAGGCGTCTCCCTCCGGATGGGTGGTGTCCACCAGAACCAGGTCGGGCCGGACGTGGGCATGCCCGGCGCACCACTGCGCCTCCGCCGCATCCCGGGCGGGGACGGCGGCGTAGCCGCTGTTCCGGAGGGTCCGGCAGAGTGACGTGCGCGCGGCCTCGTCCTCGTCCACCACGAGAATGACCTTCCCGGCGGTGTGTGCCGGTCGCAGCGCCGGCAGAGACGCGTCGCCCATCGTGATTCTCCGATTGTCCAGGGGATGTGACTGATCGCCGGAAAATCGTGCAACACTCATGCCCTCCGGCGAGTGGGCGGGTGGTGCCTCAATCGCTCGATACCGGCAACGCCCCCTGCGAATCGCCCGAAACGATGCGGAGAGCCGCGAAACCTGTGACCATCATCACGAACCGGGTCAGCCGCTCGCGCTATCCTTCCGCACCAATCGAGACAGCCTGAAGGCGCCGGATTGAAAGGAGCAGTATCGATGGCGAGTGAGCAGCGGCGCGACGAGCGCAGGATTCCACGGGGCGGGGACGACGGGTGGCAGGACCAGCAATACGGCGGGAGCGGGAATCGCGGCGCCATGTTCGGGACCGGAGGCGCCAGCCAGGCGGACTTCGGGTCGGACTTTTCCGCCGAGTCGGAGGCGTCTCGCAGGAGCACGACGGGCTACCGCCGGGCCGATGACAGGATCCGGGAGTCCGTGAGTGACGAGCTCCTCCGGCACCCGGGAATCGAATCCTCCGGGATCGACGTCCGGGTCGAGAACGGGGAGGTCACCCTTTCCGGCTACGTGCCGAGCGGCCGGGCGCGCCGGATGGCGGCGGATTGCGCCATGGACTGCGCCGGTGTGCGCGAGGTGCATAACCGCGTCAAGGTCATCCGGCAGGCGGCTCCCCGGCGGAGCGGTTCCTTCCAGGAGCGGCAATAGCCGGAGCGGCACAGCGCTATGGCGGCGCATGGCGTCGCGCCGGCGGTCGGCTGATGGCTGGCGGCCGGCAGGTATGCTAGGGATCGGCCGGTTTCACAGCCGGAATCCGGCGGCCGCAGGTTCGAAGTATCCGCCGCGGTGCATCATGGTTGGGATAGAGCTGGTGGGCGCGTTCGGCCAGCGGCCGCTTCCGGGCGCATCCGTCCACGCGCGCAGCCAGCAGGATGCGCAATCGGTAACTGCCCGGATCCAGCCGCGTTGCCCACACGAGGCGGTTTCGGGACGAGCCGTCGCCTGCCACGGCGATGCTGGCGGTCTGAATGGCCGCCAGGAGCGCGAGTCCGCAGCCGCCAGCTACGGCGGCAATCCGCACGCTCCGGAGGATTGATTCCCTGGATACCCCGATGGTTTCTCTCGGGGGCGGATGCAGTGCGCCGAGCGCGCCCCAGACGAAGAACGTCGGCGCGGCGAGGAGCATGACGGCGTCGAAGGTGCCGACCACTGCGGCCACGACGATCGTGGCGATCATCGCCAGGCCGGCCAGCCCTTCCGGGCTCCGCCCTTTCTGCCGCGAGCGGCGCCACCCGACCACCAGCATCGCGATTCCCGCGGCCAGCAGGAACGCAGCAGCCGGGATTCCGCGCTCCGCCACCAGCGCCACCCAGTCACTGCTGGGCCAGGGATTGGTCGGGATCGGATCGCCGTGGTCGAAGGCGGGATCACCCGGCGTGGTGTAGCGGGGGTATTCGATGGGCCAGTTGCCCGGCCCCACGCCCAGAAGGGGCGCATCCCGGACCATGCGCAGGGTGTTGCCGTACTGGATGAGGCGCCCGCGTCCGCTTCCCTCGCGGAAATTCGCCACGCCGGCGAGCGATTCGAGGTACGGGGAATCAGACCGCCAGTCGAGCGTGTTGGGAATCGTCACGGCGGCCACCACGCTCACGGCTCCCGCAATTGCGAGCGTGGCGAGGCGGCGGCGGATCCGCGGATCGCGCCAGAGCCCGCTGACGCCGATTCCTTCGACGAGGAAGATCGTGAGCCCCGCCGCCACGGCGAGCCAGGCCGCACGCGACCTCGAGAAGAGCAGCGCGGCAGAGGAGATGGCGAGCCCCAGCGCACCGAGCCACGGTGCAAGCCGTGCACGGGAATCGATTGCGAGGTACGTGATGAGCGGGAGGCCGATCGCCGTCAGATGCGCCAGGAAGTTCCGGTTGCCGAAGGTTCCGCCCGGCGCCCGCCGCGGCGAGGCGAGCGGAAGGTCGAGGCCATACGCCTGCAGCACCCCGGTAGCGGCGGCGAGCACCGCCGCGAAGGCCAGCATCCCGAGCAGCGGCCGGGCCAGTCCCAGCCGCGCCAGCCCGCGGGCAACCCAGAAGATCGCGAGGCCGGCCCAGGTGATCCCGACCGACCGCGCTGCAAGCCAGTGGTTGCCCGCGGCCACTGCCGACACCGTCGACAGGGCGGCAAAGCCAAGGAGAAGAAAATCCACCGTGGCCAGTGGCAGCCGCCGCACGCCGGCAAGGGCTGCGACTGCCGCACCGAACGCCGCGAGGTGGAGTACCAGCTCCTTCGGGACCTGGTACTGGTCGAGTTCGAAAAGCGGCCCGGAGATGGCCGCCAGCACGATGAGGACGGCCCCGGCCTGCAGGATCCGGCGAGCGGTCCGCACCGATCAGGGCGCCGTGGCGGGTGGCATCGGACGAAGATAGCCGCAACCTTTGCACTCCGCCTTCGTAATATTCCATCAGCGCTCATTCCGGTGGGCGCCACCAACACCCCGAACCGGCAGGCTCAACCGGAGGATTCATGCTCGTGCACGTCCTGCAGCCACTCGTCATCGGAATGGCGGCGCTCACTCCTGCTCCCGGCGGGGCCGATGCGCTGTCACACCTCACGCCCACCTCGGCCGATACGGTCACCTACCGGATCGATGTCGGCCATTCGGAGCTTACCTTCCGCATCCGTCACCTGATGAGCCGGGTCAATGGCACATTCAACCAATGGAGCGGCGTCATCACGGCGGCGGACCCGGCGGACTGGAGCACCGGTTCGGTCGAGGTCGTGATCCAGTCCGGAAGCATCGACACCCGCCATGAAAAGCGCGACTCCGACCTCCAGTCGGACAGCTTCTTCGATGCCGCCAATCATCCCACGATCACCTTTCGCAGCACCAGCGTGGAAGTGGACGGAAACGCCATCACCGTCACCGGCAACCTGACGATGCGCGGCATTACCCGGCCGGTGGTCCTCACCGGAGAGTTCCTCGGACGCCAGGGAGCCGGAACGCCGCGGGAGCGGGTCGGATTCAGCGCCAGCGGTACGCTCGACCGCACCGATTTCGGGATCGTCTGGAATCGCGCCGCGGAGGGCGGGGGCGTGCTCCTCGGTGATGAAGTGGAGCTGACACTCGGGATCGAAGCCGTCCGCATGTGACCGTCCCCACGGCAGGAAGCCCCGGGCGGGCCCTACATTCGGTCTGTCCGGGTTTCCTGCATGTGACTGTCAATCAACGGAGTGGGGCGAAATGCGTCGTTTCCTTCAGCCGCTTCTGATGTGCCTCGTAGCGGCTCTCGCGGCCGGCTGCAGTGGCATCTCGCGAGACGAGATCCATGCCGCGCTGGCCGTGTCGCTCGACTCCGCCGCTCCGGAATTCCTGCCGGAGGATTCCTGGGAGCTGGTCCAGTCGATCTATGCCGACGCCGACGGCGAGGCGCTCTGGGTCGGCGGCAAGTCGCCGAGGAAGCGCGCCCGAACCCTGGTCGAGACCGTCGCGAGTGCCGAGGACCAGGGGCTCCGCACGGCGGACTATGATTTCGAAGGACTGGAAGCGTCGCTTCGCCGGACCTACCGCGAGGGAGACCCGGAAGCCGCCGAGCTGGCCGAGCTGGATCTCCGGCTCACCGCCCTCTACCTCGATTTTGGCCGGCATCTCCTCTCGGGGCGGCTCGATCCGTCGAAAGTGGCGCGCGGGTGGTTCATCAGGACTCGCCGCGCCGAGGTGGACAGCGCCCTTCGCCGGGCAGCCGGCGCCGAGGACCTGGAGCGCCAGCTGAGTGAATTCACGCCGAGTCAGCCGGACTACGAGTTGCTCGCCGAGACGCGGGCCCGCTACGCGCTCGCCGCGGAGAATGGCGGTTTTCCCAAGGTCCCGGGGCCGCTCGTGGTCGGCGACAGCGGGTCCGGCTTCAGGGCGCTCGTGGCCCGGCTGGCCATCGACGGCGAGCTGGATTCGACCAGCGCGCCCCGGGCCTACGACTCGACGGTGGCCATCGCAGTGAAGCGGTTCCGCCTGCGCTACGGGCTCCCGGCCGAAGGTGGCCTGGACAAGGCCGCCGTAGCCGCAATGAACGTCCCGGCCGAGCGCCGCATCCGGCAGCTCGAGCTCAACATGGAGCGGCTTCGCTGGCTGCCGAACGACTTCGGCACCCGCTACGTGGCGGTGAACATCCCGGACTTCGAGCTTCGGGCCTACGACGAGGGTCGCCCGGTCCTCTCCATGCGCGTGATCGTGGGCGACGAATACGACGGCTCCACACCGGTCTTCTCCGACACGATGAACCAGGTCGTCTTCCGACCCTACTGGAACGTTCCTGCAGGGATCGCCCTGAACGAGATCGTCCCGCTGGTCCGGAAGGATGAATCGTATCTCACGCGCAACCGCTACGAGGTGCTTCCGAGGGGAGGCAGGGAGCCGCTGGATCCGGATGATGTGGACTGGGATGATCTCGACAGCACCAACTTCGAGTACCTGATCCGCCAGCAGCCCGGCCCCGCCAATGCCCTCGGTCTGGTGAAGTTTCTCTTCCCCAACCGGTTCGACATCTACATGCACGACACTCCGGGAGCGCACCTCTTCCGGAACCGGAGCCGCGCGCTGAGCCACGGCTGTATCCGGCTGGAGCATCCCGACCGCTTTGCCGCGTTCGTGCTGAAAGGCCAGGACGGCTGGACCGAGGACCGGATCGAGGCGGCGATGAAGGCGGAGGAAACCAGGACCGTGGCCCTCGACCAGCCGCTGCCGGTCTACATCTTCTACCTCACCGCGTTTGCCCGGGACGACCGCGTCCATTTCCGTCCCGACCTCTATGACCTGGACGCCGAGGGAATCAAGCGACTCGGCCAGGCCCCGCCGGCCGAGCGGATCGCCGCGCTCCGGGCCACCCTCGACGAGCTGATGAAGGGCTGACCCCCACTTCCGGACCCGCGCGGCTGCGCTATCGTAGAGGCATGTGGCTCCTCCCCTGGGTCGGCACGATCTCGCGCGCGGGCGCGAATGTGTACTATCGCCTGACGGTGTCGGGGGCCGCCGTGCCCCCGGGACCGCTCCTGATCGTCGCCAACCATCCCAATGGGCTCGTGGATCCGTTGCTCGTGTCCGCAGCGGCGGGCCGGCCGGTCCGATACCTGGCCAAGGCACCACTGGTCGAGAATCGCTGGTTCGGCTGGATCTTCCGCGCGGCCGGGTGCATACCGGTCTACCGGCAGCAGGACCATCCCGAGCTCATGGCGAAGAATGTCGATTCCCTGCATGCGGCGCAGGAGGCGATCGCGGCCGGTGCCGCGGTGGCGCTCTTTCCGGAGGGGATCAGTCATGACCAGCCGGCGCTGACGCCGGTCAAGACCGGCGCCGCCCGGATCGCGCTCGGTGCCGCGTCCCGGTCGGACGCGCCTGTAGTGATCGTTCCGATGGGTATCGTGCTGCGCGAGAAGCCGAAGTTCCGCTCCCAGGCCCATGTGGTCGTGGGGGAGCCGATCGAGTGGAGCGATCTTGCCGCCCGCGGCGCCGAGGACAAGGACGTCGTACGAGAGCTGACCGACCGGATCGCGGACGCCCTTCGCGCGGTCACGGTGAACCTGGAGCACTGGGAGGATGCGCCACTCGTCGAATCGGCGGAGGCCATCTGGGCCGCCGAGCGTGGCGCGCCGCCGGACGCTGCGGCGCGGGTGGCGCGCCTGCGGGTTGCAGTCGCATTGCTGAAGCAGATCCGGCAGGACCCACATGGCCGCTGGGCTCCGCTCGTGATCTCGGTGGTGCGGCACGCCCGCTCGCTCGAGCGGCTGGGCCTTGAGCCGGCCGACCTCCATACCGATCTCTCCAACTGCAATGCGCTCAGCTGGTCGCTCCGGCGCATTCCGCTGGTGCTCTTTCCCGTGATCGTGGTCGGCATCGCGGGCTGGCTGCTCTGGTGGCCGGTCTACCGGCTCACCGGCCTCCTGGCCGACCCGGTGGCCTCCGGGCGAGACGTGCAGGCCAGCTACCGGCTCTTCGGCGGCGCCTTGCTCTACCTGCTCTGGGTGGGGGCACTCGCGATCATTGCCGGCCTCTGGTTCGGCCTGCCGGCGGGTATCCTCACGGCCCTTGGTGTGCCGGCGCTCGGCGTCGCCGGACTCTGGATCCGGGAGCGATGGCATGCCGCCTGGCTGGACGTGCGCCGGTATTTCCTGCTGCGGGGACGGCATTCGCCTCTGCGCGACCTGAGGCGCCGGCAATGGGAGATCGCCGAACGTCTCGATTCACTGCTCGAGCACCGCAATCCGGCATCGCCGCAGGTGCCGGCCCGGACCTGACCGTTCCGGGTCGTGCATCACCGCAGGGTCGACCCGTTCCATCCTACCGTTGACCGATGGCTCTCCGGCACTCACCACCCGCTCTTTCCGCAAATCCGGAATCAACCGGTCCCTGACGCATATGCTCCAGTCCACCATTGCCATCCATCCCTCGGCGCTGGAGGTACAGCGGCTGCGTGCCCTCAGGGGGCCGAATGCGTGGAGCCTCGATCCGGTCATTGCCTGCGACGTAGTGCCGGGATCGCTCGGCAGCATCAATAGCGCCGACGTTCCGGGATTCGCGGAGCGGCTGGTGAGCGCGCTGCCATCGCTGCGCGAGCATCCGTGCTCGGTCGGAGCTCCCGGCGGATTCGTCAGCCGGCTCGAGGAAGGCACCGGCTGGCCCCACGTGCTGGAGCACGTCGCCCTCGACCTGCAGTGCCTGGCAGGCAGCGACGTGCGCTTCGGGCGAGTCGTCACTTCGGGAACCGAGGGACTCTGGCGCGTCGTGGTGGAATACGAGCAGGAGGAAGTGGGGCTGGAGAGCATGCGCCAGGCTGTGGAGACGGTGCGTGCCTGCCTCGCGAGCGGACCGCTCGACATGGACGCCGTCATCGCCTCGCTGCAGGACCTGCATGACTCGCTGCGGCTCGGGCCTTCCACCGCCGCCATTGTCGAAGAGGCCCGGCGGCGCGGGATTCCGGTGCGGCGGCTCAACACCCGCTCATTCATCCAGCTGGGCCTGGGGCGTCACCTCAGGCGGCTCAAGGCCACGCTCACCGACCAGACCAGCATCATCGGCGTCGAGATCGCGCAGGACAAGGACCTCACCAAGCGCATGCTCGGCAATATCGGGCTCTCGGTGCCGCCGGGGACCCTGGCCGCCACCGCGGAAGCGGCTGCCGCCGCCGCGCAGGAAGTCGGATTTCCCGTGGTGCTCAAACCGCGAGACGGCAACCAGGGCCGCGGCATCTCCTCACGGCTCACCAGTGAGGCCGCGGTGAGTGCCGCGTGGCCGGCGGCAGCCGCGGTGAGCCCGGACATCATGGTCGAGTCCCATGCCGAGGGGCGCGACCACCGCATCCTCGTGATCAACGGCAAGGTCGTTGCCGTTGCCGAGCGGGTGCCGGCGCACGTCGTCGGGGATGGGCGGTCGACCATCCGTGAGCTGATTGACCAAGCCAATCGCGATCCGCGCCGCGGTGAAGGGCACGGCAGCGTCCTCACCCGGCTGCCGCTCGATGATGTCACGGAGCGGCATCTCGCCGCGTCCGGGCTGACGCTGGACAGCGTGCCCGCCGAGGGGGAGCGCGTCTTTCTCCGGGGCACCGCCAATCTCTCCACCGGCGGCACGTCGATCGACCGCACCGACGAGATCCACCCCGACAACGTCACCGCCTGCGAGCTCGCCGCGAGCGTGGTGGGGCTCGACATCGCGGGGCTCGACGTGCTCACGCCCGACATCTCGGTGCCCTTCCACGAGAACGGCGCCGTCATCATCGAAGTCAACGCGGCGCCCGGCGTGCGCATGCATACCAACCCGACCGAGGGGAAGCCGCGCAACGTGGCGGGCGCCATCCTCGACATGCTCTATCCGCCGGGTGCGCGCTCCACCATCCCGGTGATTGCCGTGACCGGCTCCAACGGCAAGACCACCACCACCAGGCTGGTGGCCCACCTCTTCCGCCACACGGGGCTCACGGTGGGGTTCGCGGCCACGGAAGGGGTGTACCTGCAGAACCGCCTCGTCGCTGCGGGGGACATGACCGGCCCCTTTGCGGCGGGAGTCGTGCTTTCCAACCCGATCGTCGAGGTGGCGGTGCTGGAGACGGCGCGGGGCGGCATCCTGCGGTCGGGCCTCGGGTTCGATCAGTGTGATGTAGGAATCGTGCTCAACGTCGCATCCGACCACCTGGGCCTGCACGGGATCAATACCCTGGAGGAGATGGCCGAGGTGAAGAGCGTGGTGCCGGCCGTGGTCAAGCGCCGTGGCCATGCCGTGCTCAACGCCGATGATCCACTGGTCCACGCCATGGGAGAACGCACCCGCGGAGATATCGTGCTCTTCTCGACCCGGCCCGACGGGGGGAATCCCCTGGTGGAGGCGCACGTCGCGGGAGGCGGCACCGCCGCATGCATCGAGGACGATACCTTCGTCATCCGGCGCGGCCGGCTCCGGATCCCGATCGCCGCGACTGCGGCGGTGCCGCTCACGCTGGGTGGCGCGGCCCGGTTCCAGTACCAGAACATCCTCGCGGCAATCGCCGCGGTCTACGTGCAGGGGATGCGCTACGAAGACATCCGGGCCGGGCTCATGTCGTTCTTCCCGTCACCGACACTTACGCCGGGGCGGGTCAACCTGCTCCGGGTGGGACACGGGCATGTGCTGGTGGACTACGCCCATAATGCCGCAGCGCTCACCGGCCTCATGGAACTGGTTGGCCGGATCAACGCGGCGCGCCGGATCGGCGTGCTCGCCGGCCCGGGAGACCGGCGCGACGAAGACCTGCGCGCGCTGGGCCGTGTGGCATCCTCTCTGGACCATGCGGTGCTCAAGGAGGACAACGACCTTCGCGGACGGGGGCCGGGCGAGACCAGCGGGCTGATCCGGGAGGGGCTGCTGGAAGGGGGCATGCCGGCGGACCGGATCGAACAGCGGCTGCGGGAACCGGAAGCCGTGGAGCGCGGGCTCGAGCTGATGCAGGAACATGACCTGCTGGTGATCCTGGCGGTGGACGTGCCGGGGGTGCTGGCGCAGCTGAGGCCGATCGCGACGAGTCTGTGAACATCGGCCCGTCGGGCTGCCGGCGGATCAGGCCGGCGCCAGGCGGTCCCGTCGCGCACCCGCCGAGCGCAGCAGCTCCAGCACGTCCGCGCGGTGCTCATGCACCAGCAGGATCAGCAGGTCTCCCGGGCGGGCCCACTCCAGTGCGCGCCGCACCGCGTCAATTTCCAGATCGGCATCCTCGATGGCGTCCTTCGGCAATCCGCCGCGCACCAGCGATTCCCTGAGCAGCCGGCGAACTTCGCCCGGCTGCCGGCCTCGCAGGTATTCCCCCATTTCCTTGAGGATCACGCGCTCCGGCCGGAGATCGAGGGCCGCCTCGGCCAGCGCGTGAATCGCGGCGTCCTCCCGGTCACCAGCCTGGCCCAGCAGCACCAGCCGACGTGAGGCGGGAATGCCGTCCGCCATCTCCCCCAGTGCCGCGAGCCCGTGTGGATTATGCCCGTAATCCACCAGGACGCGCACCCCGCCGACATTGAGCAGCGTGCCGCGGCCCGGATTGTCTTCCGCCGGATCGAAGTTCCGTAGCGCCGGGCCAATCATGTCGGGGTCCACGCCGAGCGCCAGGGCGAGCGCGGCGGCGCCGAGCGCATTCTCGATGTTGTATCGGGTGGTCCCGCCGGTGGCGGCGGCCACATCGTCGAGCGTCCCGAGCCGGCGGCGAGCCGCATCCGAGCTCAGGACCAGAGCATTGCCCTCGAGTACCAGCGATCGCGCGCCCGCAGTACCCGGTACTCCACTGCGGGAGAACCAGGTAACGGGTCGGCCGAGTGCCGTGCCGCGCTCCCGGAGAAGCGGATCGTCGGCGTTGAGGATCACTGCCCCGTTGCGCCGCACCACGCGGGTCACCACCAGCTTGGCCTCGAGCAGGCTGGAGATGTCCTGGATGCCGAAATCGCCGAAGTGGTCTTCGGCGATGTTGGTGACGAGCGCCGCGTCC
>Ga0079224_100015162_pt1 | contig 10784 bp, 11 predicted proteins | sample Stecom2015_FD_80414 | JGI IMG/M metagenome (GOLD analysis project Ga0079224, IMG submission 80414) | Agricultural soil microbial communities from Utah to study Nitrogen management - Steer compost 2015 | ecosystem: Environmental > Terrestrial > Soil > Agricultural land | place: USA: Utah...
CCGAGTGCCAGGAAGCCGATGGCTGCGGCAATGGCCACGCCTGGCGACAGCTTCACTTCAACACCACGGTTCGTGGCAGTATTGGCTTCCACTGTCGGCACTCCGGCCGGCAGCGACTGCATGATACGCGTTTCAACGTAGGCCGGCGTCATCATCTGACGGCGGCGAGACGTTTCGGCGTTCACGCGACGCCACATTTCCACGTGCTTCGTATCGGCAAGGACGGCGTCGTCCTCCGGGGACTCACCGTCGAGCCACCGGTGTACGGCCGCCTGCGCCTTCGTTGAGAGCGGTACTTCGCGATCGCTGCCGCGTTCGGCGCCAGGCACCCACGACTCGCCGCTCAGATCCTCGCCGCCCTTGCGGCTGTTCAGGTCATCAAGCATCAGGCGTATTTCTCCTCTAGCAGGCCCTGGAGCGCTTCACGCGCGCGATGCACACGCATCTTCAACGCCCCAACGGTTGTTGCAAGCAGGTCGGCCATCTCTTCGTACGACCGCCCTTCCACGTGTTTCATGATGAACGCTTCCCGTAACGACGGCGCCAGCTGCGCCAGGGCACGGTCCAGGTCATCACGCAGCTCCGATCTGTCCAACTCCTCATCCGGGTTGGCGTACCCGGATGGCTGGTCATCCTCGTCGTAGCTAAGGTGAGTTCGCCGGATGTTCTTCAGCCAATCCTTGCAGGCATTGGCCACAATCCTGAACACCCAGGCGTCAAAACGTCCGCGTACCTCCGAAAGGTGCTCGTACGCTTTGATGAAGGACGATTGCAGAATGTCTTCCGCAACATCGGGGCTGCCCGTCATTCCCAGGGCATGCCTGTACAGCGGATCGCTGTAACGACGAATGAGCGAGGAAAAGGCCTCACGCTCTCCGGCAAGAACGCGGGCGATGATCTCCTGATCGATCGCGGCCTGATCCACGGCTGCCGATGGCTGCGCTGCGGAGCTCAAGATTTCCACCCCCTGCTGCACAGAGGGAGCTCGTTCCGCCATAGTTGCTGGCGGCGGACAAGGCTGAACCTGATTCGCATCTGGGACGATCGGAGTGAATGGTGCGTCACGGCCTGCTAGCGCGACCGGGCGTTCGCCGACCCCACAATATTCCCCAGTGAACCGCCGGGCGTAAGGCTTTCCACCGGATGGATGCGCATCTTGTTTCAATTTCCCGGGGATCCCCGGTAGAAAGTGCAACAAGTTGAAGCGCCGCCGGACTCAAGGTAGCTTGGCCACCTCGACCGCTGCCAGCAACATAACCAGCCGAGACAGAATGAAGGGCATTGCGCTAAGCGGCATAAGGATCCTGGACCTCTCCAGGGTGCTCGCAGGCCCGCTCGCCACAATGATGCTGGGCGACATGGGAGCCGACGTCATCAAGGTGGAGCGGCCGGGTACCGGCGATGAAACGCGCGGGTGGGGACCTCCCTTTGACAAACGCGGGCAGTCTGCCTACTTCCTTTCGGTCAATCGCAACAAGCGCTCGATCGCGGCCGACATCTCCAGGCCGCAGGACATCGAACTCCTTCGTACGCTGCTGGCCGGCGCCGATGCAGTGGTAGACAACTTTCGGCCGGGCACGCTGGAGCGACGCGGGCTGGATCCCGCAGCGGTGCTGGAGGAGCATCCGAAACTCGTGTGGTGCACCATTACCGGTTTCGGACTGGAGTCCAGGCGCCCAGGCTACGATTCGGTCGTGCAGGCGGAAGCCGGCTGGATGGCCATAACGGGGGCGGCGGACGGCGAGCCCATGAAGATCGGCGTCGCGTTGGCCGATGTAGTTGCCGGGAAGGACGCAGCCGCCAGCGTGCTTGCCGCCATCATCGGCGTGGCGCGGGGAAGCATCACCTCTGCGGCTGACCGACGGATAATCATTTCACTGGCTGCCAGCGCGCAGGCAGCGCTGGTGAACGTCGCGCAGAACTCGCTCGTGACAGGTGAGAACGCCCGCCGCTGGGGCAATGCACACCCCAACCTCGTTCCGTATCAGCTGTTCCTGACCGCCGATCGGCCGCTGGTCATTGCGGTGGGTACGGACGCCCAGTGGCTGGCCTGCGCAAGGGCGCTGGGGCTTCAGCACCTGGCAGACGACCTGCGATTTCGTGAGAACGCGGGACGGGTGACGCTACGGGATGAGCTGGTGGCCGCGCTGGAGAAACGGCTTCGCGAACGAACCGCCGCGGAGTGGCAGGAGCGACTGGAGGAGGCAGGCGTTCCCTGCGGAGTGGTGCGTGATGTGGGGGAGGTGGTTAGTGCATCCGGTGGTACTGCGGAGTTGGGGATGCCGCCGGCCACGCCGGGCACGGTTCGTTTGCCTCCGCCGCTTCTGGATGAGCATGGTTCGGCTATCCGGGAGCGCGGCTGGGCTAGTCCGGCGTAGCAAACCGCACGCCGGTCGAGTTGCGCAGAAACCGATATTTTTGACCGAATCGATATCAGTGCGGCGATAGTGTATTGACGATGGTGCTGTAGTGGCGCCATAATTGCCCGTGCAGCCCGAGTCCAAACTTCCTCCCGCTCGCCGCCGGCGCTTGCATGCCGCACGATATGGCGTATAGTTGCTGCGGCGAGCCGGGCTCTTCACCCGAGCGAGCCAGGCTTCCTGTCGTTCCAGCCGGATCAACTTCAGCCAGGGGCGGTCCCGCAGCCTAGCGGGAGCCGAATTGCATGCCGGAGACCACGAGCGATAACAGCGCCAACGATGGAAACGCCGCAGAGGCACCTGCGCAGGCGGCGGACGTCGAGGCTACCACACAGCCCGCGCGTCGTACCGCACCCCGCAAGGGACACAGACCCGCTGACCTGCGTGAGACAGTTGCCGAGCTCACAGCCCGTGCGCACGAGATCTCCAATGACGCCGGAAACCAGATGGCCGGCGCCGTTCGCGACCTCATACGCGCCGCCGCCGGCCTCGACGGCTTCTCCGTGGAAAGCGCGCGCGACCTCATTCAGTACATGATGCGCCGCGGACAGGTCTCGGCCAACGAAGGTGAAAGGCTGATCCGCGAAGCAGAGGACATCGCGCCCAGGCTGGCTCCGCCAAAGCCCGCGGCGAAGGCGACTGCAGCAGAGACGTCTGAAAGCCAGGTCGCTCCACGGCAGCCTGCCGCACCCGCCCCGGCTGCAGCCAGCGATCGCCCGGTCGTGAAGCCGGTGTCGGCCGAACCATCACGCGCGGCAGCTGCAGCTCCGGACGCCGAGCCCGTCAAGGCCACTACGGTCGTCGAGGAAACCGCAGACAGGCCAGAGGCGCCAGCGAAGCCCGCCTCGCGCAAGGCCGCTTCCAGGCGGAGCGCCGAGAAGTCCGCCACCACCGCCGCCAGGACTGCAGGGAAAGAGTCAGGCAGCAGCTCGAAGCCGACACGGAAGACTGCTGCCGCTGCCAAGTCTGCAAAGGCTGCCGGACCCGCACCAGACGCCGAATCGGCAAAGCCCGCCAGGACGGCAAAGGCCTCCCGGGCTGTGAAGTCGGCCACGCCCGCGAAGGCTGCGAAGTCAGCCAAGGCTGCAAAGCCCGCCAGGACGGCCAGGGAAGACAAGCCGGCAAAGACTGCCAGTGCAGCCAAAGCCACCAAAACCGCCAAGGCCAGCAAGCCGGCCAAAGCCACCAGCACTGCGGCAGCCGGCAAAGCGGCAAGGAAAACGTCAGGCAGGAAAACAACCGGCAAGTAGCGTCCTTGACGCTACACGCTGCGCAGCCTCATCACCTCTCGCAGGAAGTCCAGCACGTCGCCGGTGTCGTTCAGCGTGTATTGAGCCTCCGTGGGCACATCCTGACCGTGAGTCACACGCACGGTCAGCGCCCCCGGATCGCTCGCTCGCAGTGCGCGAAACGCATCTTCATCGGTACGATCATCCCCGATGAAAGCCAGCAGCGTGTCGTCACCTGCCAGCTGCCTCGCGAGCGCCAGCACCGCAGTTCCCTTGTCCACTTCCACCGGCGTACGTACTTCGTACACCATCTTGCCATCGTGCAGCCGTAATCCGTGTTCGGCCGCAACGTGTGCAACGGTGGCCTGCACCTGGGGAACCACGGCCGGATCTGCAAGGCGATAGTGAACGCTTAACGACCAGCGCTTGTCCTCCACTATCACACCTGGCACCGCCTTCAGCAGCGCCTCCAGCCGTCTCGCCACACGCGCGAGGGATGCCTCGTAAGGCTGCACGCGTTCGTCAACCACTTCCTCACCGTTCGGGCCAATGGCCTCCGAACCGTGATTGCCAACCGCCCATACATGCGTCGCAGATACCATGCGCCGCGCCTCTGCCGCACTTCGCCCGGACACCAGCACCACCTGGGTACCGGCCATGACAGCCAGTGCTGCCACCACGCGCTTCGTCTCGGCCGGCACCGCCGCCTCTTCCGGCCGTGCGGAAATCGGCGCAAGCGTGCCATCCACGTCCAGGAACAGCATCAACGGTGCTCGGGCCAGCCGCTCGCGGAGCGATTCGGGTAGCACGGTCAGGGCAGCGGTGCCAGGCATGTCGTCAGGCGGATGCATCCCCGCCCACCTCAGCAGACTCCCGCTCCTCGATCGTCCTCCCCTCCCGCATAAGCGCGTCTGCACGTTCCAGGATCGCGCTCAGCCAGTCGAAAATCGTCGTCTGCCGCAGTTGCTCACGCATTGCCCGCATCCGCGTGCGGCGCTCTTCGGGCTGCATCTCCAGTGCCGTCCTTATCCCTGCAACAAAGCCATCCACGTTGAAGGGATTGATCAGCACCGCACCATCTATCCCCTCCGCAGCACCCGTGAAGCGACTGAGCACCAGCACACCACGCTCATCCACCTGGCAAGCCACAAACTCCTTTGCCACCAGGTTCATGCCATCCTGCAGCGAACTCACCATGCAAAGGTCTGCCGCACGATAGATCGTAGCCAGCAGCTCCGCACTCACGTTGTCATGAATGAGTACGATGGGCGTCCACTCGTCGGTGCCGAAGCGCTCGTTGATGTCGTGCACGGCAGACACCACCTCCGCTTCCAGGTCACGATACGCGGCAAGGTCGGTTCGCGACGGCGTTGCAACGAGAATTACCGTAAATCGCTCACGGAGTACGACGTCCTCTTCCCATAACGTCGCCAGCGCACGCAGCCGCTCCGGAATTCCCTTGGTGTAGTCCAGCCTGTCCACGCTCACGCCAAGCGCCTGACGTCCGTCCGGTGCATAACGCTGGCGCAGTTCCCGAACACGCTCCCCGGCAGCCGGAGACGACGCAAGCTTCTCGTACAGATCCACATCTATGCTGATGGGGAATACGCCGAGCGAGATCACGCGCCCCTCGTATTCCACCGTTAGCGTCGAGCGCCTTACCACCGCACCGGGCACGAAATACTCCACGCAACTCAGGAAGTTCATCACGAACCGGCGCGTGTGAAACTCGAGCAGGTCGTTGCCCAGCATGCCACACATCAGCTCCTCTGCCACATCGCCCGGAAGCACGCCGAGTATGTCGAGAGGCGGAAAGGGAATGTGCCAGAACTGATGGATGAACAGTGACGGTATCGCCTTCCGCAGCCGATCGGACACCAGCGCAAAATGGTAGTCCTGAATCCATACCATCGGCTCGCGATCAGCCCTTCGTACCTCGTCCAGCACGGCATTCGCAAAGCGCTCGTTCACGTCGCGATAGCGCATCCAGTGGTCGTCCCGCACCACTATGTGCTGGATGAGCATGTGACACGCGGGCCACAGCACGCCGTTGGCGAATCCCAGGTAGTAGCCCTCGACGTCGGCGTCATTGAGCCATACACGGCGAAGCGTGTAGCTCTCCTCATCTTCCGGAACGAGAATGCGACCGTTCGCGTCGGACGTTTCCCGGTCTGCAGATCCGGAACCCCACGCCACCCAGGTGCCGTTGGTACGACGCATGGTGGGGTCCAGCGCCGAGACCAGCCCGCCCGGCGGCTGCCGCACGGACACACCACCCGCGCGCCGCGTGTGCTCGTAAGGCTCGCGGTTCGACAGCATGATCAGGGTGCGATCCCTCAGCAGATCATCCATTCCCATGCATCCGTCCTTCACCTCGGGCGGTTGTCGCCACTGTCTCCTCGCTTGCCTCTCGCTACCTTGGATCCAGCTGCCGACGCACTGTGTAAGCACGCTTGCCTCGAACCTGCATCGGCCCGATGTCCTGCCGCTCAATCTCCCTGACAGTCTCATTCAGCACAATGCCACCGTCGCGGCATAACAACGGATTCAGGTCACGATGCCTGCACTTCTGAGCGCGCGCGCGCCGGTACGCGTGGATCTCGGTGGCGGCTGGACGGATGTGCCTCCGTACTGTGATGAGGCAGGCGGCTTCGTATGCAACCTGGCCATCGCAAGGTACGCGACCGCGACACTCAGTGTCGGTGATGTACCGGCAGCGGGGACCGATGAGTTTTCGGAAGGCGCAATAGCACTCGCTGCGTTGAACCGTGCCAGCAGAGGGCAAAACCCGGTGAGGCTGAGGCTTGCCAGCGACTTTCCGATGGGTGCCGGGCTGGGAGGGTCCTCAGCGGCCGGGGTGGCAGCCGTTGCTGTGCTGGCAGCCTACAGCGGCTGGGCGGCGCGCCCCGAGGAGATTGCGGAAGAGAGCCGGTCCATCGAGGTGAACGACCTCGGCGTGGCCGGGGGCAGGCAGGATCACTACGCGGCGGCATTCGGCGGCGCCCTTGCCCTGGAATTCGGCAATGGTGTGCGCGTGCAGCGGGTGCCGCTGAGTGATTCATTCGTCACTTCGCTCGAGTCGCACATGCTGATCCTCTATACGGGTCAGTCCCGCATGTCGGGTGCAACCATCTCTGCCGTGCTGAATGCCTGGGCGTCCGGAGAAGCGCGCGTTGCGAATTCGCTGGATCGCATGAAGGCGCTTGCACGCGAGATGGACGCCGCGCTTCGTCGCGAGAACGTGGAAGATCTCGGCAGGCTGGTTGGCGAGCACTGGGTGCAACAGCGCTTGCTTCACCCTTCCATCACCACCCCCGCCATCGATGAAATAACAGCGATTGCCGCTCGCGAGGGTGCATGGGGCTCGAAAGCCCTTGGAGCGTCTGGCGGGGGCTGCGTGGCGGTACTCGGCAATCCGGAAAGCCTGGACCTCGTGGAGCGCGCATGTGCTTCGCTCGCTACGCCGCTTCCGTTCGGCATCGACAAGTGTGGAGTTCACGTGATGCCCGGCGACCCCAATGCTGACACCACCGTGACATGACGATTGCACAGTTCGACCCGGTTGCGCTCACAGCCGCGCTCGTGAGGCTCGACACCCGAAACCCATCGCTGGTGCCGGGTGCGCCCGGTGAAATGCCGGCGGTAAGGCTGCTCGCCGAGTTGCTCCCGGAGTGGGGATTTCGCGTTGACATTCAGGAAGTGGCGCCCGGCCGTGCGAACCTGATCGCAAGGGTGGGCCGCGCAGGTGGACCGGCGCTGATGTGCAACGGACATCTGGATGTCGTTGAATCTGACAGTATGACTCACGCGCCATTCGATCCCGTGCAGAAGGATGGCAATCTGTTCGGACGCGGCTCGGCAGACATGAAGGGTGGCGTGGCAGCCATGTGTGCTGCCGCAGCGCGCGCTTCACGCACCGGGCTCGAGAGCGAGATAATCGTGGCATGCGTTGCCGACGAGGAGTACGAGAGCCTCGGCACCCGCGCACTGCTGGAGGCTGGCGTGCGTGCTGACGCAGCCGTGGTTACCGAGCCTACACGGCTTGCGATCTGCCCTGCGCACCGCGGTTTCGTATGGGTGGAGTTCCGCTTTCGCGGACGGGTTGCGCACGGCAGCCGGTATGACATAGGTGTGGATGCCATCCGTCACGCGGCGCTCGTGCTCGCGGAGCTCGACGAGTTCGAGCACGGCACACTGGTGAAGCATGAGCATCCGCTGCTGGGCCGAGGCTCCCTGCACGCTTCAACTATCGAGGGTGGTGCGGGGTGGACGTCCTATCCGGAGCATTGCACGCTGCGAGTTGAACGACGTACCCTTCCCGGCGACACCACCGAACTCGTACTCGGCGAGATGCAGGCTGCTGTGGAGCGGGTGCGGCGCAGGGTACCGGGGCTTTCCGTAGAGGTATCGCTTTCAGGTACGCAGAACCCGTCGGATGTACCGGTAGACGCGCCGGTGGTACGTGCAATCGCCGGAAGCCTCACGAGTATGTCGGAGCCCGTGCGAATCGAAGGTATGAGTGCGTGGACGGACGCCGCGCTGCTCAACGAGGCGGGTATACCGGCGGTGTGCTTCGGCCCTGGTGACATTTCCATCGCGCACTCCGCTGAGGAGTGGGTGCCGGTGGACGAGATAGTTCGTGCGACGGCAGTACTTGAACACCTGATCGGAAACTGGCACCGCGCCAGTTCCTGACGACAACGATTCCTCGCCGGTTTTTCGGCATGATGGAGACCAATGGCGCAGTTCACACATTCTCAGTACGACGACCTGGAGCGTGCTCTGGCTGAGGGAATCCGGATAGCCCTCGTGAGGCGGGGAAACGAGCTCGTGGTAATGCCGAAACGGCTTCGTACCAGCTTCGGAAGGGAGGTACTGGATGCGGTGCACCCAACCACCGGGGACCTGGTGGAGGTGCATCTGGACGAGGTGGACTCGTTCGAGGTGTTGTTTTGAGTGGCGGAGCTGAGGGAGACGCACCTGGGCGAAACGGCGCCGGGGTGGGCGCCCCGTTGAACGGGAGCCTGGCGGCACGGCGCCCCCTCGTTGCCATCTATGCCGACGAGAGCTGCCTCGGAAATGGACGGGAGGGTGCGAACCCGGGGGGTGCGGGAGTACTGGTGGAGTATTGTCGCCAGGACGAGAAGCTCGTGAGGCGGGACCTCTGGGTGTCCGAACGTGGCACCACCAACAACCGCATGGCGCTCCGTTCCGCCATCGAGGCATTCAACGCCATATCGGCGCGCGGCAAGCTGTTTCGCGTTGTGTTCACCAGCGACTCGCGCTACCTGATAGACGGCATGACGAGCTGGGTGCACGGCTGGGCCAGGCGCGGGTGGCGGCGATCCGGCGGTGCGATCGAGAACCTGGAGCTCTGGCAGGAAGCCGTTCGCGCTGCATCGCCTCACGAGGTTCAGTGGAAGTGGGTGCGCGGTCACGCCGGCCACCCCCAGAACGAGTACGCAAATCACCTGGCTACCCGCGCAGCCGCCGAACTGTCTGATTCGGGCGGACTGGTGGACAGCGAGTTCGACGGCTGGATGCTGGCGCATGCCGGGAAGGCCATCACCAAGGGCGCGCTTGCAGCCTTCCCGCTGGACAGCGAGTTCCAACCCGCGAGCCGGTTACCAGCGGTCCCCGCAGGGCGTCCTTGACGTGGACCAGAGTGGACTGCAGTGGACCTTCGCCTGCAGCCCGCCGGCCCGCGATTTCATAGCGGGCTGGTTCCGCTGATCCCGGCCAGAGATCCAGCCGGGTGACGCGACCAACATCGTCCCTCGAGGCGCATGGCCCGCGTTGTCTTTATCCTTCTCGCTGGAATTGTCATTGGCTACCTGTACGGCTGGCGTGACGCCCAGGCGCACGACGAGCCAGCGTACACGCGGGTGATCTCGGGCATTGGCGGCGAAACCCGGAACCGCGTTCGTACAGACGTGGACGCGAAGATGAATGAGCTCCAGCGTTGATTCGTATGCGTCGGCCATCCGGCTGACGCCAACCGGTGTGAGCGACGACCTGGATCGTCTCGCAGCGCATCTGGCACGCGTACTGCGCGGTCGTACCGACGCCGCACCGCTGGCGCCGATCGCAATCTCCGACCTGTTTCACACGCTTCTCCCTCCCCGCGCAACAGCCGCAGAACTCGGCTTCGATGACTTCGCCGACTATGGTGTGGTGCTCATGCGCCTGCTTTCGGGCGAGCGCGGCTATGTACATGCCGATCCCGAACTGCAGCGAACTCTTGCGTCTGAGCTTGAAAACCCTGAACCCGATGCAGGAGCATACCGCGCATTTGCGAGAGCCCCGATATCGCTGGCACCGCGCACGATGGACCTGATCGACGAGAGCACCGCGTGCCGATGCTGTGGCGGGCGTCTTCCGCGTGCGGGGAGCATTCGCTTCTGCCCGTCCTGCGGTGAAGACCTCGCCGTTCGCCGTTGTCCCGCGTGCAGCGCGGAGTGCGATGTGGACTGGCGCTTCTGTGTACGCTGCGGCCGAGGGTTGGAAGGTTAGCGGATCGCAGGTGATATTCGTGGGGTAGTGGAAGTTCGCGATCGTCGCCTTACCCCCCTGGAACAACGACTGTTACCGTGCGTCTTGCGCTGTGGGTAATCACGCTGGCTGTCACGGCAGCCTGCTTCCCGCCTTCCATCCAGACTGACCCCGGCCCGCGAGGAATTCCGCAGGGCCCCCCGGGCTGGAACCTGGACACCCGCCAGCACGTTGACCTCTGGCTGCACGGCTACGCCATGCTGCAGCCTGACGAGACAACGCTTCCCTTCTTCCGGCCAGGCTATCGCCGGAGCATGACGGCGGTCAGGCGCGAAGCGGGAGTGTTCACCCTGCTTGACGCGAACGCCGACCGCCTGCTCCCGCACCTCACGAGCACTCCCGAGCTCGTGAACGGGCAGTTCGCTCCAATGTACTTTCCGTCGTGGGCTGCATTGCGCGAAGGCATAGATGCCCTGCTGCGCGTCAATGGCGTTGTGTCCCGCGCAAGCGGCGGCGAACGACGTGCGGTGATGATCCTGCAGCGAATGTTTCCGACCGCTGCGGACCGCGACTGGCTGCGTACGTTCAGCATCTCGCTGGACGACGAGCATCGGCAGTTCCACGACCAGTACTGGCAGGAGCA
>Ga0079224_100015163_pt1 | contig 10784 bp, 6 predicted proteins | sample Stecom2015_FD_80414 | JGI IMG/M metagenome (GOLD analysis project Ga0079224, IMG submission 80414) | Agricultural soil microbial communities from Utah to study Nitrogen management - Steer compost 2015 | ecosystem: Environmental > Terrestrial > Soil > Agricultural land | place: USA: Utah...
GCTACGTGGGCGGTCGGGTGCATTGCGGCTTTGCCGTCTCCACGGCGCTCAATGGTCCCGGCGAGCGCAATGGCAGCGGCTGTACGCCCCGGGGGCAGCACCGGGTACGCGCGCGTATCGGTGGAGGCCAGCCGCTGGGCGCGGTGTTCATCGGCCGGCGCCCCACCGGTGAAGTCTGGAGCCCCGAGCTGGCTGCGGCCAACCCCGAGCGGGACTGGATACTGACCCGTATCCTCTGGCTCTGTGGAGAGCAGCCGGGATTCAACCGCGGGGGCGATTGCGATTCCCAGCGGCGCTACATCTATCTGCACGGGACCGGCGACGATCAGCCCATGGGCGTGCCCCTTTCCCATGGCTGCATCCGCCTGCGCAATGCCGACATGCTCGCTCTGTTTGACATGACCCCGGCCGGTTGTCCGGTGGTCATTGAATGATCTGACCCAGGAGTGTTTCCCTTGACCCAAGGTTCATTGATGCTGGACGTGGACGGCCTGTGGCTGACCCCCGAGGATCGCCAGCTGCTGCGCCAACCCGAAGTGGGTGGCCTCATCCTGTTTGCCCGCAATACCGAATCCCCGCGCCAGGTGCGCGAGCTGGTGCGCAGCATCCGCGCCCTCCGCCCGGACATGCTGATAGCCATCGATCAGGAAGGGGGCAGGGTGCAGCGTCTGCGCCGCGATGTGCTGCGCCTTCCGGCGCTGGGTCGTATTGCCGGTTGCGCGGAACCGCAGCGGGTCGCCGAAGCGGCGGCCTGGTTGATGGCGACAGAAATGCTCGCCTGCGGCATCGATATCAGTTTCGCTCCGGTTCTGGATCTGGATTACGGTCGCAGCCAGGTGATCGGTGACCGTTCACTGGGCGGCGACCCCAGCCGGGTGGCTGAGCTGGGCAGGGCTTACATCACCGGTCTGCATCGAGCCGGCATGGCGGCAACCGGCAAGCACTTTCCCGGCCACGGCTGGGCCGAGGCCGACTCGCATTTCGACCTGCCGGTGGACGAGCGCAGCGAGGAGGCGATCCGCCAGTCCGATCTGAAACCCTTTGCCGCCCTGGCTCCGCTGCTGGACGGGATCATGCCCGCCCACGTGGTGTACCCTGCGGTAGACGAGCAGCCGGCAGGTTTTTCCCGGCGCTGGCTGCAGGACATCCTGCGCGGCGAGCTGGCCTTTGAGGGAGTCATATTCAGTGACGATCTGACCATGGCCGGTGCCCATGCGGTGGGCGACATGACCAGGCGGGTGGATGCCGCGCTGGCTTCCGGCTGCGACATGCTGCTGGTGTGCAATGACCGGGCTGCGGCCGAGCAGGCGCTGGGGCACGTCCAGCGTGTCGGCATGCAGCCGTCGGTACGGCCACGGGCGATGCTGGCCCGGCGGCACGTGAATGCCGACTACAAGGCGCGCCCCGACTGGCAGGCCTCGGTGGGCCTGCTGCGGGATGCAGGCCTGCTCTGAGCGACCGTCAGGGGCGGGTAACCCTGATCAGCGCGCCGAGGCTGCGGTGATCCAGATAATGGGTCTGATCCAGCCGCAGGCTGCGGGTTACCTGCAGACGTTCACTGACCGGCTCGGCCGCCGTGGCGTGATTCAGCCATAGCGTGACCCTGGCGGTAAGGGGCGTATCGCTCAGGCTGACCAGCGCCTGGGCCGGATACAGCAGCTGGCCGTCCGCCGTCGCCAGGCTCTGACCCTGGTGAGCGGCCACGCTCAGATGGCTGTCCGCCGGCTGCTGCCAGGCCCTGTGCAGCTTGATCTGATAACCGCTGCTCTCCAGCTTGCGAGCCTCCGCTTCAAGCTGATAGCGATGCGGGTCCAGCGCGCGTACCTCATCATTGAGCCCTTCGTCGAGCAGCACTGCGCGGTCAGCCCAGTCAGCGCCCGGCAACGCGGCCGGTACCAGCTGGGCGCCGGGCTGCCCGAACACCACCAGTTCGACCAGATAATCCTGGGCGTAGGCCTGCAGGCCAGTGCAGCAGAGCAGCAGGGCAGCCATGAACATCTTTGTCAGCGTGCGGGTAATCGTCTTCATCAGCGTTTTCCTTTGCCGTTGGCAGCGGGTGATTGTTGCAGGCGCTCAAGGAGTGCCTCCACGGTATTCAGGCGCAGATCCGCGCCGGCCATCGGCGCGCTGAAGCGCAGTATGTTGCCACCTTCGAGCCGGTAGCGCTGGGGGTTCTCCTGGATCAGCCGGATCAGCACCATGGGGTCGACACGGGTATCGGCGGCAAATTCGATCCGGCCATGTTCCGGACCGACGTCGATACGGCTTATCCCCAACGGGGCGCCATGCAGCTTCAGCGAGGTAACACGGAAGAGAATCTTTACCTGCTCCGGCAGAAGTCCGAAGCGGTCAATCATCTCTACCTGCAGGTCCTTGAGCTCATCCTCACTGGCGGCGTTGGCGATACGCTTGTAGAGCGTCAGGCGGGCGTGCACGTCCGGCAGATAGTCGTCGGGAATCAGTGCCGGCAGGCGCAGGTTGATATCCAGCACATCGCCCAGCGGGTTTTCCAGCTCCGGCTCCTTGCCCTGCTGGATGGCCTTGATCGCCCGTTCCAGCATGTCCATGTACATGCTGAAGCCCACCGCCTGGATCTGTCCACTCTGACCCTCGCCGAGCAGTTCGCCGGCGCCGCGGATCTCCAGGTCATGGGTGGCCAGGGTGAACCCGGCGCCCAGATCCTGTGCGGCGGCGATCGCCTCCAGGCGTTTCTCCGCATCGCCGGTGACCTTGCGTCCGGCCGGGGTCAGCAGATAGGCGTAGGCCTGGTGGTGGCTGCGTCCGACCCGGCCGCGCAGCTGGTGCAACTGCGCCAGGCCGAACTTGTCCGCGCGTTCGATAATGATGGTGTTGGCGCTGGGCACGTCGATACCGGTCTCGATGATGGTCGAGGTCACCAGAATATTGAACCGGCGATGGTAGAAGTCGCGCATCACCTGTTCCAGCTGGCGTTCGGGCATCTGTCCGTGACTGATGCCGATACGGGCTTCGGGGACCAGTTCGGCCAGGTCCGCAGCGCACTTCTCGATGGTCTCCACCTCGTTGTGCAGGAAGTACACCTGTCCGCCCCGCAGCAGCTCGCGCAGGATGGCTTCCTTGACCACCGCCGGTTGCTGCTGCATCACGAAGGTCTTCACTGACAGCCGTCGGGCAGGGGGCGTGGCGATGATCGACAGGTCGCGCATGCCGGTCATCGCCATGTTCAGCGTACGGGGGATGGGCGTGGCGGTCAGGTTGAGGATGTCCACCTCGCTGCGCAGCGCCTTGAGTCGCTCCTTCTGACGTACTCCGAAACGGTGTTCCTCGTCGATGATCACCAGCCCCAGGTCGCTGAAACGCACATCGCTCTGCAACAGCTTGTGGGTGCCGATCATGATGTCCACCTTGCCGTTGGCCAGGTCCTCGATGGCGGCCTTGACCTCCTTCGCCGACTTGAAGCGTGACAGCACCTCGACCTTCACCGGCCAGTCGGCGAAACGGTCCTTGAAGCTGTTGTAGTGCTGTTGGGCAAGCAGGGTGGTGGGTACCAGAACGGCCACCTGGCGCCCGCTGTGCACAGCGAGAAACGCTGCGCGCATGGCCACTTCGGTCTTGCCGAAGCCGACATCCCCGCACACCAGGCGATCCATCGGCTGGTTGCTGGTCATGTCGCGGATGACCGCATCGATCGCAGCCTGCTGGTCTGCCGTTTCCTCGAAGGGGAAGGCCTCGGCGAAGGTCTGATAATCCTGATCAGGATCGTTGAAGCTGTAGCCCTTGCGTGCGGCCCGGCGGGCGTAGACATCAAGCAGTTCGGCGGCCACGTCGCGGACCTTTTCCGCGGCCTTGCGCCGGGCCTTCTGCCACTGGTCGGAGCCCAGACGGTGCAGCGGTGCGTTGTCCGTTTCGGCACCGCTGTAGCGGGCGATCATGTGCAGGTTGGCGACCGGCACGTAGAGGGTGGCGTCGTCGGCGTACTGGAGCTTGAGGAATTCCGTCTCCTGACCTTCCGCGCTGAGGTTGACCAGTCCGCAGTAGCGTCCGACCCCGTGATCGATGTGTACCACCGGCGCCCCCTCGCGCAGCTCGGTGAGGTTGCGGATGATGGCATCACCCAGATCCGTCGCCTTGCCGCGTCTGCGCCGCTGCATGACCCGCTGGCCGAACAGCTGGCTTTCGGATATCACGGCGATCGCCGGGTCATTGCTCAGCAGCCCTTCGTCCACCGGAGCGATGGTGATGGCGCAGGTCTGGGCGCCTGCAACGAAGTCTGCCCAGCTGTCCACCGGCTCGGGTTTGAGGGGAACCCGTGCCAGCAGCTCGATCAGCACCTCGCGGCGGCCAGCGGTCTCGGCTACGAAGAGGGTGCGACCGTCAAAGTCGGCAAGGAAGCGTTCCAGCAGCTGCAGCGGGCGCTCCAGCTTGTTGTCCAGGGGCAGTTCCGGCGGTGGTGAGCAGTCGAAATTGGTCACCCCGGCGGCGGCCGGCAGCGCGGTATCATGGCAGACGATGCGCGGGTAGCCCTTGATCAGCGCAAAGCACTCTTCCACCGGCAGGAACAGCTCGGCCGGAGGCAGCAGGGGCCGCGTCGGGTCGATGCTCTGCTCGTCGTAGCGGTTGCGCACGTCAGTCCAGAACTGCGAGGCGCTGTCCTCGATGCCCGGCAGGCTGAACAGCTGGGTGTTACCCGGGAGGTAGTCGAACAGGGTGCCCAGTTCCTCGAAGAACAGCGGTATGTAATATTCGATGCCCGGCGGTACCATGCCATCGCTCAGGTCCTGGTAAATGGGGCAGCGCCGATGGTCCACCTCGAAACGCTCGCGGAAGCGGGCGCGGAAGCCGGTGAGCGCGCTCTTGTCCAGCGGAAATTCACGGGCCGGCAGCAGGTGAATGTTCTCCACCCGGTCGATCGAGCGCTGGGTTTCGGGGTCGAAGGTGCGCAGGGTCTCGATCTCGTCATCGAACAGGTCGATGCGATAGGGCAGGCGGCTGCCCATCGGATAGAGGTCGAGGAGGGCGCCACGCACCGCATAATCGCCGTGTTCGTAGACGGTATCGACGCAGCGGTAGCCGGCGGCGTCGAGATTCTGGCGCATGCGGTCGATGTCCAGCTGCTGGCCGACCTTCAACATCAGCACCGAGCCGCCGAGGAAGTTGCGCGGCGGCAGACGATGCAGAAGGGTGATCATGGGCACCACCAGGATGCCCTGGTCGATCTGCGGCAGCCGGTACAGGGTCTCCAGACGCTGGGAAATGATGTCCTGATGCGGGGAGAACCTGTCGTAGGGCAGCGTTTCCCAGTCAGGGAAGCTGGTGACCGGCAACCGCGGGGCGAAAAAATGCAACTCCTGTTCCAGGCGGTCTGCCTCGGCCGTGTCGCGGGTGATGACCAGGCTCAGGCCCTGGTGCTGCAGCGCCGCTTCGGCAATTGCCAGTGCCCGGGCGGCGGCCGGCAGGTTGCCCCAGGCGCTGCGGTTGCCGAGGCTGCTGCGCAGCGGTGCGGAAAGGAGAATCGGGATGTCAGGCATGCTGATGTGGGTGTCCGGTTTGGGCAAAACCGACATTTTAACCCCTTGTTGCCTTCCCTGCAGGTTAAAGGGCAATTTCCGGGAGCAAGCGGCAGCTTCGCTTGTCAGAGCAAAAGAGGCGGTTATATCATGAGCGCCGCATGACGCCGGGCCCCTCTGCCGGTGGCTGGCCACCGTGATGTCGGAGTCATGAGTTAACCCAAATACTTGTCTGGAGGGGCTGTATGGACTCGCTGGTTTCCTTTCTCGCTACACCTTTTCTCGGCACTGCCGCCTGGCAGTGGTTCGCGTTCCTCGCCATCGTGCTGGCCATTCTCGCCTTCGACCTCGGGGTGCTGCACCGTGATGAGCACGAGATCGAGGTGCGCGAGAGCCTGCTGCTGTACAGCGGCTACTTCACCGTCGGCATCCTGTTCGGCCTGTGGGTCTGGTTCGACCGCGGGGCGGCCAGCGGGCTGGAGTTCTACACCGGCTTCCTGATTGAACAGTCGCTGTCGATGGACAACGTCTTTGTCATGGCGATGATCCTCGGTTTCTTCGGTATTCCGCGTATCTATCAGCACCGGGTGCTGTTCTGGGGCATTCTCGGAGTGATCATCCTGCGGGCGATCATGATCGGTCTGGGTGCTGCGCTGGTGCAGGAGTTCGAGTGGATCCTGTATATCTTCGGCGTGTTCCTGCTGTTCTCTGGTGTGAAGATGTTCTTCAGCAAGGACCAGGAAGAGCACCAGGACTTTTCCCAGAACGCGGTGGTGCGTTTCATCCGCAAGCGCTTCCGGGTGACAGACGAACTGCACGGGTCGCATTTCTTCGTCCGCCTGCCTGACAAGACCGGCAAGGTGGTGCTGTTTGCCACCCCGCTGTTCCTGGCTCTGGTGCTGATCGAGCTGGCGGATCTGGTGTTTGCGGTAGACAGCGTGCCGGCCATCTTCGCCATCACCCAGGACCCGTTCATTGTCTATACCTCGAACATCTTCGCGATCCTCGGGCTGCGTTCCCTGTATTTCGCCCTGGCTGCGCTGATGCACCGCTTCGTCTATCTCAAGTATGCGCTGGCTCTGGTGCTGGTCTTCATCGGCTGCAAGATCCTGCTGCACGGCCTGGACATCAAGATCCATGCGGGTGTTTCGCTGGGGGTCACCTTCACGCTGCTGGCCGGCGGGGTGTTGCTGTCGCTCTACAGTACGCGCAAGTCGGCGGCTTGACACCAGCGGCCCCCGCTGGCGAGCACCCGGGGTGGGGCTTTGGTCGTCAGGTCATTGCCTCTCCGGGCAGCTGGAAGCATAATATCGGCCCCCTTTAGATCCCTGACCTGGAAGGAAGAACTGTGACTCAAGCCCAATACGAGCAATGCCTGGACAATTGGACTGATCGCGAAGCGACTGCCGAGGCGATGATTCCCCTGATCGGACGCCTGTATCGTGAAAATAACGTGGTCACCTCCATTTATGGCCGCGCGCTGGTCAACCGTTCGGTAATCAGCCTGCTCAAGTCCCATCGCTTTGCTCGCCAGATTGATGACAATGAGTTGTCCGTGCACGACACCTACCCGGTCATCAAGGCGCTGATGGACCTGAATCTGGGCCCGGCTTCCATCGATCTGGCCCGTCTGGTAGTCAAGTTCCAGAAGGAGGGCGCCGGTGATCTGGACACCTTCCTGCGTCGCGAGCTGGCCAGTGTCATCGGTCGCAAGGGCGAGAAGCGCCAGGGTCGTGATGTGGTTCTCTATGGCTTCGGTCGCATCGGTCGTCTGCTGGCACGCATTCTGGTTGAAAAGGCCGGTGCGGGTGATGGTCTGCGTCTGCGGGCGGTTGTGGTGCGCAAGGGTGCCGAGAACGACCTGGCCAAGCGCGCCAGTCTGCTGCGCCGCGACTCGGTGCATGGTTCTTTCCAGGGCACCATCACCATCGACGAAGAGAACAACACGCTGACCGCCAACGGCACCCGGATTCAGTTCATCTACGCCAGCGACCCGAGCACTGTGAATTATGCCGCCTATGGCATCAAGGACGCACTGCTGGTGGACAACACCGGTGTCTGGCGCGACGAGGCGGGCCTGTCCCAGCACCTCAAGTGTGACGGTATCAGCCAGGTGCTGTTGACTGCTCCGGGCAAGGGCGACCTGAAGAACATCGTGCACGGCATCAACCACAGCTGGATCACCCCGGAAGACAAGATCGTTTCCGCGGCTTCCTGCACCACCAACGCCATTGTGCCGGTGCTCAAGGCGATCAACGACAAGTTCGGTATCAAGAATGGCCACGTTGAAACGGTTCACTCCTATACCAACGACCAGAATCTGATCGACAACTTCCACAAGGGTAACCGCCGTGGTCGCAGTGCTGCCCTGAACATGGTGATCACCGAGACCGGTGCTGCCAAGGCCGTGGCCAAGGCGCTTCCGGAGCTGAGCGGCAAGCTGAGCGGCAACGCCATCCGCGTGCCGACCCCGAACGTGTCCATGGCGATCCTGAACCTGAACCTGAACACTGCCACCAACCGTGAGGAAGTCAACGAGTACCTGCGCTATATGGCGCTGCACTCCGACCTGCACAAGCAGATCGACTTCACCAACAGTCAGGAAGTGGTCTCCACCGACTTTGTCGGCTCCCGCCACGCGGGAGTGGTGGACGCCGAGGCGACCATCTGCAACGACGACCGGGTCATCCTCTACGTCTGGTACGACAACGAGTTCGGTTACAGCTGCCAGGTGGTACGGGTGCTCGAGGACATGGCTGGTGTCAATCCCCCGGCCTTTCCCGCGTAACATCCGGTAACCAACAAAAAAGGCGCTTCGGCGCCTTTTTTGTTGTGCGCCTATACTTTTTCCGTTCACCGTGACCGGCTGGTCCTGAGCGTTCGGGGGCGTTCAGGGAATTTTCCGGCCATGTGTCACTATGTCGCGGGAAAGCCTGAAAAAACCGGCTATCAGGTAGCTTTGAAAAGGCATGATCTTTATACTTGACGGGATTTTTTGACCAGCGCCATGGCGGCACTTCTGACTCAATACCTGTCAAGTATATCGGGGCCAATTCATGCTCCTGGCTCGCCATTGCGTTCTCCAATATTCCCAAAATGTGATTAGGCGATTCGTATGATCAAAATCAAACGGGGCTTGGATCTGCCAATCACCGGCTCGCCAGAGCAACGCATTGAAGACGCCCGCCCGGCGCGCAGCGTTGCATTGGTAGGTTTCGATTACCACGGTATGAAACCTACGATGGAAGTGCAGGTCGGTGATCGGGTAAAGGCAGGGCAGATCCTGTTCAGCGACAAGAAGACCCCCGGGGTGATCTTCACCGCGCCGGTGGCCGGCGTGGTCAGCGCGATCAACAGGGGCGAAAAGCGTGTGCTCCAGTCCGTGGTGATCGATGTGGACGGCAGCGAGTCGATCGACTTCGGCAGCCATCCACCGGCGGCACTGGAAACCCTCGACAGTCAGCAGGTGCGTGAGACCCTGATCCGTTCGGGACTCTGGACCGCATTGCGAACCCGTCCCTACAGTAAGGTGCCTGCAGTTGACGCGGTCCCGTCTTCGATTTTTGTCACTGCCATCGATACTCATCCCCTGGCTGCCGACCCAGCAGTGGTGCTGCAACATTGTGCTGCCGACTTCGAGAATGGCCTCAAGGTACTGTCCCGGCTGGCCGGAATCTGGCTGTGCAAGGCGGAGGGAGCCGTCATCCCGGGTGAAGGGCTGGCGGGCGTGCGTACCGAGAGCTTCGCCGGTCCCCATCCCGCGGGTCTGGCGGGAACCCATATCCACTTCCTCGATCCGGTCAGCGAGCAACGTCAGGTCTGGCATATCAATTATCAGGACGTGGTCGCCGTAGGGCGTCTGTTTACCACTGGCCATCTGTCTGCGGAGCGTATCATCGCCCTGGGTGGCCCCCAGGTGGAGCGCCCCCGCCTGTTGCGCACAGTGCTGGGCGCCAATCTGGCCGAGCTGACCGCCGGCGAGATGAAGCCTGGCAACAACAGGGTTATTTCCGGCTCGGTGCTGGGTGGTCGTCTGGCCCGTGGCGCCGCCAACTATCTGGGCCGTTATCATCTGCAGGTATCGGTGCTGCTGGAAGGCACCCAGCGCGAGATGCTGCATTACCTGCGTGCCGGGACCGACAAGCACTCGATCCTCAATATCTTCATCTCCAAGCTGAAGCCGGGCAAGCTGTTCGACTTCACCACCAGTACAAATGGCAGTGCCCGAGCCATGGTGCCGGTCGGCAATTACGAAGAGGTCATGCCGCTGGATATCCTGCCGACCCAGTTGCTGCGGTCACTGATCGTCGGCGATACCGACACCGCCCAGCAACTCGGCTGTCTGGAGCTGGATGAAGAGGATCTGGCGCTGTGCAGCTATGTATGTGCCGGCAAGTACGAATACGGCCCGATCCTGCGTGACAACCTCACGCGCATCGAGCAGGAGGGGTGATCCATGGGCTTGCGTAATTATCTGGACAAGATCGAACACCACTTCGAAAGTGGCGGACGTCTCGAGAAGTGGTACCCGTTGTACGAGGCGGTGGACACCTTCCTCTACAAGCCGGCGAGTGTGACTCGCACCACGGCCCACGTGCGCGATGGCATCGACCTCAAGCGCATGATGATCACCGTGTGGCTGTGCACCTTCCCGGCGATGTTCTTCGGTATGTGGAACGTAGGCTACCAGGCTAACAGCATCTTTGCCGCCAACCCCGATCTGTTGGCTGAGCAGGAAGGCTGGCGTCTGGCGCTCACCGGCATGCTGGCAGGGTTTGACCCGAGCAGTATCTGGGACAACATCGTCTACGGCGCGACCTGGTTCCTGCCCATTTACCTGGTGACCTTTGTGGTCGGTGGGTTCTGGGAGGTGCTCTTTGCCAGTATCCGCCGGCATGAGGTGAACGAAGGCTTCTTCGTGACTTCAGTGTTGTTTGCGCTGATCTTGCCTCCGAGTATTCCGCTATGGCAGGTAGCCCTGGGCATCAGCTTCGGCGTAGTGATCGGCAAGGAAGTCTTCGGTGGGACAGGCAAGAACTTCCTCAACCCGGCGCTGACCGGACGCGCGTTCCTGTTCTTTGCCTACCCGGCGCAGATTTCCGGTGATGCTGTCTGGGCGGCGGTCGACGGATTCTCCGGCGCCACGGCTCTGAGCGTGGCCGGTGCCGGCGGCATTCAGGCAGTGATCGATGGCGGCCTGAGCTGGATGGATGCCTTCATCGGCACTATGCAGGGTTCCATCGGCGAAACCAGCACGCTGGCCATCTTCATCGGTGGTGCCGTGCTGCTGATGACCAA
>Ga0079224_100015164_pt1 | contig 10783 bp, 9 predicted proteins | sample Stecom2015_FD_80414 | JGI IMG/M metagenome (GOLD analysis project Ga0079224, IMG submission 80414) | Agricultural soil microbial communities from Utah to study Nitrogen management - Steer compost 2015 | ecosystem: Environmental > Terrestrial > Soil > Agricultural land | place: USA: Utah...
GGCTTCAAAAATGGTATAATAAACCTCATCTACAGACTTTTGAATAAATTCAGTAGGATTATAAGCTATTCTGTATTCCAGGTCTTTCGGAAATTCTTTAGAAAGCTCCTGCATGGTAGCTTTAATTTCCGATGCAGTTTCAAGAGCATTCCCCCCGGGCTGTTGAAAAATAGGGATAGCGATGGAGGGTTTTTTTCCCAAATAACCTTTTGTCGCATAATTTTGTGCTCCCAACTCCACACGTCCGACATCTTTCAGGCGTACTATTCTTCCCTCCTCATCAGATTTAATAATTACATTTTCAAACTGTTGTGTTGTTATTAATTTCCCTTGTGTCTGAATGTTGATTTCGAAAGCGGATTGCTTTCCGGAGGGCAAAGTATTCAGCGTACCACTCGCAATTTGAATATTTTGTGAACGAAGTGCAGCAACAACCTCTCCTGCCGTCAAATCCATACTGGCTATTTTACCTGGATCCAGCCATATGCGCATGGCATATTCTGCAGCTCCAAAAATCTGTACATCCCCAATACCTTTAATTCGCGCCAGTTTGTCTTTCACTTGAAGGGCTGCATAATTTCCCATATAAGTCTGGTCATAAGTTTTATTGGGAGAAACCAAATTTATCACCATCAACATATTGGGTGATATCTTTTTGGTGGTGATTCCCAGGCGACGGGTGGGTTCGGGTAATCGGGGTTCTGCAATCGCAACTCTATTCTGCACCTGGACCTGGGCCCTATCAAGATCGGTTCCCAATTCAAAAGCTATTTGAATCACCACCCGGCCATCGGCAGAAGATTGGGAGGTCATATAAATCATATCCTCAACGCCATTGATTTCTTTTTCGAGGGGTGAAGCCACTGTTTCCGAAAGGGTTTTGGCGTTTGCTCCCGGATACATCGCCACTAACTCGACCGTTGGAGGAGCAACTTCCGGGAACTGTGAGACCGGGAGCGACACATAGGCCAAACCACCCACAATAAGAATCAACACGCTCAAGACTGCTGCGAAAATGGGGCGTTTTATAAAAATGTGACTGAATTTCATGTTTTTAAATTTTTGAATAAGAAGTCCTTGCTGCCCTTTTTGTTTCCTTGAAGGATTGAAAAGAGCAACTCAGGTAATCGCTATTTTATGTTTACTTAATTTTTTTCTACTGCTCCTTTGCGAGAGCCAATTCGCCGGATTTATATCCTTCTAAAGAAGTTTCTGTAGGGGCTACGGCAATTCCCGGTCTTATTTTTTGAATGTTATTTATGATCAACTTATCTTTTTGGGATAATCCATCCCTAACAATCCTTAAACCATTGGAATGCAGGGGGCCCAGACTTACATTCCTGACTGTCACAATATTGTCTTCCCCTAAAACATAAACATACCGCAAAGACTGATTAGTGCCTATAATATCATCAGGAATCATAATAGCCTCATACTCCGCGCTTCCTTGCAGCTTCACTTTTCCAAACATTCCCGGTTCCAGTAGATGGTTGTGGTTTGCAAGTATTGCACGGTGTTCAATGGTTCCGGTGTTCATATCTATTTCATTATCCACAAAATTTATTATTCCCTCATGAACGAAGTCTTCTTCGTCCTGTAGTTTGATAAAAACCGGGATATCCGAAGAACGCACTGCTCTCCGCTCCCCTTTTCTCGCTAAACGCACATATCTTAAATAGTCGGATTCGCTACTGGTGAAATAAAAATGGATGGGACTGGTATCTACAATGGTGGTCAACAAAGTCGAATTTGGCGACCCTCCATCAATTAAATTACCTGGATCTACATTATTCCTGCTTACCAGGCCTGATATGGGGGCAACAACTTTGGTGAATTCCAGGTTTAATTTTGCATCGTCAACTTTAGCTTGCGACAAACGAAGACTTGCTTTGGCAAATTCCAAGGCCTGTTTTCGTTGGTCATATTCCTCCCTTGAAACGGCTCCAGATTCATGCAGTAATTCCACCCGCGCAAAATTGTCCCGGGCCGTGATGAGGGAAGCCCTGGCTTGTCGGTAATCTGCGCTTGCTTGATCCAGGGCAATTTTATAGGGTCTGTCATCCAAGGTAAAAAGCACTTCACCTTTTTCAACCATTTGACCATCTACAAAATTGACGCTTTCAAGAAATCCGCTAACCCGTGCCCTGACCTCTACGCGATTGCTTGCTTCAAAACGTCCCGTATATTCATCCCATTCCGTTATGGTTTCATAGACGGGGGTTGACACTTCTACAGGCATAGCTAAAGCCGCGGTGTTTTCCGTAGCAGGGTTTTTCTCTTCTGAGGTGAAGGCAAAAACCATGGTTGCTATTGCAATTAAGGCCAACAAGACTAAGGCACTTTGGAAAATACCTTTTGTTTTTAAACTGTGTGATTTCATTTTCTTATTTTTATTGTTAATGTTCTTATTTATTGTTTTTGACAAGACAAAAGTAGGCCGGTATAAAAACTGAGTACTAACCATTAAGTTTTAATAAATGATCAAAATCTAATTTTTTACCTACTATGAGAAGGAATCATCTCTCTTATTGCGCTCCTGCCTTTGGTTTTTCAGCCAAAAAAAGCATCCAGTTCCTCCAAATACCCCTTGAGGGTTGTGGCCCGTATTTTTGAATACAGAGTGGCCATGGTTTTGTTATCGAGCACTTCGATGAAATAGAACTCCTTATCATAAAAGTAAGTTTTAAATGCTTGGGGAGACTCCGATTTACGAGCGGCTTTTTTTAAATGTTTCAAGATTTCTACTTCCGAAATGGTCAGGTCGGAAAACACATATTGCTTCTTTGAAGCCTTTGCCCTTCTTAGCGCTTTGCGATATTTAAAATCTTGTTTTGCGACAATAACGGAAACCATTTTCTTGAAGGAAACATAATCACCTTCTAAGGTAACCGTATCCAAGTGGACTTCCATAGATTCACTTTCCCTGTTATCCTGGCCGTATAACCTCAGGGCAGACATTATGAGAAAGGCCATGAACATCACTTTTCTGAAATATGAATTTGATGTTTTCATCAGTAATGATTTTTTGGTTTTGATTTTATAGTACAAATGTATCCACAAGGAGACCCTACATTACGATCAAAAAAAGGAATGAAATGACCAAAACCTAATATTTCTTTTTTTAAAGGATATTTTAGAAGAAATTGGTGAAAAGGGAGCCGATGGAAATTCAAGAAATTTTTGAAAGAAAACCCCTTTATTTAAATAACAAAAAAAACCAAGACAGTAAGCGAATTTGGTTTACAACCTTGGTTTTTTTAATCCAGAATGGTTTACAAAAGGAGTTTATCCCAGCTCTGTTTGGTGATTTGCCACTTGAATATTGGCAATTAACTTAACCTCTTCCCCCAAGGTCAATCCACCGGTTTCAGTTAAGGCATTAAAGTTCATATCAAATTCTTTCCGTTTGATTTTTCCCGTAACTTCAAAACCGTGCTTCATATTGCCTTCTATATCTTTTTGAAAACCACCGTATTCGACATCCAACTCAATGGTTTTGGTAATATTTCTTATAGTCAAATTTCCGATGATTTTATAATCTTCACCCGATTTTAAAAAGGAGGTGGAAGTAAAACTAATTTTGGGATAAGTTTCCACATCAAAAAAATCCCTGCTTTTTAAATGCTCATCGCGTTTCGGCTGATTGGTGTCAATGCTAGCCACATCAATTTCAAAATTCACATCCGCGCCAGTAAAATCTTCCCCATTGCGGACAATGGTTCCTTCAAATTTTTTGAACGAACCTGTAACTGTTGAAATGACCAAATGTTTGATTTTGAACTGCACTTCTGAGTGCATTGGGTCTATTGCCCATTTTGTTTTACCTGTCATGATTTTAAGTTTTTTGATTTTAAACACAGGTGCAAATTTATTTACAGGCATTCGTTTGCCAGTTATCAAAAAAAAGGAAGAAATGATCAAAATCTAAGCTTAGAACTGTGGATTCTTGTCTTTCGATTAGGAAGCGATTTTGTACAAATTTTTCCTTTCATAATCAAAAAAAGTAATCCAAATATTTCTGAGGTCTGCATACAAATTGTTTTTTCGATTGGCTTTAAAAGGTGAGTTTTTTATTCTTTTCTCACATTCATCTTTTTCAAGAAGATCATCCGTGATCAACACATAGGTATTGCTATTGATGGGATTTTTCAGGAGCCTGTGTGCTTCAATCACCGTTTCCCCATACAGTTTATGAAACCTCCCGATTTTGTAATAGGCCAGTTTTCCGTAATGAGCTATTAATTTCAAAGTCAGTTCTATTTTCCTGCCCAGTTCCTCACTCAAAAGGGCAAGTTCCTGGTTAAAACTTTCTAGCATAACCTCATATTGGCTTAATATTTCCTTTACCGATAATTTTGTTTGATATGTATAAAACAGGATGGCATCGCCTTCAATTTCGGACACCCGGAGCCCGAGATAATTACTCTTGATTATTGCAGACAGCAATCGGGAGGTGATGTTCTTTCCTGTAATCAAATCCGTAGTACGCACGAATTTTGTGAACCCACTTATATCGGGAATCAGTAATGTCCCCTTATATAATTTATTGACATAAAACTTATTCTTTATTGCCCCTCTCCCATTTAACTTCTTTATTTCTTTCATGATGGTATTTTTTATCATTAAAAAATCTTTTGTTTTATGGTACAAATGTATCTACAAAGCTATCCCCCATACCGATCAAAAAAATGTAAAGAATGACCAAAATCACCACAACACCCTATTTTGGTTGTTTTCAGCAAAGAGCCTGAAGCAGGGTAGGGCAATTAAATAGAAAATAATGTCGTTTTATTCCTCTCACCGCATATTTAGCAAATGATGACTTTCGAGTTTACGGCTTCACGACATTTTGATTTTATCACGGAGTTCGCCAGGCAAATAGGCGCTCCCATTGAAAATGATTTTATAGAAATACCCAAAAAAATGGGGGAAGGATATGTGCGGAAAATATCCTTCAGCAATGATTTTAGATTATTGATACACTCTTATACCCTGCAGGAAGATTTGATTATTAAACGCAACCCGGCGATTGAAAAAAATGATTTGCGCAGTATTTTCTTTTACAATAATGAACAAGCAGTCGAATTAAAATATAACAGAGAAGACCGCGTCCCCTTTTCTCGAAATAATGATTCTGCAATACAGGTGACCACCAACGACTTGCGTTCCAGTATTCGGTTTCCTGCCCATGCCCCTATTCAGTATATAGTGGTGGGAATCACGGCTTCTAAACTTAAATCGCTTTTGTCCCTTCACAGGGTAAGAGGGGCGCTCAAAACCATCATCACCAATGAGTCTTCATTTTTATTTTTTGAAAGTATGGATGCAGAAACAAAATTGCTCCTGAAAAATATTGTTTATACCAGGATGAACGATATTTTGAGCCCTTTTTATATGCACATAAAGGCGCAGGAACTTCTATACTTGCTTTTCAGCAAGCTTTCAAAACGAGAAAATGCGAAGTATAAAAACATCAACAGTGCAGATGCCGAAAAGCTGTTGATGGTCCGCAACGAAATATTAAAGGATTTAAGTACGCCGCCGGTATTAAGCCAACTGGCTCAAACAGCAGCAATGAGCCAAACCAAATTGAAGCAGCTTTTCAAACAAACTTTTGGGGATAGCATTTATAGCTACTTCCAAAAAACCCGAATTAAAGAGGCGGCTTTCCTTTTGAAGCAGGCCGGTTTATCTGTTTCTGAAACCGGATATGAACTGGGATTTTCCAACTTAAGCCATTTCAGCCGTTTGTTTAAAAAACATTACGGGGTTACCCCAAAAAAATACCAGTATGGCAAAGACGACTAAGGCGTTGAATTTTATACCTTTGATAATCCCTTCATTTTTTTTTCGGGTAATAAACCAATAAGTTACCCCCTTTTCCGGACCACCAAAACCTCATCGTCGGAAAATTCCATCCAGGCCAGGTCATAAACATAAAAGAAGGTTTTGTTTTTGCTGTTGATGTGAAAATGGGTGTGGTATTTGAACCGGAATTTTTTCTTTTCCAATAGGTTGCGGTAAACTTTTGTTTGGGATTTGTTCCCATCCAGCATTTCCAGGAGGATTGCGTAGTTCCTTTTCAGGTAACCGTTGATTTGGAAGGCGGCCTGTTTTGTGGTGTTGCGCAGCTGCTTGTGATATTCGTTTTTGCAGCTTACGGAACAGAAGGTTTTATCGGATCTTCCGTGCAGGGTTTTTCCGCATATTTTGCACTTCCTTTTCAAGGTTTTCCTTTTGTAACAACAAATATACGCTATTCGTTTCTAACGGATATATTCATTTATAATCGGTTATTGACCGGGCGGTGGGAAGATTATTTATATGTTTGGATGGTCAGTGGCCAGTAATCGAAAAAACACCTACTTATGAAAAAGATAAACCTAAGTCCTTTGCAGCACAGGGGCCAAGAACAGATTGGCATCGGTTTTCCGTATGACCGGGAAATAAAACAGCATCTGATGAAGCTTGCTTTTGTGCGGTGGAGCCAAACCCACCGGATATTTTATGCACCGAGGACAGCCGAAAACCAGCAAAAACTCTTTCAGCATCTACGAAAAAAAAACTGGTATGTGGATTATTCTGCACTGTCGGAAAATCCCGTCAAAACTTCAGCAAAACATCCATCGGCAAGGAAAGGGATTTCCCTACCGGAGCTCGACAAGGGGGAAAACAAGGAATTGTCGCGTTTTGGGAAGTGGATGACGGAAAAACGCTTGAGCGGGAACACGGTAAAAACCTATGTGGAGGTAACGGCGGTTTTTTTGCGCTACATGAAATCCAAAAAGTTGGTGGCGATTGACAAGAATTTGATTGAAAGTTTCAATTACGAACATATCGTGGAGCCGGGCAAGTCGATTTCCTACCAAAACCAGTGCATCAACGGCATCAAAAAATACCTTACTTATAAAGGAGTAAGTGTGGAAGAGTTGGACCTGGAGCGTCCAAAAAGGGCAAAACGCCTTCCGGAGATCTTGAGTTTGGAGGAGGTAAAGCAGATTTTGGATTCCACGGGGAACCTGAAACACCGGACTTTGTTGAGCTTGATTTATTCGGCGGGGCTAAGGATTGGCGAGGCTTTGAACATGAAGGTAACAGACATCGACAGTGGGCGGATGATGATAAACATCAAGAGCGCGAAGGGCAAAAAGGACCGATGCAGTTTGTTGTCGCCACATTTTTTGGAGCTTTTGCGCGATTATTATCAATGCTACCGGCCGAAGACCTATTTGTTCGAAGGGCAAAATGGCGGGAAATACACCAGTTCCAGTGCGCGGATCGTATTGGGAAAAGCAGTGAAAAAGGCGGGAGTGAAAAAACGGGTCACGTTGCACACTTTGCGCCATTCGTTTGCGACCCATTTGCTGGAAAACGGCACGGATTTACGCTACATTCAATTTATTTTGGGTCACAACAGCCCAAAGACGACCATGATTTACACGCACGTGAGCGAGGCGAGCATCCAAAAAATCAGAAATCCTTTTGATGGGCTTTAAGTTTTTTTTAATATATTTGGGCATATTTCCCCATTAAAAGCGTGGATTTTGACCAAAAATCAGGGTTAACTAAAAACATTAAAAACTGCGCATAGCCACCCGAATTGGGGAAATAAGCGGAAAAAAACTGCGTATATAAACAAGTTACCTGCAAGCATAACACAAAGCGTGTACAACAACAAAATGATATCAAAACATTTAAAAGAAATTTTCGACCCTTACGTAAATTTAGATATTGGAGTTTGGGAAAACTTTGAAAAATTGGGAGAGATAAAAATACTTCCAAAAGAAACTGTTTTGAAAGAATCAAACACAACAGAGAAAAACTTCAACCTGATAATCAAAGGAAGTGGCGGAAATCTGATATGGAACAAAAACAACTTTGTGTGTATTGACATTTCTTTTGAAAATGACTTTTTGAATGACTATATGTCATTCACCACTCAAAGACCAACCCCAATTGAAGTCAGGCTTTTTGAAGACGCTACTATTTTTAGTATATCGTACAATAATTTTCAGCAGATATTAGAAGTAAGTAATTATGGCGAAAAAATAACAAGACTTGCAGTTGAAACAGTATTCATAGAAAAACAGCAACAGCAAATTGACCTATTGACAAAAACTGCAAAAGAACGATACATCGAACTTATGCAAGACAAAAATGGGGTTGAAAGAATCCCTTTAAAGTATCTGGCATCTTATCTTGGTATTACACCACAAAGTTTAAGCAGAATAAGAGCAGAAAAAATTTGAGACTTACCAAATGGTAACTATTCTTGTTTACGACAAAGCTATTTTTGCATCATTTAACCTATAAATGCAAAAAATAATGCAAAACACTGAAGCTCACAAAGCAATACCTCTATCAAAAACAGTTGCCGTATTAATCGGCTTTCCAATAATAGCTACCATTATTTCTTTATTATTGCTAAATCGTAATCTTATTACCGATTTAGGGCTTGATTTCTTCAACACATTTTGGATAATCATCATCGGCTGGTACTCACTTCAAATATATGTTATTTCAAGAATTTTGAGAACAGCAGGTTGGAATTGGAGAGACATTGGATTTCCGTTTTCCGGAAAAAAGACAATTTACCTTGTAGCAGGTTATTTGCTTTTTGCAATCGGGTTAATTGTTTTTATAGAATTAGCATTAGCAAATTCAACCGTGGATACCGAAAAGTTAAACGCATTATCTTCATTAACCCCTAAAACAACAACCGCACGGATAATATTTATCATTATGGGTTTGATGGCAGGCTTAGCCGAAGAGATTGTTTACAGAGGATTTGCGATAAAAGCGTTGGTAAGTAATAAAATCAACAAATGGGTTGCGGTATTTATCGCAGCAATTCCTTTTATTTTTCAGCACGGCTTAAAATCAATTGACCAATTTTGGTGGTTCTTTTCCACAGGGGTTGCTTTTGGAATATTATTTTTACTGTTTAAAAAACTAACAATAAACATAATAATTCATTGGTTGGTCATATTGTCCGCAATGGTAGCTGTTTTACAAGTTCTGCAATAAAATGACATATGACAGCAGTTACAAACAAAATGAAACAAATTTCAACGATAGTATTAGTTCTGATTTTATTCATACTTACCAGTTGCGGGCAGACAAAAGCTGACAATGAAACCTACACAAGAATTGACAGTTATCTTTCCGAATTGGAAAAGGTCGGTTTTAATGGTGCTGTTTTGGTTTGCCTTGATGGAGATATAATAGTTTCAAAAGGTTACGGTTTTAGCAACATTGAAAAGCAAATTAATAATTCCTCAGTAACAATATTTGACATTGGTTCTATTACAAAACAGTTTACCGCTACCGCAATTCTGAAATTAGAAATGCAAAGCAAGCTTTCAACCGAAGATAAACTGTCAAAATACTTTGCTCATATCCCAAAAGACAAAGAGAGTATAACCATTCACGATTTGCTTCGTCATCAATCGGGACTAATCAGTAATGTAGGTGGAGATTATGAAAAAATAAGTGATGAAGAATTTTTAAAGAAAGTCTTTTCTTCAAAACTGCAATTTGAAGCAGGGAAAGCCTTTTCATATTCTAACGTTGGTTACAGCCTATTGGCAATGATAATTGAAAAAGTTTCCGGGCAGGAGTATGAAGCCTATTTATACGATGTGTTATGGAAGCCTGCAAAAATGGAGATGACAGGATATTCAAGACCGAACTTTGACACAAACCTTATTGCTGTCGGATATGACAGAAACGATAGTGTTTGGGGTAAACCAACAGAGAAGGATTGGAATAACACCTCACCTTATTGGCATTTAAAAGGTAATGGCGGTGTCCTCTCCACAATAGAAGACCTTCATAAGTGGGATGCAGCACTAAAATCAGACTTAATTCTATCAAAAGAAGCTAAGCAGAAATTGTATCATCCAAAATTAAGAGATGATGAATCTGAAAATTCTATTTATGGTTATGGCTGGGATGTTTCACGAACGGACAGAGCGACCACACAGGTTTGGCATAACGGCACTAACCGTATATTTTATGCAGACTTCTTGCGATATATTGATGAGAACGTTACGTTGATAATGCTCACAAATAAGTCGCACCCAAACTTTGAAAACCTTTGTTTTGACATCTCAAAAATGATATTTCATCCTACATATCAGCCTGAAATTCCGACTCCCGACAACAGTAAAAACCGCAACTTCACGAATCTTATTTTGAGAACCGTTGACGATTTTGGTTTGGAAAAGGCAAAAGCAGCGTTTAATAAAAGAGATGAAAACGTAAACTTACTGGAGTTTATGATGCGTGATGCAGGATTTGACCACATAGATAACAACCAGCCAAACGTTGCTATGCTGATATTTGAAATGAACGTTTATGCTTATCCGAAATCAGCAAAAGCCTTACAAGGGTTGGGAGAAGGATATATGGAAACAGGAAATAAAGAAATGGCATTGAAATATTTTAAGCAAAGTCTGCGTATTAATCCTTACAGTGATTTTGTAAATGAAATGGTTAAAGAACTTGAAAAATAGAAACACAATAATGCCAGCAGGTAACAGCACCTACACGCAAGCAGGGGTTCCGTGCTTCGTAGGACAGAAAAGTGGTATATTTGAAGTTCGGTTCTTCGTAGGGAGTTCAGTGCTAAAAATCTCTGCCTGCGTGTAGCCGCAAAACGTTAGTGGCAACCTTAAAAGACGAAATAGCAAACGAAAGAAATGACAGAATTTAAAATTAAAAAGGTAACGCTTGACGACATTGACCAATTACAGAAAATTGGCAGACAAACTTTTTATGA
>Ga0079224_100015166_pt1 | contig 10783 bp, 10 predicted proteins | sample Stecom2015_FD_80414 | JGI IMG/M metagenome (GOLD analysis project Ga0079224, IMG submission 80414) | Agricultural soil microbial communities from Utah to study Nitrogen management - Steer compost 2015 | ecosystem: Environmental > Terrestrial > Soil > Agricultural land | place: USA: Utah...
ATGATTCCTTAAGTGGTCTGGGGTCGAGCAGGATTTGAATGAATGTGGCGTTCCCCGGTCCCAAAGGCTGAGGAAGAAGGCCCGTTACCGCAAAGTTTTACGGCCCTAGCCCTGGGGAACGGGCCCGGTTTTTTTCATGGAAGAATCCCGTTGGATGATTTCGGTGCCCAGGATGGTGATCTCCGTGAGATCGGTATCATGGTTCTGTCCGGAATGGTTCAGGATCCTGCGGGCGGAGATGGCCCCCATCTTACTGGCTGGATGGGAGACCGTGGAGAGGGAAGGCTGCATGATCGAGGCTATGGGATCGTCGTTGAAACCGATCACAGCCAATTGTTGGGGCACATCTACCCCCATTTTTTTGGCACACATGATGGCACTGACCGCTGCGGTATCATTGGCTGAAAAAATGCCGTCCGGGGGTTGTTCCATCTTGAGCAATTTTTTGGTGGCCTTGTGCCCTTCCTCGAAGCTGAGGGTCTTGAAATGTACGATCAGGTCCTCCACGATCGGTAGCCCGCAGTCCCTGAGGGCATCGAGGTATCCCTTTTTTCGCTCCGCATATATGTTCCTGAGTTGTGACCCGGCAAAGTGGGCGATCCGGGTGCAACCTTGGTCGATCAGGTGCTTGGTTGCCGAATAGCCGGCGGTATAGTTGTCGATCACTACCTTGTAGGAGTTAAAATTCTCCGGGACCCTATCCACAAAGACGATGGGTACGCCCTGGTCCACGAACTTTTGAAAATGGGCGGTGTCCACCGTTTCCATGGAAAGGGATACGATCAGCCCGGTGATCCTGCTGTCATAAAGGGCATTGCAATTGCTCACCTCATTATCATACTTATCGTTGGATTGGCTGATCAACACATTATAACCCTCCTTCCGGGCCGTCTCCTCGATCCCACTGATCAGGGAGGCCATAAAGGGCCGGTTGATCCTGGATATCAGCACACCAATGGTGTTGCTCTTGTTGTTGCGCAGGCCAGCCGCCAGGTTGTTGGGACGGTAACCCATGTCCAGGGCCGCCTCCTTGATCAACTTGATCGTCTTCTTGCTTATGCTCCTATGGTTGTTCAAGGCCCTTGAAATCGTGGATGGGGAGTAATTCAATTCCTTGGCCAGATCGTATATGGTTACCTCCTTTTTAATCTTCATGGGTCAACTTACAGTTTTCATGTTCTATTCTTCCTTGGAACTGCCTTGAAATTCAAACGACTAAATTAACTCTTAGTTTTAAATGGAGGCCATTGTCGGTTGAGTATCATCCCATTTCCCTGGAGATAAACCTGTTTTCCACAGCTTTTTATCGAAAGACGCCATGGTTTTGATCGACACAATGACCACAATTTGTGAAAATAATCCTGTTTGCCAGAATTATTCCACGAAATAAATTTACGCAATCGATTCCGTTAATTATATTTGGAACAGTATAATTTTTGTAAAAGTAACTATTTCATGGTTTGGATAGGCTTTGATATTGGCAGTTCGTCCGTAAAGGCCGCCCTGATCGATGCCCAGGACGGAAGGCCCTTGGCGGTGGAACAGCAGCCTGAGCGGGAAATGCCCATCACCTCCCTGGAACCGGGATGGGGAGAACAGGACCCGGAACTTTGGTGGAAACATCTTTGCACGGCCATCGGAAAGCTGATCCAAAACAACAATTGGGACAAAAAGGACATCAAGGGGATCGGAATTTCCTACCAGATGCACGGTTTGGTGGTGGTGGACAAAAAGCTCAGACCGCTGCGGCCCTCGATCATTTGGTGCGACAGCCGGGCCGTGGGGACCGGGGACAGGCTTTTCAAAGCTGCCGGGGAGGAACGTTGTGTAAATCGGCTGTTGAATTCTCCGGGGAATTTTACCCTGTCCAAATTGAAATGGGTACAAGAGAACCAGCCCCATATATATAAGGACATCCATAAGTTCATGCTGCCCGGGGACTACATCGCCCTGAAACTTTCCGGAGAGTGCGTGACCACCCCCACCGGGCTTTCCGAGGGGATCCTATGGGATTTTAGGGAAGACCGCCTGGCCGATTGGCTGCTCGAGTCCTCTGGGATCAATCCCGATCTGGTACCGGACATCCGTCCCAGTTTTTCCCATCAGGGAAGTGTCAGTCCGCAGGCTGCCCAGGAGTCCGGACTGCCCGTGGGAATCCCCATCATGTACCGGGCAGGGGACCAGCCCAACAACGCACTGTCCCTGGGGGTGATGAACCCCGGAGAGATAGCCGCCACCGGGGGCACCTCCGGGGTGGTCTATGCCGTGGCCGGGGAAGTGGGCACCCGGGAGCCTACCCGGATCAACAGTTTTGCCCATATCAACCACAGCGCGGGGAATCCCCGGATCGGAAAGCTCCTCTGCATCAACGGCAGTGGCATTCAGTACAGCTGGATCAAAAACGAACTGGGCGGGGCCTTGAGCTATGACCGGATGAACCGATTGGCCGAAAACATCCCGGTGGGGGCCGAAGGCCTGCGCATCCTGCCCTTTGGCAATGGGGCGGAGCGGATGTTGGAAAACATCGACAGGGGCAGCCAGATCCTGGGCCTGAACTTTAATCGGCACAAGGCGCCCCACCTTTATCGGGCAGCCTTGGAGGGCATCGCCTTTTCGTTTGTGTACGGGATGGAGATCCTCAAAAAAGAAGGCGTCGCGATCGCTTCGATCAAGGCCGGCAACGACAACCTCTTCAGGGCGGGGATATTTGCGGGGACCATCGCGACCCTGGCCCAAACGACCATTGATATCGTGGAGACCACCGGCGCCGTGGGGGCGGCCCGCGCGGCGGCATACTCTTTTGGGGATTTCAGGGACATGGCCCAGGCCACGGCCACCGATGCCGTGGAACTCACCCACAGGCCCGAGCCGGACATGGAACCTTATTTTGAAGCCTACCGGGAATGGAAAAAAGGACTTAAAAACTATTTGGATAACTGAATAAATCAACATTATGATCACAATTGGAGACAAGGAATTTTTTAAGGATATCGGCCAGATCCCCTTTGAGGGAAAAACATCTGACAACCCGTTGGCCTTTAAGTATTATGAGCCTGAAAAAATCGTGGCCGGCAAACGCATGGAGGACCACTTCAAGTTCGCCATTGCCTATTGGCACAGCTTTACGGCCACCGGGGGGGACCCCTTCGGGGCACCTACCCTGGACCTGCCCTGGCTCCATGGTCCCGACCCCATTGCACGGGCCAGGGACAAGATGGATGCCGCCTTTGAGTTCATCACAAAATTGGGGGTGCCCTATTTCTGCTTCCACGATTTCGACCTGATCGAGGAGGGCGGGACCTTGGCCGAGTCCGAGGAACGCCTGCAACTGATCACCGACTATGCGAGGGAAAAAATGAAGGCCTCCGGGGTCAAGCTCCTCTGGGGGACCGCCAACTGTTTCAGCCATCCCAGGTATATGAACGGGGCCGCCACCAATCCGGATTTTGATGTGGTCGCATTTGCCGGTGCCCAGGTGCGCAATGCCTTGGACGCCACCATCAAACTGGGGGGTGAAAACTACGTATTCTGGGGGGGGCGGGAAGGCTATATGTCCCTGTTGAACACGGATATGGGACGGGAACTGGACCATATGGCCCGTTTTCTGCACATGGCCAGGGACTATGCCCGTAAACAAGGTTTCAAGGGCAGCTTCCTAATCGAGCCCAAGCCCATGGAGCCCACCAAGCACCAGTACGACTTCGACTCGGCCACCGTGCTGGGTTTCTTGACCAAATACGATCTTTTGGACGATTTCAAGCTCAATATAGAGGTGAACCATGCCACCTTGGCCCAACACACCTTCGAACATGAACTGCAGGTGGCCGCGGACAACGGCCTTTTGGGCAGCATCGATGCCAACCGTGGGGATTATCAGAACGGCTGGGACACCGATCAGTTCCCCGTGGATGTGTACGAGCTCACCCAGGCCCTATTGGTCATCCTCCAGGGCGGGGGACTGCAGGGCGGGGGGGTCAATTTCGACGCCAAGATCCGCAGGAACTCCACCGACACCGAAGATCTTTTCCTGGCCCATATCGGCGGCATGGATGTTTTTTCAAGGGCTTTGTTGGCCGCTGATGCAATTTTGGAAAATTCCGATTATATTAGTAGGCGTTCCCAGCGGTATGCCTCCTTTGATTCGGGCACTGGAAAAGCATTCGAAGCGGGGAAACTTTCCTTGGAAGACCTCCACGCCCATGCGCTGGATCACCAGAACATCAAAAAACGCAGCGGAAAGCAAGAATTGTTCGAGAACATCATCAACCAATATATTTGACCCTAAAAACCACAGACTAAACTAAAACCGACCTCTTATGGAATCAGTATTGCAGACCCCGGACTGGATTGTCCTCGGCATCTACCTTTTGGCCCTGATCGGGGTGGCTCTTTGGGTGTTTTCCCAAAGGAACAAGGATACAGAGGATTATTTCCTGGCAGGCCGCAACATGGGATGGTTCGTGATCGGCGCCTCCATCTTCGCCTCGAACATAGGTTCCGAGCATGTGGTGGGGCTGGCCGGTACCGGCTTTGAATCGGGCATGCCCATGGCCCATTATGAACTGCATGCCTGGATCGTACTGCTGTTGGGCTGGCTGTTCCTTCCCTTTTATATCCGCAGCGGGGCCTTTACCATGCCGGAATTCCTGGAAAAGCGATTTGACAGCCGTTCCCGTTGGTTCCTCTCCATCTTTTCCCTGGTGGCCTATGTGCTTACCAAGGTGTCCATCACCATTTACGCCGGGGGCATCGTGGTCTCCGAACTTTTGGGGATCCCCTTCTGGTACGGGGCCATCGGCGTGGTGGTCTTTACCGGGATCTATACGGTGATCGGTGGCCTGAAAGCCGTGATCTATACCGAGGCCTTACAGACCGTGGTCCTAATCGTGGGTTCGGTGGTGATCACTTACCTGGGCCTACAGGAAGTGGGCGGCTGGGAACAGCTCCGGGAGACCGTGACCGCCGTCAGCCCGGACCACTTCAATATGTGGCGTCCCATGAGCGATCCGGACTTTCCCTGGACCGGCCTACTTATCGGGGGCACCATTGTGGGGATCTGGTATTGGTGTACCGACCAATATATCGTGCAGCGTACCCTGGCGGCCAACAACATCAAGATCGCCAGGCGGGGGGCCATTTTCGGGGCCTACCTAAAATTGTTGCCCATTTTGATCTTCCTGGTCCCGGGCATCATCGCATTTGCCCTGAACCTACAGAATCCGGAGGTCTTTGCCATCGACAAGGCCGATAGGGCCTTTCCGATGTTGGTCAAGACCCTGCTCCCCATAGGTTTGAAGGGATTGGTCGCAGGGGGGCTCATGGCCGCCCTGATGAGTTCCCTGGCCTCGGTCTTCAATTCCTGTTCCACCATTTTCACCATCGATATCTACAAAAAACTGCGCCCTGAGAAATCAGAGCGCCAATTGTTGACCATCGGAAAACTGGCCACCGGGGTCATCGTGGTGCTGGGAATCGTTTGGATCCCCATCATGGAGAAAATCGGGGGCGGGGTCATGTACCAATACCTGCAGAACGTCCAATCCTATATAGCCCCCCCGGTAACAGCGGTCTTTCTTTTGGGGATTATTTGGAAACGAGTGAACGCCACGGCGTCCATCACCACTCTGATGGCCGGGCTGTTCCTCTTGGTCCTTCGTCTGGGGTCCGAGATCTATTACCAGCCACAATTGGCTACGGATGAGCAGCTCCCAGGTTTACTGTATCAGTTTGCCGCGGTGAACTTCGCCCATATGGCCATCTATATGTTCCTCTTTTCGGTGGTGCTCTGCATTTCGGTGAGCCTGGCAACGAACCCTCCAAATTATGCCACGATCAAAGGCCTTTCCTTCGGCACCCTGAGCCCGGAGGACCGGGCGGCCAACAAGGGCAGTTACGATACCATCGACATTGTGCTATCGGTACTCTTGGTGGTGATCGTGATCGGCATCCTGACCTATTTCACCGGATAGGGACCAGGGTATTGGGAAAACAATATAATGGAAGGCCCGGATCAAAAGATCCGGGTTTTTTTATGGGTGGCCATGGAATCCGCAAAGGACCCCAATCTGTCCATGGATCATAGGAGGATGCTCTTCAAAAAATTGTCCTTATAGGCCCGTCCCAAGGGGACCTTGGAACCGTCTGTCAACAAGATCTGGTTACCGGAGATCCTATCGATCTTTTGGGTGTTGATGATGTAGGATTTGTGCACTTGGTAGAAAGGACCCCCCTGTAGCACCTCCATCCAGTGCCGCAAGGGTTCATTGGAAAGTATCTTCTTGTTCTTGAGCTGGATCTCGGTATAATCGGAATCCGAGGAAATCGTGTGGATGTCCCGAACCAGCACTTTTATATGTTCGTGGCTCGATTTGACATAGATCTCGTTGATGCCACCATTGTCCGCCATGGGCCCGGGGTTCTCCCCCCGGACCACCACCTTATTGACCGCTTGTAGGAAACGTTGGAAGGAAAAGGGCTTTAACAGATAATCCACCACATTGAGATCGTAGCCCTCCAGGGCGTATTCCGAAAAGGCGGTGGTCAGGATGACCTGTGGGGGATCGGCCATACTCTTGAGCAGGTCCAGACCATTGATCTTGGGCAAATGGATGTCCAGGAACATCAGGTCAACAGCTTCCTTGCCCATAAAATCCATGGCCTGTATCCCGTCGGAAAAGACCCCGACGAGCTCCATTCTCGGGACCTCCTCGATGAACTTTCGAAGAATCCGCTGTGCGGGCGGTTGGTCCTCAACGATGATACATTTCATATACTACGCTTTTTCCAGATCCAGGCCAAGGTACACCCCATAACTTTTGGGCCTTTCTTCAATATCCAAATGATGTTTGTGCGGATACAGCAGTTCCAACCGTTTTCTGACATTTTTTAGGCCAATCCCACTGGCAACGGTATCCAGGCTGCGCACGGGTTCATAGTTGTTCTTGCATCGGAATTCCAAACGGTCGCCCTTCATTTCCACAGAAATGTCGATCTCTATATTGGAGGACTGTCCGGATTGGCTATGCTTGAAAGCATTTTCGATGAAAACGATCAAGATCAGGGGTGCGATCCGGTATTCCTCTTTGATCTTTCCCGCATCGAAGCGTACCCGGCCCCGATCTTCGATCTGCAGGCGGTACAGCTTGATGAAATTGTCCAATTGTTCCAGTTCTTTTTTTAAAGGTACGAACTGTTCCTTGGATTCGTACAACATATACCGAAGGACCCCGCTCATTTCCAGGATGATCTCCGGGGTCTTCGGGGAGTTCTGCAATGCATAGGAATAAAGGTTGTTCAGGTTGTTGAACAGGAAGTGCGGGTTGATCTGGGAGCGCAGGAACTGCAGTTCGCTTTCCTGTATGACATTCTCCAGCTCATCGATCTGGTCCTGTTTCCTCAGGGCGTCCCAACCAAATTTGAAACCCGAAAGGATGAACATGGTCGGCAGGACCCCCAATAGGGAAATATAAATGCCCGGGAAGGAGCTCGCCCGCTTGGTCCCGGGGTACATGATGGGTTCCATGATGAGCTCCTCCACCGCGATCGTGGCCAATACCACCCCGATGAACCCTAGGAAAAATCGCCAATATTTCTTTTTGTAAAGAAACCTGGGCATCAGAAAATAGGTTACCGAAACGGTTGCCAAACTGTAGAACAAAAGGAATATCGCCCGGTTCACCATAATGCCCCCGGTATTCTTGTCAAAGGAGAAAAACAGAAGCACCATAAGATGGAGCAGGACCTGGAACAGTAATTCTTTTTTAGTGATCAAAGCCAATTAATTAAGTATCAAAACTATGTATAAATGACATCAAGGGGAAAACAGTTTTATAAACAACCGGATTTATCCCCCCAACGACCATTTTTGGCCCTTTTCCATTTCCATAAAACCCGGAAGGCCCCTGAAAAAACATAGTGGCCCCAAGGGACATACTTTGTATATGGGCGGCTTTTTTTCTTATTTTTAGGCCATCGATCCCAATTCTGGGGAAGTATACTAACACATTAAACCAATAAAATGAAAAAAACATTGTTTACCCTATTCTTTATGAGCGCTTTGGTGGTTTCTGCCCAGACCAGTTGGAAATCCGACAAGGCCCATTCCAAAGTTGGTTTTGCCATCAACCATTTGATGATCTCCGAAGTGGAAGGCCGTTTCAACGACTTTGAGATCACGGCCACTGCCACGGAAGAATTCAAGGACGCCTCCTTTGAGGTGACCATCAAGACCGGCAGTGTCGACACCGGTGTCGAGGGAAGGGACAACCACCTGAGAAGTGCCGATTTTTTTGATGCCGAGAAAAATCCGGATATCACCTTCAAGAGCAATACCTACGAACAGACCGGGGTGAACACTTTCAAGGTCAGTGGGGACCTCACCATGCATGGGCAGACCAAGGCCGTGACCCTGGATGGAAGGGTGAACGGGGTGATCACCGATCAACGCAGCAAAAAACTCAAGGCCGGTCTCAAACTGACCGGATCTTTGAACCGATCGGACTTTGGAGTCGGTGGGGATTCCCCTGCCCTTGGCAAGGAGGTCCGATTGACCATCCATTTGGAAATGGCCCAACAATAGGAAAACAGATTTTTCGTTGAAAAAGGGGACCGGCACTGCCAGGTCCCTTTTTGATTTAGGATATCCGGGGATGTGGTCTCAATCCTTTTGCCGTTCCTCCCGTCGGTCCAGGGCCGATTGATCCTCCGCGGCCCCGACCTTCCAATAGGAAAAGGCATAAAGTTCCTCTTTGGACCAACCTTTTTCTTTTCTGAAGTATTGCCGGATCTCCCGCACCGAGGCATATTCACAGGCCACAAAGGCAAACCGGCTCCCCTGGGGCAGGGTAAGCTCCCTTGCTCGATCCGCCAGTGAACTGTTCTTTCCGGGAGTTGGGTTGTGCAGCCAGCTGAACTGCATTTGGGCCTGGGTGGCCAGGGGCAGTTCATCCTGGGGTCCATGTACCTCGATCAGACAGTGTCCCAGGGCCGTGGGGGGCAGTTGTTCCAAGATCACTCCCAATACCGGGATGGCCGTGGCGTCCCCTATCAGGACATAGTGGTCCACGGTGGGGAAGAGTTCCTTCTTATGGAGCTTCATGGCCACGCCCAGCTCCCCTCCGGGGATTGCCCGATGGGCCCATCCAGAGGCCGGGCCCTGGTCCCCATGGTCCACAAAGTCAATGGTCAGCTCCCCTTTCTCCAGGTCCAATGCCCTATGGGTATAGGTCCTGACTATGGGGCGGATCTCTTGGGGGGGAAGTACCCATTCCCCACTTTGGGGATCCTGGGTCCTTAGATGAACCTTGTCCAGCCCCACCGGGGGGACAAAGATCTTGTTGTTGTCCCCCAGGGTGGCCTCCCTATAGGCCGCCACGTCCCCGGTGAACACCATGCGGATGTAATGGGGGGATAGCTGCTCTTTGCGCTTCAGGGTGAGTACCTGTTGTACGATGGTCACTGTTGTATTTGCCATTTTAAGTTTCTTTAAAGTTCGTCCGCCACTTCCCCGATCATGATCTCAAAGGAGGTTATGCCCCCGCCCGAGATGTACCAGGCTTCCGGGTCCAGATACACGATGTTCCCATTTTTATAGGCCTGGGTACGTTGGATCAAGGCATTCTCGATCTCTTCCCTATTGGTCGCCCTTTTGTCCACCACGGCGGAGCGGTCCACCACGAAAAGATAATCGGGATCGGCCTTTAGGATGAATTCATTGGATACGGCCTGCCCGTGCCTGGAGGTGTCCAGATCGTCCACGGCCTGGGCAAAGCCGAAATGTTCGTGGATGGCCCCAAAACGGGATTTCTTCCCGAAGGCACTGAACTTTCCCTTGTTGTACATGACCACCAGGGCGTTGCTCCCGCGCGCTGTGACCTCCCCTTCCAGGGCCGCGATCTTGGCCCTGATCCGGACCTTGGCCGCATCCACTTCCTGTCCCTTGTCAAAGATCTTACCAAAAATGTCCAGGTTCTCCTCAAAGGATTCCAAGAGCCGGGCCGGATCCTGTTGGATATAGACCGTGGGGGCTATCTTTGAAAGTTCCCCATAGTGTTTCTCCATCCGGGCGGAAATGAAGATCACATCCGGCGATAGTTCATTCAGGCGTTCGAAGTCCACCTCGAACAGGGTGCCCAGGTTGGTGATCCCCTCCATTTGTCCATATTCGTCCAGGTAGCGGGGCAGGTTGCTCTTGGGCAGTCCGATCACCGGGATGCCCAATTTGTCCAGGTTCTCCAGGGAAGCGTAATCCAGGGCGACGACCCGCTGCGGGTTTCCCGCCACGGTAGTTTTTCCCAGCGGGTGCTCGACGACCAGGCTCTGTTCCGGGACCTCTGCTGCCGAGGCCGGGTCTTTCGCATTTTCCTTACAGCCCAACAGGGCCACGGCAAACATCACGGCCAGGATTCGATAGGTTTTCGGTATTTTTCTCATAACACATTAATTATAATAGGTACAGATACATTTGTTGTTCTTTTCAAAAATCTCAAAGTCCATATCATAGATCTCCCGGAGCTTGATCGGGTCCATGATCTGTTGGGTGGTCCCGAAATGGATGAGTTTCCCCCCTTTCATGGCCGCGATATGGTCCGAGTACTGGGAGGCAAAGTTGATGTCATGGATTACCGTGACAACGGTCTTCCCCTTTTCCTCACAAAGGGCCCGAAGGGTCTTCATGATCTGGACCGAATGTTTGATGTCCAGGTTGTTCAAGGGTTCGTCCAAGAGGATATGGTCGGTGTCCTGGGCCACCACCATGCCAAGAAAGGCCCGTTGTTGCTGTCCC
>Ga0079224_100015167_pt1 | contig 10782 bp, 9 predicted proteins | sample Stecom2015_FD_80414 | JGI IMG/M metagenome (GOLD analysis project Ga0079224, IMG submission 80414) | Agricultural soil microbial communities from Utah to study Nitrogen management - Steer compost 2015 | ecosystem: Environmental > Terrestrial > Soil > Agricultural land | place: USA: Utah...
AGAATCAAGCAAAATATGATATGGCATGATGATGTGCGCTCTGCGGTGGATGAAAATATGGTCGCTGGATAATCCTCTGCTTTCTAAAGAATCCACTTCATTCAGGAAACTCTCCGGATAAACCACTACCCCGCTGCCGATGATGCATTTTCCTTGGGATTGCAAAACGCCGGACGGTAAGAGATGCAGTACAAATTTATCCTCGCCAACATACACGGTATGTCCGGCATTGTGACCGCCCTGATAACGAACGACAAAATCGGATTTGGCTGAAAGTACATCGGTGATTTTTCCTTTTCCCTCGTCTCCAAACTGAAGACCAACAACTACGTAAGTGGACATTTTTCGAATTGAAATTTTGAGCGCAAATTATATAAATCCTTGTTAAAAACCTTAGACTAAATTAAATAATAAATAGTTTTGATTTAGAAGGAAACGTACATCATACAATTTTACATGATAAATATACTTTCTATAATAATGCTTGTTAACGCACAAAAATAAAGGTTATACTCATGGGGTACAAATAAAAGAATCAACAAAAGGGAGAAGTTTTCAAGAAAATTATTTTTATGAATAAATAAAACCGCCTCAGTTTTGAAGCGGTTTTCAGTTTTAAAATTTAGCCAATAATTATTTCTTCAATACTTTTTCGGTTTTCAGGATCTTACCGTTTTGCACAAATGAAACAAAATAAACGCCATCAGGTAGATGAGCGAGATCTATTTCATGTCGTTTTCCGGAAACTGTTTGACGGATAACAACTTTTCCATTTGTGTCCGTTACTTTAATTGATGTGATTTTAAAATCACTATTTTCAATTGTTAATTTATCCTTTACAGGGTTGGGGTAGATATTAATATCTAATTTATCAGTTTCTTCAACGTGCATCAGTTCATTGATATAAGTAACAGTATTCCCAGATTCATTAAGAATTGTCAGCATTAAGCTATTATCTGAATTTTCAATAATTGAGCAGTCTAATATTTCATCAGGTGGGCCTCCACCAAAAAAAGAAGCATATAAATACTCAAATTGTTCATTATCCGGATTAGTACATTGGAAGCCACCAGCAAAGTCGAAAAAGTTGATTTGGTAATCAGAAGGCCAAGAAATATATCCATCCATAGAAGAAGAACATATTTCTGAATGAAACCAATACAAAAGATCATTATCAGGAATTGGCTCAACTCCCATTGTAATTATTCCTATTTCTTCATTGACGGGTGGAACATAAGACTCACCATCTACGTTCATTTCAATTAAAAACCAATCATTATTTAGTATTAAGTCTTTTGTTGTTTGGGCAAAAGAAATTGAACTTATGAACAAACAGAATATGAAATTTTTCATAATCTTAATTTTTAATTAGACTTTTAGAATCGACAATCGCTCCGTTACAAACCAAAGTTATGGTATAAATCCCGGAAGAATAGTTGAATAAATTTTAAACAGGCTCTTAATATCATAAGAAATTTACTTCTTCAACACTTTTTCGGTTTTCAGGATCTTACCGTTTTGCACAAATGAAACAAAATAAACGCCATCAGGTAGATGAGCGAGATCTATTTCATGTCGTTTTCCGGAAACCGATTGATCGATAATAACTTTGCCTAAAGTATTTGTTATTTTAACTGATGTGATTTTTAATTCAGGGTTTTCTATGGTAAGCTTGTCATGAAAAGGGTTTGGGTAAATATTAAAAGGATTTTGGACATTGCTACCAATATCAATTGTGGAAAGAACAAAATTATTATAATGTGCTTCACTTCCTAAAGAATTAGTAACCACCAAAGAGAGATTATCTCCTTCAGATTGAATTTCATAATGAAAGGGATCCGGAATTTCCGTGAAATCGATACTCCAAAACTCATAGAAATAATGGACTTCAAAATCAATATTTTCAGGTAACTGACATTCCATAAGTGAAACTGCCCAACCTTCCGGACTGATTTCAAAACTATTAGTTTCATCCAAAAATATTCCTTCCCCTGCTAACCAATTACATCCGGAACTTGCTTCTACAATAAATTCAGTAAACCGCACATCTATTTGTTCAGGACTTACTTCTTCATTGTCAGGTGGAAAAAACTCCTCTCCATCAATGACCAATTTTTCCAAATACCAAGAATTATCGATCAGTTCCTGTTGTTGGGCTTGGATAGAATATCCAACAAATAGTAATGCAGTTATTAATATTTTTTTCATAACAATTAATTTTTAATTAGACTTTTAGAATCCACGATTGCTCCGTTACAAACTAAAGTTACGGTATAAATCCTATATAGATTACAGGAAAATTCCTGCTTTTAAAAGAAAGTTGAATTTTTGGACAAATTCGATTTGGTATAATTCTAAATTATGACTCTTTTTTGAATCTCAATCCTCAATTCTTTAACTTTAAAAATCTAAAAAACAATTATATGAAAACAATCCTTCAAACCTTTGGTTTTGTGCTGGCCAGTTTATTTGCCGTGACCTGCGCGACACAAGCAGCCAAAACCGTTGCTCATATGGAAGCCGCTCCCACAAAGGAATTTGTAAAAGCAAATTTTTCCGAAGATCAATTGGCACAAGGACAAACACTTTTTGAAAACAATTGTGCCAAATGCCATGACCTGAAAGATCCGAATTCGCGCGATCCCGAAAAATGGAACAACGTCCTGAAACGCATGTTACCCAAAACCCCTTTGAATTATGAAGAAGGCCGATTGGTGCGTGCTTATCTGGTTGCGAATTCCGAATAAAAAAATTGGAATTATTTTTGAGGAATGACCGTTCTTCATGTGGAAAAGATTTAAAATATTTTATCGGAAATTTAAAATCCCAATTTGGACAGCATTTGGGATTTTTTTTATTTGGTATTTGTTCTTTTCCTTACCCAAACCTCTTTTTAAAGAAGAAACTTCCACCTTGATTTACAGTGCGGACAACCGTTTGCTGGGTGCTACGATTTCCGGTGATGAACAATGGCGGTTTCCGGCCAATGATTCCGTCCCAAAACGTTTTGAAATCTGTATCACCCAGTTTGAGGATGCTTATTTCCGTAAACATCCGGGCGTGAATCCCGTTTCGCTTTTTCGGGCCTTTCGGCAAAATCTGAGTTCGGACGGTATTGTGAGCGGTGGAAGCACCATTACCATGCAAACTATCCGTTTGGCCAAACAAAATCCTAAACGAACTTACGAACAGAAGTTTCTGGAAATGATACAAGCTACCCGTTTGGAGTTGACAAATTCAAAAGATAAAATTTTAAACCATTATGTTTCCCATGCGCCTTTCGGAGGAAATGTAGTGGGACTGGATGCGGCGGCCTGGCGGTATTATGCCAAATCGGCCGACCAGCTTTCCTGGGGAGAATCGGCAACACTAGCGGTTTTACCCAATGCACCCTCGCTTATTTTTCCCGGAAAAAATCAGGAATTATTATTGGAAAAACGAAATCGTCTTTTGAAGAAATTATGGAATGAAAAATTTATCGATAAAGAAGATTATGATCTGGCTATTTTGGAACCTTTGCCCGGAAAACCCAATGCCCTTCCCGAAATCGCACCACATTTATTGCAAACGGCCATCAAAACCCATAAAGGAAAACGCCTGAAAACCACATTGGACGCCAATTTACAGGAACAAATCAATTTGATTGCGGAAAACCATAAACAACAATTATCTGCCAACGAAATTCATAATCTTGCCATTCTAGTCTTGGAAGTCAAAACCGGAAATGTAAAGGCTTATCTGGGAAATACTTCCGAAAAAAACAATGCTTATTCCAATCAGGTGGACATCATTCAAGCCAAAAGAAGCAGTGGAAGCATCTTAAAACCTTTTCTTTATGGAAGCATGATTCAGGAAGGGAAATTGTTGCCCAAAATGTTGCTTCCCGACACGCCGATGGACATCACGGAAAATTATGAAAGAAACTATTCGGGAGCTGTTCCGGCCGATGAAGCATTGGCGAAATCGCTCAATATTCCGGCCGTTCACATGCTGAAAACCTATAGCGTTTCAAAATTTCATCATCAGCTGAAAGAATTCGGGTTTACCACCTTTACGGAAACGCCTAAACATTACGGACTTTCCTTAATCGGGGGAGGTGGCGAAGTTACGCTTTGGGAACTGGCGCAGGCTTATCGGAATCTGGCATATCGTGTGACTAAACCCAATAATTATGTATTCAACCCAAAGATTGGGTATTTAAAAAACAATGGCGGTGCCGTAAAAAAATATCCTTTAAATGCCCAATCGGTTTATTTAACCGTAAATGCTTTGCAGGAAGTGGCCAGACCGGAGTCGGAAACCGGTTGGCAGGTTTATTCGGGAAAAAACATCGCCTGGAAAACCGGTACCAGTCATGGTTTTAAAGATGCCTGGTCGGTAGGTATGACACCCGAATATGTAGTGGCGGTTTGGGTAGGAAATGCCGATGGTGAAGGCCGTCCGGGAATCATAGGCGTAAAAGCGGCAGCTCCGGTGATGTTTGAAGTTTTCGGGCGTTTAAAATTGAATGCTAAATTTAAAAAACCCGAAAAAAATTGGATTGAAGTCAAAACCTGCAAGGAAAGCGGATTTTTATTGGGGGAAAATTGTGCAGAATTCGTCCGAACAGAAATCCCCAAGACAGCCGAAAACGGACCGGTTTGTCCCTACCACCAAAAAATTCATTTGGATAAAACCAAAACCTATCGGGTCAATAATGAATGTTATCCGGTAAGTGAAATGATCACGGAAAAAAGATTTGTATTGCCTCCGATTGAGGGATATTATTATCGGAAAATCCATCCCGATTATCAGCCTGTTCCTGATTTTATGAAAGGTTGTATGAATTACGGAGTTCAAAATTCATTTGCGTTTGTGTATCCGAAAAAATTCACACAAATCTATCTTCCAAGGGATTATTCGGGAGAATTACAACCGGTCATATTTGAGATCGCTTATAACCAACCTGAAAAATCACTTTTTTGGTATTTGGACGGAAAATATGTGGGAACTACACAAAATATTCATAAACTTGCGCTGAAACCCGAACCGGGTCGTCATAGAATTACGGTAAGCGATACAGAAGGTAATAGCATTCAAAAATATATCACAATCGTAAATAAAGAATAATTTTTGTAACAAATACTTAGACCCGTCAACTAAATGACATGTCAAATAAATTAAACTTAAAATAAAATGAAAAAACTAATTGCACCATTGTTTTTGTTGGTACTGGGTTTTCAAGCCATTGCGCAGGATTCGGTTGACCAACAAGAGTTGGAAAAAAGAAATTGGTTCCACAGCGATTTTACAAAAACCGGAATATACGGAGTGGGAACTGATTCGGCACTTGAATTTTTGAAATCCAAAAATTTAAAACCTAAAACCGTTGTAGTAGGCGTTTTGGATAGTGGAGTTGAAATCGACCATGAAGATTTAAAAAACGAAATCTGGGTAAATAAAAAGGAGAAAGCCGGAAACGGAAAAGATGACGATAAAAACGGATTTGTGGATGATGTTAACGGTTGGGATTTCTGTACAGATGCTTCAGGAAAAGACTATAACGAAGATTCTTATGAAGCAACCCGCGTAACGACTATGTATAAATCCAAATTTGATTCGGGCAATAAAGCGGCGGATATGGAAAACATGCGCAAAATGCCAAACGAATATCAAATGTATCTGAAAGCCAGAAAAGTATGGGCCGACAAATATTATTCAGCCAAAAGCAAATCAGCAGGAAATGATGCCGAAGCCAATCAAATCATGGCATTTTTAGAAGATTTGGCCGCCTATACAAAAGACACAAAACTTTCCAAAGCAGGTATCCAAGCACTTCCGGAAACAACGGATGAAGAAAAGGATAAAAAAGCAAAACTGGATTTTCTGATTACCAATAATCCGGAATTTGAAGGAAAAACCATGGCGGAAATCATCACCGAAGCCAAAAAAGAATTCGGGATGGTGGATGAAAGCGAAAACAAGGATCTGCTTTATGCCTATAATCCGGATTATAATCCTGCCAAAGGCAAATTTGACATCAAAGGGTACGGAAATAATGAAGTAGAAGGACCTGATGCTTTTCACGGTTCTCACGTTTCCGGAATCATAGGCGCAACACGTGGCAATAAAATAGGAATGGATGGTGTAGCAGGTGGTTTGGTTCAAATTATGTCCGTGCGTACAGTGCCCGATGGTGACGAACGCGATGAAGACGTAGCTGCTGCAATCCGATATGCCGTAGACAATGGTGCTAAAATCCTGAACATGAGTTTCGGAAAATCATTTTCTCCTAACAAAGAATTGGTGTATGATGCGATTAAATATGCAGACAGCAAAGGAGTTTTGATGTTCCATGCCGCAGGAAATGACAATAAAGATTTGGATTATAACACCAATTATCCAAGTAATTTTATGGACAACGATATGCATTCTATTGCCAAAAACTGGATTACCGTAGGTGCAAGCTCAAGAAATCCTGAAAAATTAAAAGCATCTTTCTCCAATTTCGGGACGATAAAGGTAGATTTATTTGCGCCGGGAACGGAGATTTATTCGACCATTCCTGATCAAAAATACAGTTATGCGCAAGGAACCTCGATGGCCTCACCGGTTGCAGCCGGGTGTGCGGCTTTGGTTTGGGCATATTTTCCTAACATGACTTCCGAGCAGGTAAAAGAAGTTCTATTTGATTCCGTAAACAAATCGGACGCAGAAGTAGAAGTGGGTTCTGAAAAAGATAAAAGAAAATTCAGCAATCTTTCTGTAACCGGCGGAGTGATCGATGTAAACAAAGCAGTTCGTTTGGCTTATGAGCGCTACGGTAAGAAATAATTTGTTCATTTGTAGTGTAGAATTGTATAAAGTAGAAATCCCTGAGAGAACTCTTCAGGGATTTTTTATTTTTGCAAGCTTACAATTAACCCAATGAAAAATTATTTATTTATTATTCTTTTCTTTTCTATTACAAGTTTAAATGCCCAGATTGTATTTAACATCGGTTCCAATCAATATTACGAAGCGACTATTTACCTAGAAGATGGAACTTCCAAGAAAGGTTATTTGTTGGATTTTGATGATAAAAAAGTGGTTAATTTTCAACCTCAATTAATTGCAGAAGGATTTTCTTCCGTTGAAACCAGAATGGGGTTGACCAATAAATTTTACTATTTCAAAACGTCTAAGAATGCAGATGAGGAAAAAATTCAGTTCAGTGATCTAAAAAGAATCGATCGGAAAGAATTTCTTCCGGGGTCCGATGAATCCCACATCGTGACCTATGAAAAATTAAAGTTAATCATGTATGATAATAAGTTGGAAAAGGACTTGGAAGTTCCCGAGTTTTTTGCTCCGGTACGTTTTACAAATGGTAAAATAAACGTTTTTAGTTTTATAGAATCCACTTGTACTTCAAAAAAATTCAGCTCATGTAACATTTCCGGTCTCCATTTTTATTTTAAACCAACAGACAAAAACGAAGGCATTAAACCTACTAACTTTACATTTGGCAATTTTTTGACAATTTCTAAATTAACGGATAAATATTACCTTTCTTTTAAACTGTTGGGAGAAGATTGTCCTGCATTTATGGAATATGTCAACCAACAAGAAGCTAATAACAAATCCAATTTTCAACCCAAATTTGTTAAATTGGTAAAGAAGATATATTACAAAGAATTGACTGACACTTATAAAGAGGAGTACAAAGACCAACTCAAAAAAGCAAAAAAAGAATTGAAAGGAAATGCCTATGATAAATTTGAAGGTGAATTATACCAAAAATATATCGATGACAGCGCTGATTTTTTTTACAAAGAATTGTTTGATGAAATGATTGTGAATTACATCAACTCCTGCGAATAGAAAAATCCCGAGCATCAACTCGGGATTTTCATTTATAATTCTCAAATTTTCAAAACTTCAAATTGAGTTAAACCATATCTTCCGGTCTGACCCAAGCATCAAAATCTTCTGCTGAAACATACCCTAAACGAACGGCTTCATCTTTTAAAGTTGTGCCGTTTTTATGTGCGGTTTGAGCAATTTCAGCTGCTTTGTAATAACCGATTTTCGTATTCAATGCCGTAACCAACATCAATGAATTATCCACCAATTCTTTGATTCGCTTATGATTCGGTTCGATTCCTTGGGCACAATGTTCGTCAAAAGAAACGCAGGCATCCCCGATTAATTCGGCGCTTTGCAAGAAATTATAAGCCATCATCGGTTTGAAAACATTTAATTCATAATGGCCTTGCGTTCCGCCGATGGTAATGGCCACATCGTTCCCCATCACTTGCGCTGCCACCATCGTCAAAGCTTCGCATTGCGTCGGATTCACTTTCCCCGGCATGATGGAAGATCCCGGCTCATTTTCAGGAATGAAAATTTCTCCGATTCCCGAACGCGGCCCGGAAGCCATCATACGGATGTCATTTGCGATTTTATTCAGGGAAACCGCCAATTGTTTCAAAGCTCCATGTGATTCCACGATCGCATCATGCGCCGCCAATGCTTCGAATTTATTTTCAGCAGTGATGAATGGCAATCCGGTAAATTCCGCGATGTATTTCGCTACGAGAACGTCATAACCTTTGGGTGTATTCAATCCGGTTCCAACTGCTGTTCCGCCCAAAGCCAGTTCAGATAAATGATGCAATGTATTTTTTAAAGCTTTCAGTCCATGATTCAATTGGGAAGCATATCCCGAAAATTCTTGTCCAAGTGTCAGTGGAGTCGCATCCATCAAATGAGTACGACCGATTTTCACCACATCTTTAAAAGCTTCTGATTTTGCCTGCAAAGTATCACGCAATTGCTCTACACCCGGAATTGTTTTTTCCACAACGGCTTTATATGCCGCAATGTGCATTCCGGTGGGGAAAGTATCGTTGGAAGATTGGGATTTATTAACATCATCATTGGCTTTTAAAACCGACTCACCCTCTCCTATTTTACCTCCTGAGAGAACTTGGGCGCGATTGGCAATGACTTCATTTACGTTCATGTTGGACTGGGTTCCGGATCCTGTTTGCCAGATAACCAAAGGAAACTGATCATCCAGTTTTCCTTCTAAAATTTCATCACAAACCTGCGCAATGGCATTTCTTTTTTCTTCAGATAAAACACCCAATTCGCAGTTGGCATAAGCCGCCGCTTTTTTCAGGTAAGCAAAACCGCCGATGATTTCTCCGGGCATGGAAGCAGCCGGCCCAATTTTGAAATTGTTGCGGGAACGTTCGGTTTGGGCACCCCAATATTTATCGGCAGGGACTTTTACTTCCCCCATCGTATCCTTTTCGATTCTATATTCCATTTCTTTTAAATTAATTTTTAAATTCTGTATCAAATCAGTGAATTCGTATGAATTCTATCTATTTGATTTTTAAAGGTTCAAAGGTAAGAAACGAAAGGCTAATAATTTTGAAATCTGATAATTTTCAGTTTCGTTTTGGAATTGAATTAAATTTTTTACTTTTGTCAAGATAAATTAACAGTTATGGCTCAGTATTTAGGATTTGTATTTTTCTTGTTTATGGCTTGTTGCGGTTTTTGGGGAATTTTATATTTCAGCTCCATCATTCCGTTTTGGTTAACCGGATGGTTCCGCATGAAAGCAAAAGAGAGAAAAGAAGGGCTTCATCTGGAAGTTCGTCCTACTTTGCCGGAACAAGAAGGCGTAACGCTTTTATACAGCAAGAATTAATTCGAATTCAGTTAAAAACATAAAAAATCCCGTCTCGGTCGAACCAAGACGGGATTTTATTTTATATAGACGAATTATTTTTTCATAATTCTCAGATCAACCCGTCTGTTTTGTGCTTTACATTCGTCAGAATCATTGGCCGGACAAACAAAATGTTGGGCACCGTAACCTTCACTTTCAATTCGTGAAGCCTCTACTCCACCTGCGATCAACTTATCGGCCACCGATTTGGCTCTTTCCGTAGAAACTCTCTGATTGACAGCCGCGTCCCCGGTATTATCCGTATAACCGCCGATCTTTACCGTTGCAGTCGGGAAAGCTTTTAAAAGTGTGATGATATTGGCTACCTGTGCTTCTGAATTAGCGGTCAATTCGGCTTTTCCGGTTGAAAAATAAACACGGTCCAGCGTAACCCAACCTTGGGTTTTATCATCACTTACTTTAAAGTTGGCATCATTTAGCATTCCAAACAATTTATTTTCAGTTGAATTTTCACCAACAGACATTTTGGAACCGTCAGGCAATGCGATTTCGATATTGTTCCCGATATCGTAAATATAGTTTCCGTCGGCATCCAGTTTGGAGATCCCGGTATTTGCGGCATTGACATCTACTGTAGCGGTATCTTCAACCGGAGCTGCAACCATTCCTTCTTTTTTCTCACATTTACAAGCTGTAAAAGCCAATGATGAAGCGACCAATACAGCCAAAATTCCTTTTTGTAATTTCATAATTTATTGATTTTTTAAATTGAATTAATTGGGAAATCCCCCGAACAATTATTATTCCAAAGGATCTAATTTAAATTCGAAGGTAAAAGAAACAATCCAAAAAGAAAAAAATATATTTGCGCTATATTTTAATTTAATTCAAATGAAATTTCCACGCATTCATACCTTAAAAGAAATCGCCGAAATCATTCAATCCAAATACGTAGGAAATGAAAATTTTCCGGTGGAAGGACTCAATGAAATTCATGTGGTTGAATCCGGTGATATCGTTTTTGTGGATCATCCCAAATATTATGACAAAGCACTTCAAAGTGCTGCAACAGTGGTTTTGATCAATAAAAAAGTGGAATGTCCGGAAGGAAAAGC
>Ga0079224_100015168_pt1 | contig 10782 bp, 12 predicted proteins | sample Stecom2015_FD_80414 | JGI IMG/M metagenome (GOLD analysis project Ga0079224, IMG submission 80414) | Agricultural soil microbial communities from Utah to study Nitrogen management - Steer compost 2015 | ecosystem: Environmental > Terrestrial > Soil > Agricultural land | place: USA: Utah...
CGTCCCCCATGCCGATGTCGTCCAAGGTGAGCCGACGACCGACCTTCTGCCCGACGGCATCCGCGATGAACTGCGGCATGTTGCCGCGGGGGATCGCCCCCTTGAGCCACCGCGAGACGTAAGTGTGATCGCAGGTGATGTCTTCACCCGACCGAGCGGCAGCGGCGACCACCGCGCGAGCAAGGGACTTGAGTGAGAAGTCGCCTTCCTGCATGAGCGCGGCCAGTCTGGCGTTCCGGTCTGCCATGGGACCCCCAGAGTGCGGCCGTAGTACCAGCTTGACTCATCGTCACTCTACGCAGGTCAGGCCGGGTGTGTAGAGGGTTCGCACCTAGGAGTGCACGAGTGCACCCCCAAGTACTCGCTCCCGAACCGCTCGCCAGATGGCGACAGTTGAATCACCACCGCACGGGACAGGCCAGCGGGGACCGAGTCGAAAGCCACGGGTTGACGGCGCGGAATCCTTCTGCCAACGTGAGTGGTAGGTGATACACACCACGCATAGCCGTGGCCGTGTGGTGCCCGGAGGAAAGCCCCGACGGGGTGAGTACGAAGGCAGCGTCCGTTGTTTGAAGACTGAACAGTGATCGTGCGGAGCCGACGCGAGAGCGGCGGTCGCGGTAGGTGCCTAGGGCGAGGGTCCGGGGGCAAACCGCCGTGATGAACGACGCTTTCCCCCTACGCGCTTGGCAGGCGCCACCCGGTGACCGGGTGTGGGGAAGTACAGCGGAGCTCCAACGCACGTGGCGGCAAGAGTGAGACCGCCCCCGTGACGGCCGGGTGAAGCCGTCGGCGGTACGCCAACCTGCACCGACTCGTGCAGACCGCCCTGCTGGCGTCAGAGCAGTGACGATGACGCACCCGACTCTCCGGCTCGGGACCTGTCCCGCCGTGGCAACGGCGCTATGGGTGAAGCCGTGTCCCTGCGATTCGCGGGAGGTCGGCATGGGCCGACGACATACCAGGGCGCCGCCGCGACGGACCGGCCGGCGGCGCCTCCTCGGATCTTCCGGTCCGTTCCTGGTCCGCAGCGCTGACGCTGCGGCCGGCTGCCTCTCCCGCCCGTCCGGGCCGCGCTCAGCGTGGCAGCCCGTACGGGCCGGAGTGCGGGGAGCCGCGAGGACTCCACTAAGACACCATCGGCGCGCGCCCCCGGAGAGGCAACTCCGGGGGCGCTGTAGGGCCGTTCCACCTGCAAGGGAGAGCACGACCCAATGGACCACATCGTCACTGTTCAGGACGCCGTTACCGCCTTTGCTCCGTGGATGGAGCCGACGGACGCGGAGCTGGACGCGATCGAGCAGGAGTCGCCGCTGATCCTGGCGGAGGTCGACCTGCTGGACGTGCAGATCACGATCCTTGACCGGGTCCCGAACGAGATGGACGCGCGTCGTCTGCGGCGGGCCCGTAACCGGGTGCTGTCCGCCCGGCGCGTCCTGGCCAACCGCGCGGCCGTGGTGCCGGGGGGTGCGGCGTGACCACCATGCTGCACACCCTCGCCGCGGTAGGCCCGATGGCCGCCGCGTGGGGCGCCCACAGTCTGTGGATGCGCCGCCGTCTGACCGCCGCCCGACGCGATCCGCTGTCGGGGCTGTGGACGCGGGAGGCGTTCGAGAGCCGCGCCATCCACACCCTGGCCCGCCGCCCGCACGTCGCCGTCATCCTGTGCGACCTGGACGGCTTCAAAGCCGTCAACGACACCCACGGACACGCAGCCGGGGATGCCGCGATCCGTGCCGCCGCCGGGAGCCTGACCGACGCCCTTGACGGGCGTCCGGGTGCGGTCGCGGCCCGGTTGGGCGGGGACGAATTCGCCGCCGTCGTGCCCCTCGACGACCCTCTCGCGCTGCCGTGGCTGCTGGGCGGCCTGCACGACGAGATGACCGCGCCGTTCCGCCACGCCGGCCGTGACCTGACGGTGGGCGCGTCCATCGGCGCGGCCATCTCCAGTGACCTCAACCCGGCCGCCGTGTCCCGCCCGGCAGAGGCGCTGGCGACGCTGCTGCGGCTGGCGGACGAGGCCATGTACGCGGTCAAGCGCACGGGCGGCGGCTGGCACTACCCCGCTGCCACGACCCCGACCAGGGGCACGACTGCAGGACGCCGTACCGGACGCCCCGGCACCCACACCACGCACCGGAAGGGAGCGGCATGACCCTGTACGAGATCGTCTACGGCCCCCGCCCCGGCAAGAACGCCGACTTCCCCACGCTGCTGCGCCGGGCGCTGGACGCGAACGCCACGCTGGCTCGCGGATACGCCCTGATCGGCGACGCGGTGAACGAGGCTGCCGCGCACCGGGAGATCAACAAGCTGCTGGGCATCTGGGAGCTGGACGGGGGTGCGGCATGAACACCGCGACACCCCCCGCCCCGTGCGCCCCTGCCGAGCCGGCGGGGGTGCCGCCGCTGACCCGCCCGGAGATGGGCCTTGCCGGTCTGGGGGCCCTGGCCGCCGCCGGGGTCGGCGCGCTCGGCCTGATCTCCTCGTTCGACGCCGTTTCCGAGGCTGCGGCACGGTGGGGGTTCGGTGAGCCGTGGATGCTGCCGGTCGGCATCGACACGGCCATCCCGGTGTTCACCGTGGCCAACCTGCTGCTGATCCGTATGGACATGGCACTGGCCTGGGTGCGGTTCGTTCCCTGGGTGCTCACCCTGGTCACCTGCGGCCTGAACGTCGCCGCCGGACATGGGCCGTGGGCGAAGGTGGCCCACGGCACCATGCCGCTGCTGTGGGTGGTGTTTTCCGAGATCGGCGCGCACATCTACGCCGTGCGGATCGGTGCCGCCACCGGACGCCGCATGGAGAAGATCCGCGCCTCACGCTGGCTGCTGGCCCCGGTGTCGACGTTCGCGCTGTGGCGACGGATGGCGCTGTGGGAGGTCACCTCCTACTCGGATGCGCTCGCGCTGGAGCGGGAACGGCTGTTGGCCCGCGCGGACCTGCGCGAGCGCTACGGCCGCAGCTGGCGCAGGAAGACACCTCGGCGCGAACGCGTCCTGCTGCGCCTGGGTGAACTGGCCCCCGCCGGGAAGGAAGAGACCACCCCGCCCCCGCCGCCCGCTGAAACAGCCACCGCCCCGGCGGTCGACAGTGCGCCCCGGCCACCGCGCCGTTCCGCGCCCAAGGCCAAGCCCAAGGCAGGCAAGCCGCGGGCCCGGTCGTTCGAGGATGCGCTGAGCGAGGCCCGCACCGTCACGGCCGACTGGCCCGAGGGCGAGCTGACCGCTGAGCGGCTGCGGACCACGCTGCGGATCTCGCAGGACAACGCCCGCAAGGTCCGCGACGCGCTCAAGGCAGAGCGCACCGCGCCCGCCCTGCACGCCGTCGACACCACGGACGACAGCAGCGAGGAAGAGGCGGCATGAAGTCACAGCCCCTCGCGGCCGTCGGCACGTGGCTGCCGGTGATGGAAGCGGCCGGCCACCGCTGCCAGTGCGCGGGCGAGTGCGGCAACCCGCACGCCAAGACGGACGGGCGGTGCCCGCGCGAGCACGACGGCTACACCAGCAAGCACGGCCACCGCGTCCGCCTGATGGCCGCCCCGGCCGACCCGTCCACCCCGCCCACCAAGGCGGTCACGCTGCCCGCCGACGGGCTGCAGGCCTGGTGCCCGGAGTGCTACGTCGCCGCCGTCCGCCGGGCCCGCGCCCAGGCGGCCCCGCCCGCCGATGACGCGCCGGGCCTGTTCGACCTGTAACCCACCTGCACTGCACTGAAGGGAGTTCGGGCGTGAGCCTGACGTTCACCGACCTGTTCTGCGGCGCGGGCGGGTCCTCCACGGGCCTGGTCGCTGCCGGTCTGGAACTGCGCCTGGCGGCGAACCACTGGAAGCGCGCGGTGGAGACCCACGCCGCCAACCACCGCGATGCGGACCACCTGTGCGCGGACATCAACAACTACGACATGCGGCGTCTGCCCAGGACGGACATCCTGTGGGCCTCGCCGATCTGCACGGAGATCTCCCCGGCCGGCGGACGCCGCCGCACCCACGGACAGCTCGCCCTGGAGCTGGAGGAGTACGGCCGGGTGGAGGACGCCGGGTGGGAGCGCACCAGGGCGACCGCCTACGACGTGATCCGGGCAACCGAGGTGCACCGCTACAAGGCGGTGCTGTGCGAGAACGTGCTGGAGTTCGCCGTCGACTGGGAGCTGTTCGACTGGTGGCGCAAGGGCATGGAGATGCTCGGCTACCGCTCCCAGATCGTCTCCGTGTCCTCCGCCCACGTCGGCGGCGCCGACAACCTGCCCGCCCCGCAGTGGCGGGACCGGATCTACATCGTCTTCACCCGCACCGACATCCCCGCCCCCGACCTCACCCCCCGGCCGCCCGCCTGGTGCCCCGAGTGCGGCGAGGACGTGCATGCGGTGCAGACATGGCGCAACGGCCGCAGGGTGGGCAAGTACAAGCAGCAGTACGACTACCGCTGCCCCAACACCGCCTGCCGCCACGCCGTGGTGGAGCCGTACGTACGCCCGGCCGCGTCCATCATCGACTGGACGAACCTGGGGGTACGGATCGGCGACCGACCCGCACACGGACTGCGGCCGCTCGCGGCGAACACGGTCAAGCGCATCCGCGCCGGACTCAGCCTGCTCGGCCATGAGCGGATGGTGCTCACCGTCAACCACGGCGGACACGACGGCCGCGCCGTGCCCGCCGACAGCGCCCCGCTCGCCGCCCGCACCGTGAAGATCGGGGACGCGGTGCTGGTCCCGGCGGGCGGCACGTGGAACACACAGCCGACCCACACGGCCGAGCCGATGCGGACCCGGCTGGCCAACCCCAAGGGGTTCGAGGCGTTACTGACCCCGCCGCAGGCCGACGACTCGTTCATCGTCACCCTGCGCCGCAACGCCACCGCCCGCCCGGTCTCCACCCCGGTCGACACCGTCACCGGGCAGGGACGGCATCACTGGCTGGTCATCCCCTACCGCAACGCCGCCAGCAAGTCGGCCGGCGAGCCGCTGCACACGCTCGGCACGAAGGACTCCGCCGCCCTGCTCGGTCCCGCGCCGGAGCTGGAGGACTGCCACTACCGGATGATCCAGCCGCGCGAACAGCTCCTCGCGCAGCGCTTCCCGGCCGACTACATCGTCCACGGCAACAAGGGCGAGCAGACCATGCAGGCCGGAAACGCCGTCTCCTGCAACGTCGCCCAGTGGATCGGCGAACGCGTCACCGACGCCCTCGCCCGCACGGCGGCCCACGCCGCCTGACGCACACAAGGCACGCAGTTCGCGTGCCCTCCTCCGGCCCGTGTGGGCCGACTCTTCTGCCACGGGCCCGGCCGCCCACCTCTCACAGCGTCGGCCGGGCCCGCTCTCCCTCACACCCGAAAGTGGAAGGACTCTCAGTGAAGCACCCCGACGACGACGAACTGTTCAACCGACTCGAAGCGGAGATGGCCGCCGACTCCGGCGGTGAAGTGGTCGACCTCGACAAGGCGCGGTCGGCCCGCTCTGAATCGGCCGACCCGGCGGCCCGACCGGGCGTCGACCGGTCGGCCGACTCCCGCCCCGGTGAGTCGGGTACGGAGTCGCTCGACCCGACCACGAGCGTGTTGGTCGACTCCCCGACCTTGAAGGCGGCAGGTCCGGGCTACCTGGGTCGGCTCGCCGCTGCCCGGCGCCGCCCGGTCGTCCCGATCTGGCTGCGTTCGCTCGCGGAGCTGCGTACGGCGTCGGCGTGGGTGGCCCGCCACTACGCCCACGTGGCCGGGTACCACGCGCTGCGCGCCCCGGTCTACGCCGCCCGGCTCACCTTCCAGGCTCCGACCGGCGCGGCCCGGTTCGTCGGGGGCACGATGCGGTGGGTCGCCGACCGGGAGGGCGAGCCGGTCCGCCTCGCCGCCGTGCGCCGTGAGGACGCGGCCGAGTACCTGAAGCTGTCGCGGCAGCGCGACGGCCGGGTGCGGCTGCGGACCCTGGTGACCGTGCTGGGGATGTTCGTCGGGTTCGGTCTGGCCCTGGCCATCTACGTGCTCGCCCCCGACTGGCTTCAGGCCCTGTCGGTCGGCGCGCTGGTGATGGCGCTCGGCGCGGCCGGCCGCAAGGCGGACGCCCCGGTCATCCACCGGGCGGTGGAACTGCCCAAGGCGACCAAGCTCACCTCGGACATCGTCCTGCGGGCGCTCGGCTCGCTCGGTATCTCCGCCATCAGCCAGGCGCAGGCCAAGGGCCGGGACGGGTTCGAGTTCACCGCGCCGATCACCCGCGACGGCCCCGGCTGGCGTGCCGAGGGCAACCTTCCCTACGGCGTCACCGTCACGGACGTGATCGAGCGCCGTGAGCGGCTCGCCTCGGGTCTGCGCCGCCCGCTGGGCTGCGTTTGGCCGGAGGCCGTCTCCGAGGAGCACACCGGGCACCTGGTGCTGTGGGTGGGCGACCAGGACCTGACCAAGTCGAAGAAGCCTCAGTGGCCGCTGGCCAAGGCGGGGTTCGTCGACCTGTTCAAGCCCGTCGCCTACGGCACCGACCAGCGCGGTCGCTGGGTCGACATCACGCTGATGTACATCGCGGGGATCATCGGCGCCATCCCGCGCATGGGCAAGACGTTCCTGCTGCGGCTGCTGCTGCTCATCGCCGCACTCGACCCGCGTGCGGAGCTGCACACCTACGACATGAAGGGCACCGGCGATCTGGATCCGGTCGGCAACGCCGTCTCCCACCGGCACGCCGCTGGCGACGACGACGAGTCGATCGCCTACGCGCTCGCCGACTTCCGCGCCCTGCGCGAGGAACTGCGCCGCCGCACCAAGGTGATCCGCTCGCTGCCGCGGGACATCTGCCCCGAGTCCAAGGTGACCAGCCAGCTCGCCGACAAGCGCTCGCTCGGCCTGCACCCGATCGTGGTCGGGGTGGACGAGTGCCAGGTGCTGTTCGAGCACCCCGAGCACGGCAAGGAGTTCGAGGAGATCGCCACCGACCTGGTCAAGCGCGGCCCCGCCACCGGGATCGTGCTGCTGCTGGCCACGCAGCGCCCGGACGCCAAGTCACTGCCCACCGGCATCTCCGCCAACGCCGTGGCCCGCTGGTGCCTGAAGGTCATGGGCCAGACGGAGAACGACATGGTGCTGGGCACGTCCGCCTACAAGCGCGGCGTGCGGGCGACCATGTTCGCCTGGGGTGACAAGGGCATTCACTACTTCGTCGGCGAGGGCGCCGACGCCCGTATCGTCGCCTCGGTCTACGTCGACGCCCCCGGCGCCGAGACCATCGCCGCGCGCGCCCGCAAGGCCCGCGAGGCGGCCGGCCTGCTGTCCGGCCATGCGCTCGGGGAGGCCCCGGAGGCGGTGACCGGGCCGTCCTACGACCTGCTCGCCGACATCCTCGCCGTCGTCCCCGCCAGCGAGGCCAAGGTGTGGTCCGAGACGGTCGTCACGCGGCTCGCCGAGCTGCGGCCGGAGGTCTACGGCGGATGGGACCCCGACGCGCTCGCCGCCGCCCTGAAGCCGCAGGGCATCTCCACCATCCAGGTCGGTCGCCGAGTGGACGGCAAGGTCGTCAACCGGCGCGGCATCGACCGCTCCCACATCACCTCCGCAGTTGCGGAGCGTGACGGAAAGCGGGACGTGGGCTGAGGCTCCGGGGCCGCTAACGATAGCGGCACGCCCCGCTAACGTTAGCGGCCCCGCTAGCGCCCCAAACCGCCTTTGATCAGGCCGCTAGCGGATAGCGGCCCACCTGCGGAAACCCCCGAAATCCCGCCTGGAGGGCCCTTCATGACCCCCATCCTCCTTGCTATCACCTGCCTGCTCGCCGTCACGCTCGGTTACGGCGGGCTGTGTGCGGCCTCGCCGTTCGGCGACTGCCGCAAGTGCCGCGGCATGGGCCACGAACTGAAGACCGACCGCAAGGGACGGCTCAAGCGCGGCAAGGACTGCCGCCGCTGCAAGGCCACCGGCAAGCGCATCCGCGTCGGCCGCTGGCTCTACAACCGCTGGGCGCGCATCTACCGCGCCGGCACCGGCTGACTACGTGCATGGGACCGGCGGTCACCCGCTATCGCGGACTCGCACGAAGCAAGGGCTCGCCAGCATGACCGCCGGTCCATCCCCAAGCTTGCGAGCACCCGGGGCCCGCGCAGCGTATCCACCCGTCCACCTCGCCCGGAAGCGAGTTTCTGCCGTGATCCTCAACATCTCCGCCGTGCTCCTGTTCGGAGCCGCGTCCGCCCTCGCCGTGCGCACGAAGTCCGCCGGTGGCGGCGCCGCCCTGGTGCTGTTCCTGTTCGGGTTCTTCACCGCCGGTACCGGCGCCTACGAGCCCATCCACAACCTCGTGCAGGCGTCCGCCGACGCCATCGCCCAGCTCGGCAAGTGACAGGAGAGGGAGCCGTGAACGAACACGTCCCCGCCGTGAGGCCGGACACCGTGACCGCTGCCGCGTACGACCCGGCACCGCTGGAGCCGTACGCGCCCGCCCCGGCCGCCGTCGAACTGGCCGCCGAACGCGGTCCCGTCGTCTGGGTGCCGGACGCCTACGGGCGCATGGTCCCCATGCCCAAGCACCTCGCCCCTCCCCCGATGGTTCGCCCCGAGCCCCGCGACCTGACCCCGCTGCCGCTGCTGGACCCGGTAGCTCAGCGGTTCATCGGCGCCGGAATCGGCGGGGGCGCCCTCGCGGCCGGCGTCGGCTGGGGCTTCGGCGAGGCCATCAACGCCGCCGCCGGATTCACCTCCGGTACCGCGATGTGGATCGCCCTCACCATCCTCGCCTGGCGCATGCCCGCCCGAGCCCTCGCCGACGGCCGACGCGGCAGCACGGTCAACATCCGCAAGGCCGTCATCAAGCGCAGCCACTTCCACGGCTGACCAGGAGGAGACCCACCCATGTTCGAGATCCGCGTGATCTGCCCGCCCGGCGACGCCGACCAGATCGCGGCCACCCTCGCCGCCGCCTTCCACGTCGGCGGCTTCCGCCCCTACCCCGCCCGCGACGGACAGCGCATGCGCCTGTACGTCACCGCCGACCACCGCCACGACGGGGCCGCATGGCCGACCCCGGAACGGGCCTACAGCGGTGCCCCGAGCATCGGCGACGAGATCGCATGGACCGCCGCCACCAGCGCCCACACCCCCATCGGGCAGGGCCTGGACCGGGAGTACTTCCTGCGCAAGGCCGCCCTGCTCGACCGCATGGCCCTCACCGAGACCGACCACCCCGGCGACGTGGCCGCCGCCGCCCTGGAGGCCGCACGCATCCTCATGGCCATGGACGACACGGCCGTGATCTGCGACCCGCGCACCTACGTCCGTCAGCAGTACGCCCACTGGGCCCAGCACCACTAGCTACGCCAAGGGCGGCCCCCAGCATCTCGCCAAAGAACCCGGGGCCGCCCTTGCCAACCAGCCCAGAACAGACCTGTTGGAGGTCCCAGCATGACCCAACCCGCCCCCGCCCGGCGAGTAGCGCTCGCCCTCGCCGCCGCCCGGCTTCCCGTGCTGCCGCTGCGGGAAGGGAAGGTGCCCGTCGGCAACTGCCCCGCCTGCACCGGCAACGCGTGCGGCGGACGGCCGAACATGAAGACTGCGGGCCCCTGCACCTGCCCGGCGCCGTGCCACGCGTGGGCCGCCGCCACCACCGACCCGCGCGTCATCACCTCACCCGCATGGGCGCCGGCGTGGCGGGAGGCTGCGGCCGTCGCCTACCACCCCGGCGGCGCCGGACTCACCGTGGTGGACCTCGACAACGAGGACGCCATCGCGTGGGCGCGGCAGAACCTGCCCGCCACCCGGACCGTGCCGACCACACGCGGCCAGCACTGGATCTACCGGGGCGCCATGCCCTCCGCGAACGGCGTCCGTCCCGGCATCGACATCAAGTCCCTCAGCCAGTACGCCCGCTGGCTCGGTCCCGGCACCGGACGCATGACCGCGCTGCCGCCCGCCGTCCGCGCCCTGGTCGTGAAGGAAGATGCCACCCCCGCCCGGCGCGGGGTGGCATCTTCCCTCTCCCGCGCCACGTGGGACCGCACGGTGGCCACCGGGTGCCGCCACACCGAGCGCTACGTCCGCGCCGGGCTGGAACGCGGCCTCGACCTGATCCGCTCGCACACCGAGTCCGGCGCCGGATCGCAGGCGTTCGGCGTCGCCCGCTTCCTCGCCGCCCAGCACACCGCCTGCCCCGGACCCTGCGGCCTCGACGCCATCGGCGAGGAGATCACCGCCGCCGCCGTCCAGGTCGGCGTCCCCGAACCGTACGCCCGCCGAGCGGTCGCCAACGGCTACCGCACCGCCCGGGAGCACGCCGCATGAACAAGGCACCGCAGGACTCCGACGCAACCACCACCGAGACCGAAGAACTGCCGCCGCCCTCCAACCCCCTCGCCGTCGCCCGCCGGCTCCTGCCGGACTGGCAGACCGAGGACGGACACCTGGTGTGCCGCCGCTGGCGCGCATCGTGGATGCGCTGGACCGGAACCCACTGGCGCGAGATCGATGAAGCCCAGGTACGCAAGGCCATGTACGAGCGCCTGGAACACGCCGTCTACCTGGTGCCCGTGAGGGACGGGCAGATGGAGGAACGCGACTGGGCGCCGACCAAGCAGAAGATCAGCAACCTGCTCGACGCGCTCGGCTCCATCACCCTGCTGCCCTCCGACGTGGACGCCCCTGCGTGGCTGGACAGCGGCGGCGCGGACACCACCGGATGGGGGCCCATCGTGGCCTGCGCCAACGGGCTGCTGCGCATCCGCGACCGCGCCCTACTGCCCCACACCCCCGGATTCTTCAACCACGTCTCCGTGCCGTTCGCCTACGACCCGGACGCCACCGCGCC
>Ga0079224_100015169_pt1 | contig 10781 bp, 7 predicted proteins | sample Stecom2015_FD_80414 | JGI IMG/M metagenome (GOLD analysis project Ga0079224, IMG submission 80414) | Agricultural soil microbial communities from Utah to study Nitrogen management - Steer compost 2015 | ecosystem: Environmental > Terrestrial > Soil > Agricultural land | place: USA: Utah...
GCGATCTCGTGGAACTGCACCGCCGCCGCGGACTGCAGCCCGAAGGAGAAGACGTAGGCGGCGCCCGCGACCGTGCCGAGGCCCCCTCCGAGCCGGTCGATCGCGAGACGGGTCAGCGGGATCGCGGAGATCCCGAACAGCAGCGCCTGGGTCCACAGCAGCGCCTCGCCGCTGGGCCAGATCCACCACACGGGGGCCAGCAGCGCGAGCAGCGGATGGAAGTGGTCGCCCAGCAGGTTCACCGCATCGCCCTTGATCGGCACGATCGGGGCGCGCAGCTCCCCGTAGGCGCGGAGGAGCTGGGTGAAGATCCCCAGGTCCCAGGACTGCGCGACGAGATTGCGGAACTGCTGGCTGCCCAGCAGGCCGTAGGCGAGGGTGCCGGCGAGCGCGAGCAGCGCGGGCACGAGGAGGCACAGGCGCGTCGGCTCGGCGGGCACGGGAGCGGGGCGCGCCGGGCGGGAGATCTCGGGTGCCTGGCTCACAGAGGAGAGGGTAGTCGCCGCGGACCGCACGTCGATCCCGCCCCGCGGGGCTCTAGACTCCGAGCATGATCTCGCTGACCAGGGCACGGATGCTCCGAGTCGTCGCCGGTGCCGGCGCCGTCGGGGCGCTGTCGCTCGTCGAGCCGCGTCGGCTGGGTCCGCTCGCGCACGGTGCCTACCGGGTGGGCGTCGCCGCGGCGACCGCCGCGCTCGTCGCGGACTCCTCCCGCTACGACCTGCCGGTGCTGGACCCGGTGCGCGACGGCGTCGTCGCCGGCGGCGTGACGCTGGGGCTGATGGACGTGGTCGAGAGCTTCGACGCCCGGATGGTCGACGCCCTGCGCGGGCTGGGGATGACCCGGCCCCGCCTCGCGCTCGCGGCGCTGGGCGCGGCGGGCACCGCGGCCGTGATCGCGCTGCCCCACCTGGGGGACCCCGATCGCAGCTGGTCCCTGCGCGAGGAGACCTTCGGGGAGCCCGCCGGGGTGCCGCTGCCCTCCGAGGCGCGGGCCCTGATCGAGGCGCTCCTGGCCGATGCCCCGGACGCCCCGGCCCCGCCGGGCGCGGAGGCGCTGCGAGAGCAGCTCGAGACCGCACGGGTCCTCGACACCGGCGGGGCCGGCGCGGACCTGCAGCTCGTGGTGGAGGACCCGCGGCGCCTCGCGGTGCCGCGCCAGCAGCAGTGGCCGGTGCGCGGCGAGTTCCTCCGCGGCGGGATCCGCTACGAGCTCGAGCTCCAGATCGACGGGGGACGGCTCGGGATGCTCTCGGTGATGGTCCCCGACGAGGAGCCCCGGCTCGAGCACGCCCTCTCCCAGCTCGCCTCCCCGGCCTTCGTGCTGCCCGATCCGGACCGGATCGCGCTGCGCCGGGAGTCCGAGGCGCCCTGAGCCGGGCGGCCGAGCCGTCCCGGACCGGGAGATCGGGACGCCCCGAGCCGTGGGTCGGGACGCCCTGAGCATCACCTCCTGAGCGCCCGCGCGACCGCCGCCGGCGCGTATCCGTGACCTGATCGGGACCCTCCCTCCCGCAATCCGGTCGTTCGCCTCCCGGTGAGGGGGATCACATGGTGAAATGGTGAGCGGCGGTGCGCACCGGACATCCCCGGGGCGACCCTTCGCGCGCGCACCGTCCTCCCTCTCTCCTCGAAGGACGGCGCCGATGCCTCTGCCCAGACCAGATCTTCCCAGACCCCGCGGCCTGCTCGCGGCCTCCGCCGGCACGGCGCTCGTCGCCGGCATGCTGGTGAGCGCCCCCGCGCTCGCCGACGGCGAGACCCCCGAGAGGCTCGGCACCGCCGCCGAGCTCGGCGTCGAGGTCCCCACGGCCGACGAGCTCCGCGCCGCGGGGGAGACCACCGTCCCCGGCCGCTGGCTGGTCGAGGTCGAGGGGCAGCCCACGCTCCGCGGCGGCTCGAAGGCGTCGGCGACCGCCGCGCAGGAGACCGTGGCCGAGCGCGCCGAGGACGCCGCGATCCCGCTCGAGGTCCAGGAGAGCTTCACCACCGGCTGGAACGGCATGTCCGTCGAGATGGACGACGCCGATGCGCAGAAGCTCAGCGAGGTCGAGGGCGTGCGGGCCGTGTACCCCGTGCTCGAGGTCGCCGCCCCCGAGCCGGCCGATGCGACGCCCTCGGACGTCTACGGCAACGCGATGACCGGCGTGGACCAGGTCCAGCAGGTCGACGGCCTCAGCGGCGAGGGCGTCACCGTCGCGGTGATCGACTCCGGCATCGACTACAACCATCCCGATCTCGGCGGCTCCGGTGTGGACGACGAGACGAAGGACTTCCCGAACGACCGCGTCGTCGGCGGCTACGACCTCGTCGGCGACGCCTACGACTCCCGCACCGGTGAGGCCCCCGTCCCCGACGAGTTCCCCGACGACTGCGGCGGCCACGGCTCCCACGTCGCCGGCATCATCGGCGCCGACGGCGAGGTCGTCGGCGTGGCCCCGGAGGTCGACCTGCTCTCCTACCGCGTGTTCGGCTGCGAGGGCTCCAGCGACACCGAGGTGATCCTCGAGGCGATGGAGCGGGCGATGGACGACGGCGCGGACGTGGTCAACATGTCCCTCGGCGCCTCCTTCATGACCTGGCAGGACTACCCGACCGCGCAGATGGTCGAGACGCTCGTCGACGACGACGTCACCGTGGTCATCTCCGCGGGCAACGAGGGGGCCGCGGGCCTGTTCTCGAGCGGCGCCCCCGGCGTGGCCGAGAGCGCGATCACGGTCGCCTCCGTCGACAACACCCACCGCTCCGCGCCCTTCGCGACCGCGGGAGGGGCCGACCGGCCCTACGCGACCGCGACCGGCTCGCCGCAGCCCCCGACCTCCGGCGAGCTCGCGCTCGTCGCCGCCGGCGCTCCCGGCACCCCCGCCGCACAGGCCTGCGACCCGGCGGCCGTGCCCGCCGCCGAGCCGGGACAGGCCCTGCTCGTCGAGCGCGGCACCTGCGCGTTCCGCGAGAAGGCCGTCGCCGGCGAGCAGGCCGGCTACGACGCCGTGATCCTGTACGACAACGCCCCCGGCGTCGTGAACCCGACGGTCGAGGGCGATCCCGCGCTCACCGTCCCGGTCGTGATGCTCTCCCAGGCCGACGGCCTGGCCCTGCAGGAGGCGCTCGCGGCCGGCCCGGTCACCTGGGCCTGGCAGTCCGGTTCCACCACGGTCGAGAACGGGACCGGCGGTCTCGTCTCCGACTACTCCTCCTACGGCCTGACCGCCGACCTTGACCTCAAGCCCGACGTCGCCGCGCCCGGCGGCTCGATCTGGTCGACGCTGCCGCTCGAGAGCGGCGGCCACGGCTCCATGTCCGGCACGTCGATGGCGGCGCCGCACGTCGCCGGCGCGGCCGCGCTGCTGCTGGAGGCGAAGCCCGACCTCGCCCCCGCGGACGTGAAGACCGCGATGATGAACACCGCCGACCAGCTCACCTGGTCGCTGCTGCCGGAGCAGGGCTATCTCGAGCCCGTCCACCGTCAGGGCGCGGGCATGCTGAACATGGTCGCCGCGGTGCACGCGACCTCGTCCGTCACGACCCCGACGATCTCCCTCGGCGAGGGCGAGGCCGGGCCGAAGGACGTCACGCTGACGGTCACCAACGACTCCGACGCCGAGAAGGTGTACGACGTCGGCTTCGAGAGCGGCGTCGCGACCGCGATCCCGACCAGCAACCCCGAGTTCTACACGGCCGAGGCGACCACCGGCACCTCCGCGGAGCAGGTGACCGTGCCCGCGCACGGCAGCGCGGAGGTCACCGTGACCCTCGGCGAGGACTTCGGGATGGACGGCCTCATCTACGGCGGCTGGATCACCCTGACCGGCACCGACGACGACCTCGTGGTCCCCTTCGCCGGCCTCTCCGGCGACTACCAGGCCCTCACCGTCCTGGCCGACCAGGGGATGGGCCTGCCCGGCCTCGGCGCCAGCGACGGCGCCGGCAGCGTGCTGCTGGATCCCGAGGGCGGCCACACCTACACGATGGCCGACGGCGACGTGCCCTACCTCGCCTACGCCTTCGCGCTGCCGGCCGAGCGGCTGGAGATCTCGGCCTACGAGGTGCGGGCCAACGGGAAGCTCAAGGTCGTCAACCCCTCCGTGGGCACGATCGACGCGACCGATCACCTGGGCCGTTCCCCCGAGCCCGAGCTGTACGCCTGGGACGGCACCTTCTCGATGAAGAACCAGAAGTCCCGCAGCGTGAAGGACGGCGACTACGTCCTGGAGATGAAGGTCCTCAAGCCCCTCGGCGATCCGGAGAACCCGGAGCACTGGGAGACCTGGACCTCGCCGCAGTTCACGATCGACTACGCTAACCCGCGTCAGCCCGGGGCCCGCTGAGCCCGGCGAGACGCCACCTGAGGACGGGGCGGCGGCACCTCGATGGTGCCGCCGCCCCGTCCTCGTCGTCGTGCTCGCGCCAGGTCACTCCCCGGGCAGGTCCTCCGGCTCGAGCCGTGTGAAGCGGATCTCCCGCGCCTCGACCTCCCACAGGATCCCGATCGCTCCGCCGCCCAGCGGCTGGACGACCGAGTAGTCGAGGTTCCCGGGCTCGAACAGGCCCACCGGCTCCCAGGTCGCCCCGTCGTCGAGCGAGCGAGACAGGGTGCCGAGCCGCCGCGCGAAGGGATCGCGGCTGTTGGTGAACAGCAGCTCCTGTGCCCGCGGGTCCCCGGGCTGCGCCTCGGGGAAGCGCCGGGCGAGCTGGCCGTTGTTGCCCGGGTCGACGAACTGCTCGTCGATCCCGCGGTCCTCCCAGGTCTCGCCGCCGTCGGAGGAGAGGGCGATGCGGCGGTGCCCGCCGCGTGCGTGATCGCGGGAGTTCAGCAGGATCCGCCCGTCGGAGAGCTCGACGATCGTGGTCTCGTCCATGCCCTCGCCCACGGGCTCGCCGCGATGCCAGGTCTCCCCGTGGTCGTCGGACCAGAGCACGAAGGAGCGCACGACCTCGCTGGACCCGTCGGCCGCGCTCTCGCTGCGGGCCGCGCTCCCGCTGCGGGCCGGGCTCCCTCTGTCGGCCGTGCCCTCGCCGTCTGTCGTGCCCGTGCCCTCGCCGGCGTGGAACCAGCCCGCGTACGGCTGGACCAGCCGTCCCGCACGGGGTCCCTGCCGCAGGCGCAGCCCCGTCCCGGAGGTGGGGAAGGCGGTGCGGATCAGGGCGGGCGGCGCGGCGACCGCGGTCACCGAGCGGTGGGTCCAGGTGCGGCCCCCGTCGGTGCTGGTGGAGACCGCGGAGCCCATCACGTCCCGGTCCGCGTCGTCCGTGCCGGCCGCGGCGTCCCACACCCCGCGGTCCTTCGCATGGGTGTGGAAGACGTGCACCCGCCCGGCGGGCTCGTCGACGACGAAGCTCGGATCGCAGTACCAGTGACGGCCCGCACGGTCCGCCTCCCGCAGTGTCTCGAACCCCTCCCAGGTGAGGCCTCCGTCGAGGGAGCGGCGCTGGACCAGGCCCGTCGGGTCGGGGACGTCCTGGCCGGTCTCGCGGCCGTCGAAGGCGGCGAGCAGCTCGCCGCCGCCGAGATCGGCGAGGGCGACGATGCGGTACCGCGGCCACGGCCCCTCCCCGGCGCGGGCGAGGACCGTGGACGCACCGGTCAGCACCGGCAGCTCGGGCGTGGGGGAGGGGGCGTGGCCGAGGCGGATCATCGCGACAGGATCCAGTCCATGTCCAGGCGGGCGATCATGATCGTCTCCTGCTCGCCCTCGTAGGCGAGGAGGAACTCGTCCCGGCCCACGGGGATGATCACCGAGTACTGGCAGGCGCCGGGCGCGAAGACCCGCTTGCGCTCCCAGGACGCGCCGTCGTCGGTGGAGATCTCCACGGTCCCGTTCACGCGGTCGTTCGGCACGTGGTCGGCGTGCGAGAACAGCAGCACCTTCGCCTTCGCGGAGCCCTGCGGCGCGTCCGGGTAGGCGCGGGAGAGCTGGGCGTTGTTGCCCGGGTCCACGAGCGAGGGATCGCGGTGGAGGTCCTCCCAGGTCTCACCGCCGTCATGGCTGAGCGCCACCCAGCGCCGGCCGGTGCGCACGTTCTCGCGGGAGTTCATCATCAGGGTGCCGTCGGAGAGCTCGGCGACCTTGTTCTCGTCCATCTGGGTGCCGACCCGGGTGCCCATCTGCCAGGTCTCGCCGTGGTCGTCGGAGAACAGCGAGTAGGCGGAGACGTCCTGCCCGCCGGCGTCGTTGCGGAAGAAGCCCGCGTACTGCTGGACCAGGCGGCCCCTGTGCGCGCCGTAGCGCAGCTGGATGCCGGCGCCCGAGGAGGCGAACATGGCGCGGCAGTCCTCGGGCTTGGCGACCTCGGTGACCGATCGGTGCTCCCACGTGAGCCCCGAGTCGTGGCTCACCGAGAGGTTCGCGCTGGTGACCATGCGGTCCTCGTCGTCGTTGCCGTACTCGCCGTTCCAGATGCCCGCGTCCTTCGAGTACACGCAGAACAGGAAGATCGTGCCGGTCTCGACGTCGACCACGTAGGAGGGGTCGGAGTAGCCGGTCTTCTCGCCGGGGACGGTGGACTCGTTCCCGGCGCGGACCACCTCGGGCTCGCCCCAGGTGCGGCCGCCGTCGGTGGAGCGGCGCTGCCAGATCGAGTTCGGGGCGGGGGCGTCGCCGTGCACGGGCCGCTTGTCGAAGGCGGCGAGCAGGTCGCCGTTCGGGGCGACGGCGAGGGCGGGGATGCGGAAGTTCGCCACCCCCCAGTCGCCGGGGGCGGCGAGGACCTGCTCCTCGTAGCTGCCCTGGCGGCGGCCGCGGTCCTTCACCGGCGGGAGGGCTGCGCCGGCCGGCGCCGCGGAGGCGCCTGCGGCTCCGGTGCCGAGGGCGGCGAGCGCGGCGGCGGTGCCGAGCATCCCGCGTCGGGTCATGCGTGCATCCATCGGGTGTTCTCCTTCGTGTGGTCCTGCCGACGGCAGGGACAGGGGTCCTTCAGGACTCGCCCCCATGTCAGGGGGCGAGGGCATCGGCCACGTCCCCGACGAGCACGGGGGCGTGGAGGTCACCGGCGTTCGACTGGTGACCGAGCAGGCGCACCGGCGCGCCGCCGTCCTGCGTGATCCGCAGGTCGGACAGGGCGCAGCCGGTGAGGTACCAGACGCTCGCGGGCAGATCTCTCGCGGTGACGTCGGTGTACCAGAGCGTGTTGGCGCTGAAGGTCGGGGGCAGCACGCCCTCGATCACCACGCCGGGTCCCGGATCGCGGAGGACGCCGCCGATCTCGAGCTCGAGATGTCGGGTCCAGCGCCGAGGGGTCCCGCCGTCGGAATGGTTCATCGTGCAGCCCGTGACGGCGCCGTGGCCCCAGTTGTCGCTCGCGCGCTCGCCGAAGGGGCTGGTCGCGCCGATCGAGTAGTACGCGCCATGGCAGCCGACGATCACGTTCCCCGACAGGGTCCAGTTGCCCGAGGAGTTCCAGACGGCGAGCCGGCACGCGGTGAACACGCTCGTGGTCAGCAGCGAGTACTCGCAGCGGTCCGCGGCGGAGAGCCCGATGCAGCAGGCCTCGAAGCGGCATCCGTGGATCTGCACCCCGTAGGAGAAGTAGTCGTCGGCCGGATCCCCGGTCGCGGCGATCCCGGCGCCCCGCCAGCCCAGCAGGTCGCAGTCCAGCACGCGCAGGTTCCGGGCACGGCGGGCCCGCAGCGCGGTGTGCGCGGCGTCGAACGGGACGTCGAGCGGGGGCGGCGTCCCGGCCTCCGGGGCGTAGCCCGGCTCTCCGTGCAGGCGCAGCCCGCGCAGCGTGACGTCCGAGGCGCCGTCGACCTCGAACAGGCCGTGTGCAGTGGAGGAGGCCGCCACGACAGCGCCGTTGCCCTCGATCAGCGTGCCCGTCGGGAGCCTGACCGGAGCCTCGAGCACGTACCGGGCCTCGGGCGCGAGCTGGACCCGCGGGGTGCGGGCGAGCACCGCGGCCCAATCGTCCTCTGGGCGCAGCACCGGCAGGCCGCGTGCGGGCGGGGCGGCGTCGGCGGCCGGGGAGGGCAGCGCCGCAGCGGCGAGACCGAGTCCGGCCGCACCGAGCCCGGCGAGCACCGCACCACGGGGCAGGGCGGGGCCGGGCTCATGGGGGCGGTGGCTGTTCGGCATGGGGCTCCGATCGACGATGATCAGCAGGGGACGGCGCGGCGTGCGGGATCAGGCCCCGGTGACGGCCTCGCGGAACCAGCGGGTGATGCTGGTGGGATGGGTGATGGCGGTGCCGACGACGACGGCTCGCGCACCGGCGCTCTTCGCGGCGGCGGCCTGCTCGAGGGTGTGCACGCGGCCCTCGGCCACGAGCAGCGAGGTCTCGGGCAGGGTGCCCGCGAGCTCGCCGAGCAGGGCGAGGTCGGGTCCGGCGGTCCTCTCGCGGGCGGGCGTGTATCCGGCGAGGGTGGTGCCGATGATCTCGATGCCGAGCTCCGCGGCGCGGCGGGCGGAGTCGGCGCTGTCGCAGTCGGCCATCAGCGGGATGTCGCTGCGGGCGCGGATCGCCTCGACGGTCTCGGCGAGGCTGCGGCCGTCGGGGCGGGTCCGGTCCGTGGCGTCCAGGGCGAGGATGTCGGCGCCCGCGTCGATCACGGCGAGGGCGTGATCGAGGGTGGGGGTGATGAACACGCCCTCCTCGCCGTCCTTCCAGATCCCGATCACGGGCACGTCCACGGCGGCCCTGACCTGGCGGATGTCCGCGAGCCCCTGGGCGCGGACGGCGGAGGCGCCGCCCTCGGCCACGGCCGCGGCGACCTGCGCCATGGTGCGCGGATCGCGCATGGGCTCGCCGGGATAGGCCTGGCAGGAGACGATCAGGGTGCCCTCGAGCGCGGCGACGAGCGGCGGGAGCGGGGAGGTCATGAGGGGGTCCTTCCGGGGTGGGCGGTCTCGAGAGCGCGGACGGCGGCGCCGAGCAGGGCGGCGTGCGAGCCGGCGCTCGCGGGCAGCACGGGGGTCAGGGCGACGACGTCCATCGCCTCCTCGGCGATCCCCGCGTCCAGCGCCTCCCGCCAGGCAGGCACGTCCGCCTCAGCGACCCCGCCGGTGAGGGCGACGACGTCGGGGTCCAGGACGTTCAGCAGCGCGCCGAGCACCCGGCCGGTCGCGCGCCCGGCGCGGCGGTAGGCCTCGAGCGCGGCGCGGTCGCCGCGGGCGGCCGCGGCGGCGAGCTCCCGACCGTCCCGGGGCATGGCCGACGGGGTCGACGTGGGGGCGGGTGCACCGCCGGCGTCGGCCGCACCCAGCCGTTCTGCGAGGCGCACGATCCCCGGGCCGGAGGCGAGGCCCTCGAGATGCCCGGTGCGGCCGCAGGGGCAGGGCACGCCCTCCGCCCCCGGCACGGGGACATGGCCGACGTGCCCGGCGGCGCCGTGCGCGCCGACCACGGCCCGTCCGCCCTGCACCTGGCAGCCGCCGATCCCGGTGCCGACGGCCATCAGGAGCAGCGAGTCGCGTCCCCTGCCGGCCCCGAAGCGCGCCTCGCCGATCCCGTGCGCGTGCACGTCGTTGAGCACCGCGAGCGGCACGCCGAACCGCTCCGCGAAGGGCGCGGACACGTCCGTGCCGGCCCAGCCGGTCAGGGAGTCGGTGGCGTGGGTGATGCGGCCGCGCGCCGTGTCCACGACCCCGGCCGTGGAGATCCCGACCGCGGCCACCGGGACGCCGTCGCGCACGCGCCCGGCGAGGTCGAGCGCCGCGCCGAGGATCGCCTCCGCGCCCTCGGCCGCAGGCGTCGGCACCTCCGCGACCTGCTCGAGCCGCGGCGACTGCGCGGCACTGTCGGCATCGCCGGTGCCCGCGCCGGACGCGTCGGCCGCGTGGCCCCCGGCCGCGGGGCCGCCGGGCTCGATCCCGTGGACCAGGGCGGCACGGATCTTCGTGCCGCCCAGGTCGAGGGCGAGGACCGGATCAGGCACGGGCGCCCGCCCCGTCAAGCAGGCCGACGGCGGCGAGGATCTCGCGGATGCGGTCCACCGCCTCGCCCTCGATCGGCGTCATCGGGGAGGCCATGACGTTGGTCGAGAAGACGCCGAGCTCGCGCAGCGCCGTCTTGAACGCGCCGACGCCCGCGGCCGGCCCCACCTTGTCGGTGGGCTGGAAGACGATCTCGAACAGCTGCGCCAGACGGTCCTGCTCGACGCGCACCTGCGCCCAGTCCTCCGCCTGCGCGGCGCGGTGCATGCGCACGTAGCCGGCCGGGTCCACGTTGCCGAGCCCCGGCACGGAGCCGTCGGCCCCGGCGAGATAGGCGCCGTCGACGACGACCTCGTGGCCGGTCAGCAGCGCGAGCGGCGAGCCCGCGGCACGGTTCGCCGCCGCCAGGCGACGGAAGGAGACGTCGTCGCCGCTGGAGTCCTTCACCCCGGCGATCACGCCGTCCTGGCCCAGCCGCAGCATCTGGGCGGGGGCGAGCTTGGTGTGCACGCAGACGGGGATGTCGTAGGCCCACAGCGGCCGCTCGGTCGCCGCGGCGACGGCGCGGAAGTGCCGCTCGATCTCCTCGGGGCCGGTCACCGCGTAGAACGGGGCGGTGGCCACGTAGCCGGCGAGGTCGAAGCGCTCCGCCGCGCGGACGTGCTGGATCACCCGGTCGGTCTGCATGTCGATCACGCCCGCGATCACGGGGACCTGCCCGGCGACGGTGCCGGTGACGGCCTCGAGGACCCCCTCGCGGCGCGCGTCGTCCCAGAAGGCGACCTCGCCGGAGGAGCCGAGGGCGAAGATGCCGTCGACCCCGCCCTCGAGCAGACGGCCGACGAGCCGCTCGAGCGAGGGCAGGTCGATCTCGCCCTCGGCGGTCAGCGGGGTCAGCAGCGGGGGGACGAC
>Ga0079224_100015170_pt1 | contig 10781 bp, 7 predicted proteins | sample Stecom2015_FD_80414 | JGI IMG/M metagenome (GOLD analysis project Ga0079224, IMG submission 80414) | Agricultural soil microbial communities from Utah to study Nitrogen management - Steer compost 2015 | ecosystem: Environmental > Terrestrial > Soil > Agricultural land | place: USA: Utah...
GGACCAAGTTTGAAATTATACGAATGTGGTTTGCCAAAAGACATGGCAGCCGAATTATACAAACCGTTTATCGTTCGGAAATTAATCGAAAGAGGAATTGTAAAAACGGTAAAATCGGCCAAGAAAATCATCGACAGAAAAGAGCCTGTAGTTTGGGATATTTTGGAGAATGTATTGAAAGGACATCCTGTACTACTGAACCGTGCTCCAACTTTGCACCGTTTGGGAATTCAGGCTTTTCAACCAAAATTGATCGAAGGAAAAGCCATCCAGTTACACCCGTTGGTGTGTACGGCATTTAACGCCGACTTTGACGGTGACCAGATGGCGGTTCACTTACCATTGGGTCCGGAAGCAATTCTGGAAGCGCAATTGTTGATGTTGGCTTCGCAAAACATTTTGAATCCTGCAAACGGATCACCGATTACGGTACCTTCTCAGGACATGGTTTTGGGTCTTTATTATATGACCAAAGCCAGAAAAACGGCCAAAGGTTCAGGGATCACATTCTATTCGGCTGAAGAAGTTGAAATTGCTTACAACGAAAAAAGCGTGGATCTGAATGCCGTGATCAATGTAAAAGCGACCGTACGTGAAGGAGAAGAATTGGTAGAAAGAATGATTGAAACGACTGTAGGTCGTGTGTTGTTCAACCAAATCGTTCCGACACAAGTAGGATTTGTAAATGAAGTTTTGACAAAGAAATCTTTGCGAAACATCATTAATAATATCTTGAAAATCACAGACTTCCCGACTACAGCAGACTTCCTTGACAAAATGAAAGATCTTGGATTTAAGAATGCATTTGAAGGAGGATTGTCATTTAGTTTGGGAGATATTTTGATTCCGGATCAGAAAAAAGATTTGATTGCTGATGCGATCAATCAGGTAGAAGGAATTAAGATGAACTATAACATGGGTCTTATCACCAATAACGAACGTTACAACCAGGTAATCGACGTTTGGACAAACACCAACGCCACTTTGACTGAGATTGTGATGAAGCGTATGACGGAAGACCAAGAAGGATTTAATTCGGTTTACATGATGTTGGATTCCGGAGCAAGGGGTTCGAAAGAGCAGATCCGTCAGTTATCCGGTATGCGTGGATTGATGGCGAAACCGCAAAAAGCCGGTTCGTCAGGAGGAGAAATCATCGAAAACCCGATTGTATCCAACTTCCGTGAAGGACTTTCCATTTTGGAATACTTTATTTCTACGCACGGTGCACGTAAAGGTTTGGCGGATACCGCTTTGAAAACGGCGGATGCGGGTTATTTGACCCGTCGTTTGGTGGACGTTGCGCAAGACGTAATCGTGATGGAAGAAGATTGTGGTACTTTGAGAGGAATTGAAGCTACGGCTTTGAAGAAAAACGAGGAAATCGTTGAGACGCTTGCTTCGAGAATTTTGGGTAGAACTTCATTGCATGATGTTTACGATATGGATTCAGGTGAAAAATTAGTTTCATCAGACCAAATCATTACGGAAGAAATTGCGGAAGCAATCGAGAAAGCCGGAGTTGAAATGGTAGAAGTTCGTTCGCCACTTACTTGTGAAGCCAAAACAGGTATCTGTACTTCTTGTTACGGACGTAACCTTTCGACCGGTAAAAAAGTTCAGAAAGGAGAAGCCGTCGGAGTTGTGGCAGCACAGTCCATCGGGGAGCCGGGTACACAGTTGACACTTCGTACATTCCACGTGGGAGGTACTGCAGGTAACGTTTCCGAACAATCATCTATCGTTGCAAAAGCTTCCGGTAAAGTAGAGTTTGAAGACTTGAGAACCGTAAAAGGAGAAGATGAAATGGGTAATCCTGCAGACGTAGTGGTTTCTCGTTCAACTGAAATGAAATTGATCGATGCGGACGGAAACGTGCGTATGACCAATAACATTTCCTATGGTTCGATTTTACGTATAAAAGAAGGAAAAGAAGTTGCAAAAGGAGACGTGATTGCAAGTTGGGATCCATATAACGGTGTTATCATCGCGGAAGCTTCCGGTAAGGTAGAATACGAAAACATTGAGCAAGGTTCTACTTTCCAATTGGAAATCGACGAGCAAACCGGATTCCAGGAAAAAGTAATTTCCGAATCCCGTAATAAAAAGTTGATTCCTACGCTGAAAGTAATCATTTCCGGAGGAGAGGAGAAAAACTATAACCTGCCTGTTGGAGCTCACTTGATTGTAAATGACGGTGAGAAAATCAAGGCTGGTAAGGTGTTGGTAAAAATTCCTCGTCGTTCTGCAAAAGCAGGGGATATCACGGGTGGTTTACCGCGAGTAACCGAGTTGTTCGAAGCTCGTAACCCATCCAATCCGGCTGTAGTAGCTGAAATAGACGGTGTGGTTTCATTTGGTAAAATCAAAAGAGGTAACCGTGAAATCGTGGTAGAATCCAAAACTGGAGAAATCTCTAAATATTTGGTGAAATTATCCAACCAGATTCTGGTTCAGGAAAATGACTTCATCCGTGCAGGTATGCCGCTTTCAGACGGAGCCATCACGCCGGAAGACATTTTACGTATTAAAGGGCCAACTGCGGTTCAGGAATATTTGGTAAATGAAATCCAGGAGGTGTACCGTTTACAAGGGGTGAAAATCGATGATAAACACTTCGAAATCATTGTGCGTCAGATGATGCGTAAAGTTCGAATTGTAGATTCAGGAGATACTCGATTCTTGGAAGACTCATTGGAACACAAAGATGATTTCTTGACGGAAAACGACCGAATCTTCGGAATGAAAGTCGTGGAAGAAGGAGGAGACAGCGATACATTGAAACCGGGACAAATCATTTCTGCAAGAGAATTACGTGATGAAAATTCCCGATTGAAACGCGAAGATAAAAACTTAGTGGTAGCAAGAGACGCAATGCCTGCAACGGCAGAACCGATTTTGCAAGGTATCACGAGAGCTTCCCTTCAAACGAAATCTTTCATGTCGGCTGCATCCTTCCAGGAAACAACCAAAGTTTTGAACGAAGCTGCGGTTGCCGGAAAAGAAGACGATTTGAACGGATTGAAAGAAAACGTGATCGTAGGTCATTTGATTCCGGCCGGTACCGGTTTGAAAGAATACCAAAGTATCATCGTAGGTTCCAACAAGGAATATGAAGAATTAGTAAGTGCAAAATCTGTATTGTAATGTCAGAAAACAAAAAGAACATCGATATTGAAATCAACGACCAGACGGCGGAAGGAATTTATTCCAATTTGGCTGTAATCAACCATTCGCCTTCCGAATTCATCGTGGATTTCATCCAAATGATGCCGGGAGTTCCCAAAGCGCGTGTGAAGTCAAGAATCATTTTGACACCTCAACACGCAAAACGATTGGCAAATGCATTGGCGGAAAATGTGAACCGATTTGAAAAACAATTCGGGGAAATCAAGGACCACCATCAACCTGCCATGCCGTTAAACTTTGGCCCTCCGGGTGAAGCTTAATTTTAAGTATATGGTATAATGTAAAATTGTATAACGTACTTTTAAAACAGAAACCGTCTCATCTGAGGCGGTTTTTTTATATTTGAATTTTAATAAAATCCCTATTTAATAAATGCCAAATAAAGATTTCTTACCCAAAAAGGTAAATAAGAAAGAGGAATTGTTAAGCATACTATGGGCAATTCTATTTTTTTTAGGGGTAGTTACTATTATTTATTTTAGTAATCGGAAATCTCTTGGAAAAATACAAGAAAATCATGTCTACACCATTGGAACTATAAGGGATTATGCTCCTTCAAGAACTGGAAAGTCGTTGATTTACACCTATATGTTCAAAGGTATTGCTTATACGGGCGGATATAAATTTTATGGACAAAATGAAAAGTTTTCCATAGGCAATAGATTTTTAGTAATACTATCCCCTGATGACCCGGATATTGCCTTTTTCATTCCTTATCAAATTCCCGAAGATATAAATGCTCCTAATAATGGTTGGGAAAAACCGCCCCTCAATATCACAGAAACTGCTGTTATGAGATATTTAGAGGAAAAATATTAACAATGACCTGAATACATGAGTTTCCCACTAATTCCCCATTCCATTTTAGAATTCGCTTCAAAATAATTAGCTTTGCGCAAACAAACAGAACTATGGCCGATTACAAATTGATATTGCCCGCGATGGGCGAAGGAGTGATGGAAGCGACCGTCATCAATTGGTTAAAAAACGTTGGAGACAGTATTGCAGAGGATGAATCTGTGGTGGAAATCGCTACCGATAAAGTGGATTCAGACGTGCCTTCTCCTGTAGCCGGAAAGTTGAAAGAGATTTTAATCAATGTCGATGGAATCGCCAAAATCGGGGAAGCCATAGCCATTCTCGAAGTAGATGGTGAAGTTTCGTCTGTTGAAGAAACCGTTTCTACACCGGTTGAAACAGCCGCAACATCCCAGCCGGAAACCGCCGTAGTTGCTGAATTGGAAAAACCTTTACAAGCAGCAGGTTCTATGGATGTTTCGACTTCCGATAAATTTTATTCGCCCTTGGTAAAATCCATTGCACAGCAAGAAGGAATTTCGGTTGCCGAGTTGGATGGAATTTCAGGTTCCGGTAAAGAAGGACGAGTTACGAAAGAAGACATATTAAAATTTGTAGAAGATAAAAAATCCGGAAAGGTTTCTGCTCCGGCGGTTTCACAGACTCCGGCTGCTGAATCTAAACAAATGGTTCCGGTGAGCATTTCCGGTGGGGATGAAATCATCGAAATGGATCGGATGCGTAAAATCATCGCGCAAAACATGGTGGATGCCAAACGAATTGCACCGCATGTGACTTCCTTTATCGAGGCCGATGTGACCAATATCGTCCTTTGGCGAAATAAACACAAAGATGAATTCCAAAAGAAGAACGGAGAGAAAATTACTTTCATGCCGATTTTCATTGAAGCCATAGCCAAAGCCATCAAAGATTTCCCGATGATCAATGTATCGGTAAATGGTGATCAGATCATCAAAAAGAAAAATATCAACATCGGAATGGCAGCTGCACTTCCAAGTGGGAATTTGATCGTTCCGGTGATCAAAAATGCAGACCAATTGAGTTTATCCGGTTTGGCGGCCAAAGTCAATGATTTGGCCAATCGTGCACGTCAGAATAAATTGAAACCCGACGAAATTCAAGGTGGAACTTATACGATTACCAACATCGGAAGTTTTGGAAATACGATGGGAACACCTATTATCCCTCAGCCGCAGGTTGCCATTTTAGCAGTCGGAGCGATTATCAAAAAGCCGGCTGTGGTTGAAACACCACAAGGAGATGTGATTGCCATTCGTCATAAAATGTATTTATCACATGCGTATGACCACAGGGTTGTAGACGGTGCTTTGGGAGGTGGATTTGTGCAGAGAGTGGCGCAATATCTGGAAGCATTTGATTTGAACACTCCGGTGTAATAAATTAGATTTAAAAATAAAAAACGGACACTTTGATATTCATAGTGTCCGTTTTCTTTTAAATAAATTTTAGAGTTTTTAAATCTTAAATCTCTATTCACATCCTTCTTCAAATGAATCAATCCATTCATTGACAAGCGTGATGGCTTCCTCGTGCGGCAAAGTACGCCCGATCATAGGCATTTTAAAACTATCGTCATTTGATTGCATGCGGTAATATAAAACCGATTTTTCATGGTCGCCCGGGTAAATAAGATGTTCTACGTCGGACGGCATTTCAGGATGTGAGCCCAAATTGGGTTCTACGCAGAATCCCATGGCTGCATAATCCGGAGTCGGAAGATAATTTAAACGAATGGGATAGAATTCTGCATAACCTTGGTCTTTATGGCAATGACCACAATTGATTTCAAGATAAGATCTGGCGCGTAAATCCAATGATTTCGAAGTATCGTTAAAATCTACAATTGAATTGATGGTCGCCGGAATTTCGTTGCTGATGTATCCGAATTCTTTGAGTTTCTCTAATTGGTTTTGTACACCATCTGCATACGTAATGGCAAAATTTAAATTTTGGGGTTTTGGTCCAATCGGATAATTTGCGCTGCTGTTATAGTGGCACATAAAGCACTGTCCGCTGCTTGGAATCTGATATTCGATATCCCGTTGTACGCCATTTTGCATCCAACTGACCGGCACGAAGATGAGGTCTTCTGAAAGAAAAGCTTCGGTCTGATCTTCATTCCAAACATAATTGGCAAAAATCCATCCTTCGGCTTTCTTGATCATCAATCGGGACTCAATTATTTTGGTGGTATTTCCCGGCAAAACATTGTTATAATAAAAGTTTTTTATCAGAACTGCTCCTACGGGAAAATTTAAAACCTGATTATCCTGACCTATGGTAGCACTTGCATTTTCAGGCATCCAGACAAATCGTTTTTTTAAAGCATAATCCGTAAAAAGCTGAGATGCCGGTTGAAATGGTAAAACGCCATAAACCGGATCCTGAGCGGCCATCGGAGATTTGAAAAAGTTATAATCTGATAGTTTAGGATAAGGAACTTCATTGATATTAAAAACGACAGGCGAAACTTCTGTCGGTTCATCATCGTCTTCAAAAATCGGGGAGGATTCATCGCTTGAACAACTGATAAACCAAACCGATAAAAAAGCGCAGATGAAAATTTTCTTTAATTTAAATAGCATGTTTGTGTGTTAATGGAGATAAAATTACCCTTTTGAGAAATGCAAAAGGGTAATTTCTAAAATAAATTATTGTTTGATGAATTTCAGCGTAGAGGTTTTTCCTTCTTTTTTCACTGAAATGACATAGATTCCTTTTGTCAAATGTTTGACGTTGATTTTTCCATTGTTGATTTTTCCGGTCATCACTTTAGAACCGGTGATGTGATAGATTTCAAAATCAGCCGTCTCCAATGATTTTCCTTGAACATTCAGAATGTCTTTTACAGGATTTGGGTAAATGCTGAACAAATCCGCTTCTACTTCCTGAACGCCCATCTGATGTTCTCCTTCTATGATGACCAAAGTCGAATTGATTTCCGGATTTTCAATCGTATCGATGATGCCGGAAGGCCAACGAACGATTACCTGTTGGATTTCCGTATCGGTTCCGATTCCGAAATGGGTATTTAATGTACTCATTTCACTAAATCCTTCACCACTTCTTACATCACGAATTTGTTTGCCCATTTCTGTATAAATTTCGACTCTCGCTCCGATTCCGTTGCGGTTACTTTCAGTTCCTATAGTGTTAATAGTCAGCCAATTGTTGTCGTTTCCGTCATTAAAATGTACTTCTCCGAAATTAAAAGCATCCAAAAATCCGTCATTGTTCAAATCGCCGATACTGGCTGTAGAAAAAGGAACGTTAACCGGCGTAAATGTCATATCGCCATTGTTAAGCATTATTTTACTTCCGCTTCCGTAAATATCGATGTATCCGTCGTTGTTAAAATCTGCCGGTGCATAAATCCAGCTTGTATGGTTGAAATTATCAAAACCTGAACCTGCCGTTACATCTGTAAAAGTACCGTCGCCGTTATTGCGCATTAATTTTTGTCCTCCTGTATTGAAGGAGCTTACACCCACCATGGCATCCATAAAACCGTCGTTGTCGAAATCACCCCAGGCAGTTGACCAGGTTTGTGTTTTATTGTCCATATTGGCCATAGCTGCAACATCGGTAAAAGTACCGTCTCCATTATTACGGAAAAGATTGTCAGTATAGCGGGCTTCTTCTCCGCCACATTTAGACATGTGCATATCGATCAAACCATCATTGTTGTAATCCACCCAAAGCGAACCATAATGACCACCGCTATGATAATCCCCGATTCCGCCTTGATGATATTCCAGATTATTATTACCATCGTTCAGATAATAAACATTAGGCGCCACGTCATGGCAGACAAAAGCATCTAGGTGTCCATCACCATTTATATCCACAAAGTTGGTACGTTGGGAGAAAATGTATTCTCCAGGTGAATTTTCAACATATCCGTTTCCGGTACCGTCAGACATCATAAATGTAGCACCATTTCCGCCTCCGTATAGCAAATCATTGTATCCGTCACCGTTAAAATCACCTGCCGCCATCGTCCAGCTTGGATTATTATTGGCCGAAGTAGTGGTAAAATTTCCTACTTCAAAACCGGATTCTGTTTGGAAAAGAATGTTGATATTGGTAGCACTTACCGAAACGATATCATCTAAGAAATCCCCGTTCATGTCCACTACGCATCTTTGGTAGTTTCCCTGGCTGGGAACATCTTCCGTCGTAAAACTGAGCTGTGCATTTAATGCCGTAAATGCAGTGAAAGCTGTCAAAAGTAAAATTTTAGTTTTCATATGTCAATTATTAATTTTAAAGTTTATTCACAAGTATCCTCCAGAGAATCAATCCATTCTGTGATCATCCCAACACCTTCTTCATGGATAAGAGTCCGTCCCCGCAAAGGCATCCTATAACTTTCTTCCGTGGTATTGAGTCGATAATAAATAACGGATTTTTCGTGATCTCCCGGAAAAATGATATGGGTAGGATCTCCAACTTCCGGCCAATGAGAAATATCCTCATCCGGCACTTTGCAAATTCCTAAATTATCATGTTCATGTGTGTTTTCAAATCCAAAACGCATCACTCTGTAATTACAAAAACCATTTTCAGAATGGCAATGGGCACAATTGATATCCAAATAGGACCGTACTCTTTTTTCCAAATCCTGGCTTTCATCCAGATAGTTGACCATCGTATTGATTTGGTTGGGGAATTCGGTCAAATAACCAACTTCTTTCCATTTCTGCAATTGATTTTTTGTACCGTCGGCATAATTATAATTTTTATTTAAATGCTGAGGTTTGGTCCCGATGGGAAGTGGAATTTCACTGGAATTATGACAGGTAACACATTCGACGCCATTGGGAACCCTGTAATTCACTTCTTTGGTTTGACCGTTTTGAAGCCATGTAACTGGCACGAAACTGCCTTCCATATCATAAAAAGCTTCTGTTTGTGCTTCATTCCAAACATAATTGGCAAACATCCATTCGCCGTCAATCTTTATCATCAATCGGGTTTCAATTAACTGAGTTTGATTGCCCGGTTGGACATTTTCATAATAAAAGTTTTTGATCAGAGCGGCTCCGTTTGGAAAATTTAAGGATTTTGCATCGCCGTCAAAAGTGGCAGCTACACCTTCCGGCATCCAAACAAATCGTTTTTTATGGGCATAATCTGAAAACAATGCCGAAATCGGCTCATAAGGAAGGACTCCGTAAACAGGTTCCAAATCGGCAAGCGGTAACTTAAAAAAATTATAATCTGAAAGTTTAGGATAAGGAACTTCATCCAAATCCATCACCACAGGCGAAACTTCTTCTGCTTCTTCCTCCGGAATTCCTTCATTATCAGAAGAACAGGAGATAAAAATTGGAAAAAATATTAAAAGAAACCAATTGTAAAAATTTTTCATCAGATGCTAACCCTTGTAAAACAAGTAATCGAATTTAGTAATTTCCATGATATCTATCATAAAAAATTAAAGCAAATTCGCAGAACTCTTTTAATTTTAATCAATTCTATATCTTTGAGTATGTTTAAAATAGGGGACAAAGTAAAATTGATAGATGATGACCAAAAGGGAATTGTCAGGAAAATTCAGGCCAATCGGATTACGATTGAAAATGAATTTGGATTTGAAGAAACCTACAGTGTTCATGAACTACTTTTTGACGAATCTCTGGAAATCGGCCATGTGGAAATGGATTTTTCCACTGAAAAAAGCCCTAAAGCGAAAGGGAATCCGCCGGAAGAAATAAAGGAAATAGATCTGCACATCGGTCAATTGGTTGATTCCTATCAGAATTTATCCAATTTCGATATGCTCCAAATCCAATTGCGGACCATCGAAAATGAAATCGAACTCGCCAGAGCCGAAAGAAGAAAACGCCTCGTTTTTATTCATGGGAAAGGTTCAGGAAAACTCAAAGAGGAAATGATGAAATTGTTGAGGCGATATAGTGGAATTGAGATTTATGACGCTTCTTTCCGGAAGTTTAAAGGAGGAGCTACTGAAGTAAAATTCTATTAGCATTTCTGTTAAAAACTTGGTTTTCCCAAAAAAATAAAACAAATTTACGATTGGCATTTTGCAGTAATGGGAAAATTTTACGGTTGTCTGTTTTTTTGGATATTGTTTTTTGGATGTTGTTTTTCCCAACAAACCGATTCCATTTTTTTAAAAGTTAAATTGGATACGGTGCGTCATGAATTATTTGTCCAACAGGAATTTGTGCTCGTCAACCAATCTCCCAAAACTTTAAACGAAATCTATCTTCACAATTGGTCCAATGCCTATTCCGGCAAATTGACCGTTCTTAATAAAATCAAATTACAGGATCGAAAAGGCGCTTTGCATTTTTCAGACAGAAATGAACGTGGAGGAACCGGGAATTTGGTTTTTCGAAACACAGAAAACGACAGTCTTTCCTACCAAATCCGGGAACGGGAATTCATCAAAATTATGTTGCCCGATTTTTGGCGAAGAGGTGAAAAAATAAGGTTCAAAGCCGAATATGTGGTAAAAATTCCCATCGATGCCTTTACGAAATACGGCCGGAGTCAAACCGGAAATTATCTATTGAAATATTTCTTTTTGCAACCCGCAACCGTCAACGAATACGGCCATTGGGTTTTACAACATTATAAAGATTTTGAAGAATTGACGGCTTATCCGACCTATTATGAATTGGATTTTGATTACCCTGAAAATTATCAGATGACCGGAGATTTGGAGTGGAATGGAAGCAGTTGGACAGCCGAAAACATGGAACATGTCCGTGTGTATTTCA